>Ga0123357_10002310_pt1 | contig 21150 bp, 20 predicted proteins | sample TergutEmb28metaG_FD_89873 | JGI IMG/M metagenome (GOLD analysis project Ga0123357, IMG submission 89873) | Embiratermes neotenicus P4 segment gut microbial communities from Petit-Saut dam, French Guiana - Emb289 P4 | ecosystem: Host-associated > Arthropoda: Insects > Digestive system > Gut ... | reverse complement strand
TGGTTTCTGTAATGTTAATAGCTGTACATAACATCAAAGTCACTTGTGAGTGACATAAAGCCATTAAATTGAACTACAAAAACACTCGCACTCGTGTCATAGTTGTCCTTTACGCAGGCCGCAGCTGATCTGTTATCTTGTGATGTCAGAGCTACTGTGCGCTGTAGCGCACACGCCAAGGTCACTGCATTACCATGTCTAGTTGTCGGGCAGGCGCATTGGACAAGTATGACATCACGGACGGCGTACAGTACGTCGACACCAATGAAGCCCACACTTTTCTCTGGCCATTATCTCTGTAACCGTTCAACTTTGAACATAGGTGTTTTGGGTTATATCGGTATAGTTTAATATAAGGAACACTCTCCTGAATTCTGGCACATTCCTCCTGGGACACCCTGTATATTCGAAAGTTCCTAAGACAAAGTCGTTCCTATTTGTCGATATTTGAGTACAAACCTGTGTTGTGAAATATTATTTGGAGGAAAAGAACATTGTAATAAACTGTGTTTATATTCCAGTTTTTTTACAATGGGGTCATATTGACCCCATGGTACTGTTAACATAACTTTTTTCATGGTACCAGAGCAGGGTTAAGGAACACTGGAAACATTGTGGCTTATACAGCAGTAAGAAGCTTGTTGAATCACATGGTGACTGTTTGGAGAAGCACAGGGACTATGTTGAAAAATAATACTAAAACTTTTGTAGATTTTTTTTCTTGATTTAATGAAAAAATAAATTGCCTTTACTTTTTGGTTTACGCTTATATGTAAATGTTAGTGTGACACAGTTTTGCAGTTGTAATGGTAATATGTGTGTGTATGTGGTTTTGTAAGTGTGGTCACATAAAGAACTGAAGGTATGGAGATCATGTTGAAGGTGTTGGGATAGTAGGATGTAGGAAGTTAGTATGTGCTGCAAATGTGACAGTAAATTAATTCAGTTGCCTTCCTATGTATGTAAGTTTGACTGAATATTTTTGTGTACTAGATGTGACAAAATACAGTGTCCTAATTGTAGAAACTAGACATAGGGGAAGAGGTGAAGTTACCTGTGTACACACTGTGAAACATGTGTGAGTGGAGGCACAGTGTCACTCATTCTCAATCATGGCACTAGATGGAGGTAGGTGGTCAGCCTCATGCTCCAGCCACTTTACACCCCCAGTGAAAGAACACTTTCCCCATACAATGGTAGGCTTGGTGGACTCCAGAGGGAATCTGGATGTTTTGGAGTGGAGAAAAATATCTTACCTCTGCCAAGATTCAAACCCTAGACTGTCTTGCCCTAGTGTAGTCACTACAATGTCTGTACTATCAGGGCACTGTAGTAACTGAACATACATTTTAGAGTCAGATCATGTATAGTAACAAATTTGTACATTATACAGATGGGGGAGGACAAAGGAACCAGATTACAGCAGGAAGGGGCATACTGTTATCAACAAAAAACCAGCTTTGACCTTGGCAGTTGGAGCACACACAGTTAGGTGTTTATGAATGTAAGTGATTTCTTCCAGTTGAATACACAATGAGCTGAAGTGGAGTTGTCTTTATATGCAAGTTAATTCTGCTGTTTTAGGTTGTGTTCTGTCTGGTTAGAACCATTGATATGTTTGACTTTAGGCTTGTTATAAAGTGAATGCCTAACAAGTGGCAAGAGATGCATGTGTTAAAGACACTTGTGTATGTTACAGGACCTATATATTTAGCTTTGAGGTATGGACCCTGTGCATACTGTCCAGGTCAAAGCTGTTCTCATCTGTTGAGGACAGTATGTCTGAAGATTATGGTGTGCATACAAAGAGTATGTTGTTATTGTGGAATTTAGTTTTGCTAGTGCTGTTTAAGTTAACTGTACTTGATGCAGTGTGTATGAAAGAATATTCTGCTTTTCAGCTTGGAATACATTTCTAAGCCAAGTATCAGGAGGCCTTCCCTCCCTCAACTCCTTGTGACAATGAAGTTTGTGTCTTCCCAGTAAAACTGTACCACATTTGTTGCCAGGTTTATAGCTTATTGTAATGAGACAGAACCTGGGCCTTCCACCCTAATGACATTCCAAGGCACCTGTATAGTTCTAACACATAAAGTGTAGGTATAATCACATACCGTAAGAATGTGTAAGATTAAAAATACAAAATAAAGTTTAGTCATGTTTTTTACATAAAGAGTAAACTAAGTTAATGTGGTGAGTTGAAAATAACATATAATGAAAGCTCTTCACTGCTTAATTATTTGTATTATAGCTTATCTTCCAATTCCAACTCATGACTGTGATCAGACATCAGTTCATTGTTAGTCCCCACCTCCCTTTTGCTCAGAAGCTGGTGTACAGTTCCTGTCATGCTTGAAAATGGAGTCCATGGTCAGATATTTTTTGTTTGTTTATAAAATTCTGTAATAGTCATGCAGTGTGTTACAGCTATGTTTCACAGAGATGGCTTGTGTGAAGTTGTCATGCTGCCACTACAGAGTCACTTGCATGGCAGCTACATGATGGTTCTACTGTTATTGCTAATTGTTGGTATGGACTTGATGACCATGTTATGGCATCTGTGTGTGTGTGTGTGTGCATACAGCATGTTTACAGCCTGGCATATGAGAGGAGGGAGGTCATAGGGGGTGCAGATGAGGGGGAGCAAGTATGACTACAGCAATGTCAGCTGTCTTTCCAAAACTGTGTTACCACCTCAGTACATCATTTCCTCAGTTGGAGTCCTACGGTAACGTAAGTAGTCAAATTTGTCATGGGTAACTGTAATTTCCTATCTTAGACAGCACCACAATTTGAAGCCATAAGTTTGCAGTTTGCCCCTAAGGGACTCAGCATGTGAGACCAATAACTTCCCCACATCATCTCTGATCTTTGGTTTAGGTACAGCATGACAAATTTCTTCAGTACCACCGAGTAGCTTGTCCTTGAAGCCAAGAAACTCCTCTACAATATCTGGGGATGGCTGGCACCGAAATGTTAATACAAGCCTGGGATGCTTAACTCAGAGCCTTCTGATTGTTGAGAATGGTCTGCATCACCTGGAACTTTTTTACTAGTTCCAACTGCTATGTCTTTTCTGTTGGTTTCCTTGGTAAATTGCCTAAGGCAACTGTTACACATAGATCCATGGGCTGCAAGAAATGTATTTGGAGGAAGAAACATGACTTTGAAAAAGTGAATGAGCTGGGTTTCCATACTTAATGCCAGAGGCTACAAATTAGCGTGTAATTTGGAGGCCTTATAACTTTCTATCAAAAACACACATGGAAGGTTTTTTTTACTGTGAAGCACTGTCCCAAAATTAAAGATTTTACCCACGTGTTGATAATTGGTGTGCTAGCAGCCTGATGATCATCATCATACCATGAGAGATTCTTTGACCTTCTTTATGGATTAATGGAAATAATGAAAGAATCTTAAATATTGAGAAACTGCTTTGTAGTGAAAAGGCTTTTCTAAATGTATTCTCAGAAGAAAATTACAGGCCCTTCAAATCGTACACGGGTATGGTCACACACATACAATGTGATTTTATGGCACGTACCACAGGAATGTAAACACTCAAGAAACTGAACAGACTGAGACCGAATGCATTGCAGTTTCTATTAAAGGAAGAGTTATTGTTTATGACTGCACGTAACTCTCAGCGTGGGACAAGCAAGCGTCTCACGAACGTCGGTTACTGCGGTTTTTATATGCTACGATTATCTTTGTAAAAAACGACGGATCTCGACCATGTCTGACCTTACCCACTCTCGTCTCCAAATAACTAGTCTGTGCACTTAAATCATAATTTGAGTAGTATGCGGAGCGTCAATAAACCCCACGGCACGATCCGTATCAACAACAGTGAACACCTCACGCCTTCCAAGTACTAACTCCTGAGTCGAGGAACATATTTTCTAGGTTGGTAGCATTTCTTGTTGTCATCATATGCAAAACACGTGGGAATAAATATACAAGCGATAACCACAACTGAGTGGCTACAGCATGTGAAAGTACAGGTTTAATGCAAATTTATTTATCGTTTACGTGGTGAATTATGTACAGAGTCGATATATTTTGTGTATCTTATCTAATATATAGTGATTGTACTGTATAATCACGGCATGTTTGAGTCTCCAACATTAGTAAGATGTTTTGGCAGTCTGACGTATTATTCGCAACGATTTCATAAGGGCAGAATAGAGAGTTCTATTATTACAGTGAGAAGAGTGACATACTATATTATTGAAATTACGGTGTATTTTCTGTGAAATTGTTTGTTTTCTTGACGTGCAATATAAAATACATTTGCTATAATTTTACTCTACGTTATGCGTAGGTTTTTAATCCATTTTTAAATCACAAGAAAATGCTGTGCTAATCAGCATCGGAAATTGTCGCAATTGAATGAGGAACACTTTCACGTCGCGATATTCAAACGGTACAAGAAACGGCGAATCGGATTCATGTGGGGAGTGTCGGTGTTTCGTTGTACTAATAAACATCAGAAACTAATGTAATTAAATGAGGACCTGTTTCAGACTGCGATATGCAAAACGATATAATAAAGGTGGACCTAGATTCATACGGGAAGTGTCAGTCAAGTAGCAATGATAGAGTGGTTGCTATACAACATGAAGAACTGCCCGAACCATTCGCATTTGTTTCAGTAAAAGAAGAAGTTGTAAGTGTCGGACTTTATCATAAAATTCTGTATGACGGACCTTCAACCTTGTAACTTTTACTGTGTCACGCTGTACAAATTTATTCTGTAAAAACGAACGTGTGTGCTGTACCGTTATCAAACATTTGCGTTTTTGCACGTGGTGTTAAAATTTACTTGGCTGAACGACTTCACTCGGACCTTATTTTTACTAATATGAGTGTCATTAGACTTACTTTGATGCATCAGGACATTGTCTTAAGACACAGTAGTTTGTAGTTGCTGGTGCAGTTAACATGATATTCCAGCTGAAACTACATATATATTTCTAGTTTCTTGCATGTTTCCAACTTATGTGATTTATCTGAACCTGTTAGTTACTTGACTATAACAAATTAGTATAGAGAAGGACTGAAAAGATGCTCTTTAGGTAGCTTTCTCGATTTCCAATTTTTTATTATTTGCTAGCAGTTTATTGAACGGCTCTGTCAGTAATTCAAGCTACATACCATTGGTTGATTGTGTCATGAATAGTGTGTTTAAAATGATGTGGAGGAAAGTGGTCATGGTATAATTTAAGGAACTATCTCAGAACTTTCCTGGAGATGCTCAGTAAAACCAAGTAAAACTTCAGGTTTGTCTTGAGAAGCATGTGAGATATGAAACAGGCACCACCTGATTTACAGTCCAGACGAGTTACTGCTTCAGAGAGTTTGCTTGCTCCATTCTCCTGCTGGTAAAAACTGTCTGGAACAGACATAAATGCTGTTCATACAAACACCCTGTAACTCTCATGTCATATTAAACAGCAAACGTGTTTTGGTGCTACTGCGTCATTGTTATTGTTTCGTAATTTAATATATGGTTATACCTGCGGTCTTGTCTATGTATTGTAATGCTCTTTGCCTTTGTTTATTGCACCATATGTTCTGATGGTTGTGTCTTTTTTAACTTTTTTACCAAGTGCACTTGCAGTTTCATCAAATTGTTGTGCTTGTGTAAGTAACTTGATGCCAAGTTGATCAGCATGTGCCCATAGCTGCTGTGTTATTCTGTCGAGTTTGTGCATTCACTATCTTGTGTTGTGGTTTAGCTGCAATTACCCTCAGCATTTCTTATTTCAGACAATAAAACAAAGAACCCACTAGACATCATGATGTTTTCCTCGTTTAGTATGTTGCCTTGCTTCTGTTGTTTGTGTATGTGGAATTTTTTTATTGATATGTAGCAGAGGGCCTTTGTTTTGCATTTTTATAGTTTTTGTTATGTCTTGTGTGTTGTCATATTCATGTACTCTTTTTAATATATTTGGTGTTCCTGTTTCTGATATTACTTTTGTGTCCTTTAAGTTTGCCAGTAAGCCTTCTGCTGGTTTGTCCTGTGAACTGATGGTTGCATGTGTTACATTTCAGCTCTTGTACATGCTGCTATGGAACTGGTCCTGTTGGTTGCCGTGGATTGTAAGGTTTTGCATTGTGATACTGTCAAGTATGTATACTACTCTCAGACCAAGGTTTCTGAATATTTTCTTATTTGGTATTCTTATATGTTTCTTGAAGGAGGTGAACTCTGCCCATTTGTGATCATGTTTATTTGCACTTCTCAAGCCTCTTTTTATGTTGTTGTCTTCTCTGTTATTTTCAGTAGATGATACACATTATCTGCTAGTGGTGCCACTGTCTTGTGTTCCTTATGCTGTGCCTTGTGTGTGATGGGTAGCCATGCTGTTCTGTTTATTGTGTGTTGCTGTTGGTTTGTGCAATGTCTCCTTCCTTCATGTGTAGGTCTAGATCTTGGAAGTGTCTGTTTTTGTCAGTTTCTTTCTTCTCCTCAGCCCTTATTTTCCATGCTTGTTGTTTTATTCATCATTCTATTGTAACTTGCACCTTGTCATGTATTATAACAGCATGATACCACAAGTTTCCAAATTAAGTTTTGGTAATATCATTTCTGATTCTTGTACAAATATTTCTGCCAATGTTCTTCAAATGGGTGTTCCCTTAGGACTACCTTTCTCTTGTAGCTAGGTTTATTTACCATTTATCTTGTTTTATTTATTTAATTGTACATTCAAGTGACCCTTATTACGTTAAAAAAACTTGTTGGATGTAGAAAGAGTCCAGATATGTACATTACAGGAAGTAGTTAGTTGCGCAGGAAAATTAAATAAAAAAAGTACTGTTGTGACATGGTAAAAAGCAAAAAAAATGTAACGTAATCCAATTACAGGCCTGGACAGGCCCTGAGGGTTCCAGGAGGTAGAGGCTCCCAGATTTAAAAAAGTCAGCACATGAAGGTGGTAAGGTTGTCAGCCCAACTCACCGGCCACCTTTACCTCCTAGGAAACATTCATGGTACTCATTTCTTTTAGAGGCTGAGTCAACCCTAGGGCCATACTGCGGCCAGAAGGAGTATGTCGATGAAAAGTTCCGATAACACCATCGGGAATCAAACCCGCAATCTTCCAGCTTATAGCACAGTGTCTCAACCAACTGCACCACTGTGTGCCCCTCTGTTGTGACATGGCAGTAGTAATTCTGTTAGTTTTATTTATCTCGTCTTTGCTTCTGTCTTAGTTTATGAATTTTCTAGTTATTGTACTCCCTACTTGATTCATCAGTACAGTCCTGTGTGATAAGTTATGTTGGTGATAGTTCTGTGCATATTACAATTTCTTTGCTTTGTTCTGCACTTTTTATGCTGTACCTGTGCTTCAGGTTGGTAGAACAGTTTAGCACCTTAGCCAAATGTTTTGCCATTTTCAAGTAGTAGATTCTGTATAGCTTACCAGTAGTCTTACAGGTTGTTCTGCGTTCTCTGTCTAATCTGTGCTGAACGTCGTGGTGCTTTGAGGTTCATTGCAGGTTTGTATGTTTATTTGTGGTTCAGATGATGATGCAGCATTTGTTCAGTTTGTTATTTGTCATTGATATGTGGGTGTAGCATCATTGTCCAATTTTTTAAATTGATTAATGTTAATGAATAGATGTGTTGTTCTTCTTTCAGTTTCAATACTGTTTATTTGTTCTCCTTTTGTTCTTATCAGGTAATTCCTGATAATTTTGTTGTAACTGCTTCTTTGTTCTGTGTCTTCCATCTGTCTCATTCTGTTTGTTTTTGTTATTATTGACTTAAAGTTGTGTTAGGCTTTATACCTTATTCCTTCTCGTTCTTGTCCTACTGTTGTGTGTGAGACAAGGTCTGTTCCCTTCACCAAATTTTGTATCTGTTTTCGTCTTGGTGTATACAGATTATGTTCCAGTCCGTTGCATAGTAGCACATGTTTGCCAGTGATTAAGTTTATGTCAGCTAGGTTCTTGAATCATTGGCAGAGTACTTTAGTTCATGCTTTGCTGTTGCAGGCTATGTTTATCTTGTTTGTTGTTTTGCATTGAGTTTGTTTATTTTCTTGTATAATATTTCATATTTTTTGTCATAGTAGCCTGTACTGTTTCATCAATTATGTTTTTCCAGTTTCTAAGTGTTGGTCATGTAATTGTCTCTTCATGCTGTTTCTTCTTGTATGTCATCTTTATTTCATTTGTGCCTGGTACAGATTATGTCACTGTAACTGTTATACTGTGATGATCATGCAGTCAAATGAAAGTTATTTCAGTTCTGCCACTTTTGGGTTGCAGGAGGAATTAAGTGATATACCATCAGTCAAGCAAGAGTTGGATGAACAAGACAGTAGGTAAGAACACAGCACTGTAGAAGTCTGCCCAATATAGAATACCAAAGCCAAATAGCTTTGTAGCAGCCTTCTGTAAGAAAATGTGTTCTGTTTCTTTTTGTACAAGGTGCCATGTTAATTTGTGTTAATGTGTCTGAGAACACTGACAGGCCGATAAAGCCATTGAGTTTTGTTTATAATGGCATGAATGGAGAGTTTGGTGGAGAATAGAATATTTGAAGTTGTAGAAAGACGTGGAGATGGATTGTTGGTTAACCCTTCAAAGACAAATGCGACTCTGAATTATACAGGCTTTTTCAGTGGGAATCTGCTTTACTGTGGGAGAATGTTCCTTGTGTTAAGTTGCCTCAATATAACCAGAAATGTACATACGTACATACACACACATATATATATATATATATATATACACATATATATATCTGAAATCAAATGGTTACAGAGATAGTGGCAGGGTAAGTTTTACAGAATGAGAGATGTTATACCTCTATTGGTTACCAAATGCACTGTAAAATGTAGTTTCTGTAATGTTGACAGCTGTACTTAACAAGAAATTAACATCTGAGTGACATGAAGACATTGATTAAGTATCAAAAACTCACACTAGTTTAGTAAGAATCATCCATAGGGTTCCAGGTGCTTTACATAGCACACACACTGCTGCATGGCATGGCTTGGATTGGCTCTTGGTTCAAGGATGTAGCTGTGCATTGTACAGATAATGCATCCTGTTAAGCAGGTACAATATGTGGAACTGCAAGAAGGCCACATTTTTCTCACTTCATTATATCTATAACCAGCTTTGGATGTGGGTATTTTTGGATGTAGTGATGTAATTTAACCTAAGGAATGTTGCATAATTTCAGGCCTCTGCCACAGTGTAAATGAGAGTTGCACTATTTTGGGGTTTTTATGCTGCGTATAATGATGGTTTCTTACGGACGTTTCGCGACAACCTATCGGTCCCATCTTCAGGGGTCAAGCAGTACTTGATATTTGAAAATGGGACCAGTAGGTTGTCACAAAATGTCCATAAGAAACTGTCATTCTACATTGTGTAAATTCCTAAAAGACCACAGATCTCATGTTCTCCCAAAGAAGGTAGATTTCCCCTGGAATAGCCTGTATTTAAAGACCCAGCTTGTACTGTGCAGTAAACACTCTCCTTCTCAGTTATAAACCAGTCAGTTCATGCTGTATAGGGAAATAATTGCCATTTGTTCTGAGAACCATACAAAACGTGGGGTGACCAAATCCAGAAGTGTGAGATGCACAGGGCATGTGGCATGTATAGAGGAGAGGTACATGTAGGGTTTTGGTGAGGAAGCTGGAAGGAAAGAAATCACTTTGCAGACCCAAGCATAAATGGGAGGATAACATTATTTTCTAGAAATAGCATGGGGAGGGGCATAGACTGGATTTATCTGGCTGAGGATAGGGAGAGATGGTGGGTTCTTGTGAAGAGGGATATGACCTTCATGTTCTGTAAAATTTTGTGTATTTATGACTTGTTCTACATCCTGTTGTCTTTGTAACACACAGATCCATGGATTGTATGTATGTATCAATTTTTTGACTAGCTGAGGAACTGTTAGCTCTTGAAGACTTCTGCTCCATGCAGTTCAGTTAGTCATTCAATCACTTAGGTCCATACAAACTATCAATAGACTCTCTGGGCAGAACGTAGAGTTTTTGAGTGTGATGTAAAAATAAGTATGAAATACTGGTATACTTTGCCACATTCTGACAACTGTATGCCCACAACTTCTGCACTTTCTGCTTCCTACTTATGAACCATGTTCAAAGTAGGGCTCCCTAGGCCATAGAAATGCAGTGAAAAGACATTATATTGTTATATGTAGCTCATTTATTTCAGCAAAGTATCACCATCTTTTTCTTTTTACCTAATCCCTAAGCACAATTTTGCATATTTCCCTTAATGGCATGAGTTGAAACGTTACATTGCCATATAAATCAGTCTCCTGCATTTCCAGCCATTCATGAACTGTTATTTCCACTGCCCCATTTTGTGGAATTAGCAAGCTCACAAGTGTTGCCTTACTGGTCCAAACAGTTTTATTGACTCGTTTTACAAAATAGGTTTCTCAATTCATTCTGTGTTCACATCTATCCCCAGTGTGCTGGGCTGACATCGTGGATGACTGACCATTTTGTAACTCTCAGCACAATTTTTTGCCATGTTGCACTCTCATTGCTTCATCCTCATATAGCTGTATTAACTGGCAGTGAATTTTGATGTGGTACACATATTTTGCTGTCATGCTACAAACTTCTGTGCAGGATCAAGTTTCAATTGCTTTTGCCATTGCTAATTAACTTCTCCTACGAACAGAATCTGAATGACTGAATCTTCTCCATCTCTTGCACATTACCCCTGTTATGAGTGGTACCAGAGTGCTGCAAGAGTATGAAATGCTTGATTTACACAAATGTTTCTGGCCACCATACCTTATTGCACCCGCTGCATACATGATGGAGTAAGTACATAAATAGTGTCACATTTTTATGTTACAGTGCTGAACAACTGGATGCTGTATGTGCAGGAACTGGTTCTTCACAGCAGCCCAACCTTAAGCTGCATGTGTGCAATGTGTGTCATAAGACCTTCACCAAGAAGGACAAACTGACACGGCATAACCGATCGCATACAGGAGAAAAGCCTTTCAAGTGTGATATATGTGGAAGATGTTTCTCTGACAGTGGTGACTTATCAAAACATCGTCGAATACATACTGGTGACAAGCGATTTTTGTGTGAATTTTGCAGCAAGGGTTTTTATCGACATGGTGATCTTGTAATTCACAGTCGAGCTCATACAGGCGAAAAGCCTTACAAGTGTGAACTTTGCAGTAAACATTTCTGTAGAAGGGGTGATCTTTCCAGCCACCACCGCACACATTCTGGAGAGAAACCTTTTAAATGCGAGTATTGTGGAAAGTACTTTTCTCGAAGTGGACATTTATTATTGCACAATCGGACACACACAGGATATAAGCCGTATATTTGTGAGATTTGTACCAAAGACTTTTGTTCTAAGGGTGAATTAGTTGTTCACCAACGAACTCATACTGGAGAGAAACCTTACAAGTGTGATGTTTGTTGCAAGTATTTTTCCTACCCAGGGGCTTTTTCCAAGCACCGGCGAATTCACGTATAATGGTGACAGCTGTTACATACATTTTGATGTGATGATCACGAGTGAGCTGATGACAAATCACACACACACGTGCTGGTAAAGTAAGGGTACTCTGGTCTGTGTACCATGAAAGTATATGGGGAATGGAAGTAGTACTCTGCACATTCTTATCTGTGGCACTAAATGAAAATTCAAGTGCTCTGGGATATTCTTTGACATTTGGTAAATAGTCACAACGTTTGGAGTTTTTCATCTGCATCTTCAGGATCCAAGCTGACCAAGCAGGGTAGATGCACCATAGGTGTGGACTGAACAGTGCAAGGGAGAGTGTTTTATTGGAAAATTCTGCCACATACTAAGGCTATATAGCATCTACTGTAGGGGAATGGAAGTGGATATAACAGTGGTGGATTGATACTGACAAGGTCAAGCTGAAGTACTTGTAGACAGACATGTCCCAGTGCCACTTTATCTATGACAGGAGCAAGCCAGTTGGCATGGTGATGTCCTCTGTTCCATCACCATCACTGAAAAGGACTAACTTAACTTAATTTAACTTGGACAGTGCAGTTTATCTCCTTGAACTGTATGGACCCTGAAGATGGAGGCAGCAAGTTCATTAGAACTTTTTTCACCATAGACAGCTCAGTGATGCTTTGGTTAGATACAAGTTTGATTATGCTTGTGTTGCAGGAAATTGTATATATTTGTTACTTTATGTGATAACTGTTGGCTGCCGCTTCCTGTCAGCTTGTGTATGATATGTGTGATACAGAATGTTGCTGATTTTATAAATTCGCTAAGGTTCTGAAGGGTTATTCTTATATTCATGTATGGCTTATTTAACAGTACTGACAGTATTGCAGTCTTAATAGTGTCACTTTGCCTGATGGGCAGCAGCAGATCTATACATCAGAATTGTGTGTAGTTTGTGGAAGTGCTTAGCTGTGAAGAAAAAGTCACTGTTGGGAACTACCTGCCCGCTGATGCAGCGTCACAGCCCCGAAAAGTAGCCCGAGTATTGCTTATTTTGTAAGAACAAATGACTTGCCTGCTGCCTTGTTTGCACTAACCCAAACTCTACATGTTCTCAATAATGCAGTGACACTGCATTTTTAATTCTGTACATAAACATTACTCTCAGACAGTTGCTGCACATTAGTTACTTCATTTCTTTCTATGTCATTTATGATTTTCGTGAACCATCAAATAAATTAATGCCAACATACACAAAGAGGACTCATGTAACTGAATTTTAATTGTTGGTGTTATTTGAAAGAAACTGTAGTTGCCCGTCCTTTTGCTCCAATTTGTGGATTTTATGACTTTGAATACAGATGATCATGGAGATGTGTTTCCTTTCATTAGTAATAAGTGCAGTTTCGTCGTCTAACCAATATGCATTAAGTAGACTTGATATTTGTGAAGATGTTCATGATAGCCACCTTTTGTTAATACCGACTTTAATACAATTGTTTTTAACTCTCGCGACTCTTTCTGACAAATAGGGACGGCCATATGGTTGCCAGGTTGGTGGCGCTGCGGGGCAGGTTGGAAACATTATGCGTGACTGCAAGGTCGCGCTTCTGCTTGTCCTTCGAAGAGAAGACCGATACGTTGTCCACAAAAGTCGGTATGAAACTCCCGTTCTACGCTTCGTAAAATTCCAAAATAGCGCAGCTCTCAACACGGAATATACTTTGCCCAGTGCTTAAAGGCTGAGTATCATGTACGGACATGTTAAAACAGTGCGATAGCAAATGGACAGGCATTTTCAAAAACTTTTTACTAGTGAAATTGGTAATTTTACTGGTTGCTTACCAATACTATCTTTGCTCTCTTGTTACTCCAGTTAGCGATAAGTCTAGTTTTCTATTGGCAGTAGATGTTATAGTCAATCTGTGTTACGGTCGCATATACCGTGGTCGGTCGAAGCAGTGGGATGCGGTAGATTATACTAGATGATCTGTGCGGTAGATGGCGTTTGTAAACATGCACTTGAAGTTACGAAAGACCGTGTACTTTGAAGTATACTACATCATGATTGTAGAGTTGTAGCACATGACGCCGTATTAGTCGAGACATTAGTTATCAAACTATTTATCAGACAACACGGTGTGATGTTTCGAAATATTTCGAATCGTCAACGTCACTGTAGGAACGTCGAATCGTGGAAGTGTGTATTTTTCAAATACCGAGAATTTACAATCTGGCATGTGTGATTATTGTTTTGTAGCATAGCATGTGCGTGACAATGGAACCTGAGCCTTCGTCGCAGAATGCTGTGCACTTGATTCCTGTCAAGCAAGAACAGGACTGTGAATTAACAGTATCTGCGACAGTGAAAGGAGAAAATGAGGTTAGTTACACTTTTGTGATTAATTGTGGTGTTCTCGCGTGTGGTACGTGACCGTTCTTTGATATAACACGAAGGACGTAATGCCACAGTTCATGATAAATAGTAGAGAAATTTGTTGGTATTAAAAGTAAAACGTTCAGACAAGCAGTGAGGTTCACCCACTGTTTCGTTGTCGTGGGGAATAAAGTGCCTGGGGCGTGATGCTATTCACCTTCAAGTACAGATGTTAATGCAAGGACTTATACCACCATTGCTCCATATCTGTTCATGGCACAACTTTATGTTATGCCAGTACAACTAGTCCGGTATATTTAGAAGCATGGCTGATGTCACAGCAACAGCAGTACTGTACCATCCTTTGTAACAGTTTTCATCATTTCTACTTGTATTGTGCCCAGTGTAATTACATTTTCTTCCACCAGATAAACTTTGAGGTTGTAAAAGTTGAACCGCAGCAAAATGATGATTTCTTAAAGTATTCACCAACTGATGATCACCTTCCAGGGCCAGATACTGAAAATAATTTTACATCAGTTGTGTTTCCAGTAGTGAAGACTGAAGTCCAGGTGAGTCAGATGGTAGTTCCTTTTACAGTTTGTTATACAGTAGAGTCTCACTGCTTGGAATTTTGACCTTGTTTAACCACGTGTCTCAGTAGCATTGTTTGGTCTTTCATGAATGGTTCTGAAACGTAAGAATAAGACCACTGGCTTGCTGTTGTGTGGGTCATTCTCAGCTGGTTTATTTGTCTTTCATTGGGTGAGGTCAACTGCTTTTGTGCTTTATAGTGCGAGAGTCTCTTTCAGAACTTTGACATATTTTAGGCTTCCAAAATGTGTTTGCTTTTTAATTAAAAGTATACTCTCATGCTTTTATTTTATACTGCAAATGGATTCTGATATTCGTGACAGTTCTACTGGTTGCAGGTAAATACAAACATTGAGACTTTACTGAAACTCAGGAACTGTATTTCTATGTAACAAGGACTGCACAGTGTAACTGACATATTACTCTTTCAGGAGAGAGAAGTTTAGGAAATGAGCACAAAATGGAGGGTTCGGTGAAGTTGTTTGCTCTTAGATGTGTACATGACATGCTTGTCTCACGTGTTATGTATTATCGGTTTGCTATTTTAAGGGACTTAATTTGGCTGTTTTGTATATAATCATAGTACCCTGCAGTTGTATTAATTCAAACTTGCCAAGAAAGTCAGTTTGTAAGTCATCTGAAGCTGTAAATCAAATATGGAAATTGTAGAGACAATTTTGTAACATAATTTCAAGAAAACATTTAAGGTGTCTAAAGGTACAGTCCTAAGGGATGTGTTCCATGTGATTGCAGTTATAAATTGAAATGTTTTGGAGGACCAGAGAGGTTTCATTGTCAACACCAAACAGTGAAAGAGAAGAGAACTTCAGGAATTGTTTGACCCTGAAGATGAAGGAATTACAGTCCATTGAAACACGGGGAATTGCACACCTGTAACGAGGTGTCAAGGCCCAGAATACTCTTAATCTTCTTCATAATTTCACAGACATTCCCCCTTGAGCAACCCAACATTTTCATCATGTAGTTTGGAACTTTTATCTTATATGCATTATTCAACATTCTGCTGCTTCCCAAGCTTGTGTGTGACCCTGCCAGTGTTGTCCTATTCGTAACTCTTCATTTTTCGCCACATTGATCTCTACTTCTCTTCTTACTCACATTTTGCAGATGTTTTTAAGACACTGTGATTGCAGGCTGTAATGAATGAAGAAAGCAATGTATTTTTGCATTCCCTTCCAACATTTCTGTGACACTGATTCTAACATTTTTTGAGCTGTGTCACTGTAACACCAGGCTGTACAAGTGCAGTGCTACTTAGGAACACACATTTGCGAATTTTGTCTGATTTCCTCACAGTGTTTGCATACATGCCCACACTGGTAGTAACATGTTCACCATTATATTGGGGCATGAGGTGGGTAGGGAATTGGCACATATGGCGAGAAATAATTGCATATGTGGCTGTGGTGGGGAAAATGGAAGGATGAAACCATGTGAAAGAATCAGGCGTGGCTACGATAACATGAAAATTTATCTTAAAGAAATAGGGTGGGTGCATGTGGACTTTCTAACCCACAAACAACCTACATTCACATATGCAAACACACATAAAATGAAAGCCTCTTGAAATTTGTTTTATATCTTTTGCTGAACAAGGTACTGTACTACGTTTTTAAGACACAATTTGTAATCTCTGTTTTTTCCCCACAAAATGCCATTGATTTCATAATTTTATCTTTTTATGTTCAACTAATACTCAGGACTTTTGTAAACCATGTGCTAAAATTTAATCCCAAACCAGTCATTTAAAGGTGGGCTGGGAAAGTTGGTGGGCTGTTTTGAATGTGGTAATGAACCTTCAGGTACCATCAAATTTGGGAAAGTTGTTGACCAGTTGAGGAACTGTTAGCTTTTCAAGAAGGACTTTGCTCCATGGTGTTTATCTCTGGCATTTTATTTTTGCTACCTTTCAGACTGCAGAGGGTTGGCTTTCTGGATCATTGGATAACTTGAGGCAGCTGTTGGATATTGATATACAATTTCTTTATGCTTCTAGGCTATTATTTCAATGGAAGTGGCAGGTTGAGAGAGACACAGTGCAGTCCGAAATGTCCGCTCTGCACGTAGCAACAGGACATTGAAATTCTGCACAGGGGATCATCGTGTAAATTGTTATGCATAACCTTTGTGATAGCCTGGACCTGTTACAAATTTTACCAAATTTAGTTCTCTCTGATATGATTAAATGTTTTGCTGCCAGTAATTTAGTTCTAAATTTAGATAAAACAAATATATTGATTTCATCACATTCTACAGTACATATTAGTTTAAAGAAAATTATATAGAAGAGACAGTGAATACAAAATTTCTTGATTTACAAACTGGCAACCACATGCATTGGAAGAACCATATTGAGCAAGTGATTCCCAAGTTAAGTGCAGCATGTTATGCCATTAGGTTGATGGCTCATATCAGTAACATTAACACTCTCAAATCAAATTACTATGCACACTTTCATTCTGTTATAAAATATGGAGTAATTTTCAGGGGTAACTCTTCCAACAGTGGGAAGATTTTCACTTAACAAAAGAAAATCATTAGAATGATGGCTGCTGCACAATCTAGAACCTCATCTAGAAGTCTGTTTGTAACAGTATATACTTCCATTAATGGGCTTCCTTATCAATAATAAGGAAATTTTTCAAACAAATTCATTCATACATTATTTTAGTAGAAGGAATAAGCATCATCTTGATAGACCAAATGCCAACCTAGCGTGTTTTCAAAAAAGTACTCTGTGGAGGCATAAAAATTGTCAACAGTACCATCTAGTATGACAGTCCTGAAAAATGAGAAAGCACGCTTTAAAGCAGCCTTAAGAAAGTGCCTACATAAACACTCCTTTTACTGTGTAGATAAATGTTTTATGTGTACAAAGATTTATAATATTTTTGTAAAATGTTTATAGTATTTTACATTGTAAATTCATGTATTTGGGTTTTTGTGACTTGTTCTTCTGTCTTTATATGATACACTTATGGAGCCATGGAATGTATATGTAATAGGAAGACAAAAATAATAGGTGTCTGTGTACCGTAGTTTGTAAACCATTGATGTAAGAGTTTGAAATACTTACATATATTTGTAGTCCAGAATATTATACTTGTAGTGTAATTCTTTAAGAAAACCATTTAAGTTTTATTGTCTTGCAGCTCTTTTCTACAGATGTAAGAATTAAGTTCTGAGAATGGTGACTGTGAAGACAGCTGTTTTCTTGGCTGTAATTCCATCAACAGTGTGCTGAACACACTGTCATCAGCTTCTGGAAGACAGCATATTTCTCTCAAATACCAGTAAATTTTCACCAGGCCATATGGCATCACAAAGCAGACAGTTATAGTTTGTCAGCAAATTGTTTCACGATTTGTTCTTGTCAAATACAGTTGTATAAGAACGTTAAATCACACATTTTATGCTGCAGGTTTACACAGCAACTGCTGTCACCAGGTGAAATATCTCCAGACTAAAAACTGCTGTAACAGCTGTATATAGAGACAGGTTATTGTTCACTCCACTGATTGGTTCTGTATCAGCCATACAAAAATTGACATACTTTTGCCTAAAGCGCTAAGGTCATCAATGGGTCAGTCATTCATACTAAAAAGTGTAATTTTACTTGACAGTACCATAGAGTGAAGCAGTTGAGTAGTTTAGAATGGCATACTAATATGTGCTGTTCTTTCAACAGAGGAACAAAAGAAGGTGCGTAGTTCATAAACACATTTGCATTTGTGCATTTTACAAGCAATGTGTGATACCTGTGCTTTCTGTATAATATGTTGGCAATCTATATGGTGCCAGCTCATTTTACACTTTTAGGAATTATCATGTACTTTTTTGTAGCAGTGTTTCCATCCTTCGCCGAAACTAATTTCAACCACTGTGCAGTACCGCATATGTATGCATGTATGTGTGTTTCATGCAGTTTTTTACTGCCAGTGTGTTTTATGCTCTTTTATAGGAGGACAATGAATGGGAAACAGATGCACTCAAGAAAGAGTTAAAGGAGGAAGTAATGAAAGATGGAGAAGAGGTGTTACTGGAAGGGTGAGTGGAGAGATAGTACACTGCAGGAAGTGCAGGTCATAGAGAATTCTTTGTCATAATATGCATTCTTTTTTGAGTAATTACAAAGATAGTTTAAGTACAAGACATGGCAATACTGTGTTTAAGAAATCAGTTGTTATGTCATTGTGAAGTACTTTGTTTTACTGTGCCTGCTGTCAGTGTGAATTACAGTGACTTATCATGTTACAGAGTCAGTGGCTTTAGCAGTGGCTGTGTGGGAGATTTGTCAGAGGATACAGAGAAGCCGTCTGTCACTCAGGTACTGCACAAAGGAACTTCAAACAGTGAAAAAGCTCCTTTGCCTTCCAGTAAAAAGGTTTTTAAGTGTGAAATCTGTCAAAAAGCATTCTCACAGAGGGGAAATCTTACATGTCATGTGCGGATACACACCGGAGAACATCCATTCAAGTGTGAGGTCTGCGGAAAGTCATTTTCTCAGAGCGGGACTCTTACCATACATCGCCGTATCCACAGCGGAGATAAACCATACTCATGTAAGATCTGTGGTAAGTCATTCACAGGAGGTGGTGGTCTACGAAGACACCGTCGCACTCACAGTGGTGAAAAACCTTTCAAGTGTGAGGTTTGTGGTAAAAGCTTCTCAGATAGTTCCATTATTATAAACCATCGACGAATCCATACAGGAGAAAAACCATTCAGGTGTGAAACGTGTGGGAAGGGATTTTCACAGATTGCAACCCTTGTATGTCACCGTCGTACCCACACCGGTGATAATCCTTTTTCCTGTGAAACATGTGGAAAACGGTTCTCACAGAGTGGCTCTCTGATTGCGCACATGCGCACGCACAGGGGGATAAAGCCATTTACATGCCAGAACTGTGGTAAGTCCTTCACAGAGAGTGGAAGTCTCCAGAAACACAAACGAACACAACACCAACAAACACATACATGATTCAGGATCTTCCTTAGTGGTTAAGAAAATGTGATGAATTATTTGTGTGTTGGATTAATTTAATGGAAAACATAGAAGTGTATAAGGTCAGACATTAGAAAATACAAATGATGCAGGGTGCCTGTGTGGTATTACACTGTTAGTGAATATTTATTACTAATTGCCACAAATGTTTTGCTTCTCTGCTTACATATTAATTTGTCAGACTGTATATTGCAAACCTTAAAACTGTGCAATGTATCACATTGTAAATGGGATGTGCGGTGACGCAGTTGGTTGAGGCACTGTGCTACAAACTGTAAGGTCTCGGGTTCGATTATGGGTGGAATCATCGTGTTTTTTGCGTGGACTTAATTCTTCTGGCCGCACTATGGTGCTGGGGTCGACCGTGTATCCAGAAGAAATGAGTACCAGGATTACTTCCTTTTTGGGGGGGGGGGTAAAGGTGGCCGGTGTATAGGACTGACAACCTTACCGCCTTTGTGTGCTGACTGTCTGAAAATCTGGGTGTCTGAACCTCCTGGAATGCTTGGGGCCTGTCCAAGCTTGTACAGGGATAGCTTTACCTGTATCATATTGTAAATGATATTGCATACCTGGGAGCAAATGGTAATGTAGGGTAACTGTATATGTTGCATTTCGTTTGGTGTATATCATGTAACACTGAAATCATCTCCTGCAACTGATGTGTAGATTAAGGCAAAGGTATTAAATAACGGTAGAAATCATGAACATTCATTTTTTCTAAGATGTGATGCTCTTTTACTAGGTAAGTAGTATCCCATGTTTTGAAGGATCTTGGTGCCTTTAGTCTTCAGGATCCAGCGGTCCTTTTCTTTAGACTTCATGCCCAGTCACAGCACCACATCCTAGAGGACTTGAATCTTCAGTAAACCTACTATCAGAACCTCAAATCTATCAGAAGTAATGAACTTAAAACTCCATGAATATCAATTTATTATAACTTTCTGGTTTTTCATTATAATTTTGCTTGCTGTTCTGAAATCAGGAACCCTCAAGATTTGAGGGACCTGTTATTCTGTTTTTAATATGTTCTCTGAATACGTACATTAAATGCGTAAAGTGCTAGATATGAAGTTCTCATAGCAATAGTGCTGATAGTGCAAGTTTTCTGGGACTGGTGACTGGTAAATGGATACAGTCATGGAGGTAAAATGCTGTGCTACATTGACTGGTAAATGGCTACTGACATGGAGGCAGGGTACTCTTTGTTGTCTAGTAAATACGAGGGTTGGAACTTTAATAGTGGCAACACTGCTGTAGAGACACCATGCAATGGAACCAAATAATGTCGCTTATACCACACGCTAGTTACATACCTACCTTACCTCAGAGCAAATGGACTCTCCCTTCCCACATCACGCGCATGCGCAGTGACGAGAAGAACAGAGCCTCGTGTTAGCTGGCGGTCTAATGCAGTGTTGTCATGATGTTTTCGAAACAGGAACAATGGAGTTGGATAAAGATTGAATGTGCCAGAGGCTGTACAGCACGACAGTGTCATCATGGTCTTCAAGAGGCTTGCGGGGAATCTGCATTGCCTTAAAGAACAGTGGTAAGGTGGGTAAAAGCCTTCAGCGAGGGACGCCAAAATGTGGCAGACATGCGTCGGCCAGGTCATCCTAGTGTCAGTGAAGAAGAAGTGTATGCTCTTACCGCGTTCCTGGACAGTGATCGACGC
>Ga0123357_10002309_pt1 | contig 21156 bp, 21 predicted proteins | sample TergutEmb28metaG_FD_89873 | JGI IMG/M metagenome (GOLD analysis project Ga0123357, IMG submission 89873) | Embiratermes neotenicus P4 segment gut microbial communities from Petit-Saut dam, French Guiana - Emb289 P4 | ecosystem: Host-associated > Arthropoda: Insects > Digestive system > Gut ... | reverse complement strand
GGGCGAGGCTGGTGTTCGTTTCAATGCGAACGGTACGCAGGTGATCGCATGACGACTTTGGAAGAGATGGAAGTGCCGCGCCTGAGCGATCGGTTGCGGCTCGCGTTGGGGCGGGCCAGACTGGCTCTAGCTGCTTCGACCGAGACGGGGTTGGCGCGCGCTGACCAGGAGGCGTTGGTGGAGTCGTTGCGCCGTGATCTTGAGTTGGTTGTCGGGTATCCGGTGACTTGCGACGGTGTTGGCTATGGCCTTGGCCCGGATATGTTTTGGTCCAAGGCTGAGGCGAAGGCCCGGCTGTATCGTGAGTTGGCCGAGGCGTCCACTTCCGAGACTGCGGCGCTGGTGGAGGATCGCCATGTGCGGCGTGCTGCACGCCGGACGTTGCTTCGTTCGACTGACCATTGTCAGGCTCCGAAGTGTTGGTATCTGGCCCGGTTTGAGGGTGATCTGGCAGGCACAGGTTGGCGCGGCACGGATGCGGAGGCGAGGTATTATCGCCGCGTCGAGTTGACTGCCATTCTGGATATTTATCTGGCCGCGCAGCCGGAGGTCCGATGATGTTGGGTGCCAGGTCAGCGCGTGACGTGGAGTCGTTGCGGGCGCTCCGCGAGTTGCCAGTTCGCACGTTTCTTGCGCCGTTTCCGCCGCGCAGTTGGTCCGATTGGTCGGACATTGAGTGCAGCATCGAGGGCTGTCACAATATGCCTGCGATGCACGCGCCGGTACTTGTTCAGGGCGAGCTGGACAGGTTTGTGTGCAAGGCATGGATATGTGGTAAGCATTACCGCTTCGACGGTTTGTTTGCGCCGTCTGGCCGGGTTGACAAGCTGGTTGCGTTGCCAGTGTAGGACGCTGGGCGGGACGTTCCCGCGAGGCTGTTGAAAGCGAAGGCCGGGCACCTTTTTGGTGCCCGGCCTCTGTCCTGTCCGTTGCTTGAGTCACGCCCAAGTGTTGTTTGTCGGTTGATCGTCAACGGGTTGCGGGTCGGGGTTGATCGCCGCATGGTTGGGTTGGGTTGGCGTGACTGGTGGTGTTGGTTGTCGGGGTTTGCGGGCAGCGGGCGCTGGGTTTGGGAAGCCGATCTTGCGGAGTTCGGCTGCACTCCATCCTGCTTGCGTGGCTTTGGTCCACGCGGTCTTGTAGGCTGCGTCTTTGGTGCGTCCGGCGGTGGCAAGTTCGGTCTCTAGTGCGGCGCGACGACGCGCAGCGTCGTCTTCATGCGCCGTCAATGTTTTTAGTGCGGCACCGAGTTGATCCACGGCATCCATTTTGGGTTGGATGCCAGCCTTAGCTCGTGCCAGTATATCGTCAGGGTTCAGTGTCTTTGCCATGAGGTAATCATATACCGGATCGTTCGTTGCATTGAGTGTAACGCTTCCAGTGCAGGCTTGACCACTGGAAGCAAGTTAACAATTATGTGCCATAATTGTGGTTGGTGCTTGACACAGCCTTCCCCGCTGCGCGAGAATGGTTGTGTCAAGGTCCCCGCCGCGAGGGCGGGGTCGCTGCGCTAGGCGGTTGTTGATGGTTGAGGTTCCGGCTCGTAGGGCGATGGAGGATCGCCCTGTTTCGCCGCGTGCGGCCCGCCGTAGGCGATTGCCGAATGTGAAGGGTGGCCGTCAGTTCTCGCATCGTGTTACGTTGAGCGCGGATGACGAAGTGTCGGTTCGCGGTGCGGCGGCGGCGCGGCAGGTTACGATTCCGCGTTTCTTGCTTGAGTCTGGTCTGGCCGTAGCTGACGGTGATACATCGGTCGGGTTGATGCGTAGTGAGAAGGATGAAGTGTTGGCTGTTCTTCTCGATCTTCGGCGGATCGTGTCAGGTGTTGGTGTGAACGCTAATCAAGTCGCTCATAACATGAATGCGACGGGTGAAATCTCATCGGATTGGCGAGAGGTTGCGGCCAGCGCGCATGAAGCGATGACGCTGATCCAGTCGTTGGTTAAGGAGCGACTGTGATCCCGAAGGTCAATAAGCGGCGCGCTGATCTGGCAGGCACGCGCGACTGTATTTTGTACTTGGTGTCGGATAGTAACCACCATGAGAACCCACGCTTGGTTGCTGGTTCGGATGAGTTGATGTTCTTCTTCGACGGGGTCGAGTTGCAGGGTAGTGACGCTGTCGAGATTGCTAACTATCTCAATGAGACGCAGCAGTTGTTTGATGTCACTATTCCTGCTGGGCACATCTGGCATTGCTCTCTTGAGTTGCCTGCTGTTGATACTGCTGACAATGCGAAATCGGATGAGTGGTGGGCCGCGTTCGCAACCGATTTTGTTGAACGGATGGGGTTCCTTGGTGCGTCCGGTGAAGCGCCGTGCAGGTTCGCTGTTGTACGTCACGGCCTGTCAAAGACAAACCAACTCGACCATGTTCACGTCGTCGTGAACCTGATCCGTGAGGACGGCACGAAAGCCCGCACCGTGTTCCCGACTGAGCAGCTTAACGGCAAGATTGTCCCGGTCGGTGACTTTCAGAAAGCCCAGGACGTGTGCCGAGAGTTGGAGCGTGAGTACGGCATCTATGAGGTTGAAGGCGCGAAACTGGGACGGTCCACGGTCGGATGGTCGCAGGCCGATCAGGCACGTTCGGCCGCAGAGTTTGGTGTGCAACCGAGGCAACTGAATCCGATGTTGTTGGAGCAGGCAAGACTTCGGGCCGCTGTTATGGCGGCGGGTTCGGCAGCATCGAACGAGTCCGAGTTTGTTCAGGTGTTGCGCCGTTCCGGGATAATCGCGCGGCCTTGGTTCGCAGAGGGTGGACGTGAAGTTGTCACCGGGTACTCGGTCGCGTTGCGTACCAGCGGTGACGGCAAGTTGCACTGGTGGGGCGGTGGGAAGTTGGCCCATGATTTGACGCTGCCACGGCTGCGGGAGTTGTGGGTGACGGTGCCGGGTTCGCGCGAGAACGCCGTGCCGACGTGGCTTGACTCGAAGGACGTTGGGGTGCCTAGAGTGTTGACGCCGCAGCAGTTGGGCAGCTTCAATCAGCGTGTCGCCGCGCTGACTGACCAACTGGTCAACATCGACAAGGACGACATGAACTCGTGGATTCCGGTGGCGCGGCGTCTGGGTGGCGCGTTCGCCCAGTTGTCGCAAATGACTGAATCTACACCTGGCACGTTCGCGCAAGCCGCTGAGCAGTTGTCGGCAGTTTCGTCAACGAAACTGCCTGTACCTGAGCCGTCGAATTTGGACTTGTATCTGATCGCGGATGCCGCGATGATGACGAGGCTTGCCGCTGCTGGGACGGACAAGAAACGCCAGATACAGTACACCGCCCGGAACATGATGCGTCTTTTCATGGCTGTGCAGATGTTCCTTGACGCGAAGGCGCAGTACCGTTTGGCGTCTCAGGTATTCGCGAACGCGCTGACCGAGTTGGATCAGGCGGAGCAGCGTCTTCAACTCGACGCCGCGTGGGCGGTTGGTGAAGGCAAGGGGGTGTTGCCGAGGCGTAGGGGTGATAATCTCACTTGGGCCGACCTGGCGCGCCAGCCGCAAGGGCAGGTCAGGTTTGCAGTACCGACCGAAATTGACGGCTTCGATGAGAAGGTCGCGGAACGGGAAACGTCGGGGGCGACGGCATTACTCAAGGCGCAGCTTGACTTGGCGAACACCCAGGCTGAGGTTGCCACAAAACCGACCGACCCGGCCTGGCTCGCGCACCTTGAGCATGACAAGTTGATGCTTGCTGTTGAGTCGCTGTCGACACATGAGTATGCCGCAAAGTGGCAATGGGCCACCGATATTGCGATGGCTGGCTGGCACGAAGACGACGTACCGCGACCTGCCAACCCGGTAGATGACTGGTTCCTCACGCGCGCACTTCATGACTATGCCGTTGATGGCGCGAACGCTCGTGAAGCTATCGCGCGCGGGTGGGCCGCAGCCGCCCCCATCGCTCGAACGGCATCCAGTGTCATACCAGCACCCGCGGCGACGGTAACGATGCCTGGCCCCGTAGGGCCTGCGACGGCACCTGCCCTGGCACCCGTAATACCGACACGTCACGGGATGGGCGCATGACATGACCGCTGGGCAACACTTACACCGCTGGCATATTCTGGTGCGACTTCCAGGTTTGAGAGTCGCAGTTAAGACAGCGGCGTTTGACTACTGCCTTGTCTGTTTGGGACAAGCTTTGCGCTGTGTGCATTGGGGTGAGGTGGATTCAATCTACCGTGCCTGGCTAGCTGACGAGTTGAGACGCGCGGACGCCTTCTTTTCGCCACGGGGCTTAGGCTGGGGGTTGTGTCGAGCGTGGCCGGTGCGGTCGGACATTTCCGCTGCACCGTGGCAAGTCGTCTTTAGCGACCCAATGCTTAAGGTGGCTGTTAGTGATACCACTCATCCACCTGAGTATTGGGCTGCACGCTGGGTTGCCGCACGGGACTGTGCCATTAACGGATGGCACGCAGAAGACATGTGTGGTGTGACCGACGACGTCGTACTCGCCTTATTCTTGCGGGTTGCACACGACATCTGGGGCGTAAATGGGGCAGGTGAACTCGGGGTCTGGTTCGAGATGTTGCCGTGGCGCGTTGTTGACGAACCGGGAGGCCCGGATTATGGAATGGCGCCGGCGCAACAGCCGCCGTTGCCAGGCGAGTTGCGGTTACGCGAACTTGCCAGGTTGGCAGCACGAAAAGACGCACACAGGTAGACTATTAGCTGTCCAGGATCAGGGGGCCGAGTAATCCCACTTTCGGCGCACTGATGTTTGTGATGTTCATGCTGGCGATGGCAACCCCGGTTTTGGGGCGCGGGCAAGGTGTGGTGGGTGGGCTGGAAACGCCAGTACGCCTCGTTCTTCCATTGAAGGGACACCTAGATAATGCCACTGGAACAAGACGAGATTTCGCAGCAGTTTGAGCAGCATGTCACGGCGCTGGTCAACTCGTTCACACAAGCGTTGCAGATGAAGTTGATGTACGGGGCGCGTTCGATGCAGGGGCAGACGGCACAGATGAACGCCCAGGCGCAAGCGGCGCAGGAACAGGCGAAGGCGAAGGATGCGGTTGCTCGCGCTAATGAACAGTTGAATGAATTGTCACTCCCGAAGGCTGAGAGCGACAAGCCCGCTGATCCTGACGGGGACGATCCTGACTTGCCGCCCGGTGATGTGATGGATGCGAACACCGCCGCGCCGCCGCGAACCGTCGTGGTGGATGCCAACCCTGCCTACACGACTACGCTTTCACCAGAGGTCGCGCAGGGAATGTTGATCGCAGCGCAGGTGCCGATGAGTATTCGAGAAGGCCAGATCATGCCGACACAACTCAATTCAGCCGCGCAACAGCTTGCGCTAGCCAATGGGATGCAACCGGTTGCGGTGTTGAAACAGGCCAAGCAACTCGCATCCGACGCTGGTGTCGCTGCCGATTCGCAACTCATGGGCATGTTTGATGCCCTGATCGGCTGGCAGTCTGGTGCTGACGCCGCGCACATTGCTGGCGACCAAATGGGTAAGTCTGCCACGGCCATGACCGCCGATGCCGCCACGAATGGCCTGTCTCAAGCACCAGCGCCTATCCAGGCACCCACCCCGCAGCCAGGTTTGGGTATGTGATCGTCATGGCGAACGATCTTCAATACGACGATCCGTATGACGACGCGACGATCAGTGATTGGCCAGCCGATCCTGCCCCGTCCAGCCCAGTGGTGTCAGGCGAGACGAGTGGCACTTCGGATGCTGACGAGAAGGTGACATTGTGGTTCGGTAATGCTGAGGAATGGGTGCGTTGCTGGTTCAGGTGGGCGTGGCAGCACAAGGTTGACGCGCACAGTACTTATTGGGACCCGGAATGGTGGCAGTTGAATGAGCCGGTTGCCCGGTTGACTGTGATGTGGTTGGCGTGGGAGGCGGCCCGTCAAGCGGGCGCCGACATGTCGGTGTGGTGGATCAACACTTGCGATCCGCACATGCGCGAGTTGACCAGCGGCAATGGCCCGTTTCGCCGCAGTGAATATAAGCGGCTCGGCACGACTGAGCCGCTGATGTTGACGGTCCCGCCGAAGGATCACCCTTTGCGTAAGCTTGAGCCGCATCTTGCCCATTTGACGTCTGGATGCCCGGACGGGTTGGGCGTTGTGGAACAGTTCTATGCCACGTTCCACGGGCCGCTCCCTGATCCGGCTGTGAAGCCAGTCGGTGAGATGACCCGCTACGACGACTAGACCCACTCGGGTAACGGTGGGGCCGGGCGGTCGCCTCGGCCCCACTTTTCGTCTGATCCGCGCAGCGAAGGTGTCCAACCAGGTCTACCTTTTCGGGCGGTTGTGCCAACCCGGCACCGCGGCGTCCAACCAGGTACAGTTGTTTTGGTTGGACACATCTGTTTGGGAGGTCTAGACGTGGCTGTCGATAAGGGGCAGGTTGTCGGATATGTGCGGGTCAGCGCCGCCGACCAGAACCAGGCCCGACAGATCGAAGCCCTCGGTGACGTCGACCGAATGTTCACCGACCAGGCGTCGGGCAAGAACACCGACCGGCCACAGCTTCAGGAAATGCTCACCTATATTCGGGACGGTGACACATTGCGCGTCACGTCGGCCGACCGGCTGGCCCGGTCCACAATCGACCTACTTCGATTGGTGCAGCAGTTGAAAGACAAGGGTGTTGCTGTCGAGTTCGTCGACAATCCGTCACTGAATACCGATACGCCGCAAGGCGAGTTCATGTTGACGATCCTTGGAGCCGTCGCGCAACTGGAACGTGCCACGATCAGGGAACGCCAGGCCGAGGGTATCGCGATAGCGAAACGAAAAGGCGTCTACCGGCGTGTTCCGAAACTCACACCAGAACAGGTCGACGAGGCCCGCCGCCGTATTGCGGCCGACGTGCCGAAAGCTAAGGTCGCCCGTGATTTGGGTGTGAGCCGCCAGACCTTGCTCACGGCACTGGCGTCTGGTGACATCTACGCGCACGCCTCCGGTTAACGATGCAACCCCGGCGTTTGGGGTGTTGGTTGTGCTACTGTCGCCGCTGGCTGCTGGGGATTACCTGCAACTGACACTTGGGATGATTGGGCCATCTGCGCCGCACTGATTTGTGAAGCAATTGAATTATCTGGCAACACTTCCGCGGGCCGGTCGACAGCGGCGGCGGTCAGCATGGCGGCAGTTGCCATTTCCTTGCACACGAGCGTCACTTGCGACCAGCTTGTCCACCGTGACACAAGACCCTTGTAGTCGCTCAAATGGCGTGTCGTTGAGGCGTCTTTCGGTTTCGGATCGGCCAATTGGTCTATTACTTGTGCCGCAACGGTTCCTTCTTGTGGGGCTTGGTCGGCGTAGTACTCGTCGATGCGAGCCAGAACGCCACCAGCGTGTTCGACACCCGCCTTGTCCCCGAGTGCCGCGACGTCCAGGTAGTCGCGGGTCTGGTTGCGTTTGACGAGAAGGAATGCTTTGACACGCAGCGTCTCATCTGCGGTCGGAACGGTGAGGATGGACCCGTTGGAGAGCCGATGCTGTTCCACTTCAAGGGGCCGGGCACGTATGAGCTGTCGGACACCGGCCTCGATGTCCCCTAATTCCCCGAGGATGATCTTGCCGTAAGTTGCGCGATTCGTTACCCAGTCACCCTCACGCTCCAGCGCATCCAGAATGACGTCGAAGCGTTCTTTCAGGTCGGTTACGACGTGGTCATGGTCGGTGCTCAGGCGGTGCTGAACATGGAACGCAACCGCGGCACCGCCAACTAATACTGCGTCAGGCACTAGTTGTTGCAGCCTCGCGGCGGACTCAAGTAACGCTTCAAGGGTCGGAAGGTTGCCGGCACCGTCCAGATCAGCTACCATACTGTTATCCTATCAGATAACAGGATGGTTTCTTATGTTGGCATTCAGGAACATTACCGCGACCCCATCTGACCCAGTAACGGAGTGGGGGCCAGAAGGTGTTTTGACTGCTTTGGAGCGGGGCGGTCTCGTCCCGATTGCCAAAGTTGTTCGTTCTGCCTTGGGTGACCCGCACGGTGAGGTAGCCGACTGGGTACTTGAGTCCGCTGCCTGCATTGACCGACCCATAGCAGCGCTTTTGGCTCAGCGAATCCGCGAAGCCCGGGACCCGGCTGTCGAAGTCGCACGACACATCAGGGATGCCGTTGCACGCTCGGGCCTGTCTCTTCGCGCATTCGCCGCCCAATGTGGAACCAGTCCCTCGCGACTCTCAACATACGCCACCGGCACCACTGTTCCCGCCGCTGATGTCCTGCTTCGTATCGAGCGGACATCAGCTCGGATGAGAAACGCATCCAGCGCCACGACGGCGGTCGCGATTATGCAGGCACAAACACCTACTGGCACGGCTCCGGGGTTGCCGTTGCACTCCGCACCGCCAGCGATACCGGAATCACGCGGCCCAGCGTTGGGCAAGTAGATTTAGCAACTGGCAAGAACAGTTTGTATCGCGTCGTGTTCGGCTTGGGTGACCCACAGCCCATATTTGGTTTTCACCTGTATTTGGATGGTGACGTATTGGCAGCGGAAATCCTTGTTGGAAGGTAGCCAGGTGGCGGCGTCGCCGTCGCCTTTGGCTTGGTTCGCGGTCGATGAGACGGCCAGCAATTCAGATGGGTCGTTAGCAAACGTGGCCCGTTGGGTGGCTGTCCAGCCGGATGCACCGGTCGCCCAGGCGTCGCCGCGTGCAACCACATGGTCAATCTGAACCCCGCCGTCATAGTTCGGCCCGCCACCCCGGGTGAAGTCGACGGTCTGGCCGGTGTAGGGGTCTTCCAGGGTGCCGGAGTCGATGTAGCAGGGGGCACCCCAGGTTGCCACTGTGTTGGTCAGGTCGCGGGAAAGGATGAACTCGCGGGTGTCGCAGCCGTTCGGTTGGTTGCCCCACATGTCCCAGAATGTTTCGTCGCTGGTGTAGCCGGTCATGGGTGCGCGGCCTTTGATCGGTAATGCGGCCAACAGGTCGAGCGGTGACGGCGCACCGTTGCTCACGTCGGCTCCTGGTGAACCTGTTGTGCTGGTGGCGCTCGATGATGGGGCTGTTGTGACAGGAAAGTTGTGTGAGAGCCATCCTAAGCCGCCTGTGGTAACTAATCCGGTAAGAATTGGTGCCAAACTTAGCGCTAAAGCCTTCACAGCGAACCGTTCGACTTTCCGCACGATCGCCCAGGCGATCCGCAGCACGACCAGGGCGACGATGACGCCGATGATTATGTGCCAATGGGTTTGGGTCCAGCCCCACGCTGATGTGACGATCTGCATTGCCCGTTCCTTGTCTAGTGTGGTTCGTGGGCTTTGATGGATGCTTTGATTACGTCGGCGTCGGGGCGTTGCGTCCACCGGACGGTGTTGATGATGCACGGCACAGCACCCGAGGCCATGACGACGGCACGTCCGAGCGGCAACGCGGCCAGGTCCTCGATGTCGAGGATACGGGCGCGGGTCGTCTGGTTCGACACGGAACGGGACTTCTCCGAGTTCGACACTGATGAGGTTTCCCGGTCGAATTGGCCGACGATTTTTGCCATGTTTTCTAGGAACTCTGCTTCGTTGATACCGCCGCCGTAGATTCGCACGTTCGCCGCGGAATACATTTTCCGCATACCTGATGCGCTCCATGTGTCGACGCCTTGTGACCAGGATTGCAGGTAGGTGTCGATGATGATGCCACGGGACCCGTAGTGAGAGTACAGGTCGGGCAGTTTGCCCCATTTGCACACGTTCGCCGCCTCGTCGAGGCAGCACAGCATCGGTGTGATGAGACGCCCGCCTGGTTGGCGGGCACCTAGCTTTTCGGCTTCTTCCGCGACTGCGACCGTAAGCGCGGTGACGATGGGGGCGGCGACACCGGAGCCTTCTTTCGACAACGAATACAGTGTGTTGGCGCCTTGGACGAACATGGCCGGGTCGATTTGGGGACGATTGTCGCCAGGCCCGGTCGGGTTGATCCACGGCATCATTGAGCGCATTGTCAAGCACGATGCCGCTTTGGATGCTGTGCCGTACACGCCGTCTTGCTGCTCGGAGGCCATGTTTTGCGCCTCGGTCAAACGGTCTGCTTGCAGGTCGTACTCGAAATGTTGGAGCACTTCGATCGGCCGGTCGTTGTTGCGGCGGGTCAGCCACGCATACACCGTCGTGATCGGCTGGTTGTCCAACGCGGCAGCGAGCATGATGTCTGCCAGCAGGTTACGGCCCGCGTCATCGAAGTAGGCGTCACCTTTCGAGTCTGCTTTGCGGGTCGAGAACACGAAATGGTCGGCCAGTTTCACGCTCGTGGCGTCATCAGTGACGTACGACAGCGGATTCCACCACCAGGGCGGCAGTTCGCCAGCCGGGCGTTCCCCGACGACGTCTTCCGGGTCGAATACCCACACTTCACCCAGCTTCGCGCGGGGGTCTCGTGTCGCGTCGGTCAGGTCACGTTTGTTGGATGTGGCGAGCACCGCGCCGGGGCAGTCCATGACGCGCGGGATTGCCTGTGTCGATGTTTTCCCGGTGCGCGGCCCCCAAATTGAGATGATCGTGTTTTCCCAGCTTGACCACAGCTCTTGATGGCTGGTGGTGGTGTAGCCGATGAAGAATCCTGGCAGCGGCGAGTTCACCTGAAGGCGTTTGGCAATATCGGCGGCATGTTTACGCGACAGTGGTTCAATGTCTTTACCTTTGCCCATGAGTTTCGCGGCCGCATCCACCCGGGTGCCCGAATTGCCGCCGTGGCGAATCTTGCGCCACAGCCACCACACCAGCGCGGCGACCACCGCCGCGACCGCGCCCGTAACCACCAGCCAGAATGTCGCACCAGTCGTCCAGTGGGCTTTGCCCAACATGAAACCGAGTGGCAGGCCAACCCATCCCCGCCCGCCATCATCCACACCGCCCAGGTGGGCGGCGCCGGCCACCCACACCCATATTGCGATTACGCCCATCACGATGGCAAGCATCGCTCCCCCATTGCCGCCTGGGCCGGCTTTAGATGTTGCTGGCATAGATTGTCTTTTCTCGTTACTGAAGCTGTTTACACGGTGGGGTGGGTTGATAGCTCATGGCGTGTTTCCTCATCCTTCACATGTGTAATGGTCGGCCTATCGGCATTTGCGGCGGTGACGAATTGAAGGTGGGTATCTGGTTTACTGGCAGCGTGAACCTGGCGCCGACTTGGGCCTGGCTGATCTGTTGGGCCACCGAAACGGTCCCTGCTTCCAGTTGAACGCGGCCCGTCAGGTTGTAGCCAGCCTGTTTCAATGCCGTCTGATAGCCGCCGGTGGCCCATCCTTCATAGCGGCGCCAGCGTTCACCGAAGAACTCGGGACCGGCCTGGTCGCCTGTCGATCCTGTTTGTACCCAACCAGTCGGCACACCATTGTCGAATGTGGTGGCTACCCCGTAGATGCAGTACGCGAAACCGTCAGTCTTCAACCCTGCCCTTGACGCCGGCACTTCGCATATCACCCCGGCGACGGCGAACGATTCCACCCCGAGCAGGTCTTTTGGCCCGTTGGCGCGGACCATGAACATTGTGCCATCCTTGGTGACGGCAGGTTCACCAGATGTTGCCAATTCCACGCCGTCCGTGACTGCCTTTACTGGTTTCCAGCCGTGTTCTGGCAGCGGCGTGTTCACGTCACGCGTCGGGTGTGACGTGCCGAACGAGGCGCACAGGTTGTTGAATTGTTCTTTCATTGCCACCATTTGTGACACCGCTTCTCTCGCCGGCACACCAGCCTCCCAAAGAGCGTGCGGATATTCCATTGCGGACCATGTTGGCGGCGTGAACAGTTGCAGATCGGTAAGCCTGTGGCTGTGCCATTGGAACGCCAGCATGTCCGCTTCGTTGGCCCATTGGACGAACGTCACCCCGCCGGCTGTTGGCATGTTGGCGGTATTGTCTGTGCTCATCGCTCATTCCCGTCTGCTCGTTCCAGCGCGCGCACCGACGCATCGTCACTTCTATACGGGTCTGTCCAGTCAACGGGGCGCTCATCCGGCACGGTTGTGGTGGCCGATGCGTCATTGACTTTCCCGATACGGCTACCCTCATGCCACCGGGCGTTGGTGTCGTGTAGGGATCGCTCGAACTCCGAGACTTGAACGCGGATCGGAATACCTGGCCTGCCGCCGACCTTCAACATGAATTGGCCCATGCCGGGCACCACGTTGGCCTGTTCGCGGCGTCCCCACGCCGCCTGTCCTGCCCAGGACACGAGTTCTTCTTGTTCCGCGTCCGAGAGCGGCACCGAGTCTGTCAGTAGCGACATTTCGCCGCGTGGCAAAGGGCCTAGTAGCACTGCGCCGGCACGTTCCACCAGGCCGCGTGCTTTCATAATGTCGGCCTGCACGGGCAGGGCGAGCAGATCGGCCATCGTGTGCGAAATCATCACCTGACCGACACCCATTGTGCGGTTCAACCGGGACACTGAGTCGATGCGGTCAGCCATGCCGTGACCGGCACGCAGCGCCCGCCACATTTCGTCTAGGACAAGAAGATAGTGGCGTTCCGGCTCTAGGTCGGCGTCGGCTAGGGCGTGTGCGATGTTGACAATACCAAACCCAATCGTCCAGCAGCACATCAGCGCCGCCGCTGTCATCTCGGCCCGTGAGTCGGGGATAGATGAGATGTCGAACACGACGGGCACGTCGCGGCGCATCGGCGCGGCCGTCTGCCCGGCGAACAGGGTTGAAAGTTTCCCGCCTGACACGAGCGCACCCAGAGAGCCGCGCAACTCCAATGTCCGTTGCCTATATATATTGTCATCACCGTCATCAAGGACCACTTCACGCAAGGACGGCGGACCCGATGCGACTACCTGTAGCAGGTCTGCCAGCACGGGTGTGCCGGTGAATGTTTCATCCAACAGCCGGAGCGCCTGTTCGATCATCGCGTCTTCTTGGTCGGTGGTGTCGCCACGCCGTCCGATCGCCACCAGTGATGATACAAGCGAGGCGCGGCGAGCCAGCGAGTCCGCCTCGATCTGTTCCGCCAGTTTCGCCGCGCTTGGCTGGAACGGTATGGCGGCACGGAGTCTTTTCGCCGCGTCTACTGCTTCCCGGTTGTCAAGCGGGTTCAGCGCCCCCCGGCCCGGGCCTATGACGTTGACCTGCCCGCCGAGCGCGGTTATTAGATCGACATAGTCTGGTTTCAAGTCGCCCAGCACGACCGGGAGGACACCGAACCCGGCAAGGCAGGTCATCATGTGTCCGATCATTGTGGATTTGCCTCGCCCGTTCAGTCCGAGCACGAACACTGACGGGTTTGAGATGAGTTTCGCCTCGAACCAGGCGATCGGGTCGAAGCAGACTATCCCGCCAGTGTGCAGATGGCGCCCTAGTGGCGCCCCGAATAGTGGGGTCCCTGCTGCTGTTGTGAACGGGAACATTCCGCACACCTGTACTGATGTGCCGCGCCACATTTGCGTTGCGTTCACCGGCCCGGATGACCCGTTACCGGCACCCGCGTATCCGGTGCTTGTCAATGTCGCCGCCATGTTAGCGGCCTTTGGTGGCTTGAGGCAGGATGCTCGCCCGTTCCAGCATCACACCCAAAGGCAGGCAGGCGACGAACGCCGCATCCTGCATCCCATACATAGGTCGCAGACGGATACGGGCCGAAGCACCCAGGTTCCTTAACGTATGAACAACCTGGTCGCGCATGTCAAGATCGTCGGTGGTCGCCGTGACGAGAATCCCGAACTCAAGCAGACCCGCACCATTGGCTTGCTCTGCCGCTGTCTGTTGCGCTTGACGCAGCGCTTGTGTCATGCGGACCTCCGGCTTCCGCACGTTTCCCCGTGCTGCCGACGCTGCTGTCAAATCATCGTCGACCATTCGAGCGGCCGCACCCGGTTCGATCGGACGATATAACATCGTGACCCGTTTCCTCGCAATGTCGGCGCTCGGCGCCAGCAAAGGCCGCAAAACCCCAGAATTCACGATGCCTTTCGGGGCACCTGACATCGCCCAGGTAATCGAGTACGCCGAATCGTGTTGATAACCGCCCCATGACGCGACCGCCGCCGAAGGTCCCACATCTGACCACGCCAACTGCGGCGTCTGGCCGGATGCGTGAACCTGGTCGAACCAGACCGCCGATGCCGGGTCATAAGCGATTCTGACTAACTCTGCGATGTTGCTGCTGTTGAGATTCCATATCCCGCCCGCGCCCGATGGGACAAGCCCGCCGCGCAGTGTGCCAAGCCTTTGTGACAATGACGTGGCGACACCATCAACGTCGCGAACTTTCCGGCCCATGTTCGATGTTGTGAACGTCACCGCTACCCATGTAGACACCTGTGTCGCCCCGCCACGGCCGGCATCGACCGAGTCTTGTAGCACGCGGCGTGCTATCTCTGGTGCATCCGGGTCGACCCTTGACGCCACAACCTGCTCCAACCGCTTTCCCGGATCGGGCGCTGTTTCCACTGTCACCGAGGCCGCAACCACATCCGGTTCCAGCCCGAGTTGTGACAGCCATCCGGCATAGTAGGCCACCTGGTTGTCTATCTCATCTTCGTCCAACATGGATACGCCACCAGGTTCGCATCCGAAAATCACTGTGGCTGTTTTTTGGGATGGGCAGTACACCATCCCGAACCTGTTGCCCATAATGTCGGCATGGTCAGATACTTCTAGCTGTGCGCCAATGCCCGGAAGCTGGAACTTGCCCCCAGTTGCCTTGGATGCCGGCCCTGCCTTATATATGTTCGTGCCTGACGCTACTTTCATGGCCCACGCCGCCCTTTCTGAAATCTTTGCACTCAACATGACCCCGTCCGCGTCCCCAATGACCATGAGTGCGACCACCAGCACGATAGGTCCGCCAATTTCGATTGCCGCGAGCATCCCCATCGTGCCCATAACCAGGATAAGGAACGCGGCCGCGACACCCAGGATCATCGTGGCCCGCAGCGACAGGCCACCAACCCCTGACTGGGACGGCTTTTTCCATCCGCCAAACCCTTTCACCACGGCTGGCATCGACTGTGTATCGCTCTTGCCGGCCATCATGTGCTCTTTTCATCAGCACCCGACGCGGAACTTGTTGCCGCATCACTCACCTGACCCGCAACCTGAGATGCAACCTGAGATACCCCCGTAGCCGCCGCCATCGGAGCCCCAACTCCCGTCGCCGCCAAACCTGCCTCGGATGCTGTGCCGCTGGGCGCAGCGCCCGCGCCCGCTGGATTGCCTGAAATTCCGACATTGCCATCTGATGTTGCTGCCGTCGCTGATGTGCTGTCGGAACTCACCTGCTGCACACCATTACCGACGTTGCTGTTTGCGGCCGGGGCCGTCGCTGGGGCTGGGCTACTAGGCGACGGTTGTGCCCCTTCAGGACTGGCCTGTGCAGACCCCCCACCTACATCACTGCCTACGCTGCTGGCCGCACCGGCCCCCGAGGCGACTTTCATCATCATTGCGCCACCTGCCACCGCAGTCAGCATCCCGCCGAGACCGGCTCCTGACGCTGCCGAGACGGCCGGGACACATAACCGCATAAGCGCCGGAAGCGCCAATGTTGCCATCGCCGTCAACACAACACCCATAAGGAACGAATACATGTTTGTCATCACAGGGCTGGTCCCACCGCCCGACAGTGGCGACTCCATCAGCGCGAACGCCGTCGCATATATGACCGCCATCGCCGGTTTATATAACACGAACGCGATACACCAGCCCACAATTTTGTCGAACCACTCCTGACCCATCTTGAAAAATGTAAAACTCGACGCCAATGGCAGCACACCAGCCATGACCACAAGTAGAGCGTTTAGCGCAACCACAATGACAAACCCAACAAGGGCGACCAGTATTGAGATGACCAGGACAATTAGGATTATTATTGCGAAGAACTCTCCCCCAGAAATACCAGCCGCACCCGTTACCAGTCCGCCACTGAACGCCACCGCCGTGCCGACTGCGCCTGCCGCGGCGTCCCCACCGGCCGATGCTGTCCCATCGGTTGGTGGGGTTGGCAGTGTTGTAAGAGCCGTTGTAATCATCCACTTGCTGAACGCCGCCGCGGCTTGGATGCCTAGCGCGAGGACAGTGACCCCTACGGCAGACGTCACGGCGAAACGAGCCACTGATCCCACAAGCCGACGCATATCCTCGCCGCGGTGGTCCCAAGCTATCTTCACCCCGCCCACAATGAGGCTCGCCGCCATCGCCAACATTGCATACCAGAACAGGCCGTCCTGCACTTCGCCTGCCGGGCCGGTCGTCGGGTTCCGGTGAAAACCGCTCGCCCACCCTGTCACGATCGCCATTCCCGCCGAAACTAACGCCACGCCGGCGGCAACCTTCAACAGCCGAGCAGCACCGTCGCCCGGTTCACCTCTCGCCGCAGCCCACGCCCAAGCACCCACCGCGACGATCAGCGCGGCTACGCACGCGATCAACGCGACCCATACCGTGTAGCTGAGAATCTGAGAAACCTGGCTCGTCCCGGCCGGAACCTGTGGTGTCGTGGTGCTGCTTTGTGAAGACAAGTCCGCTGACGGCACGCTCAATATCAACTCCACTACCAGGCCGATGATGTGCGAAAACGCTTCCCCAACGAGTCCGATAATCCAATTCAGCGCGTCGTTCAGTAATGTCGTCATGGCGTACCTCGGAAGTGATTAGCCAAACAGCCAGGCCACGATCGCCCCACCTGCTGAAACCGCGCCAATCAGGGCAACAACCCCCATCAGGCCGGTGAACAGTTGCCCGCCCTCGCCGCGCTGGTTCTTGACCGCGTAGGTTCCGGCCACCACGATTAGGCAAATGAAAGCCAGGATCAAACCACCCCACTTCAACGCACCCAAAAAGTTGATTGTTATTTGATCCAGACCGGGCGGTGCCACTGGTGGTGCTGACGGAATCATGCCACCCACCCCCACGCCAACATCACATAACTCGCCAGATTCATCAACATGTTCAGAGTTCCCTTCTTAACCATTCCACTGTGTTTTTTACTTTCATGTGAAACATATACGATAGACGGTATCACATAAGGGAGCACACTATGACATCTGACGGTTCCTCTAGCGGCGCTGGCACGGCGGTGGCTGCGATTGGTTGTCTGCCTTTGGGGTGTGCCGGTGTCGCGCTTGGGGTTGTCGTTATCCCTGTGATGCTCCTGGTGGGCGGTTTGGCGATCCTTGCGGAACTTTTCGGTGGCGGCACTCCCACGAATGGCCCGAACTGGGGCTATGACGGGGACGGTGCGTGTGTCGGGCCGGCTGCACCTGTTAGTCAGCCTGTCGCCGCGTTTGGTGCGTGGAGCGCTGACCAGATCACTAACGCGGCGTCGATTATCACTACTGGCTACGCGATGTCTACCCAGGGCGTGACTTGCCGTGACCAGGAAATCGCTTTGATGACAGCTATAACCGAGTCGTCCCTGACGAACCTGTCGACCGGCACGGATGATTCTGTCGGATTGTTTCAGCAGCGCCCGTCCCAGGGTTGGGGCACGTCCGACCAGTTACAGGACCCCAATTACGCGGCGACCCAGTTTTACACCGCACTGTTGAAGGTCACGAACCGTACCGGCATGAAACCTGGCGCTGAAGCCCAGGCTGTGCAAAACTCTGCCTACCCGGATAGGTATGCGGACCATTGGAGTGACGCGGGCGGTGTGATGCAGTGGTTGACGAAGGCTGGATCGGCGAACCCCACTAACGATGAAGGCTTGGGCCAGGTAATCAACCAGGTGTGTGGCGGGTACAAAGCCGACCCCACTGCCGATCAGTCACTCGCGACCGGATGCCCGCAAGCCATCGACACAGGCAGTCTTATCGCCCTAACTGCCCAGACGATGATGGCGTGGGGCGGGAACTGGACATTTCAAGGCGGCTTGGGTGACGTTTCCGACTTGTCCCAGGATATCGCCTTCCAGTTCGCTACCACGCACGGCGTTGACAATCTTGGCTGGGTGCGGGCCGTCATATACCAGGCCACCACCACCGATATTGGCGCCGACTGGTACAACAAGGGTGTTAGTACCGACTGGTTTGACCCTATTCCCATTCAGAAGGCACAGCCCGGCGACGTCTATATAGACCCCAAGAACATTGACTCCACTGTTGCTGTCAGCCTGCGGGAAGGAAACACCACCGGCATCATCGTCCAGGCCGTGACCACCGGGGCTAACACCGGAACCCTCACAGTAGACACCTCGCCGCTTCCCGTCGCCGCGAATGGTGTCACAGATACTGGCCGCACCCGTCAAACAACCGTGGACTACAGTGCCGACGACACGACCGTGGTTTACAGGTTTAAGGGTGGCGCCGGATGGGATTGGCCTGTGCCGCAGGGTACACCAATCACATCAGGTTTCGGCTGGCGTTCCTACCCGATAGCCGAGTTCCACGCAGGATATGACCTCGCGGGTCCTGGTGCTTGGGCGCCACACACCATTCCGCTTCATGCGCTTCACGCCGGAACCGTAGTAAGCATTATTCCCGGCACTGACTCCACTGTCGGCTGGATCACTGTTGATATGCACAATGGTGCCACCTATTCCTATCTTCACGAGTATGCCGAGGACAATCAGGTCACCGTTGGTCAGAATGTGACAGCCGGGCAGGTGTTGTCATTCGCCGGGTGTTCCGGCTCTGCCACCGGCTACTGCACGGGTGTGCATCTCCACCTACAGATCGAAGTCAACGGGACACCTGTTGACCCCGACGAGTGGCTGGCCGAGAACAACACCGGAATCCACTACTAGGGGGCATGTGATGGATCGAAGCGTGCTTGACGCCATTCGGGATGCGAACCCGATCCTTGAGGTTGCCGAGCAATACACCGCCTTGTCGCGGCGCGGGGCCTCGTGGGTGGGGTTGTGTCCGATGCCGAGCCATCCCGAGAAGACCGCGTCGTTCAGCGCGAACCCCGCTAAGGGGCTGTTTCACTGTTTCGGGTGTGGCGCTGGTGGTGACGTTTTCAAGCTTGTTCAGCAGGCCGAAGGGGTCACATTTTCCGAAGCCGCCGACATTCTTGCCCGACGTGCCGGGATCGCTGTCGATGTTGGTGCGGCCCGCCCGGGACGCACCACTCCTATCGCCCGCACCGCCAGCACGGCTGGCGGTGTCGACACCAAGGTTGTGCCGCAAACTGCGGCACCAGTCCAGCCATCCGCTGGGCTACAAACCGCCGATATTTCATCGGCAACACCATTAAGGAAGGAACACGAAATGACAAGTATCAGTGTTGTCGGGAACCTTGCGGGCGAAGTACAGCTCAAGGCCGACAAGAACGGGAATCCCGTGGCGTTTGCAGACGTCATTGTGACGGACCGCCAGCGTGACCAGGCTGGCAACTGGGCAGATGGCGAGTCTTCCACATACAACTTGACCGCTTTCGGCTCCCAGGCGGAGCAGTTGCGTGACATGTGGGAACGGTCTGGCAATGCCCGTGTCATGGTCAGTGGCGATTTCACGATCGAGCGCAACCCCGGCAAGGACGGCCAAATCTATATGAACAACAAGATCACCGTCGAAGAGATTGGTGTGTCGCTGCGCGGCCAGTCGGTCACAGCTACCCGCCCGGACGGTTCCCGGATTGGTTCGTCTCGTGAACAGGCACCGGCGATGGATGCCACCGCCGCTTCTATCGGCGCGCAGCAGACCGCCGCCGCCACAATGCAAGCCGCCGCCGCCCCGGCGCAAGCCGCCGCACCGGTTGTGCAGGCCCCCGCTGCGGCACAGGCCGCAGGGATGGGTATGTGACACCACGAGTTTGCCCCGCCGCTTCTCTTGCCCCCGCCATCGCGGAGTTGCGGCGGGGCAACACATCAGGAAGGAACCTTGATGGACACCAATTTTGCTCAACTTGAAGCACTATCCCCCGATAACTACGAAGCTGTCTATCGCGCCGCGCACGCTTGGGAAGTCGCACCGCTCGAAGCCGCCCGAACTGCCGGAATCGGTTTTCTGAACCGCGAACCACCGGCCGGTACTGCCACCAACATTGAGGCGCGGCGGGCGTGGGCTGAGGCGCAGGCGCGGTTGATCCGTTCAGGCGGCGACTTGTTGCGGGTGCCAGACGGGTCGACGTTGGCTTGCATGGTTCGTGACGTTGCCATGTTCGCCAACGACGATTCTGTTGCGAGGACCTACCTTTCGGATATTGCGCGGGCCAACATTGCCGCAGCCACGACCAATGTGGAGGCCGGGAAACTGCCCGCCAAGCTTGAACATCTGCCCAACACTCGCAACGACGAGTATCCCGGCTTGTGGTTCACCCCCAGACTCGATCCTCGCCAGGCGACCTCCATTCTTGAGGTTGCCCGCGCCACTCTGGCGGCCACCGCCGACGCCTGTAACCGGGGCGCCGTGACACCTGCCCGACTTGACCAGGTCGCCATTGCCACGGGCCGTATCCAAATGGCCTACGACCATCTGGAACGCACCGGCACATTGTATGACTTCGCTACCGGCCTGCCCGAATTCGACTTCCCGACCCCCGCGCAATGGTCGACCCAGTCTCCCGCCTACAAAGCCCAAACTGCCGCGACCGCCACCGAGACACCAGGTATGACTGCGAACGCGATCACCACCCAGGCGTCGGCGGTGGCGTCGATGCAGCAGGCCGCACAACCGGGCATCAACCAACCCGCACCCGTGACCCAGGCCCAGCCTGCCGTGGTCGCGGTCAAAGCCATGTGAACAGGAAGGACTTTTGATATGGAACCCGATGCACTCGTCAACCAGGACGTGATCGACACGTTGCTGAACACACTCGTCTGGCAGGCAAGCGACCTTGACGGCAACCCGCTGGACAAGCTCGGATACACCGCGAAAGACATTTCACCTAATGGTGCTGCTGAAGTCATACTCGGCTATCGCCAGTTCTGTCAAATGTATGGTGACGCGATTACCGGATTCTTGACCACGCCACATGGTCAGGCTAGTGATATTACCCCACTGTCACCCACCGATGTTGCCTACTTCTATATCGTGACCCGTAACGGTCACGGGTCAGGTTTCGGTGTCGACTACCCGGATGATCTGAACGCGCAATTCCTGGCGCGTGTGTGCCGTAACGCCGGCCCGCTCGATCTGATGCAAGCCGATGACGGCACCCTCGATGTTATCGGCTATCCCACGTTCGGCACCTGGATACCAGGCCGCGCCGATGATGGACTTCAACGCATCCAGTATGTCGATGTTGTCACCATCCAAGGCGACGAGGCATATCCGTACCTT
>Ga0123357_10002308_pt1 | contig 21162 bp, 16 predicted proteins | sample TergutEmb28metaG_FD_89873 | JGI IMG/M metagenome (GOLD analysis project Ga0123357, IMG submission 89873) | Embiratermes neotenicus P4 segment gut microbial communities from Petit-Saut dam, French Guiana - Emb289 P4 | ecosystem: Host-associated > Arthropoda: Insects > Digestive system > Gut ... | reverse complement strand
ACCCGGTCTGGCCCTACCGATTTGTTTTTACCTATCGCTTTAATCCTTCTCCTGATGATTTTACTATCTGTGGTGAATGGCTCGCCTGAATTACCTCGCTGAATGAGAGGCATATTGTCCTGGACATCCAAGCAATCAGCATGTCTCAAACATCTTGGTTGGATCTTTCAACTGATCCTTGACTTTGAGAATGTCTTGGCTTTCCATGCACGAGCTTCATTCCTGGCCACATATCAGCGAAGTTTTGTATTATTTTGTTCGCAAATTCGCGGCCATCGTTGATCTGCAGTATGAATAGGGCACCGAACATACAAAAGATGTCAATTAGCTGATAGGTCACTTCCTTGGCGGTTTTGCTCTTCAGGGGACGAAGAATTGTGAACTTGGTTAAATGGTCTTAATAGTTCATAGTGAATCAGTAATATCCATCTTGTTCAGACTGCATATCAATCAAGACTACCTGGCACCGAGAATTCATGTAAAGTGAAAGGATTGGACATACAACTAATTCCTGTTTCGGTGTCTTTTTCTTCAGTTGACACTGCTCACAAAGTGCCAAATAAAGATCTATTACTTGTCGAGTAATGTTGCAATACTTCTTTTTCAGTTCAGCTTCCATGACTGAAAGAAAGAAACAAAAATTTAGAAAGGAAGAGATAAAGGGAATGTTTTTGCTAATCACAAACAAAACAGTGTCTTTTACCTCTTGTCCTTTTGTGTCCTATGTTGACATGTGCTGTTTCCAAGATATCAAACAGCTCCTCCATCTTGCAGTAATAATGAATGTTTGGATCATCATTTTCGCCTGAACCACTTTCTATAAGTTTCTGCGTATCACCAATCTTCATGACATCTAATCTTTTAAGATGCAGGTAATGTTTTGAGGTCAGTGGCTGGTTATTCTTTCGCAATATCAGAGCTTCCTTAACTTCCTGTAAAATGTTATTGTAATGCTCGTTATGAAGCAACAAGCTCCTATGACTGCTTGCGTCATTCAGCTCCTTCACTTTGTCATTAAAAATCTTCTTCACACTATCAACAGACATGGCTCTAAAAACACTAACTTGCAGCTTGATCACTTGCTAACTGACCCTTCGGCGGTTTGAAACTTGTCTCACATCGCTTCGTGGCTGTAAAACGTAACGACCACGACACCTTGTGGCATTTTCATGAAGTCCGAACTCGTTGTGGTCATTTCCATTAACAGCCACAACACGACTTTCGCATCATGGCAAATCTTCACACGCCACAACGCGTTGGGGTTGTTTAAAAACAGCCACAACACGAAATTTCACGTTGTGGCTGTTTCTGTAATGCCACAACGTGTTGTGGTCGTTTTTTCTGCTCAATGAGCATTTTCGATCTTTGAGCTTAACATATACACAATTTTGACACAACCATTGGCCAAAACATCAACTGGACGATTTTATATAGTTTTATATAAATTCTGTATTATAAAAGTTTTATAAATTTTGCACTTTAACAAATGTCAGTCATATGGGACCCCATATATTGAAAACAACTGCACTGTACTTTACTTTATTTTAAAAGTTTTTGTAATGTTGGCCTGACAATGGTCTTTTTAGACTGAAACATTTAATCATACTTGAATAAAACTTGGCTGATGGAACTATAACGGATTGTTTTTAAGTAAACAATAAATTGTGCAGAATGTGCAAATTTCCCTTGTTGTGCTCACTTATTTGGCAAACGATTGTGTCCTCGACCATCAGTTTCGTATGTACTATAGATGTACACACATACAATTAGAATCAATCACAATTGCAATAATGTAACCTATACACACTTTTTTGTCACATGATAAATTCTCATAATCATTTATTAATGATGGAATTTATACAACAGGAAACATATTACCCTACCATCGTTATCAAAACTGGCATTTAGAAATAAAATCATTTATAATTTTGAAGATGTCAGTCTGCTCCTCTTTCCACAAGGAAAGAATTTTGAAAATATACTGTGTGGTGGAATTGACTTAGGTACAACACAAACCTTAGTTTCACTACACAGTTATCTAGGATATGCCTTCCTACTATTTGGTATCACTCCCCTTCATCCAAGTCTGCAAGCAGTTATTGCAAGTATTGTGCCTTTCTGGTGAGTTTCATGGTTCAGAAGGTTTTGAAGGTTCTTGTGGAAAAAACACCCAACTGTACCATTACATGTGGTAGTACATTACAAAGTATAGCTTCTGTGCAATGATTATTCCACTGAATGGAAATGATTTTGTTTTTAACTTTTCAGTGTATTATATTTCTTGTTTGTTGTCTAGACCTGGATATACCATAGACAGAAGCACTAATTACAAACAATACCATGCAATGTGATGGGGACCCTGGAAAAAGGTATGATACCTGAAATGATGTGCACATGGTTTTATTTCACAGATCTGTACTGATCAAAGAATATGTTTGTGCTTTGCAAAAGTACGCATCTTGAAATTTGACATTGCACAGAACCAGACTGAACATTGTATTTTGAGTGTACTTATGTGATATTATCTTAATATTAAGCAATACACTTTATGTATTTTATTTTACCATCAACAAGTATGATACAAGAGTTCTTTTCTCATTCCATCATGATGTGATCACTTTCATTTGGAAATCCTAGTAAAAAATTGCACTATATCAGTTTTACAGCATGTTTATTATATCTTACATTAATAACAAAAGAGTTTTAGTAGTGGATGCTGTATTTTATATGCAAAGTGCGAATGCCTTTTTTTCTTTTTCTTTTTTCTATTATTTTTGGAAATAATCTCTTACACTGGACAAACTCACATCTGGTCTAAATGTATAAATATGCATGTCATTGACACAATGCTAGACACTAGTGACTAGAAAGGCAACAAGCTCTATATTTCAATTAAATTTTTTGTAAATTTATTTTAGGAGCCTGAAATGATAAATATATTGGGCTGATACATGTTTTCAAACAGGCATTTTTTCTTATTTATTGATCCAACTCTCCAGTGAAAAATTTTCATAGCCTTTGTTCAACTTGAGCGAATATGAAAACAATCTTATGCATGGATATTATGGTACTGTCAGTATAATATAATGAATCCTTCCTACACAGACATGAGAATATGCAGTTTTACACATGTGGCTTTTAATGTTTACACACACCTTCCATTACTGAAAGCAGTGGACTAGATCTTACAGTGATGTGCAAACTGCAGTTACACCAAACAATAGCAGCTGTCATATAACATGTGTAGGAGCGTGGAATGAAAACTCACTCATATACATTTCTATAGGATTCTGAGGATGCTATATCGTGTTCAGCACCTTTTATTTTTTAGACACCGTACATTGTCCAGTATTAAAAAGAACAAAAAAAAGGCAAAATATTTTAACATCACACCCTGTCTCTGCTAGCAGATGAAAGGCTGATGAAACCGCTACTCAGTCGGCCCCAACCAATACAGCAATGCGGTGCAGAGGGTGGACATCAGTCCATCACCTTCACACCTGAGGTTGGTGACATACCATGTTTCCAAAATATTGTTTTCATTATTTTATTTTCAAACACTGGACAATGTATGAAGTCTGAAACCCAATGGAGCTTAATCAAATTGTTTGATATGCAAATGTACATTAGAGAATGACTGGAGAGAGATGTGGGAGAAGTATTCATGTCCTGTTTTAAATTGTGAACCAAGCCACTTGTCTGGAGGGACTTGGGAAAGCTGTGAAACAAACAGAGTGGTCACCAAGTGGGATGTGAATATAGCGTACCAAATGATCATGAATCAGAGTCACAGACATTACAGCTGTGGTGAGAGAATGAGTGGTAATTGAGAAGATGCAGGAATCAGTGAGTGAGACTGGAGTAACAAGTAGGACAAGAAAAAAAACAGGGGCAGAGGAATTAATACTTAAAACATCTGGTAAAACAGGGAGAAAATTGACAGACTAGCTGCAGACGTAAGTAAATGATGATAGGTGAGCAAGAAGAAGACAAAAATAAGAGATCTGTCAAAGCTGACAGTGACAATGTTAATTTTCAACTCAACTCATGAAAAGAGTTGCTACTCAACTTCAAGTTTATGCTAAATGAGTCCTACAAATGTCTGTGAAACTTCACTCTTAGGTGAAAAATTTCAAACATGGCAACAGAATGAAACTGTAAGATTGTGCCTGACAGCTGTCTGATGTGACTCATAATACATACACCAAAATACTACAGGTAGTTCCACCTGTCATTCGGGTACTGATCTTACAGAAACAAAATATAGTTTAAGCCTCTTAAGAAGACTTAAGATTAGAAATGTTGCACTACTCTTGGTGGTCCCTTTAGGGAATTTGGAAAATGATCAACAATCTATCATGAAAGCTGGTCACAGGAGGGAAGAAATATTCTAACTGTTCATATTGCTAACAGCTAATAATTAAGAAGACACAGAAATTAATGTGGAACAAGCACACATACGTAAAGGATGCAGAATTCCATGCTGATCACAGATGTTAGATTAAGATTTTATGAAATAATTATTATGTTATAATGATACTGACATGACATGTTATAAGATTCTGTTCATTGTTTGATGTAGTTGTTATCTGTCCAAATGGAAAATACACTAAAACAATATTCTTTTAATATCAATATAAAAGTCATAGATGTAAATCTTATAGATATAACACAATAGATTATAGTATAATATAATAAAAACTCTTAAAAGTGCAAAAATAATTGTGAGCATTAAATGAATGCTTTTTTCTTTTATTGTTTCAATACATTTACTTTCAAGAAGAAGAGAGCTTTGATCCCTCAAAGACCTCCAATCTGGTGACAATGCAGTGAACCAATCTTAACATCTTACATTAACCAAATGGCACCATTACTTTCATATGCATCTACTAGGTCTGCATATTTACATTTGTCCATGTGAAGGTAGTCTTCCCATGCAGAGACTGTATACTGTTACTTAAGTTGAATAGATTTTTTTAAGAAACCATTTTACAGTAAATAATCTGTTGTACAAAGTGACCAAACAGTTATGCAAACCATTCACATTACAATGGAATTTATTAATTTTGTTTAATTTTATGATTTGTTTGCAACACTCTTAACACCCACATTGACATAATGCTGAAAGTGACTTCCTTTGTAACATAGTTACATAATTCAGTTCATTTGGAATCAGCTGGTAAATGAATACGTACCTGTTGGCATTCCAACAGCTAGCTTAGAGAACTGATCAAGAATGCACATATCAACAATATAAGTTATCAGAGGTTCACTTGTAGCATACCACTGTGAGAGTGTGTGTGTGTGTGTTTTGTGTGATGATGATGATGAAGACTGTGAATATTAGCATGGTGATGTATGTGTATGGTGGTGGTGGTGGTTTTTGCTAGAATATGATTTGCATACTTGGAACAGCCACTGGATGACACAAGGTCAGGCATCCAACACTCTCCACATCAGAATGTACTAGTGGTGTCACATTCAGTGTATACATATGTTGTATTTTGCTGTGAGTAAGGTAGGCTTTTAGTATGGATTTGAATGACCTTTTGATCACTGTGTATAAGGATTACCAGAACATGCAATATTATGACACTGTCCCTTCAGCAGCAATACTCTATTCCATTGTTACAAATCAGTATCAATAACATTATACGCATGACCACAAAACATTTTGAATCCAACTCCATGGCTTTCTCTTGGCATTCAAATGAAAATAAAATGCACTGTACCAGACACTGCAAGTAAAATTAATATATGAAAGAATAATTTGTCAGTAAAGTTGTATCTACTGTGATGTTAAAGTGATCCGTTGTGAGTGGTGTCCGTTTTGACAGAAAATGGTGTAAGTCCTCGAAAATTATAGAGCTGCTTTTCCATCATTTCCTGAATGATGACCTGGGAAATTATTTTGGAACCTTTCCTGCAATACGCTAGACAAATAGACTGGCATGGTGAGCTGTACAGACATACATGTTTCCCATACGAAGTCTTTGCTATTGTTCATACTTCACTGGACTTGAAATTTATTTAATGTAGATGCATGTGCAAGTCTTTATATCATGTAAGGTTTCAGTTTCTCACAGTGGTTTTGGTGCTATGTTGACTGGTAGTTTATCAGTCGACACACTGGTGACACCCCAGAGGGCATGAATTTTTCAGACTTGATGCTGTATTTGATACATACCAACAAGAAATTCATGTATCAACTTTTAATGTAGATGCCAATATGAAATTTGATTAGAATTATTTTAGTAGTTTCAGAGATAAGCACGCAGAGAAACACAAAGTTCCACTGATGCACACTGTGCCAAGAACATATAGAAGCAGTTCTGCATATTTTCAACAGAGTAGTTAGAAACATTGGTATTGTAGGCTCTATAAAATTTTGATATTATAATCAGTACAAAACCAAGGCCATCACATCACCGAAGTGCAGATATGTGTAACTTTTACTTGTTCATCAGGGTAAACTTAAAGCAGAGAGTTTATAGAAAATTCTACACTTTAGGTTTACGCTGAAGACAGTGAGGTGGGACTTTATAGAGAATGAATTTGAAGTGTAGTATTCTTCATCATTGAAATACAGGTGAAGGATACAACTTTCAGTCATTTCTTGAAACAAACAAAATGTAGGTGGTGGTTTCACTCACAAATTATTCATTCATTCATTTCCAAATCCTAGTCACTTCTGATGCTACAATATTATTTCCCTGTTTTACTACCTGTATTGTGCCTGGTGGCACAGATACTACTACTGCACATGTGCCATCTTTTGCTTGAACTCATGGTGATATGAACTCAGTCTTTTTACACAAATTCCCTTATTACTGCTATTTCCTGGGAAGGAAGCGGGTTTTAGATAAGTCTTAAATGCAGCTGCAATTCCTTTGAGAACCTTACTGCTGCTTTCTTTCTTCAACCAGCACTTGGAAAGTAATACCTCAGAATCTTCAATCTGCACATATTTGTTTAATTGTAACACATATGGTCCCACACATCTGAACGATGCATGTAGCATTCATTTTGCAAACATGCCTCAATCAAAATAATCATATTTCTTTATCGGTCCTGAAGTTGTGCTTGACTGGGTCCCATCTACTGACAGATTTTTTTTTTTTTTTAATTCCTACAGTTATGGTCTTTCTGACTGTACTGGCATCTGCCCACTGGGCAAGGATGAAGGGTCCACTTATGACAGGAAAGCACCGACAGAGTGCCATTCTGTTTACTGACAATTATGTTGTGATATTGGCTATATTGCCACAAAGAGGCAATCTAAACCTTGACCACGATAGGGGCTAGGTATTTTCGACATTCATGAGGCTATGAGTTTGCTACAGTAAAGATATGGACAGGTACACAGTCGGGTTCAGACCTCAGGCATTTGCAAGCAGAACCCAGTGTCTTATCTTTAGACTTCAAGCTCTCTATTATAGAATGGTAAACTGCAAGCTTCTGGCTTGCAGATGGGCGGTATGACAAAGTCTCAAAGAATATTAAATTCCTTTCTTATCTCACAAATGGCTGGACATGGATGCCCAATGATGGTAAATCTTATGACTGTCGGTTGGATGCAGTCATGGATTCAATCAAACTGGACACTGACAATGTATCAGAACAACAGATATTCATTCTATCGTCCAGTATGAGTGTATGAAGCTTTCTTTGACATTAAGTAAGAATGTACAGTACCCTTAAATTTCCTGTAAGTTATTACAACACTCAAAACCATTAACCTTTATAAAGAGTGGAACTTGTTAACTGCCGGGTTTCTTAATCCTTTTCTTACCACTAAATGCATCATATATGGCAGTCTGGGTGACAAAGGACTTTCTCTTGTAATTAATGAATATTTGAAGGGCAGGTCTAGCAATTCTAGCATAATGTGCAGCAGTAAGATTAGCATGGCATGGACTGAGAGTATATCATCATGAGTGAGCTACAGTTTTCTTATAAAAACTGAATATAAAACCACTTTCAGGTATGAATGTCATTTAACAGCTGATATCTTAATAAAAGGAACACAAACTTGAATATAAATTGCTAACATCTTTATACACCTTAAGCTTCTTACAATTCTGTCTAAATGGCAACAATGCTGTTATGTGCAAGGAGCATTTGGCCCCAGTTAATTCTTTAGTTTACTGTATTGCACAACCAATCTTGATATTTCAATTAAAACACTACTATTTTTCGGAATGTTGGTGAGAAATTTACAATACACTTGATACTGAAAGCAATCAACAAAAATCTTCAATAACTTTTTTTTAAATATATTACATACTATATTTTTCTTTCCAAAAGATTAAAAATGTTGAAACAATTACTTTAAAAGTTACAATTAAAAATTCACACACCCACATACATTCTGCATCATACATGGATCACAAGAGTGATATCTTTGGTTTGTAGCTAAAAATATGCTGTGAAAAATATGCATACTTAAAGCTAAGTACTTAAAATTATTAATATTTTACAATATTTTGTAGTTGTGGGAGGGGATGACTAGGTACAACACATTCCAGTCTTTTACTGCCTCTTTCACAAGCTACATCATCTAGAAATTCAACTTGGTCCAGACTTACCTACATACACACATACATATGTACATACATACATTCTTACTGCTTACTCATGGACAGTCCTTCTGTCTTCCCAGTGCAGGACATGAGTAATAAATTATGCAACAAATGTGTTACAATAAAATCTGCAGATGATGATAAAAAGAACAGCTTGAATCAAAGTGTTCAATTTAACTTACCAGTAGTGCTGAGGTAATTCAGCGTTCTTCCAAATCACTCTCAACACTGTCTTCCATCCCTGTACACCTTCACAGCGGAATTAAATAACAGTGTCTCTTGCGCGAGATTTGAAATTCTCACAGGGAGTTACTGAAGACCTCTGTCTTCTGAGATGCTACACTGTTACTAGATGAATGTCTCCCAACATTTAGAAGGGGAGAAAAAATTGTGCCTCCAAGATATCAGGAACCACTCACCCAATGACACAGCATTACATCCCAGAAAACCTGTCCCCAGCAACAAACTGCAGTAAATTTAAATTAACTCTTCCTGCTGATAGTGTCATGTCCATCACACATCATAAAAATGGTAACTTCAGAAACAAGCCTTGCAACAACACACTCTGATTTAAGCAGCTGTTTGTCACCCTCCTGCATGTAGAAACCTATATGAGAAAAAAGGACTGTAAGAGGCCCCATGTGGTAAGCAGTCCTCATATTCATCTATATATAAGAAAGTGACAACCATCATGCACTATTAATCAGGCAACAGCCAATGTCCCAATAAAGTACTTGCATAACAATACCAGTTTCTGACTGAAATACCCATTCATTTTTCTTCCAAACAGTCCTTTCAAACAACCAGTTTCCAGTATACACACACATACATGCACGCTTATCTGTACAGACATATACATTCTGGACCAACAGTCTAAGCTGTGGCAAATCTTCAGATGATAGTTGAAGAATAAAAGACAAACTTGATGTCACTTGCTATTTTATTTCACTTCTTATGTGCTCAACATGTTTCGGACATCAATATATCCATTGTCAGGAGCTTGTGACTGTTCTGTTGAATTACCACATTGGTCGTATTGTTCTTGGTTCGATGTGTGTTGGAGTTTCGGTGTGGTTGGGTTGGAGTGGTATCTGTGTTGCAGGCATCGAACCAAGAACAATACGACCAATGTGGTAATTCAACAGAACAGTCGCAAGCTCCTGACGATGGATATATCAATGTCCAAAACATGTTGAGCACATAAGAAGTGAAATAAGCCTGCAACATGGATACCACTCAACCCAACCACACCAAAACTCCAACACACATCGAACCAAGAACAATACGACCAATGTGGTAATTCAACAGAACAGTCGCAAGCTCCTGACGATGGATATATTAATGTCTGAAACATGTTGAGCACATAAGAAGTGAAATAAAATAGCAAGTGACATCAAGTTGGTCTTTTATTCTTCGACTATCACAATGATGCAAGGTCCAATAAACATAAGCTTCAGATGATGTAGCATATAAAGTGAAAGAAATGCCAGTATGTCTAGCAAGCATGGGAATGCCACCAGAACTGAAGCAGTGACATAGAGATATAAAAAAATAACATATAAAGGAGTTATAACTTTGTAACAAATTGAACATATAAAATAACAACCAAACACTCTAAGACTAGATATTAGGCTGCAAAGTTTTCTTTAAAACAGCTGTTTATGTTATAATTTGCTGTTCATCACTTGTCACAATAATAAATAACAAATTATGGACAATTCATACCATTATTAACAGTGTAAAAAAGAGAGGATATAAGGTTTAAGGATGTGGAATGTAACATGTCTTTCCTTAATATGATATATATAATACAGCAGATTATATAATTCTCAGCTGAGAGGTAATGAGCAGTTGTATTTAAGTAACAATCTTGGCTTGCTTAAAAATGAACCACATAGATCATGTTCTTACTGTCCTTGCTGTGTCCATTATCATATCCCAATCCACTTCACTTAATGTCACATCAGATCACTTACCAGCAAGCTCGAGTATTTGAAGTGCTGATCATTTAGCAGCAACAATGCTCTTCAAACTTACTTACATTATCCCCTCCTGTGACAAAGCAACAAAGGTTAATAGAAATGTGGAAGTAATCCACGCCCACTTTCAGCATCCTGCATTGATGAAGTATTAGTTGCAGTCTCATTGAACCATTGTCTAGTAGTGCCAAAAACAGTCAAGGGATGACAACATAATTATTCCACTAAAATGCACATTGATTGCATTACACAAATGCGTTTTATGAAACTCTGCTACGGTATATTACATCTATATCACACTCGCCACAGAAGGGGTTAAAAATGTATAAGTTGAGTATAGTGCTCCTAATTCATTCACTATATCCAGCATCACACATTAAAATTTCATGATCATATTATAGTTGTGTTGAAACTGGATCCATGTACTCCACTTATGGTGTGTATGTATACATGAGACTAGCTCATTAATTGACAGTTATTAATGGTGGCTACTACAGCTGGGATCCATATTACTCAAATATTTACTGACACCATAGTTATACATGCAATGACATTTGTAAAGTTGTATCAAACATCACATTTCTAAAAGATTCAGATGATACTATATCACACTTCAAATCATTCAGACCATGAACTGTGTACATTGTCTTGTATTACAGCAATAAGCAAATTAATAAAACACTACATTTTGGGTACAGGACTGGCCCTATCCTGAGGCTAACAATGGCAAGACACATTTTGTTTGACATAATAGGCAAAGCTGCTCTCAACACAGTAACCTGAGAACAGGGACCAATCCTATTTCCATAGTGTTGTATGAACTTATTATTTCACAAAGTGCATGAAGTGAATGACTCAAAATATTGCATGGTTTCCTTTTTTAATTACATAATAACTGTGTTTTCTTCTGTGTCAGGAATCAAAGCTGCAATTGTCCATGTAAGTGTCTTACACTTCAGACTGCTCACAACTGCCTGGCAACATTGTCTGTCACTTCATGATTACCATGTTACAACATTACTTACTGGATTGAAATTGTGTTTATGCAATATTTAAGCTGCAACATCATCTTCATTACTGGCCAGGAAGTACATGCACTACAGGCACTTTCTAAATTAGTTTCATATGTTCATCAGAGCGACTAACTTGTGAATAACCACATGCTTTGACATTACTGCACCTTTAAAAATTAGCTGTTTGGAAGATCCAGTAAATTTGAAATTGAAATCCCCATGTGAATCTGTCAGAGATATGTGTAAATTAAATTCCAGGCAGATATGATACAGTTCTTCCAAACTGGAAGTGGTTTTCCTGCATGATTACATCCTTCAGGCATGACATTTCTAACACTATGAATTTATTGCAGTATTCTTCTAAATGCCAATCTTTCAAACTGTTCAAAAGGGCATACAGTTATTCATACACAGTAACAGAGTTCGGTGTGTGTAAGTTTACCTAACCCAGTGACTAAAGCAAACACATGTCCACATGTAACAAAGTGCTGGAGCTCTTCATTATTGTTGTTACCATGTTAGGCGTTGCATCAAGTATTCCTGTCCATCAAGTAACACTGAAATTCTCATTTAACAGTCAAAAAGGACGGCTCTGACCCATTGAATGTAAACCCTTTTTGTCCAAAAGGGAAAATACTGTCCCAGTGTTGGCATTTAGATGGAACAGTGCTCTGGCTGTAGCAGCTAACTATGATTTAAAAGGATGTATGCTAGAGGTAAATGTAACTTCACATCAGACTGAAAACTGCCACACTGAAAAACAAAGTTTCTTCAAAGTCACTTAACATGGTGGACAAAAAATGTGATGTTTGTAACTATACATTAAATAAAATGCATTTGGAAAATTTTACTATGACTGGATGAAAAATCCTGTCATCTAAGGCACAGCTGAGTCCAGTGCACACAGGTTGGAGGCTGATCTTATGCTGCCAGCATGACTTTTCATTTCAGTGAAGATGTAACGGCACCTCTGAATGGCTTCCTAACTGGCAATGTGGTATTTGTTTACAGTGTCTGTCTGTTTAAAGCCATCCTGTTTAATTACATTAATTCATCAACTTATGTCTTATTTTACTTAATGACAAAATGTTGTATGATACTGTCTTGATTATATTTACATTTTGAAATCAACATGAAATGTAGACAATAATATGAACATGATTGGAAGTTATGTCTTGTCTTTTAAAACAATTTGAAGTTCTTAAGATTGGCATTCCTTAGTTAGCAAGTCTCTACCTAGTGCATTTTGAAGTAAAGTGATTGAGGTTAAGAACAATCATGGACAGAAAATGAAGAAATCAAATAAAAAGCTATCAATATATAAATTAATCTTGTACTTGCTTCAGAGTCATATAATTTTGTACAAACATTCACAGACAATCAACAGCACTCCCTCCAACACATACCTCTCCCTGAATCCAATATGACTACCAACAGTACAAAATCTCCCAGCTGCATAGAGAAAAAAATTTCTATGTACTCCTTGTTATACAAAGTCTGAAGGAAAGCGAATAACCATGCAGAGACATGAATACTTTTGACCACGCCTGCAACCATATGGTAGAGCAGTGATGACATGTAACTGGCATGTTATATGGCCTGTAAATATGACTCCACTAACACCAGTCCTATTAATTTATGAAGCACATGGTTCATCGACAGCACCACAATTTCTTTTCTGTCTTTTATCTATATTATTTACACACACATGCACACACACAGAGCTTTTGAAATGTCTCTGAAAACTTAATTTAAGTCACAAAACCAGTCTTTTTGGTATATAGAAACATACTATGAAAGACCTTGTTTTCTTTCTAAGTATTATACAATTGATGTTATTTTTTTTAATACAACTGTTCATACCAACTGAGACACTCTACATAATTGTAAATATCTCTACTTGTGAGGGCACATAATGTGAGTTGGGATTAACATCAGCATACTGCAAGACACCAGTCTGAGAAGCGGTAATTTGCACTTACTCTACACGATGAACAAATTTTATATTGTGAGAGTTTAAAGTCAGAGAATTTGCTTTAAATATCCCAAGCAACTGCAGAATTATTGTACTCGGATCCAGGGGTGCATAAATCCCAGGTACCAGGTCGCCATGGCAACAAATATTTTGTATATTGGCACCTATTATTTGTGGGTCCTCACTGTGGAACTTGCTTTGTTACCCTTCTGATGCCTAGCATTTTGTGGTGGCTCCTAGATTTTTTGAACATTTGTGTGCCCCTGCTCAGACAGATTCTGTAACTGCTTGTTTTCAAGGAGAATTTAAGTTCTGAGCAAAGGCTGCCAATAATATAGTTAGGGGGAAATTCTCACTTAGTCTGGTGAATTACAATTCAGACTTTGAGGATGTTCAAGGCTGTTTTATAAATTGTTTTGCCAGCAGTTATTCAGTGTGGAATAAGAGAATGCTTAATTAACTGAAAAGGAGAAACTGTATGTTCTATTCAAGGCATTGTCAGCAACTGTCAGCGTATCTGGGAGAACTGGGGTCAACCAGCGATCGTTGGTGCTGCTCTGAACTACCATACTTTTTGCAGACTTAAGAAGACTTTTGTGATACAAAATGTAATCATACCTAAGAGACAAAAATCTGTTTCAATAGTTGAAAATATGCCAAAAACAAACAAAAGCAAACTAGTTCTCAAATCATGCCTATCAATACAAAGTAGCAATACTTTTTTGGTTCAGCATTAGAACCATCAACTTAACCATTTAAAGCCTAGCAGTTACTTCATATAAATCACCAGTTTTAACATTCAAAAATTCTACATTCTGGCAACAGAATGCATTAATGTTTTATTGTTCCCGAAATGAACAGCAATTATGTACCTACACAGCACTGACTGATCGGTTTTATAGCCAAACCTGACAGTCTTTACCACATGGTATGAACTGAATCTTTAAATATAATTCATGTTAATTTTCACCTTTAAAGGGCTGATAAGTTTCATTACTTAGTATTTTAATGCACAGCTGTATTATCACCATAATTGCTTTTGCTCTCCCACTGATAGCAACGATGATGTATTTTGCACACTTTCATATCTCAGTGGTCCCATGTTTGAATCTGAGCCCACAGATATTAACTCCACAGGATTTCCGTCGTTGTCTTCAACCATTCCAGACAAATGTTGCGATGGTACCTTAACATCTGCCGTTCCTCTCTCAAGTTTCAGACTGGTCACTTCTCTTGTCCTCTGTTAACAGAATTACCACCACGTCATCTACATACCACATGTCCCTCTCTCAACTAGGCTCACTGTACCCTAAAGGTGGAGGCACAGTGCTTTCCCATGCAACACTTGCAACCACATACCAGGCCGCATGGTGAAATAACCCATAACACCATAATATAATAAATTCAACTTTGTCAAAATTTGAAATCTCATACAGTATGATACTGTATATTATCATGCAAGGTTTCTGTAACACTGGGCAAAATATTTTAACTTTTTCACCCCCACAAAAAAGCACCTCTTTCTGTCTAAACTGAATGGCATTTCTCAATAAAGTTGTAACAAATAGTTTTCTTGTTACTGTGAACTTTAAATTATTATACTTTTCCCTAAAAGTCATCCAAAATTTTCGTAAGTTCAGAGCAGTCTTCAAAATTGCCTGCTGATTCATGTTATTTCATAAAGACATCAAATAGCAACTCTTCCTTTTCCTTGTAGGCATTTTACCACATTAACATAGTGCTGGCTAATTATCAGTTATGATGTGAAGTACTCAGCACAGTTTTACCAAAACTGAGTGGCAACAGAATTATGTCATGCAAGACCTGAGATTTTCATATGTCCAGACTTGGCATCTGTGCTTAGAATGGTGAAGAAACCTTCTTCTGACTTCTGTAAACAAAATGTTATTCACTAGTGCAATTAAAGAAAATGAAAGAATAAAAAATGCTAACATTTTATGCAACAAAAATTTTTTAAAAATAAAACCATATCAAAGGAAAGTGTATAGAAGAATTTTAGGCCCAGTATATGACAATGAAAAAGAAAATTGGAGAATATTAACCAATAAAGAATTTTATGCAAGTGTTAAAAAACCTACTATACTAGAGATAATAAGGTTAAATAGATTACATTGGTTTGGGCATGTACAGAGAACGGAAGAAAATAGAATTCTCAAAAGGGTATTATATATGAATTTGGGAACAAGATTGAGACGCAGACCACAAAATAGATGGCGAGATGAAATGAGAGAGGATGGAAGAATAGCTGATGGAGAAGGGAGGGTGGCAGGAAAAAAGTACGTAATAGAGAGGACTGGAAGAAACTCCTGAGAATGGCAAGGAATCATCACATTCTGCACATGCCAATGGAATGAATGAATGAATTAAAGAAAATTTTTAGGACAATTTGGAACCATTTCTTTGAAAGACAAAATCATAATTATATCCATAATTACACCCCCTTATTAAAATTAATTCATACCCTGCTAATATCTGTGTCTAGCAATGTCACACCAAAAAGACAATTTTAGCATCTGGAAAATAAAATACACATTTTATATGGCTACAAAGAACTACATAGCATGAGAATTTTAATACTAATATGGTATCTTTTGAAAGCTTGCTATTACTGGCAGCCCTGTTATATCAGAGAATTAGTGTGTGTTCCTGCGAACATACCACTTAAGAATCCCACTTCATCTCACATAGTTCCTATGAATGCTCTTTGATAATGTAATAGAACATGCCTGCAGGAAACTATTGGGTAAATGGTAGAGACATTTCAATTACGTCTTTTTGGGCTATATTCTGCATCATAGTTAAAAAAAATTAGGTATATTTGAAGCTCCTGCTGCTTCCAATTTTAAAGGTGAATTGAATAGGTAGCAATTAATTCTACATAAAAATATGCTGCACAAAAGCATTAAAATGTAAATCAATAAGTGCCCATAGAACGGAGGAAGGATTCACATAAACAGAGGAGTTACCCTTAAAGAATAGTGCTGTCCATACTGACTTCAGGAAATGAAGATGGCACCTTAAAACAACAGACAAATGTCAGTGGTGCTTCACCTGACATGTCAGCTTTCATCAAAGTTTCAACAGTACTAATGCAGTGTTCTATAAAGCACTAAACTATGTACTCTATCCTTACTGGGGGGGGGGACTAGGAATGAGGCAGATTTTGGTGGCTATTTTTTGGCTATATTATTCTGCTGCAGCTAATATTTCAGTTTGGTATGACTCTATAAACATCTGTGTCAATTAAGTAATCTGTTATTCTTAAAATTTTGACAAATATGCGTGTATCAGCATATAATATTAGATACGTGAAACAGCAACACTTCCATGTCCATGCAGCATTGCTTAGTTATCTGAAATTTCAGTATTGTGCTAACAGCACACCTTTTGTAGGAGGCCCTATTCTTGGTTTGTTAAAATAATTTTCCATGAGAACTAGCACTGTCACTGCTGCTGCTGCTGAAGATAAGCACAGTTACTTCAGGGCAAAGGGGCCATTCAAGATAAACAGCTTCCTCTTTTACCTAAATCCCTAGTATTTTCACATCTCATTTATTTGCAAATACCCAGAAACTTGTGCAATTAAAAACCACATTAAGATGGTTTCCAAAATATAGCAGGAGTGTCTCAGACCATCAGAATCCAGCAGTGCTGTTCTCAAGAAACAACATTTTTGAAGCATTCTTTAGATTCACACATACATTACAGCCGCATTTGAAATCAGTGCTGCCAACATGACCATAACTGCCTCTCTGCAAATGGTATTATTCTGACCATAGATTCTTCATCACCCACTCCATTTCTTCCTCACATCCCTTCAATTTAGATACAAGGGCAGCAGGAGCTTCAAAATATTGGGATTTTATATAATTAAGATAGGACTCAGCCTGAAAACACTTCACAAAGTTACAGGGCTGTGAATGCTGTGAGTCATACATAGAGACACCTGTTTCATGCCATTGACCCTGACATCGTTGTCACACCCTTCTCAAGGGTACCTTTGTTCTCACTGTTGGATCTAACTGCCTTGATGGTAGGTGGGGAGGACGAAGTTTCTGCTGCAGCCATAGTCTCTGTAGATGTCGGACAGGAAATGGCTGTAGTGGCAGGTGTTACTGCACTGTTGCACTCAGTTGAACTTCCTGCTGTCGTGTTATTATTGTTGGCACTGGTATAGCTACGACGGCGTCCCACACTGTTACCATTCTCTCGTGTTGGAGACTTTACATCAAACACTGATGTATCACTCTCTATGTCTGATTCAACCTGCAACAGTTTGCTTGTACCACAATACTGTCCTGTAACAATACACATTCCTGAATAAATACTGCAGGAATTTTGAATTCTCTGTTTTATTTCTATTTAACCCTTCACTGCCAGGCTCCATATGCAGTACAGATTTTTAAATCTTCACAACCTTATGGCATCTGTAACCAGAATGGACCTATGCAGCTGTTCAAACTGCTGTCCCACAAACACTTTTATTGATATAATGTCACTGCTTTGCTTATAAAGGTAAAAGACTCAATTTTCTGCCATGATGTACATGTGTTTATATCTCAAATTTCAGTGTCTTTTGATGGTAATGAAATCTAAGTATGTTTTAAGAAAATAAAAAAAAAATGCATATGTACATTTAGAGACTGTGGTCTGTTGCACCCTAAAAAATTGGGTCTGTCCTGTATTTTAACATGAAAAGAATCATTTTGTTATGCAGTAGGGAAGTGTTATACACCTTTGTCTTTAGGCGGCTGTTATTGTATGAATGATGCCTGTTGTGATGTGTTCATTTGCGTGATGAGAAAATCATCAAAGTACACACTTTGGTTCTTGCTGCTCTCTGTCAGTGACTATTTGACTTATGACAACATTGTTTACACAGACTGAAAGTAGACATTCTAAGTTATCAATTGGTGTATATCAATGAATACACTCAATTCTGATGCTATTCTCCTCTGCTTTTTGACATAGGCAGAAGTTCATGTGTGTGTCACACAGCATTCAGTCAGTTTATGCCAAATATTCATTTATTCTGTCCATGGTCATGTGTCTCGGTTGGCTCATACATCAGTGGATAAAGCTTACAAATCAGGGGTTAGCATACATGCATGTCCATTTGAAGCATTGTTTATGGGCATGAGCAATACATTTTGCATAGACCCATTCAAAGAAAATCTCTCACTATTTTGCCAAGATGTTTGTTTATATTTTCTGTACTGTAAGTTTTACTTGGAATGAAGTGATATGGGCTGGCAGGCAGAACACAGAGCTGCAGTTTGGCATATGAATAGTCCTGTGTTATTGGCTGTAACTTGAGTTATTAGGCTTATAATTACATTGCACTTTTCTGCTTGGAATTCCTGCTTACAGTATTCACTATGCAGGGTGGTATGTGTGATGGTATTAATGGGAAGTCTTTATAATAAAATTCTTTACACTTACCTCAATACCCCATAAATCTTCTGCTTTAAATTCTGTACAAATCTGATTTCATGACAATGTTAGCGAAGTATTACATTTACTGACAAACTGGACAAAAAGCTCATATGCAACAATTTTACTTAAATCTACACCACTTCTTTTGAATACACAATAAAATTTTTGCTTCTAATGTTTGCATTTCTTCATATTTGGAACATTTTTAGTAAAGTGTTGCATCATTTGGGGAACATTTTAAAACGTTCTCCACTTGAAGACTAAGGGTTCTTTTAAATGCCCACCATCACTGAAGAGTTAATACAGCTAAGCACGATTTGTAGATTATCTCAAGCATGGGACAGGACAGGACAGTGATCAGCTGGCCCTTTTTGTATTTGAGAGTCCACAGGTTCTAACATCAGCCCAGAGGAGGGATTTGAATGAAAGTTGAAGATCACACTATGCTGGGATATGACAGCGTTCAATGGCAATTTGTTACAGATGTTTTGGAAGAGTCTGCTGCCTCCATCTTCAGGGTAGTGATAACAAGATGGACACAGCAAGCTCCTCTGAAACACTGGTAACAAATTACCTATCAACATGGGGTTACATGCCAGAAGACAAGTCTTAACCAACAATGTTGTTATCCCCTCAAATGTCACAAATGCAAGGTCTTATTGCAGTGACTGTATTACATATAAATACATGTCACTTAACATTTCCAGAATTCAGAATATTTCTATTTAACTAATAACTCTATTATAAGAACTCTGAAATATTTTCATTAAGATAACTGGTATTGGAAAGTGTTCACGAATACCTAGTTATTACCTGTCTAGTGCCTGGATATGGAGAAAGTCGCTCTGATGTGTCTGACCCACAACTAGAGCTCTCACTAAGTTCTGTAGTGAACTTTCTAGTTGCTCGAGGTGATGGAGGTGGGCGACGACTGCACACCTGCGACTGGATGTGTTCACACACACGTCGAAACCGACGAATGTTACCTGCATTCAGAAGACAGATAACACTGCATGTCCTGTTCAAGATATGATATCTCATCCTCCTACCACAGCATATAAAATTCTTGCTTAAAATTCACCTGCACTTGGGAGGAAAATTTCAAAAGTTACAGTATACACTAATGGTTCTGCATTACAAAAGTTACAGTATACACTAATGGTTCTACATTTCAAAAGTTACAGTACACACTAATGGTTCTGCATTACAAAAGTTACAGTATACACTAATGGTTCTGCATTACAAAACTGCAACATCAAAATTACTCTCGAGTACAGACATGTCTGGCTGTCACGTCACCGCTTTCAGCAGCAGTGGCTAGAACCAAACCATGCTTGTGAGTACAAGGAAAGCAAAAAAGCACTACATTTACCCAAACATATAAGATAACCCCCCCTTCACAATCTTCAACTTTGTGCAGGATTATATACGCAGAACCCATTCTTCACATAAAGAATTATGAAAAATGTTGTCTAACACTTAGGCAAATATGGTATACTACATAAACAGAAGGCATTACTAACACTGAACTAACACATCAAGAACTTTATGTTGTACTTCCAAATGTGAGTAATGAATACAACAGCAGTTAGTAATTGCCATCTGCACAACTGTACAATTTTGTTACAATATAACCACATACATAACCATATTAAAAATATTACAAACAGCAATATACTTCAACCATGCAGGTCATCTTTGGACCCTCAGATGTTTCAAAAACGTAATTTGGATTTGGAAAAAGTTTGAACTTGCTTAAGTAATTATCATGTGATGGACATCCTGATCATGTTTGGGATATATGAAATGGAATAAAATACAGGTATAGTAAAACATACACAGGGTATCCCAGGAGGAATGTGCCAGACTTCGGGAGAGCGTTCCTTATGTTAAACTATACTGATATAACCCAAAACACCTATGTCCAAAGTAGAACAGTTACGGAGATAATGGCAAGAGAAAAGTGTGGGCTTCATTGGTGTCAAAGCACTCTACGCCGTCCGTGACGTCATACTTGTCCAATGCGCCTGCCTGATCAACTCGACATGTGAATACAGTGAGTGACCTTGGCGTGTGCGCTACAGTGAGTTGGTGACTTGTGAAGTGCAAACACGCCTTTTGTTTTTTCCCACGTGGAATATTGCGATATGCATTTT
>Ga0123357_10002304_pt1 | contig 21174 bp, 15 predicted proteins | sample TergutEmb28metaG_FD_89873 | JGI IMG/M metagenome (GOLD analysis project Ga0123357, IMG submission 89873) | Embiratermes neotenicus P4 segment gut microbial communities from Petit-Saut dam, French Guiana - Emb289 P4 | ecosystem: Host-associated > Arthropoda: Insects > Digestive system > Gut ... | reverse complement strand
TTAGGCTCAACATGTTTCGGGCACCATTATGCCCATCATCAGGAGCTCACGACGATAGCGTTGGTTACCACATAGGCCGTCTGGTTCTCGAGTTGCTGCTGGTTGGAAGTTAAGTGCAGGCAGAATGGATGAGTGTCCGGACCGAAGGCTGTAACAGCCTTCAGTCCGGACACTCATCCATTCTGCCTGCTCCTGATGATGGGCATAATGGTGCCCGAAACATGTTGAGCCTTACATAAGCATAATAAAGTAATAAGTGGTATTTAGTTGGATTTTATTCTTCAGTTATCAAGAAGATGCACGGTCCAATATACATAAACCTTGAAAATGTAACTTGTATAAATTTTCCGTAGATTGTACAAGCACATGCGCACAGGCGGAAGCGCAGCGATCTAATTTTACAAGATCAAATTGTGGTTATTACAGGAAATTTTCTAATATCGCCTTCTTGCTTACCGTGTCAGAGTGAAGTGGCGGTTGAGGCGGCTAATTGACAATATTGTGTGTGTCTCATGAAACCTTTCCATTGAACTGCGGAATTTGTCACATAAATTTCAAGTACCTGAGTTTCATGTTTAGGAGGCTGCTGCAAAAACAGTTATCATCAGCACAATTCGGCTCAGTAGAAAATAGTATAACTTATCGAAATAATTTTAATTATTTTATTTCCGAAAATTCAATTCGAAAAATTCGCCTGGGATTAGGTGAAAGAGCAGGTTGTGAGCATAGAGCGGGCTGAATATGTCCCGGTAAAGGAAAATGTCCAGAGCCGAGAGTCTCTAGGAGTCAAATGCGCGCTGAAAAACGATTTCATTTAAAGTGCCTTAAACCTACAGCTGAATAGTTAATACAGATTCCAAAAATGTTACCATTCAGTAATTCTTTTCATGTTACTAAAATACAGTCTTTATGTGCTCCACATGCTTCTTAAAACCAATAGCCACACACTCATCACACACTAGTCAAATATTTGCCTTTCTAAAGCATTTATTTCGAACCTTCTATTCCTTGCTTACTGCTATTACGAAAAATACACATTCGCGCACCGCCAGGTATTGAAAATATATTAATAATTTACAGTTTATACTTTCCTAGTTTAACTTTACAGATACTTTATAAATGTTTCTGTATTTTCATTTTCATGCAGCCCAAAAATTTAATAATTTGATTAACATTTTAAAAATTGAATAATGATGAAATTTATAATCCCCAAATAACTTGAGTGCCACCACATAAAAATCCGTGTACCGTCGGTGGAATGTGTACCACCCTATGGAAGACACTGTCCTAAGAGATGGTACTGAGGTGAAGCACGAACTAAATCCTTATATATTATGTAGGTTTAGTTCCGTCTTCAACCTGTCCTCTCCTCAGATTTGACGCACAAATTTGATTATGACTGCCATAGACGGCCTCGAAACTTATTAAGATCTGTTCATGAGCCGTGATACTGTTAGACGCCATGGAAGACAGAGATACTGTCAGCCGCTGAGTGACTTGGACTTAGCCTTCAGAGGATTAATGAAATGACATAAATCTTGGGACCTAAACGCAGAAATAATCGAAAAGTTACGGCACGGACCGATCTGTTTACTTAAAAGTGAGAACATTAATTTCGACAAAAGCTTGGTATAATTATGTTTGCATCTAGTGTATAAATATTTGGAACAAATGATGCCGTTGAGATGTTAATCTATCTTCAACGTATACGGGATTCCCCGTTTTAAATTTTGAGGAAAGGCGAGAGAGAAATTATCTCTTTCCGTCAAGGAAAACTCCATGACAGTCCCCTGAAAACGTCCATGGACGCTTCCTTCAGAATTCCTGCCAGTTCTTCACTAGCAGTCACAATCCTAGTCGACGTTATAAAACAAATCAACTGAAAGGAATGTCGTTAAAAAAGAACTAAAAGTTATTATGCTAGAAAAAGTATATAGACAGATCAGTTGATATGACAGTGTTCACGAAAACTGAGCCATAGTGCGTTGCCTACCCTAAATCTTTCGGAATTTAATCTTACACAGCTGGTACAGTACTGATACTTTTCCAGTATATTTTGAATTAAATTGAAATTAAAAAACAATTATTCGACATAAAATTACTTATCTATATCGAAATGTAAATACAATGCAAGATTCTATATATTACTGCTCTGGGGATCTTGTTAATTTATCAGTGGGATAATTTTTCCACTCAAGACTAGCAAAACGACGTCACCTTGCATAAATAACAGCAACAATTACGGCTAACCTTAGGTTAAATAAAATGTTACACATATAAGAGTTATAAATTTTCAGTATGACAAATTCAGTATTAATAATTTCTCTTTGTTGATTAATTTTGTACTGTCAATGAGTGTAACTGCAAGATGCAATACCTACAGCCTTCCATTTTGAAGCATTTGGATTATCTTCCCAATTTCTGTGTCCGTACTGCTCCATGTGGGTAGACATCTCGCGACGGGCTGCCGTACAGCAAGAATATGCACCACACAGAAGCCCAGTATGCAGATATTTATTTACTGCAAAATCACTCTACATGTTTCGGGTGTCCACAGCACCCATCATCAGGAGTACAAAATCTGTAACCAAAGCCTCCGGTACAGGTCATAATATCGGTACAGCTACGTCCCTCCGATATTATGACCTCTACTGGAGGCTGCGGTTACAGTTTTTAGTACTCCTGATGATGGGTGCTGTGGACACCCGAAACATGTAGAGTGATTCTGCAGTAAAATAAATCAGACTGCATACTGTTGGATCTAGTTGGATTTTTATTAATATATATTTGAATCTTTAGTCCACTATTTTACGTTAGTAGTTTCGAGAAGCTAATTCTGAATACAATTATAAAAAAAATTAAATAACCTGCAGAGTTGTGCCTGAAAACCAAGGCCAATACTTACGAAATTATAAAAAAAAGAATGGTCGCATATATCAAGTGCACAATACAGCCCATTGGTACGTTTTGCACAAGGGCACAGAGCTCCTAACAACTCTACTGCCTACCAAATGTCTAGAGGCATTACTCGTAATTCCAGTAGACAATTCTGGTCTTGAAACTCGCCAGAGATCCTAATCCGGCGAAAATGAAGACGAATGTGAGACGCAAGAGACGCAGTTGCAATAAAATATTCGTATATGTTGTTTTCCGCTCATCGGAAATTACGATATACTGAAGATGAGAGCAAATAAATCTTCCGAAACATTGTTAAATATTTACCAATTCACACGGCATCATATCTAACAAGCCTTGAACTTCCATCAGCTCCGCTGTGAGCACCTCCAGGCTCGCACACATTGTGTACTGATTTGCGAACACAGACACAACCTTAAAACTAATCATTTGCGTGCTTCACAACTTATACATCATGCACTGCAATTTACAGCAACACTGTCAAAAACAATACGCCTAATTAACTCGCTATCTCAAAAAGTCAATACGGAATGCAAGAGGCAGTCATCCTAGTGTGACATCAGACCACAGTAAGCACGGCACGCAATACCATACGTTTGCTTCAGTTTTCCTCTAAATTTTCTTGAACTGTTTGACCCTTTAATTAGATTGGACCGAAAGGTAGTCCCGAAACGTGGGTCAATAACTGTCAATAAATGCTGCATAACGTCCCAGAAGAACGAAGAACTCATTTCCTTTGATCTGCCGAACATCGCTGCCCTGTAACTGCAGCAGTGGGAGAAAACTAAGAAACAGAAGGGAAGAAGAGAGAAGAGAAGAAGATGAAGAAGACAAAGAAGAAGACGAAGAAGAAGAAGAAGAAGAAGAAGAAGAGGTAGAAAACGAAGAAGAAGAAGAAGAAGAAGAAGAAGTAGAAGACGAAGGAGAAGAAGAAGACGAAGAAGAAGAAGAAGAAGAAGAAGAAGAATAAGTAGAAGTAGAAGAAGAGGCAGAAGATTAGTTACAATGATAGTAAAGAGAGTATTAATTTATGCTGTAGTCTTCCTAGAGTCACTAGGTCTTGAAAGATTATAGTATTTACTCCGGCCAGACTCATGTAGAATTCCTGCAGTGGTAGCCTGTATTGGATTAATCTGGCGCCGTGGATGTACTGTACAAGTGGCGGGCTTTTGTGAAGTCGGTAAGTAGTCTTAAAGTTCCATAAAATTGGGGAATTTTTTGACTAGCCAGAATTATTAGCGTCTCAATGAGGGCCGAAAATTCGAGAGTAGCTTTGCTTATTGGGCCCAATTGATAGACCCTATTGTCTCAGCCTGAAGACAAGGACCGTTGCTATCCCTGAAAAGTGTTGTTTTGTTTCATATTTATTATGTAGTATTGTTATTAATTTTATTAATTAAAAAGGCCAGAAATGGACAAAGCCCAAGAGGCACAAGGTGTTGAATGTTAAAAAAATGTACCTGAAAGTAACCATGTATACTTATGATTATTTTTATAAAGCACGGCATAATGAAAATAGAGTCACGACAGTTACTGAATTCCGCTATATGAAGCCCTACACTACTGTAGATAAGTGTCGACGTTTAGGAAAAACCTGACTTGCCCAACTCAGTAGGTGCCTCTCAACCCTTTTACCGGAAGACGCAGACAGAACCAGTTTCAGGACAATTAATTTCACTTTTTGTAATTTTAAAACACTGAAACTTGAAGAAAGCCCAAAAGCTGAATACTTCTAAATCCATATAAAATATTTCTTCAGTGTGTTATAGTTTTTCTAAGGAAAGTCAAGACTCTGGCACACACGTGTCGTGCCCGTGAAAATAACTTCATGTGAAAATTACAATTTGAGCCTCAGGCTAGCTCCACGGAGGGAATTTCGTAAGGTTTAGTGAGCGTCTCTGTAATCGGATCCATGTATCTAAAGATATTTAAAATGAATGAAACAAAATACACAAAATAATCATCGTTCACAACAGAAAACTTACCATAAGGTCTGCATGCTAAAGTATAGGTTGTCACAAATATGTCTTTGAAGATACGAATCTTCTAAGAGGCCATGAAAACTGCTTGTTCCTGAAGATACAGACATTACGATCTTTCTAATCTTCGAAAAATACCAACGACAAAGGTTTAATTTCCCGGAAGTATCAAAACGCCAGCACGTATATTCTTATAATTCATAACGGATTGCATAAAAAAGCGACAATACTGTTCCAAGAAAGAAGTTTGCTGTATGTACATCTAACTTCCAAATCAATAGCATCGACTTTTTCCCAGCATTCGACATTTTTGTGTCTGACACGATTCTCAGAATGAACGTAAATCGTATCCCTACACGGAATTAACCGGTTGGTTTTTTAAATGGAGATACATTTTATTTTTCGTGGGGTAGGATTTAAATTACTAAATATAAAGCAGGATAATTTAATCTTTAAAAGTCTCACAAAGAAAATTAAAAAAATGGCCTGAGTAACAAAATGTTCCCCAACCCTCACCCTCACAATACAGCACACACACACACACACACACACACATACACACACACATACACACACACAGACAGACACACACATACACACACACATACACACACACACTACACATACACACACATACACATACACACATACACACACACTCACACACACATACACATACACACATACACACACACTCACACACACACTCACACACACACTCACACACACATACACACACACTCACACACACATACACACACATACACACACACTACACACTCACACACACACAGACACACACACACTACACACTCACACACATACACATACACACACATACACACACATACACACGCACTCACTCACACACACACTCACACACACACATACACACACACATACACATACACACACACATACACATACACATACACACACACACTCACACACACATAACACACATACACATACATACACATACACACACACTCACACACACATACACACACACTCACACTCACATACACACACATACACATACACACACATACACACACACTCACACACACACACACTCACACACACACATACACACACATACACACTCACTATACACACATACATACACACATACACACAAATACACACACACACACTCACACACATACACACACATACACACACACATACACACACATACACACACACTCACACATATACACACACACACTCACACATACACACACACATACACACACACTACACACACATACACACACACACACTCACACATACACACACATACACACATACACACACACACACACACACTCCGGAATTGCCTCACAAATGTCCTGCCCCTCACTATCTTCATGACTACATGGTTAATGTTCCAGAGTTCCGGTTTAATTTTCTGTATGCCTTCCAGCTTTCATATTGAATAACTTCATAAATAACCAGCTGACTACATGCCTGATTGAGGATCTTCTTCACTGACAGTCTCTCTGAATATCTTCATGCCTGAACTCTTGTCTTTCTCCCTATGGGGAACCTTTCTGCACAGTAAATTCAGTCACGTACAAATTTACCTTCATTTGTAAGACACAATCACTTGGAACTAAATGTCCAAAGCTTGGACTGCGGATTGAATATAGATTATTATTATTATTATTATTATTATTCTCCTCCTCCTCCTCCTTCTTCTTCTTCTCCTCCTCATTCTTTTTCTTCTTCTCCTCCTACTTCTCCTCCTCCTCCTCCTCCTTCTTCTTCTCCTCCTCCTCCCCCTCCTCCTTCTTCTTCTTTTCTGCTTCTTCTTCTTCTTCTTCTTCTTCTTCTTCTTCTTCTATGGCCCTACGGTCCAATGCGGACCTTCTCCTCCTTAATGGACTACTCCAAGTCAGTTTTGTTTCTCGACCTCTCTTCCCAGCTTTCAATTTTATGTACGGTCACCTGCTGATTTAAAATACATCGTGTTTGCTGTTTCATAACTGACGCCACAACAAACCAAGTCCATACAACAGAGTCTTTGAGAATCTAATAGTCCCTCGGAGTTAAGAAATGCCCTGCATTTTGCGGATCAAATCCTTCAATACTCTTGTCACAAGAATCCCCAGATTGTGCTTATTCTGAGCCAAAATAATCCAGTTCCAATTAGACCAACCTCTTTCTTTAAGGTATCTTACGTTTCAGTAATTTCCTCCCATAAAGTATCCTACCATTTGTAAGAGACACATTGGCGCATTGCCGGATTATTGCATGGCAACTTCTAAGGCACTCAAAAGGCCTCACAAAAAAGGAAGCGCAACCGTGAAAGGGCGAGGGAACTGTAGATCATGGCACGAGGACTGCCGTAATAATGCTACTGCGAATAAGCAAAATCATGATGCGCAAACTCGCGAAAGAAGCGGGTCTGCTGCACGTCTCTCACTTCCCGTTTAGAGTTACGTACCCTGCCCGTGTCGTCCTCCGTGGGTTTCTCGTCCTCTTACGGGATATCTGAAAAAGTCCATTTATGACCTTATTTAAAGTAGGCTTTGTGATCAGACAGTGTGTTTAAAAGTTAAATTAGCCGACCCATGCTGTTCGGAAATAGCTTGTTCCAAGTTACACAGGAATTTTACAAATGAAACGTAAAAAAGAGGAGCATGACTAGTTAAGGATTCATCTCTTATGTTTATTGGACCGTGCATCGTTGTAATAGTTGAATAATAAAAGACCAACTTGATGTCATTTGCTATTTTTTTTTTTTCACTTCTTATGTACTCGACATGTTTCGGACATTAATATATCCATCATCAGGAGCTTGCGACTATGCTGTTGAATTACCACATCGGTAGTTTTGTTCTCGGTTCGTTGTGTGTTGGAGATTTGGTGCTGTTGGGTTTGAGTAGTGTCCGTATTGCAGGCTGAAGGCTTCAGCTTCATCCTGCAACACGGACACTACTCAAACCCAGCCGCACCAAATCTCCAACACACAACGAACCGAGAACAAAAGACCGATGTGGTAATTCAACAGCACAGTCGCAAACTCCTGATGATAGATGTATTAATGTCCGAAACATGTTGAGTATATAAGAAGTGAAAAAAAAATAGTAAGTGACATCAAGTTAGTCTTTTATTCTTCAAGGACTCATATGTTTGAAAGTTAGGAAAGTCTAAGAGCGGTGACGAAGGTCTTCATAGCGTATATAAACAAAATTATTTAAAAAAAAAAACTTAAGAGATATGAAACAAACATTTAGGCCAAAATCAAGCAGATCTAAAAATCGAAAAAAATGCCAAAATACAATTAAAATGTATGACGTGGTTGGGAAAGCTCATTTACAAAGTTATTTACAGGAAGCTGTATAATCCATCAGTTTGGCCCATATGCAAGCATGTTTGATTGTTATTCCTCTTGTTATCACCATAAATGTTGTCTTTATGACCATTTAGGTGCGTCTGCAAAATTTTGAAAAGCACCTACAGCTACGTCGTGTTTGTCTGCCCGTCCTTTACTCCCTCTTCCCGTCCGTCCGTCCAACTCGGCTCCCACTGGAATGATTTTCATGATATTTGATGAGTTTTTTTTTTTTTAAATCTGCTGAGAAATTTCAAAATTCCTTACAATCGAACAAGAATGACGTGTGTTTTATGTAAAGATGTAAGTACATTTATGACAATATATGGGCTCAGTTTTCCTTACAATGAGAAAAATCTCAGACCACAGTTGTAGAGAAAATCAAAATCCACATTTTATGTTCAATAATCTTCCCCCCCAAAATTGTGAAGTTTATCAGATGTGTAAAACTTTTATACAACCGGACAGGCCGCGGCTGACAATATAATATGGCGCAAGCAAACTGCATGCCGGATAACTTAGGCTAAAGAATCGAATTCAGAATATAAAATTCTAATTGCTTTTCCACGGCAAATTGGTTAGCCAAACGCGCCACACTATTCAGTTTATACGCACATTGCCTTCCTCGTTGTTACTTATTGTACGGCTCTTTCGAAAATCGTGATAGCGTAGTCAGTACAGTGACCAGGCTATAGCCTGTACCATTAGGGGTTTGAATCCCAGCAGAAGCAATTTTTATTTTTCTTCTCTAAGCATAAGGACTGGCTCGCGGTCCACGTAGCCTCCTATTCAATGCGTACCGCTTTCATCCTCTGGGATAAAACGGCCGGGGTGTGAAGCTGACCACTCACCTTCACCTTGTGCTAAGGTTAAGAATGAATGGAGCTAAATTTTACTCATTCTTTGTGCTTCCCCGCGTGGACAGCCCTGTCTTGTCAACTTGTACCGTACCTGCTGTGTTTCACCTCTTTCACTACCTCAGACTGACGATTCCATTATCGATGTTACACTTGAAAGGATTGATTAATTACAAATTTTCGTACATTAATTGAGGTAGCTACTACCCTGGCATGTGTCTGAAGGGACTGAGGTATACATAAAGATCTTCAGACATGGCGGTCAGTATTCCAGCCGACTACTAAGTATCTTCGCAAAATACCCATTATTATTGCATTTAAACCTTCATGTTTAAACATACAACAGATAGTTCATTACCTGCTCTTAGTAATAAATACCGAAATTTAACCACCAAACCTTCTGCACAATTTCCTACTGAATTGGAATTTGGACTTTTCCCACGGAGCTAAAACGGCCGAAACGTGAAGCTGAACACTTATCCTCATGTAGTGCCGAGGTTAAGAGTGAGAAGAGCTGTACACCCACTCCCTACTTACCTTGATGTCGTGCAAGACACATTTTTATTTTACTCGTTGCCAAATTGCTGTGTTTCGCGTTATTAGGTTGGTTTTTTTTAATAATTTAATTTAGCTTTCAGTCAACACAACGTATGGTATTAATTATTCTTTAATGCTACATGTTTCAACTCGGAGGAGTCATCATCAGGCTACTTTAAAACCATATTGAGGTGCACAAAGTAACAAAGCAACAAAACACAACGGGATTATCAAGTTTAAAATTTTTTTCCCCCCGGTATGTTGGTCAGTGTGTCATTTACACGCCTATGCAGAGGCATCACTATAAGCTTCATTTTCGAGCAACCCCTAGAATTTTATGTCGATAAATTGATTATACATGTGCAATTCCAGCGCTCAGTTAACTGTCGATGGTACACTAGTCGGTATGGGTCAGGTCAGGGGAGCAGACAGACGAAACAAGTAACAGGAGTGCAAAGGCGAAGGAGTTGGGAGTCAACATCATTACACAAAGCGCTGTGATGAGGAATGTCACTGACGGTGCTTGCTTATGGATCCTTGCCAAAGCAGTACATCGCGCCAAACACCAGTCACATTTCATCCGCCTCCGGGACCAAAGAATTCTTAGGAACCCAATGAGAATATTACGTAAGAAATACAAGCCTCTGGGTTATGTGTCAGGAGTCACCTCTATCGACACTGGAATGGTCTCAGCGTCATCGAATCTTACATGTAAAGGATTGTGACAAATGTGAGTTAGTAAAGTGGCGTAAATTGGACATGTTCCAGCTTCTAGTTTTTGTTACAAAACCTTATAGCTCTGGGTTCGGTCTCTGCCTTTGTCATCAAGTAAAACTATAAAATGTACTTTGGTACATGAACTGAAGTTAAATTCTCTCCGATCCAGATTATCTCCAAGCTTTGGGCTAAACAGACAATATTCAGTACTTGTACCTGATGACGTAGGAAAGCCACTCTTCGAAAATTTGTACTGCTTCACCAGAAAGAGGAGAGCTGGCACAGCTCATTCGGTAAAGTGGCAGGGCTACAGGCTGAACGACGGAGAAAAGCGGTGAGGTAATGGGCGGCAGATGCAAGACTTTCCTCTTCTCGGAATTTTCAGACCTGCTCTTGTACCAAAACACCCTCCCTGGCAATGAACATCAGCGGCACTTTCACCCGGGGAAATCTTCCGGGGTGTGAAGCTGACCACTTTTTGTTGAGTTTAAAAATGAGTGCAGCAGTAACTTGCCTTGCCGCGTGTCTTCATGACTTCCACAAGGAAATCTTACCTAATTTTGATATTAACCAAAAGGATATGATGGAAAACATCACTTCTTATTCTGCGGGATAGCATTATCTTGGAAGTTTATTACTTCTATAAAGTACTTACAAAGTTCCTGCGTCTCCATTCTTCTTGCTAGAATATGCATTTTCCTCTGTGTTCATGAGAGTACCGACTAATGTTATGTTCAGCCGGACAGTACCTATCAAGCGCAAGTATCTTATAACACCGAGCATTATTATACTAAAGAACATATTTTTTGATCTTATGTTTATTGGACCGTGCACCATTGTGATAGTTGAAGAATAAAAGACCAACTTGATGTCACTTGCTATTTCATTTCACTTCTTATGTACCAACATGTTTCGGACATTAATATATCCATCATCAGGAGCGTGCGACTATATTGCGACTATATTGGTATCCGTGTTGCAGGCTGAAGCCTGCAACACGGATACCACTCCAACCCAACCACACCGAAACTCCAACACACATCGAACTAAGAACAATACGGCCAATGTGGTAATTCAACAGAACAGTCGAAAGCTCCTAACGATGGATATATTAATGTCCGAAACATGTTGAATACATAAGAAGTGAAATAAAATAGCAAGTGACATCAAGTCGGTCTTTTATTCTTGAACATATTTTTGGTTATTACCCAACACGAACCCGCCAAATGTGGCGACGGAGTACAGATATGCGTCGCTTAACGACGGGGATACGTTCTGAGAAATGCGTCGTTAGGCGATTTTTTCTTTGTGCGAACGTGTACATACACAAACCTAGATAGTATAGTCTACCACACACTTAGGCTATAAGGTATAGTCCATTGCTCCTAGGCTACAGACCTATACAGCATGTTACTGTATTGAATACTGTAGGCAATTGTAACACAATGGTAAGTATTGTAACACAATATTATAATATTATATTATTATGGGACCACTGTCGTATATGCGGTCCGTCGTTGACCGAAACGTCGTTATGCGGCGCATACCTGTATTTGTCACTACTGTTGTGTGGCAGGGGGGCCCACTCACACTCTCGGAAAGGCGATCGGCTATTTCGAATGGGATTGTTACTATTTGCATATTTCCCTCTAGATTTCGAGATAGTAGGGCTATTTGGAACGATGTTATGCCAATATTCCTTCCATATTCCGTCCAGTTTGTTATTCACTTATCACCCTTTCATTTGACATTACGCAATCTTATACGAGTATACTGACAGAGTCAAAAAATTAATTAAGAAATACACTGATTAAAATATAATAGAGAGATGGTCAACAAAGGACTTTCAGAACATCCAAACACTTTTCCTGTTTTGAACACGTCACATTATCCCTTCCGCTTGTCCATCTCTGTTATCTAATTAGTTAGCGTTACAAGAGACTGTCACTCCAAACCCACTGCCCACCTTCGCACACCTCTCAACTCTTATATACGTGTTGGTCTTCGTTTGTTGTTGTTTTCTTGCGTGGGACAACAGTAGCCCACTTCGGCACAACCTACTAACATTTTTAAATCTCGGAGAGATCCATAAGCAGCTCGAGGCCTAGCAATTACCAGGACGTAGGTAGAGTAAGTTCGGATATTATGAAATGGGCGGGCGGTGGCAGGTGCCCGAACAGTATAAGAATGTTCCTAGGATAAGATGAATTTAAATCCTGTCCAGTTTTGTTATTTGTTGCTGCAGAAAGTCGTTCTGTGTCCGAAAAATGTAACACAAAAACGGGTTCCTCCACTACATTAGAAGCATCATCAGCCACACTCATGCGTTGTAGAACAAACCAAACACTTTATTGAGCAAATTCGATCTATACCCGAGAATTCGTCTTGGCGCGAACACTCTGCCACTGCAACCGCAGCTTAACTCTCCCCTGCTACGCCATTTACTTAGTGACCCAGTACTGGAACCAGATGTGTTTACAGTAAACAGAGGCCTATTAGGTGTGGCCAGTGCTGGACTCGCATAAATATTTATGCTTCCCGGTTATCGCTACAATGAGGCCCATTTGTGGGACAGCACTGAAACGGATCCTACCAAACAAAGAGCAACATACAAGATTTGAGGTGCTCAGAGCAGGGAATGTGAAAAATGCTTTCTAAGACGATACGGATTTAAAAACCTTTCAGTGTATAACGTTCTTCTACTCTGAACATGGAAGCAGTAGGTTCCTGCGAAAAGTTGGTAAATGTTCACCACATTACGTGCCATCTCGTCTGAGCACTCTTTGCTTCGCATTTATTTTCAAGATTCTCTTGTTACATTGTTTTGAGTATAATTAGATTGCTTTTGACAAACATTTTCAAGAGAGTGCGTGGGCACCTTATAATTGCGTTGGGCTTTGAAGTGTTTCAAAAATTCCTTCACTACCTACAAACACCACAAATATATCTCGTAATGAGTAAACGATAGTAATGGCGCTAAGAATCATTGGCTCATGGTACCATATGTACAACTACAGCGTACTGAGAAAGAGTAAAGGCGTTATGTGCTTGCTTAACTAATCACCACGATAGGAGTAACGTGCAGGAAAAGTGGTTTTAGAGGTACAGTCTTCCTTGACTCCAGGGAACAGAGGAAAAAGTCTTGCAACTTCTACGTTTCGAGAGTTTACTCCAGAGGATATAACCCTCCCATAACCACGAGGACTGGTCGAGAGAATGGGCGGACCATGTGACCGCAATGTGGAAGCGGAAACTCTCCGTACTTGCAGGAAATCTTACACTTATTCAGGGTTCCTCTACAACCCCACCCTCAGATGTAACTCGCGTTTCCAAAACGGGGTTAATGAGGTATTTTATTATGCTAAAATAAGTTCACCCTGTAACCTCCCATGAAGACACAGTTCACCCTATAACTTCCCATGAGGACACAGTTCACCCTATAACCTCCCATGAAGACACAATTCACCCTATAACCTCCCATGAAGACACAGTTTACCCTATAACCTCCCATGAAGACACAGTTCACCCTATAACCTCCCATGAAGACACAGTTCACCCCATAACCTCCCATGAGGACACAGTTCACAATATACCTTCCCATGAAGACACGGTTCACAAAGTAAAAGTTCACCCTAGAACAAACCACGAAGGCCCAGAGGGGAAGTAGAGGTACAGCTCCACTCTTTCTTTAACCTCGAAGCTGGATTGAGTGGGTGCTCAACGCCACGCCCCGGCCACTTTAACCCCGGGAAAAACACGATACCCATTTTATAGGAGGCTGGGCCGGTCTGGACGGGTGCGGGAAACCATCCAGCCCGTAGCGAGTCACTATACCGATTGAGCTATCCAGGCCCCCATGAAGACACAGACGAGAAGTATATGTATAGTTCAACCACTGCTTTAACCTTGACACTAGATGGAGTGAGTTGTTAACGCCAAGCCCCGGCCGCTTTACCCCAGCGACTGACCCGGTGCCTATTGTACAGAAGGTTCGGTGTGCCCAAGGGCCGGTCTGTATGGGTGTGGAAAGTCTCGGTCCCACCAGGATTTGATCTCCGGACGTTCAAACCCATAGAATTTATTACGCTATATTTTATTAAAGAATATGAGCAGGCCCAATTCTTTATCTTTAGTTACGACGGTCTAAGCCCACCGGCTCCTTCTCTTTACACCATGCCTCTCATAGCAAAGAATGCTTTTCTATTTTTGTTGAAACTATATCCATTACGTACACTTTCTAATATATATAATTATATATATAAAAAATATATATACTTACATACACTTACATACTTACATACATATTACTTAACACATTTTAGATACACGTATAAAACAAGAAGCCTGTACGCTTCTGAATCTTTCCCATGCGACTTAAAATATCACTTTATTTCTAACTACTTCTTTCAGCACTTTTTCGCAGTGATACACATTTACTATTTTTCAAAGGTGTGAACATTTTTCTCCTTAAGAGATCACTGACCATTTTCATACATTTCTTTTGCCGTCTTCCACAAACCAAAATTCAGATCAGAAAGGCCAGTGCCTTAAGCTGGTTAATCGATCTTACATCATAAAGGGCATATTAGGCTTAGAATATATTTCATTATTTTTCCATGGAAAATGTATCAATTTTCCACAAAACCTGGCTGTGAGAATGTTTTAAATATTGGTGCAGTATTAACTACAGAACCTAATGTCAGCAAACACAGTCTGACTTATTTAAAGACATACTTTAGTAAAAAATATCTCTCAGTTTTAGGGCATAGAAAGGAGGACGTATGCAATGTATATATTATCTCCGATCTCAGCACGGGAACTTTGCCGTAGCTTTATCGCATACGAACCCTGTTCCTGTCGGGATTTCACAGTTTGTATTTCCGCTGCAGGCCAGGTACGTACCTCACTTATTTCATAGAAAAGTCTACAGGTGCTGACCTCAAGCTTGTAAGCAGGCTTCGTACCGCTGAAAATATTTCTCGACACACGACCGAACCTATATCTTGAAATACTGACAACTTATCTTCGAATAACGTAAGTCCTTGCAAATAATGTGGATTTTTTGCACAAATCTAACTTTCAGTGTTCACCAGATCTAACAATCGCACTGATGCAGGCACAAAGATCCCAATCCGCTATTTTTCAGCTGTTCCCCTAACATTTCTCCTATTGTACCAGTTTAGGATCTTGCTCTGCCGTACGTGGCATTCTAATGCATAGAGCAACAGTAATTATTTTCTATTAGTCCTTTGAAAAATGGAACCAGAATTAACGGTGGGGATGTACTGTTTCATCGAAAACATAGGACCTATGAATTTTCAAGCGCCACACCGAATCAGACTTCGACGTCAAGACCATGCAACAGAACCTGACGTGCATAGGAATTCTCAGAACAAGTGTCTCTTATATCGATTCTATGCAGTTCTTTTTAATGCAAATTCGTGCTCCTTCCGAGTAAGACATGGCTTCTGGTCCAACAAATCCATTAACTACCGACGTTTGAAACCGCCTTCAACATCGTCTTCTTACTTATTAGTCTGGAGCAAAGCGTCGCTATGCGGCTATCCTTTTATTGTGCTCGAAATTCCAGATGTTCTGTTGCTTTTGATTTGAGACTTTTGAAACACACATTGAACAGCCAAAAAGGACAAATATTTTGAGAAGCTTGTTTCCAATGCAGCGCCAACATCTTCCAATTTCTGGTCGGTTAAAGCACAAATTCATATTTTTTTATTTAGAAGAGAAGTTTTTTATTCGAATTTTTTCGCTGTTACATGTATTGTTGTTTACATGTATTGTTGTTTACACGGCAGTACTAACGCGGTGTTTTTTTTTTAAATTCGGCAGTATATTTTCCATGCCGCATGACTTGCAAATACTGCAAATAAACGCTTTTTTTTTTTTTTCAAAAGAATAAACTGCACTGTGTAAACACAAAGACCTTCGCCTGTGAAACTCGAAACACAACCTGGCAGGTCTCATGTTACAGGGTACATAAGTTGGGAGGATGATGCAACATTCCTCTTACTGACCTTACGTTACCGATCTCTGTCTTCCCTATGCTCGAATCCGAGTTCGAAGACACGATCTGTGTGCAAGGAAACAGATTTTTTAACGAGTTGAAAAAACAAGCTTCAATATGGTAAATTAAATTGGCCACTACATCAGCTGGTTCGTATGTATCATGGAAGCCAAAAAGATGCACTATTTCTCAACTTCATTTTGATAAACAACTCTACATGTTTCGGACAGACTTACTGTCCATCATCAGGAGTCTTGACACTGTATTCACAGCAATTGGTTATGTCATATTGGTTATGCTGACTGAGCCGAGAGCCAACATAACTAATATGACAAATACCAATTGCTGTGAATGCAATATCAAGATTCCTGATGATGGACAGTAAGTCTGTCCGAAACATATAGAGTTGTTTATCAAAATAAAGGTGAGAAATGGTGCATCTTGTTGGCTTCCATTATACGAATGTATCACGATGCACGGTCTTCAGAATGTCAAATTCCTTACACCAACTGGGTCTAGTAACGAAATGGAAAAGCTCCAGTGATACCAAATGTACATTTGTAACACATATATCCTATATTACTGGTAAGGTTACATTACGCTCCCCTTCAGTTAGTACCATCTATTAAATTCCAATGGAGATTGACGATTCAGAGTTATTTCAAGCGACTTCGTGACATCCTACTGCTACCTGCCATTACGTTGTCACAAGCAGTCAACGTGTCTAAAACTGTCGCCTCTGTTGCATGTACATCGACGGTATCACAACACAACACAGACATAAGGGCGCGGACGTGTCATAGTGACGCTAATACAAACATGTACTGATGCTGTCAGGGTACTGTGAGATTCGGAGTTCACTTTACCTTCAAGATAAAGGCGTTACTCCTCTTCGAAATTCAGTGGCTATCTAACAGTCCACACGGACCAACATCTCAGACGACCTGAGTGTTTGATAAAAGAGATTTACATTCAACACCCTTTTCAGATGAATCCACATGTCAATTTGACGTAAGAAAAGTGGAATTTGCATGAAATTTGGGGATTTCGCTGTGCTGAGTACAAAAATGTGGCACCGTACTTTCTGACAGAGAAGTCATTCTTGTTCTTTAAATTGCAGAGTACAAAGTTGATTATTTTGTAAGGATTCACAGACACTTCCCTTTTATCAGCAGTACTCTGCCAAATACCTGAAAATACTCGTATTTCTGAAATATCTCCTTTCCCAAAGGCGTAGGAAATGCAGCAGACATTAATTTCACAATATAAAACAGGAGCCTTCCTTGTGGGTTTTGTGGATTCCTGTACTAATTACAGGAATCTGAAACCCGAGAGAAATTAATATGTAGTTAACACACTGTCACGTCTTTAATTTTGCTCCAAATGATGCAAATTGTCAAGAGTCATAATTATCATCATCAGCATCAGCAATAAATAAAGGACACGCTTTTTTACGCCATGTTGTGCATGATTGGATCGCTTTCAAGAGATAAATTCAATATCTTATAACCTGCTTAAATTCCGTAGCTTTGGACATCACTTTCGTGGACTTTTATAATTCTGAATAAAGTTTTGTTTGTAATCTATAAACATCCGTATTACTGAAAGTGAACGAACTTTAAAGCTTGGCTAAACACACGTCACACTAAATATCTTTTACTATATCAAACCAATATGCTTGCCTGAAAGCACACAACATAAACCTGTCTGTCTCGCAACTACTCAAGACAATCGTAGTACGTAGCCACTGACGTAATGTGGAGGAGGTCATTATCGTGACGGCTTGTCATGGTTCGCGTAGTAAGAGGAAGGATGGTGCAGAAAAGGGAGAGAGCTCAGCTTTGTCTCCGTGACGCACGTAGTTTCTTACTGCATGACTACAACCAAATGTTTAGTGCAGTCAATATCCCTATAGACTTTTAATTCTGGATCTGTGAGTCTTGTGTACTACTGAGATTTGTACAAACAAAGAAGAGAAATCCGCCAAGAATGCAGAACGGATTACCTTACAGGCACCTCGGTGCAGTGGCATCCAGTTGTGAATTGTTTGGTAGCAGGCACGAGAAAACTGCCTCGCGTATATACTGATAACTGGCGACTGAATCATACGTATATACAACACGCGCAGATCTGTGTCGGTGTGTACCAGCTGGAGCCCACAGCAGAGGTACAAACATTAAGCAGTATTTCACACAGATTATTAAGTACAGAAGTATACAAAATGGCGTTTAGTCAAACAGAAAAATTGCCACGTTCTTTAAGCTGTAGTTGCTCGATTTTCTACACCTAACACTTCAAACGACAGCCTAGCGACGTTTCTGAACGCCTGGTCGTAAGTCACGAGTTCTGATATTTGTGAAAGTATTTGTTAGGGGTTTTCATACATCTGATTCTTTTAAATGCACCAATCTATGGAATTAGCTCGCTTTCTGTCATAAGGTGATACAACTGACTTTGTTGGAACAATAAACAGAGCTGCTCTTAAATAATGCCTCAAAAGAGCAGTTTCAGTAAAGTCACGATATTAAATTTATTTTCAGGTTTTTGTCTACGTGACTGTGGCCAGTGTCGAACCCAGTGCCAAAAGTAAAGATACCTAAAGTGCTCTCCGATACTGGCAGTTTGGACTATAACAACATTTCGATTAACGTTAAGGTTACCTTCTTCAGACAGATTTTTCATTTTCATTTTTACTGTCGCAAATTTAATTTCATCTTCCAAAATTCCGAGAAAGTTTTGTTGACAAAGTTATGAACAATCATCGTTAAGCTCTTGCTATCTGACAGCAGATGGAGCCTCCTGATGTTGTGGCCCAGCACACGTCGAGTCCCCACCGGTGTCAGTCTACGTTCCACTCTGACACTGATTATGAATGTCAGTGACTATCCATTGGCACGCTTTGACGAGACGTCTGCCTGTTCTGTTGCGAAAAGCGAAACGATATGGGTCTAGTAAGCCTAAATCAGTGTTTCCCAAATTGTGCTCCGTGGATGCATTGAGATCCGCGGAGCAGTTCCAAGGTGATCCGTGGTTACATTTCTGTAATGGCTCCTTTGAAGTGTACTTATTATTTAAATTAACGGAAAAACGTTTTCTTAGAAACAGTCGAGGAACTTCTTCAACCGGTGATATATTTATATCGTATGACCATTAGAATATCTAATTAAGAAGCTTTCTGTAACCATACATGACATCGTCCCGTTCATCAAACAATTGTTTATTTTTCTTTCCTAACGCCACAATTATCTGTAACCACGAAGCAAGAGACAATAATTTTAATCAAGGTCAAATCCCGTGATACATTGTTAGTATGCTGCTAGTATGTATCAGTATGCTGCCAGTATGTATCAGTATGCTGCTAGTATGTATCAGTATGCTGCCAGTATGTATCAGTATGCTGCTAGTATGTATCAGTATGCTGCCAGTATGTATCAGTATGCTGCTAGTATGTATCAGTATGCTGCTAGTATGTATCAGTATGCTGCCAGTATGTATCAGTATGCTGCCAGTATGTATCAGTATGCTGCCAGTATGTATCAGTATGCTGCTAGTATGTATCAGTATTTAGCTAAAACCAGTAGAGAGATATAAATTTTTAGTTTTGCTTGCCTGTTATCCGGGCACTATATTTACGTGACGAAGGATGTGAGGATCGGTCGTTATTATTCGAAACCACATGGGGTCCGCGAGCAAAGAAATTTGGGAAACCCTGGACTGCTGACAGCTTTGTAACGGTTTTGTAATACATTCGAAGTGTTTAACCCTTTATAGACGAAGAGCAGACTGCGTTATTCAAAGGCCCAATTCGTACAGCGCAGTAAACACTTTTTATCTCGGTTATAAAAACAGTTTATGCTGTAAGTGGCACAAGTCGCTGTTTGTTCTCAGGTAAATACAAAACACATAAATACAGTGTGGGCAGAAAGTACAGTTGTTGAATGTTAAACCTGTTGGTTCATCACGTAATCACCAGGCTTTAAAAGGTTAAGTTAATTTCACATATATTTGCAAATTTAAAAATCAACATAATAGACACTGCCAGCAGGTTAAGATGCATATATTCATTCGTAAATTTACGAAACATCCGCGGATATTTACAAATTCTGCTGTTTATGTTGTGGCACGTGATGTTCAACAGTACACACAAGACAACACACAATCAATATCTATTTACAAGGCTGATTTTAATGTCACTGAAATTAATGCTACAAGCACTAACATTTTTAAATACTGCTTATATGGCTGACTGCGTAGTCTTGTGTATCTGTCCGTTTGGGCACACTATGCAATGATGTTCATATATTTATTTACGACAGACGCAGTTATACAGAAGACTTCAAGCGCATTCCCATTGAACTGATCCCCGATCACTGTTTGTCCGCTGATCATAATGATACAAAGAGCCAGAAGAACTAAATACACAAAAAATGGAAATTTGTTACTACCTGTTTCAGTGACACGTTATGATTATTGCGAACACTCATTCACTTATTCATACATGCTAAATGTTTCGGTACGACCATGTCGTCGTCAGATAAAATAACTATCATCTTATCACAAATCGTTTCAAATTGAGTGTTCCGTAGTCATTATTAAACTCTGGATTAGAACAATGTTAATGTAGTCTGTTAACATTGAAGGTGTGAACCATACGCCTTATTTTAAAGTTCTCCCTTCTATGTTAATAAAAATCCAACAGATGCAACAGTATGCAGATATTTATTTACTGCAAAGCTACTCTACATGTTTCGGGTGTCACAGCACCCATCATCAGGACTACTAAAAACTGTAACCGCAGCCTCC
>Ga0123357_10002303_pt1 | contig 21174 bp, 14 predicted proteins | sample TergutEmb28metaG_FD_89873 | JGI IMG/M metagenome (GOLD analysis project Ga0123357, IMG submission 89873) | Embiratermes neotenicus P4 segment gut microbial communities from Petit-Saut dam, French Guiana - Emb289 P4 | ecosystem: Host-associated > Arthropoda: Insects > Digestive system > Gut ... | reverse complement strand
TTTTTATTATTTTTATTTTTTTTTTTTCTATTTTTATTTTGTCCCAAAACGGAGGTGTTCGTTATTTTCCCCCCCCCCCCCCGTGTTCACATTCGCATCTACCCCTAGACTTAATTTGAGCCACCATGTGAAGACGTACCCGAACCCGTGTTCGCATTCATGTAAGTCGGATACCTGATACGTGTGTTATGCTCCAACCGCATGCAGTTTGGTACTTGCTACAGGTGTTACGGGTTAAGAAATACCACCGCTACCCCAGAATGTCTTGGACATACGGACATACCATACGCTTGAGGGATATCCGTTACGCAGTTCTACCATGAAGACTGGATACTCTAGGTGTGTACGTCGGGATTGTATAGGGGTAGCAGTAACTGTACATCACCTTAAATGGCTAAAGAACAAGGTGTCTGCAGTTGGTGGTACTGTACATTTGGTGAGCCCGTTTCAGTCCGTTGCGCGTAACGGAACAAACAGCTCCTTGTGTCACACCGAGGCTGCTTTTTTTCTATTTCTTACGGATAAACGTTCGTGTCATGAAAAAATTCACACAACGACGAAATTTCACTGTGACTTGAATATGTATTCAGTTCCTCTGCGGTGTGTGCCTGTTGCTGTCCAGAAATTCACTTGTTTTATTTTTATGCTTTACCATGTATTGAGTTAAGGAGTTTAAGATTAGGTGTACACACAGCATATCTGGGAAATAAAAAAAATATATTCAGGGATGCGCAAATCCCAGCGCCAGGTCGCCATGCCAACAATTTTGTCACAGTGGCGCCTAATATTTGTGGGTCCTCAGTATCACACTTCTTTCATATCGCCGTTCTGGCGTCTAGAAGTTTTAGGTGTCTTCTGGGTTTTTGGAAGGTCTGAGCGTTCCTGATTTAATTTGTTGGGAGGTCGCAGGTGGCGACTCAGGCACATGGAAAGGTGTGATTGTAAGTTTTTTAAGATTGATCCAATACTTTTAATTTAATTTACAGTTTAGTGTAAGGCTTATACAGGCCGAAATGACCACCTTTGGGCTGAGTAGCCCAGCACCCAGTTTCCCTCGACTGCCGGTCCGTTGAGTCTTGTGAAACATCTCAGGCGAGACGCTAAGTGGCTGGGACACTGAGCTATCTTGCAAAACCACGTTGTGTCTGGCTGGGACACTAGTGGTTCGTCCATGCAACGGACCGTGTGCAAGCGACCTAAATTGCTTTGAACCACCTAGCAAATACATTTGTATATAAGCTGTTTTGTTCTGGCGCATGACATTTTTCACTCGGGGTTGTCCATGTACGTTCGTGTTTCGTAGTTTCGTCAGCTTCGTACGCTGCAGGAGTGTTGATTAAGGACAACCGCAGCAGTACTGGCGGCAGAGCCGCAAGTCGATTGACAATTACGCTGGAATAGAGGACGCAGATCCTCGATGGCCAGGGTGTTTTAGAGTCGAGCGTGCCCGAATGTTGAACTGCAGGAGGGACTTGCCACGGACACCTTCAGAAAAATCGCAACATGTCTTTCTCATTAACAGTAATTGGGCGGCAGAACTGATCCTTCGATTGAAACGGATGTTCCTGTCCGAAGATTTTTCGGAATCACTGAAATATGTTCGACAGCGGTCGATGACTGAAAATAGCCGTTCGATGAGATGCGATTGCTGTGACTGCGTAGGATCGCTGCTTCACTTCCCCAGTATGTGGGTTACAGCCCTCTAATTTGGCCACAGCTTGGCTTGCTATGGAAGGAATGGTTTGTTTCAGTATTCTCGTATCAGAACAGAGCAAATTTGTCAGCATGTTGGGAATTCTAGGACGGAAACGGACGATTGGGCACACGTTTGTGGGCCCAGTAGTGAGATTACAGTTCTCCTGCCTGCTCCGTGTATTGGAACCTTGGGTTAATGCGATGACAGGGGACTGATGTTCTTTGTCAAGCTTCGCAGCTACGTAATGAAATTTTTTCTTTCAAGGATCGGCATGATCGTACATCTGGTCGATAAAAAGGACTGCGATGCCTGCAATCTTTGTGGCTTCTCTCGGCCGGTGATCTCTTTAGGCCCCGTGTTTTTTCGGTGCTAACCTTTGTACAAACCGATTTATTTTTGGTGCACGTACTGTGTCGGGCGATAATTCTTTCTGCCAGAAAACTGAATCATGCACCTCAGAGCGACAGAAAACTACGGCGGGGATCCCTTTGGATGCGTCATATAAGGTGTGTGTACGTGTAGTTTCGAAAGGAACTGTGAAAGAGAATTTGTGCTTGTGTGCTCACCGAGTGGTAGCTATGGACATGACAGACCAGGAGGTCGTGGTTGTGAACACTGGCCGTGGATACAAGCTGTACGATGGTCGCGGCTTCGCGTATCACAGGGATCATACGAGACAGGACAAGTCATACTGGCGCTGTGAACTTAATTTACGGTCGAATAAGCAGCTAAAATGCAGAGCCAGGGTGATGACGGGGCAAGATGGAAGCGTGGTGTACAACGGCACCCCCCACAATCACACTCCCATCTATTCCAGCGAAGGTAAGATTAACTGCCGTCGGACTGGAGTCGTGCAGGGCTGTAGCTGCTACAGAATGGTAAGTGGAATGCTCAGTCAGAAAGCGATGAAAACTTGGCTTGGCATCCAGAATGTAACTGTTCTCGTTTTCCACAGCACTGGTTCCTTTGCGTTCCAACTTCACCTGATAAAGGCCAGAACATTTAACACAATCTCGATGGAGAGAGTAGAGTTACCGTTGAAGCGGATGAGGAACGAGGAGCTACTATCCACAGGATGCTGTCCACTGTCTGGAAAGCGTGTATTTGGATATAGTGGGACTTATAATTACACACTTCATGGAATGAGCACTTCCTGTAGTCCACCGCACGTGGTAGCACTCCACGAATCATGTACACGTGTGCTCATCTGTACAAGGCTCCATCATTTTTGCTCGGTCTGCCGTGTTTAGTTGCACTTTCATAACTTCTCTCTATCGAAATCATCATAACCACAGTAACGATGGGGGCCATTTCGAATGACAGTGTAGTCAAAACCCTACATCTGTGTTTCCATATGTGTCTTTTTCACTGCTTCCTTTCATCGATGCTGTATTTGAAGGGCGCTTTGCTGGGTGTGAGGTGATACACAGCCGATCGTTTTAGTGCCGCAGGTCCAGTGGTGTTTATGCAATGCAGTGAAGTCCACTCGAGCTCTGAGTGTGAATAGTTACAGCGTTCTAAAATTTTTAAGGACGTGGTATGATCATTGCCAGCTGGATACGTACCTATCATAATTGTGGTGTTCTGCTGGCTGCAGCCTTGTACGACACTGGCTCGGTGTGTGTTGACTGCGATTGAATTTTGTGTGATGTGTCACGCGTTGTCTTTCAGTGTACCGGGATCCTGACGTGGTTGCCGACACCATAACCGTGGGATCGACCCCAGCTGCAACGGACATCTCAGATATGGCTAGGTGGTCTGTTCTGGAAGGTATGCTCGGCCCTCTGTTTAGTTTTAATGACCGGGTGACTTGGTTTACCCTCAGATCGAAAATAAAATTATATATTGGGAACGCGACCATAACATTAGTGCTAGTTGGCTTGTAAAGAGCGAGTCCTCTATAAGACGGATCGAATGTATGGCTGTGGCGAGTACTTCCATTGCTGTGTGTAGATAAGGCCACTGTGAAGGCGACGTGGGGCACTGCGCCTCCTTGTTATGTGACAGGTGACATGTATGCCACTACTAGCTATGTGAATGCTTTATACATTCTAAACTTTTTTTTCACATATCCAATTCGTCTTGCCCGTTAAATCCCGTTGCTTTCTGCTGCGTCTCCTGTTGCTGCAGTCAATGCCGTTTATCATTAGGCGTCACACAAACGAGAGACCTATCCATGTAAGGGACTAGGACCGCAACAGATAAAAAAAACCCGGTGTAAGACACTACCAGTATCTTCGGTAACGATTTCGTTTTGAATAATGATACCGTTATATCAGCAAAGCGTCGAGACCGCCACTGGGTATCTGTGAAGCGCTGATTAGGATGGCTATTCGGTGGTTACTGGTGACTTTCCCCGCACGAACTGCGACCTGGGCGTGAATCTGACCACTTATTTCAACCTAGTGCCCAGGTTAAAGATGAATGGAAATATTCCCCCGTTCCTCAATATGCCTTAGTATTGTGCCCGTGAACAGCATACGTATTCTTTACAACAGTGATGTTACTTTAGTTATAATCAGTTATTTATATATATATATATATATATATATATTACTGGAAAGACAACGGGATTCCGTCACCTGAAGATCATTAGTTACAGAGGTACAACCTCTCCTATAATACGCCTTGGTTACCTTGTACCAATCTGTGCACTTTGTAAGACATGTTGAATATACGATTTAATTCACTCATATTCGCATATTGGCGATAGGTGAGATATTGGTGTAGACCTCCCATACCGAATGTCTTTCAGAAGTCCGATGGGAGCATTCAAATCTCCGTTGAAACGCCATCTACCTGGAAGTTGTCCGTTGTGTGCAGTAGTACGATGGTTTATACAAAAGCTGCAGGACTGAGTTGATAAAATATTCGGTTATATTTTTGTTTTCCGTCGTCTTCGTCGTCCCCTTTTAGGTAAGTCCTCTTCGGAGTGGGTGCATGGCGTGCGACGTTTGTGTCATTGCTGGAAACACAGCTAGGACTGTTCCCGAATGTGGACGTCCTGTGAACTACGCCCTTGCAGTTGCGATTTCGTCCTCGGAACCATAGTCACGAGGGACCAAATTAGGCGAGAAAGTAGGGCGAAAGACCACATACACGTTTCTACCGTCCAAACACTGCGGCTGCTTCTGTTCGTCACTCCAGACGAGAGGCCTGAGCTGCCAGCGATCTGCAAAATGGTACTTTGTCATTTCTCACGGATGATTTTTAGAGTTTTCTCCGCATATTTGTCTTTGCAACCAGTGGAGGGTTGTCGTGACGGCTCACACATCTTCGCCTGAAATTTACGCCTGTTTAAATCGAGCATGCCACTCAAGTTCGTCCATGGAATGGTCTGCGTGAGATGTTTTGACCATTTCGTGCGTTACCGTTGCAGTTTCCCCGATTTTTTAGCTAACGTGAAGTAAATATTCTTCAAATAAGCCACGAGAATACCGGGTGTCGTTTAATTTCCACAACAGTGAACACCCGTTAGGAAGAACGCTGAGGGTTGTAGCTATAGAACTCATTGGACTGACTGAGAGAATAGCGATACTACGGTACCTATTGGCAGAAGGATGTGGTACTTGCTATTTATCATACGTAGTAAATCGTGGTCACTTTAGCGGAAGAGTCGGTTGTTCGTCCTGTAAGTAGGGCCGGGAAAATTTTGGACTGCTGCCGGTAGCGAGAAATCTACAGCCTTAACGCATTACAAATAAAGGTTGCGCTAATTGTAGTAGATGCTGGACATTATTGTGCACGGATTCCTGATAGTTCCATAAAATGTTACATTCACATGTTGTTTTAGAACTTGAAAATATAGCCCCAGACCTTAGTACTGGGAGCAGCTGAGCTGTCAGCTTCATGACTCCGTCATATCCCCAATGAAAAATCGGATAGGAGGCTGGGTGGCCCCGAAATGTTCTGAAGAATGGGCCTTCACTTTCGTATTCAATTCTCCATACTGTTCAACTGCTGGAATTTATAGTGAAATGCCTTGAGTATTTGAATAGTGTGGTTATTTAAGAAAGTTGTTTTCAATGTCGTGGTTTGACCACGCGTTTGGAAACCACTGCGAAACTCAGTTCGCACTTGCGCTCATTCTCAAGTTACTGTGGTCTGTTGTTACTGTGTGTAGTTTTTTAAGGCGCCAATTTCGATTGTGACATATTTTGGTTGGGACTCTTCTGAAGTTCACCAAGTGTTGTTAAGAAATGTACCGATTGAAAACTACCTGCCTTTTAGTCTCCTGATGTTATATTATTCGTAGCTGTAGTTATATTTGTAATAGACTGCCATCGTCGTGTTACTTATTACAACATAATACGTATTTTGTACATCCAGTTCGTTGTAGCGTCTGTCTGAATAGATCACATTATTTTATATAATTGACAGAGCTCTGTGCCTGAAGCTTTAGTCAACGGATGTACTTAGTTCATCACAAAGGTTCAGGGATTCTGATTACACTGAAGCCAGACATTTTCTGTCGTCTTAGTTAGCTGTGATGCTGTATATGAAATGTTTCACAAATTATGGACGAAACTGTTGGATATGATTTCCTTTGTCTTAGTTATTAAAATAAGAAGTTGTATTAAACATGCGTCCAATATTTAGCAGTTACCAGGTCACCACCGCCTGAAACTTTGGATAATAAGTATTGATAATTGAAAGATTTGGTTAATATAAACACATTGCCCGACAAATTGACGCCTAAATGTAACTCCATTAAGTTGCCTTTATTTCATTTACACTTACATGTTCTTAAAGCGTGTTTTCGAAAATCCTATCCTTAGCCGCAACGCACCTCGCCGCTAATATGTGAATAGGGCGCGTAACTTGGGGAGATCGCTTCTTTGTCCCTTTTCATTATGAACCGAACTCGTAATTGGCCCGATACTTTTCTGACAGTGACCAGCCTCCTGGCTTCCACTGTCGGATCGTCAGATAGACGTGGAAGTGCAAGAAACAAGCCTGTAATTTATTTATGTCACCGTCATTCAGTGGTAGAAACAAACCTTGTTGAAGGTCGCGTGGTTCACACAAGTGCGATTATGAGAACGCCCACAGCTCCATAGTCATTGAGAAGAGGACCTGTGTTGATGGGGAACTTTTTTTTTATCAATAAGTTGTAGGCGACAGCAATGTCCATAACACATGAATCGCCCCGTATAGTTGTAATTCTTGTATACATCGATGCAATACAGCGCACTAAGAAATAAAAAGCAACGTTGCTGTTGTGACTGATTAAGGAATTTGTTATGAAACCACACAAAGGAGTGGAGATACAACTCCACACATTCTTAATCTTGTCATTAGATTGTGGTGACTGATCAGGGTGTTGCCTTGGATGTTTTGCCTCTGGGGTAGTCCCCGTTTACATTGGCTCTTAGACTGGGTGTGCCCCATAAGCAATATGGAATCTTTGGAGGCCAGAAAATCCCTATCCCATGAAAGCCCACAGGACCCTGTGCGTATGTAGCGCAGTGCTACAACTGCCGGCGTTTTTTTTTATTTCTTGGCACACTGAAAGACCCACAATACGTCTGTAATTCCATAGCCGCACAGAGTGCCTGGAGGACGGGTGCTAACGTGCCGAAGTGATACGCAGCTTCCCATCAGTTCGTACAGAATGTTGCTGTGCCCAGAAGGATTGCCGACTGATGAGACAGCACACATACTCCGCCGCAGCAGGCTCCACTGACCACACTACAGCATCCACGGAACCACCGCCAACAAATTGAAGCACAATGTGAACGTGGTCACAGTGGTGGGACTGAGATTAGGAGAGACAGCATCTGACCGATTTGCCCTCATCGTTACCTCGTCAGGTCTCGTCGTGACAGAATAAGGGCCTGTTTTCATTTCACTGTCAAAATCGTCTATGTAGGTTGGAAATTTCAGAATTACGTTGTCCCAGAGTCTAGCATAGTCGCTATACCGGCTCCCCGAAGTTCCAGAAACATGGTCCATTTACTAATGCGAAAGAAATGTTTAATATCAGTCTGAAAGAATATTAGATGAACAGATAGCGAGATCTCTAACACGATAACGGATCACTAATTGTCTACTAATATTCGCTCGTCTGTTTACCTTAAAATGTAGCAACATGGCGACCACGGGAACCTCCGAGAATTGTTTGGAGCCAATACCAGCTTGGCTGCATAGACCATGAGTTGAAACCGAAGGCTGGTTGCATCATTTGTATTGTTAATAGTTATCTTCCTGACAAATGTGTCGTCTTCTTTGTGTGCTGTACGTGGTAATGCCTATGTGGATTGTTAATTGTGATTCTTTTGATGAGTGTACGTTCCGGTGAAAGCTGTATCTTGAAACCGCATAACAGAAAACTGGACTACCCTTCCGAATTGTAGAATTGAGACGCATGACACTTTTCGGCGCCTAATAGGCGTATGATTTGCCTTCGTGTAATACAGAGATGGGTAACTCGCATGACCTTTCACTCGGGCCTTTTGGTGTAACAGCAGCAGCACAGCGCTTGCCGCTTTTCCACTTTGCCGTGATTTGGTGTCCACATTTCAGGTCAATGTATTGCATGCAGGATTATATTTTTACGTACATTACGCAAAAAAGGCTCTGGTAAATGTTTTCGTTCTGTTCACAGACGTCTCATTTACCAAACACGTCGTTTACTGTACGTCGCAGTTGTGTGTAACGAATGTCGGTAAAGTGCGTTACGAAAATGAGATTTCTTTAGTTTCTTCAACGTATAAATGCGAACAGTTGGCGTCTTTATTGTCTTCTGTGTTTTTTTCTGCCGCCTTTCTTCAAACAAACATTTACCTGATGGCGTAAAGCTATACACGTGGAATTAATCAACGTACTTAATGTATTATGCGTTTCTCCATCTCTCTGCGAAAGAATATACGTTGTGCTAATGGACTGTACATTAGCTGTATGTTCTATACGGCTTTTTAAAAACACCTGCTGATTGTTACACGACGTGTAAAGGTGTTGCAAATGTTCTGTCGCCTTACAATTTCGGACAATCGCCATTTGTGTTTTGTTGATTGCAAAATGATTTAACTATGCTAAACTTGGGAGATTGTGCTGTCATTATGGCCATACCGACTAACCAATCAAGACCAGAGATGGACTGAGAGACGCGTCTCGATTTCGGAATTTTTCCTCCAAAAACAAAATAAATTTTGCCATTGCAGCAGCGGTAATAGAATTGCTGGATACAGCGTAACCTAATTTGGTAAGGCCAGTAATGACTGCTTGCTTAGTCGCGTGGATCTCTGCACTGTGCTTTAGTTCCGTTTCTTCTGTCGTTTAGCTAAGGCGTTTACGTGACAGTCGCCGCGCGTCGTATCAACTGCTGCTCTCTGCTGCTCGCATGTTCCCATCTTCAGATCCGGACTATATATGTCTTGTCTAAGTGTGAATATGTTTAAAATAGAGCCCTTTGGGGCAACACCGCATTTGGTGCACATTTCTCGCATTTTAGACTTTCGTGGTAAGTCGTAAGAATTCAGGGTTCTTGTAGCATTCACAAGGAAGAACGCTACTTTCATGTGGTATGTGATGCAGTGTAACCTGACGATGATGGCAATTTATTCTTCCGACACATTAGCAAATTCCTGTCATACAGTATCGGACTGGGCTTCAAGAAGATGATGCGATAAACCGTTGGTCCGGCTATTAGTCATTTTAAATTAAATCAGAATTGCATTATTCAAAGTTTGAAATGCGCGGAGAGGGTTTTGCAGTTCAAACCTCTAATTGCTGTCCGCATTTAAGCCTCGTAGATCATTAAGATGGGTACAGGTCTAACCTTATTTCCATTAAAGGCTTAAAAATCTCTTGTTATAGTGACATGTGGTTGTACGCAGGTGATTCTTGTGTTGGTGAAGTTATTTTGGGACGGGCTTGCAGGTTGGCTTGCGACATTCCAGAATTCTTGGCGCTGTAATTTCTTGCTTCACTAGGGGACGAGTAACGAAACATCCGCGGAGTGATGCAGTTTAGATCTGAAAAGCACTTATCTTAGGTCAGTGCTAGCGAACGTTTTCAATGGCGCGTGCCCAAATTGTCTATAAATTTCGAAGAAATCCTTTCGCCTGCGGACGGGAATTTTGAAAAGCAAATTAAGGGCTTAGAGTTTAGATAGTTATTATTAATTGTTGTATTATTATTGTTGCACATTATAATTAATGTGTAGTATGATTATACTATTCTAATAAAGTCCCCTCGACAAATGCGATAAGGCAGAAAATGTGGGAGTAACTGGTTCTGCTACTACACCCTGTTTGAAAAGATTTTAAAACATTACGCGTTTACATCACACAATCTAGAAGCTGGACGGGCAAAGTAAATAAAACATTGGGACAGTGAATTGCGCGTGGAATAGGTTCGCGAGCCCTGTCTTAGGCGATATTTTTAAGTTCTCCATGGTTGTAGTTGGTTTATTCGAATTGCGAAAACAGTCGCAGTAACGTTATAAGACCGGAAATAAAAACGAACTGTGTTAAAGCATAAAATTATGGTGACTCTCAAGTGATTTCATATCATTCCATCTATTCCTTGGGATGGATTCATGCTCACCGAGCGTACACAGTACTGTAAACCTGAGTCGGCCATCTTAAGTCGGACAGTTACAATAGAACCTATAATTGGAATTTTGGGATTCAGTGTTTAGTCGTGAGCAAGGACCAGTCGGTCGTATTCGCGATAATATGCATGGTTAACCCTGTGACTTGCTTTGTTTGCATGTTAGACATTGACATTTTATTTGCACCTGAGGGATCAGTGGTACCGTTGCCTCAATGGACGGGAAGGCGCCCATCCACATCTCCCGGAGACGCCGCTTCACGCGGCAGGAAGTAGAGGCTCTACTCGCGGAAGTTCGTCGTTACCGCGACGTGTTGCTGCTGACGGCGCCGAAGTATGGCAGCTTGGATGAGGCGCGAAGTCGAGCCTGGTTCGACATCTCCCTGACAGTGTCTGGAGTTTCCGGGATCTTACGAAAACCGCAAGAATTGCGGAAAAAGTGGTCGGATCTGAAAATGCTTGCGCAAAGACTGCGTGACGTGAATCCGAGTGCTCTGGAAGAGGACGAAGTCCCCAAAATGGTGTCGGAAATCATCAGCGGCGTCAGGAACTTCAGCGGCAGTGGTGAGTGGGGCCACCAGTGTGGCGTCATAATGTCGTGTTTAGCCTGTTTTGTTATTCATGTGATCCTGGCATCGTGTTCGTCTGTCCGACGGTTTTAACTAACTCAATGGAGCAGAGTCCGACTTGAGAAGTTAATAGTTGCCCGGCTGGTCATGATATCCCCTGCATTTTATGGAACCCGAAGGTTCGTTGTCGTGGTCACAAAAGTTTATAACAACAGATTCCTATCTTCAAACACATCAGTTCAATCCAAGTCAGTTCCTGTTTCTTCTTGATCGAGCCCTATGTTGCCTTGTCATCTGCGACCAGTTCCTCCACGCGGTCTCTGTTACCGAGTAACCGCATCAAAATATATACATTGCAGTTCTAGTCTATGCGTGCTTTAGCTGAACCAGTGATTAACTTCTCGGCTTTTTCTAAATGTCGTTTTACTTACTCTGATAACGTTTTGCCGGTGGGTGAGAGAATCAGTCGGCTAGTCTGTACGGTGAATAGGAAGGCTGAATCAGAATGTGACGTGGAGTAGGTGTTACTGAAGTGACATGCACTGTTGTCCATGAAGATAAAACATTAAATTTAACACCGAGACAGTCATAGCACTAAAGTGATGACATTATTGATAAACTGTACCAAAGCACTATTTGTATCCAGTTTACAACAGGCATGTATGATTAGTTACCTATCTTGTCTCTACTGGCACAACGAAGTTTGGAGTGCAGGACCCAATGTCCCAGTCATTCCATTGTTTTCTGCATTTCCTTCCCACGGCCAAACACGATGGCTTTTTCTGACCGCCACGACCCAGATATCCCAAGTTCCCATTCATATCAGGTGCCGTCCGCTAAAAACCTCTCACTCCAACCACACTACTTCGATTTTCCCTCGCAACTACCCCTCTAATTGGTGATAGTACTCTGTGCCCAATTCCACACACATTCCGCGACTTAATCATGTTTACGCGCTTTCGCAAAATTGCGAACAGCGACTATTAGCTTTCTTGTGTCTCCGTTTGTACGTCCGCATGAAACAACTCGGCGGTCACTGGACGGATTTTCAAGACGTTCGATATTTGAGGATTTTTCGATAATCTATTGAAAACTTTCAAGTTTCATTAAAATAGGACGGGAATAACTGGTTCTTTACACGAAGATCGTTATACATTTTTTATATCTTGCTCGTTTCTTAGAATGAAAAATGTTTCAGACGTAGAGAAAACTAAAACACACATTGTGTTAATTAACTTTTTTCTTTCGAAAATCGTGCCGTTTATCAGAAAGTGTGGAAAAATACTGTATACATTGACGGGCCACAAATGAAAATATGGCGAATGCGCATTGCGTGCTGCATACATAAGGCTATAAATGCACACACATGTTGTGTAATATTCATTGATTCGAACACTTGTCGTTGATTCTAGGGACTGTCTCGTGAGAGAACGGATTCGGGCGAGTAGGTTGCTGAGAATTCAGGTAGACAAAAGCCTGCAGTAACAAGACCTGTGAACTCTACCTACACAGCTACAGAATGTCCTGTGTTGTGAAGAGGAGCTCCTGCCGAAGCATCATGCTAAGGCAGGAACAACTACCATTTATTAAGGCTACCACCACGCTTCAGCACTCTCCTGCCCTTCTCAAGGAGCTGAAGTTGGCTATGTTTCGTAGGAAGAAGCTAGCGATGCATGCTGGGAGCCGCAATATAACATCTGGAAGCGGAGCGAGAGCCTCCCAACAGCTCGCGGGGAAGCACAAAGCCAACTTGCTAGCAAGTTCTGGCGACTACGTAGCCCGCCAACAGGCGCCCAGCACCTGGCGCTGGGTCCCCGCCTCTGCCCGCGATTTCATCAGCCACGGGCGAACAAAATGCTGTCGGCAGCCTGAAACTCGGGCCATCCGAGGAAGGGGTGACGTAGGCGGCTCTGCAGTTCAGTCCCGTTGCCCCGCTTCAGCCAAGTGGATCGCTCAATCCCACAGCCATGGATTCGGACTAATCTGAACCTGGTGTCTCGTTCGAGAGAACCAATAGGCGCATGTCTAGTGACACGTCCATGTCTCTGAGCAAAAAACCGGATTGCACCACTCACCACGCCCAGGTAGATAGCACTTGCATACCAGCAGCAGAACATCCTAATAAGACGCCCATTTTTATTTCACGTTTTGGTGACGCCCGTTTTTCCTGGCCTGGTTGCGGGCATCATGCTCTAGCGGTCGGGTGGCCAAACTAAACGGCGAGAAGTTGATGGTCATCCCATCATCTGCCGACGGGTTCCGAGCCGCGCACTGCGATCCCTTGATGGGAAAAACGGCCTTATTTTCCACACCCTCACGCTCCCATATGACCGCTGTGTGCGATTATTCTTGAAGAACCCGGGTAGGGGAATGACCGAGATCGTTAGAGAGGAGCTGGAATCCCAGAACATTCGTGTCCAGGGAGACACGCAGCTCCTATCCGGCCGTTGCGACCAGGACCCCGTCAAGGACGGCCCTCCCCCATTTCATTGTATTAGTAGCGCGAGGGCCAGATTTGTCGAAAGTGCTATCGCTCACGAACTGTGACTTGCTGTTTTCGGTGGAATCGTACGTGGCTCCTAAGGTCCTACTGCAATGCAAGCGTTGCCAGCGCTTTCGACACACGCAGCCTAACTGCGGATACGCTCCACGGTGCGTCGCGTGTGGGGACTCCAACATCTCCGCGGATGCTGTACCCTGCGGGAACAGTCTCAGGGCTGTGGCTGCGGGGAGGCCACACCGCGAAATACGGTGGCTGTAAAGTGAAAGGAAGCGAAGGAGGCTCGTGCAAAGCAGGCGCCCGAGCGTGGTCCAAAGAGGGTCGCCACAGGCAACCCGCCGCTCCGAAAACTAATCGGGCCGGGCCCTCTGCTGAGCAGATGGACCTGATCGAGGGGTAGAATCACGTCGTCCGAGGGGCGTGTCATGGCGACAATCACCCCACCAACGAAACCGAATCTAAATCCCCCACCTCAACCTGTAATGTAGGCCCCCCGCGCAGCCTATGCTGAAAGTCACCAGTGAGACCGCCAGGCATGAGAAGCCTTAGCCAAAACCCACTTCAAGCCCTAAGCCGGCTTCTGCGAAAACCAAGAAGAAAGCACCCGCGTTTGTCAAAACCGCCGCCGCCAATTTAACACCCACCATGTTCGTCCCCACCCAAAGTTCCACCTCCCCACTCGAGGAAATCTCTGATCTCGATCTAAATGCATGTGTGGAGCTACTCCCGTCCATCTCTTCCCTCCCCAAAGAGGCAGTTCGCCCGCGGGCTGTCCTAAAGATCCATATTCTGTTTGTGGCCGATTATGGCAGCACACCCTAGGAGTAAGGAGCGGTGTAAAGCCCTGCGTCTCGCCTGCTGGAATGCGAATGGAGTGCGTGCAGGAAGCTTCAACTGGAGCATGATTCTCAACCAGCACGGTATCGATGTTTGTATCCTATGTGAGACATTCCTTAACCCTTGTCAAGCCTTCCGGCATTCCAATAAAGTCTGCCACCGCACAGACTGACAGCTGGGGCGGCACAGCAATTTTGGTCCGCCGTGGTAATGTCCACCACTCACTGCCCTTTCCAGTCACGTTCGCCGGCAAACCGGTGATATACCTTGCGGCTTACCTTTTGCCTTCCCGCCCACTGATTGGAGCGGACATGGCCGCTTTTTGCGCCGGGGATTGCTAAACTTGTTGGCTGGCGAACTCAACGCCAAACACGTGGATAGGACCTCGCGGCTCAGCACGAGTGGTGAAACTCCTACGTAATTATGCCGACGAGAACTCCTGTTTGATCATAGCACCAGACTCCCCAACGAACAAACCATGCAACCCGTCCACTACTTCCGATGTCTTGGACATCGTCATAACCAAGAACATTTCATTCCCGGTGTATCTGACTTCGAGTTCTGCATTAAACTCGGACCACCTCGCCTGACGAGGTTCACGAAGCCATCAGTGGTCTCAAGGTCAGTAACGTTCCGGGCCCGAACAGGGCGTTAAAGCATCTTCCCAAGCGAGCGGTTTCCCTCCTGGCCGAGATCTTCAGTGCGGTTCTCCGCACTCATCACTTTCCCCAAATGTGGAAGCACGCTTGATTGATCTTTGTCTTTAACCCGGAGAAGGATCCAGTATTGCCTTCTTCTTATCGGCCCATTAGTCTTTTGGACTAGATCGGTAAATAATTTGAAAAGATCCTACGTGCTAGGATGTTATATGTAGTAAGCGAAAGCGGACTGATGCGAGACGAGCAGTTTGGGTTTAGACCCAGGCATAGCACGTCACGTTCTTCCAGGTGGCCCGCCTCGTTGAAAGAATAACCAGGAATTTCGGCGAAAAGGCTGACCGTCGCAGCTTTCCTTGACGTGTGCAAAGTCTTATATACCTTCTAGATCGATGGCCTTCACTACAAGCTAACGCTCCTCAACTTCCTTTCTTACATAGCCCATACAATTTCATCCTGCCTCAGGGGCCGGTCGTCTAAAGCGTCCTTGCAGGCGGCCACGTCATCTCGTCGATACTTGCATGCTGGGGTAGCTCAGGAGGGATTGATCTCCCCTGTCCTCTTCACTCTGTATGTCAACGACATGCCGTCACCCCCGCACCACTTCGAGTTGGCCCTCTAGGCGGACGACACGGCCTTCATAGCCACGTCCCGCAAGCCGACGCTGCTTGTCAGCTACCTGGAATCATAACTCAAGGATCTTCAGCGGTGGTTATGTGAATGGAGAATCGCCATTAATGTCTCTAAGAGCACCTAGATAATCTTCGCTCGTGCTGGACGGCCCCGACGAGTAACACTTTTAAGGGAACCAATCCAGTGTGTCGGCATAATTCGTTAACTAGTAGTGACCCTACATTCACGACTGACCTGGTCGCCTCACTTTGATCAGGTTAGGAAGAGGGCTGCTCAAATGTTGGTTATGCTGGGTTCTCTCCTGGATAGGAAGAGTGATCTCTCGTCAGGAACGGAGTCCTCTTATATAAGCAGCTCATCCGCCCCATGATGGACTATGCGTGCCCCGCGTGGAAGTCCGCTGCCCACAACCACGTCCGGAAGCTACAGGTGTTACAATCCAAGTGTCTTCGCCTCGCTATTGGTTCCTCCTGGTACGTAATTAACAGACAGATACACGAGGGTCTGGGCGTTCCGATGTTTGCCGACCACATCACAGCACTGACTGAGAGCTTTGACTCAAAGTTAGCTAATGTGGGGACCCCCTTGTACGGCAACTCGGCAGATACGGTGACCGAGTGTTGACCCCGTTGCCTGGCGCGAAGGCCAAGGGCGGTAGGGGACAGCAGGCCAGTCGAGGCCGTCGGCAGCAATGGCCAAGTCGACTTAACGAATGGCGTTCGCTGCTGATCAGGCGAGCGCCCTTCCGTTACCCTGACTGAGGGTTTTCCGTGTTTTTTCCTTAGTTGTAAGGCAAATGCCAGGGTATACGATGCAAAGTCGAGGCACGGCCCACATTCTCCTCCCACAGGCTCGGCGGTTTCACCGTCGCACACTTCCAGTTTTCGACAGAGCTTCTCTGGGCTCAGAACCCAGACAGCCATCCAACCAAAGTTTATTCCTCCCATACTTAGTCCAGGGCAACCAAGGCCGTAGTCTTTGGCATGATCGGTCAATGCCCTTCGCCTGACTTCAAATCGTTAGCGTAAGCATATTCCCCTGTTTGAGTTTAGGTGTCTGTTACTGAGCCCAGCGATGCGGTCAAACGCAGGAATGTCTAAGAGACAAGGGACGTCGACTTGCTCTTCGGGCAAGTCTCCGCCACCTAGTTAACACTTTGGCTTGGTTTGGTTGGTTTTGTAATACTCATTGGTTTTCAACTGCATCAATGGTTGCAGGAACGCGCCCCAATACGTACATTGCCTGCCTGCCTTATAATATTCGGCGAGGAGTGAAAATCATGAAACATTTATTACAAGTTTTCAAGTTATCTTCCATCTGTCCTAGGGCCAAATACAAATATCCCTTGTTTTGCGTTTTGTTTTTATTGTTGCTTTAACGGCCCTTGGCGCTAGACATTTCTTAATTTACGCTGGTTGCGCTGTGGTGCGCTAACGCCTATGTAGTCCTTAAGGTTGTTCATCCGCGTTGTTCCCTCAGTAGACCGGAAGTACAATACAAGCAATCCAAACACAACAGTGCATTTATCGTACGAAATCAGATACATGTTTCGGCTAATACGTAGCCATCATCAGTCTGACTACATAAACTAAAACGAAATTTGTACAGTTGTAGCTGTGAACATTTTTTTGTTGTCAGCCTGATGATGGCTATGTATAAGTTGAAAGTCGTGGCGGATTTGGTATGAGAAGTGAATTGTTGTGTTTGGGTTGGTTGTATTGTACTTCTATTTGTTCCGTTATTGCTTATGGCAATATCATTTTTGGTTTGTGCACACTTTTTTTCAGGAAGACTACTAAGGCCAAAACAGGGACTTGGAATACTGTCTTTTGCACCTTGTTCTTATACACCCTCAGTCTGTGTAGGCTTGCGGCCCATACAGTGTGGAGAACGAAGTGTTACATCTGTACAAAATGTGGCCAGTTTTGTCATTTTTGTTAGTTTTTGTGGTATGCGGCAGTGATTGTTAGCAATGGTTCTGCTATTTTAAACAGCTGTTACCATTTTCGCGAATATGATTATGATTCTTTAGTGTCCTTAGCGGGTATACGTACTAAAGTGGAAGTTATTCATGTCCACACCATGAAGGCGTATAGGGGAGTAGAGTTCTAGCTCCACTTACTCTTATCCAGGACTCTAGATGGAGGGATTGGTCAGCTTCACTCGCCGGCCGCTTTACCCCAGTACCCGGGCAGGATGGGCCCCAGAGGAAGTCTGGACGTTTCGGAACAGGGAAAAATCTTACGTGCTTTTGCCGGGTTTTCAAACGCGGATCTTGCAACCCGTAGTTCATTCAGTACCGATTACGCTATCCCGGATCCCGAGAATGATGTATGGGACAGATGTTTACCTGCACGAACTCTGCTGTAGTTATCCATTAAATATTTTATTTACGTGACTAGTTAATAGGTTCTACCGATCTTGTTGAGAATGTTGTTCACCGGTTCATAAGTTTCCTTAACGCCTGTAAATAACTCCTGTAGTGCCCAGTTGTGGAGCTGGGGCGTCTCAGTCGACTTAGTAACTAGGCTGCGTTCTGGACAACCAAAGAATCGTAGTTCGATTCCAGGTAGAGGCAAGAGGTTTCCCTTTCAGGCATCAGACCGGCTTTGGAGTTAATCCATTGGATGCCGGGGCTCTCCATTTAGTGTTCAGTTTGACAGTGAGCACAGCCATACCTTCATCATGGCGTTCACAGGGACAGTTTTAGTCTCCAACTCTTTTTTCGCTGACACCAGGACAACGTAGAATATCTGATGTGTTCTTGTATTACGTAAGAAGCCATACAGATAGGCCCCAGTAATTTGTAGCTTATATCGTCGACCAAGAATGCAGCATAAATGTGTGTAGTGAAGTGATATGTGAGTAAGGTTAGTAGGCCGACTGTCAGGTTTACCGCCTTTGCTGTAGACCAGTGATTCCCTCAGTGTGCACTGCGGAACCTTCCCAAGGGAACCGCGACCGTTCCCAAGGGTTCGGTGGATACATTTCTGTAATGGCAGCCTTGAAGTTCATCCATTTTTAAATAAAGGGAATAATGTTTTGTTAATAATAATGGAGGAACTTATTTGATTGGCGATATGTTTATTTCGTATGACCGTTGGAATATCTAATTAAGAAACCCCGATACCCACAAAGCGGGTGACATCCAGTTTAATTAAACTCTAAATTACGTACATTCAAATCATGCAATGCATTCTTGCGTATTCTACTGGTATGTAATCGTAGCTGTCATCCGGACATTCTATATTTACGTGAGCAACAATGTGGGGATCCATGGTTATTTTTCGGCGCCAAAAAGGATGCGTGAGAAAAAAAACAGTTTTGGGAATCACTGCTATAGATAAGTAATATACGTTTCGACGAGAAATAGGCCTGCTGTCAGATTTACCATTTATGCTGTAGTTACGTAGGTTCAGTAATAGACTTGTTCGATTGCTGAGACATTTCATCCTGATTACAAATGTAATTATACATAAGTGTGGGCCGGGATAACATAGTCGGTATAGCGACTCCCTACGGGCTAGCGCCGATGTTACAGAAAGAGTAGTGCTATACCTCTACTCCCCCTCTGGTCCTTGTGGCCTCTTCTAGGGTGAACTTTACCTTCACCTTTACGTTTATTAATATTAAGTAAGGTTGCGAGAAAATAATGTTTCACCTCTTGCTATTATCCAGTCTGCCGGAATGTCAAAAGTACTGGGTGGTTTATACCGTTTCGGCTGACTAATAGCAGTCTGAAACTCAGAAGATGTGGGTTGGTCTCAGCTGAATGTAGTAAATAACACACAACACCAAACAAGTGCTGTACTCTGCACTGTATGCGTACAATCTTATACATGTTTCGGCGCTGTTATCTCGCCATCTTCATGGAACTGACATCGGAATTTATTTAAAGCATACAGCAGTAAAATAGGTTACAGTAAACATACATATGTTTTGGTTGATACCAGTCTACGCTGCCTAAGATCCCAGAATAGCGCAGGTCTGATACCATTTCGTCCGAAGAGAGCGTTTTCGCGGCTAATTACAGTCGCCGGAAATAATACGTACTTTGGAAGTAAAATGCCCAGTATTTGTGCCCGATTTTAACAGATTTTTAGAGTTTTGCGACAGATTTTCTTAGAAGCACCTAATACCAAATTTAACAGAAATCCGTCCCGTGGGAGCCGCGCTGAAACGTGTGGACAGATGGATGGATAGACGAAGCTAATATGCGCGACTGTACGAACGCGCCAAGTAGACAATATACGTTTAAATGCTGTGCTTCAGTTAATCGAATACAGTGTGTCCTAGATATTCTCGTTGGCGATGTGAACGAATATGTGAATACTTTGAAAATATAAAGGCCCTCAGATTACAGCTTAACCAGGTGCCATTCTTCCACGTGTCCATTATGCCTACCCATGCGTTGGTAACGTTACCGATGGAGACGGAATGTGTTTGGAAGTCATGCTGTCGGGTTAAAGCAAACGAAGTGCAACTTATACTGACAAACTCCAAAGAGCAGAGTCGTTCTTGAAAAGCTAACAGTCCCTCAGCTAGTGAAAACATTTCCCGCATTTCATGGAATTGGAAGGTTCATTACTGAGTTCACACGAGCTCCCCACTTCCCCCTGTCCTAAACCAGGTCAATCCAGTCCACGCCCCCACATCCCACTTTTTGAAGATCCATTTTAATGTTATCCCATCTACGCCTGGGTCTTCCGAGTGGTCTCGTTCCCTCGGTTTCCCCATCAAAACCTTGAATGGACCTATACTGTACCCCATACGTGCTACATACCCAGCCCATCACATTCTCGATTTGATCACCCGAATATCTGATGAGGAGTACAGATCATGAAGCTTCTTGTTAAAATATACGCAGATACGTACGTATATTTTGTACGTAAAGCATGTTATTTTTGTTCGATTTTAATTAACATTTAAGTGACTTGGAAATTTTCCTTAAAATTCGACACCATTAAATTTGATTAAATATGTTCAAATGTTACATGCGCAGCCATGTTCAGAGCACGGACACGTAAAATGCCTAATAGCGGCCATATAGGGATGCGAAGGCGCGTAGTTTGCGAGCGGAAGGAAATACCGGCAGAAGCGAGTCAGTACAGATTCATGTGTGGCGTCACATTACTTTATGACGCAGTTTTTCTGTTTATAATGTAAGGAAGAGCAAATTTGCCGTGCATTTTTATGATATACTAACATACATTGGTTTAAAGCTTCGAGCCGGGGGCTACAGTAAACTTCTGCAGCACAGGCGAGTTAACTTCCACAAACACCCGCCAGTTGGCGTCTAAAATTTCGCTCCCCAAAGTGTCATAATTCTCCTTCCCCGCTTCTAACCGCCGGCCATTTTTTGTTACCTGTTTTGAAAATATTGATCCATCCTGCACCTCCTCGCTCGTCTGCCCGCCCCGTCAAATTTCATAGGACGGTGCTGGGCCTGGCTTTCATCTTGGATTACAGACGCTTATTGAGGGATGGCCGCTGGAGTACTTGCATGTCAGTTCAAACTGATATCTCTTGTTTAGCTGTCATTTTCTTCATGCTGTAACGGCCGTCTTAGAAACGCACGAGTTAACGCGTGAAATTTGGCAACGCGGCTGCATTTGACCCGATCCCCCCCCCCCCCCGGCCACCACCCGTTTTTTTTTTTGGGGGCGTTTGGAGAGAGGGGCCGAACCGGCCCCAACCCGGGGGGGGGGGGGGGGGGGGGGAGGGCAG
>Ga0123357_10002302_pt1 | contig 21185 bp, 2 predicted proteins | sample TergutEmb28metaG_FD_89873 | JGI IMG/M metagenome (GOLD analysis project Ga0123357, IMG submission 89873) | Embiratermes neotenicus P4 segment gut microbial communities from Petit-Saut dam, French Guiana - Emb289 P4 | ecosystem: Host-associated > Arthropoda: Insects > Digestive system > Gut ... | reverse complement strand
GTTTTTTTTTTTTTTTTTTTTTTTTTTTTGATGTTCTTCTTTTTTTTTGGTTTTTTTTTTTTTTTTTTTTTAAATATAGTCCAGTCTCTTTTACATCAGTGCAAATGGTCTGCAACAATATTTCTGTAACATGGGATATATTGGTCTCCATTAGAACATACTCGATTTTTCCATGTGTATGGTGCACTTTGGGTTGAAGAGGTCAGTCCCATCTGATATTTGCTGTCTTTATCTAGGTGTGTGGTGAGTGTGATCGTGAAGACCGCATGCTTCTTTGTGATGGATGTGACCTTGGCTACCATCTGGAGTGTTTGGATCCTCCTATGGATACTGTACCCCTGGAGGAATGGTTCTGCCCAGAGTGTACCTTGTCAAACACAGGCCAACTAGCAGAAGAGGTAACACATTTGTCAGATGATATTTACATAAGTGATTGTTGACAGAACTGTACTTCACAGAGAAGAAAGGAAGTTTGGTTGAAGGACAAGAATTTGATATCAAATGCAAATTTCAGGTGTCAAGAATAAGTCTGTAATTTAAAAGTGACATCGATTTGATGCCTGTGTGGAGATAAGTCTGGAATACTATAAAAGTACCTTAATCATTCCTGAGAAATTGTCATATTTCTTTTGTTCAGGTTGACATCCAGGATGGTGAATTAATGGCCCTGTTGGAAGATGCACCCATTTGGGGACTTTCTCCGCTTCGTCCACGTTTGTCACGTCTACTGCCTCGAACAAGGCAGAGTGAGCGTGTTCGAGCTACAATGATGACTCGACAGAGGGAAGGAGTTCAGCGGAGGCATCAAGCACAAGTGTGTAATTTTTTAAATATTAAAAAAAAATTGAAATTTGTTAAATGTGTGCTGTTCGTGGAAGAAACGTGCGATTTTGCATGTTGTGCAGCATGAAAAATTATGTGATAGTGGAAGACACGTATATCCTGTGTAATTCTGTCTTAATTTGCTGATGAGTCCAAAAACGTTATAAATTCATGGCTGATCAGATGATTTATCAACCTTGTACATGGTTCAGATTATATATTAATCTTTTGGTGCCGGAATTATTTTTTTAATTTTAGCACACCTGTATATAAAATGTGAATAATACGTGAACCAAATAAGTTAGAATTATGAAACAAACTGCATTTTGAAGAGGAAAAAAGGGAAAGTATATACCATGTTTAAAATATTCAGTACCTGTATTTGTTGAATAAATATATAAAATGCAACATTTAGAGGTTAGCGGTGCGGTACGACCACTGTAGTGGTCGTTAGGTGTCAAAAGGTTAATGGAAAGAATCATTGCATAGAATGGATAGTGTAATGTTAATCACAAATTTGATTTGTGAGTGATATCTGTGATTTTGAGTTCTGAATTTTTTTATCATTGATAGACAAGGTGAGTAAATTACATTTATTAATTTGAAGGAATTATTTGTCAGATAAAGTTAGATGTTGGAATATTCTCTTACAGTTCTGTGTGTGGAGTCATATCCAGTTGGCAAAATAAAGGCAGAAAGTGAAAGGCCTTAGTACAGGTCTCGTTTTCCATTTCATGTCAGTGTATTTACAATCTTATATTTATTTGCTACAAATGATAAAACCACATAGGTCTGTCTGTTGTGTGAGGTTGGGGTGGGAATAATTTGTCGTTGGTAGCTCAGTTGTATCACTTCATTCCAGTGTAATTTCATTATTTTATTATTAGCACATCCACTGCTCGAGATATTCAAGGCTGCGTATTTCAGTGTCATTTATTTCTAATTTGTAGCCTTCAACATCATCTGGCATTGATTCTTTGGAGGCAGATAGCAATACAAGTGCTGGTAGCGTCAGACGAAGGCTCATAACAAATACAACCAGAACAGCACTTAAGCGTAGGAGGACGACAAGACGCAAGGCAACTAGGAAGAGAACTAAGAAACGAAAGACAACAGCAAAAAGGAAGCCCAAAGTGACTACTTCATCTGCAAAAAAAAGTTTAAATGAGGTTTCCAAAAGGAGGCATAAGAAAAGAAGAAAAATTAAACGAAAGAAAAGAAAAGTTAGTAACTGATTCTGTGAATCTCAATTACAATATGGTTATTTCAAATAATGTTCACTTAAGAAGATTAAGATCTTAAGGAGGAGTAAGAATTAGATAGTTACAGTCAAGTACGTTGGCTGTTCAGTGTTTTTTTTATTATTATAATTATTATTATCATCTCATTTACTTACTGCATTTTTAGAGGAACAGGGTTTGTGTTAGGTTTTAACTGTAGTGTAGTACATTTCAGATTTCTACTTTGTTCTCATTTCTTTACGAAAGTGTCATTTAAATATACAGTCAACATTAAATTGTTTCAATTTTTTAAAGTTTCCAAAATGAAGGATAGAGTTGGTTTTGTTGTAAACTGAGGAGGAGTAGAAATAAGAAGTCTCATGAATAACATGTGCAGCCGTAGTCTTCTGTTGCAGCACCATGTCCAGCAGGAATTTGGAAAGCCTGTGTGCTGCTTCTAGTGTTAAAAATGCTGCTGTTTGCTGAACTGTGATATTATATCTTACATTACTCTTGCTCTTAACTTTCTTAAACTTTATGGTGCAGGAATTTAAATGCCTTGCACTTGCACTCGGACATATTAAATTGCCATTCAGAATGTCGTAGAATGTAGTGTATCATACAGTCATTTGTATTCAGTACATTTTTAAGCTAGAAATTCAAAATAAAAACTAAAGTTTTAAAAAAAAATCTATCTGCCTGTACATGAAGTATCAAAATAACCAGTCATTATACATGCAGCTTAATTTATGCTCCTTCACAATCATTTTTTTAGTTTCATGTGTTCTGTTTGTTTTTTCTTTGAAATAAGGAGAAAATGGCTTCCTTAGTGCAACAGACTTTTTGAAAACTGGTGTGTCATATGCAGTGAAAGTCTTTTTAATGACTCATTGGGAGACTGGCTCTTCACACACTTAGTAACGGGTTTTTGCCAAATGGGGGTTATGCAAAATTATGTCAAAAGCTGGTTGTGTATCATTGATTTTGAAAATAATGAACAGTATAAACAATTAACATTGAAAGAAGGAATTTGAGAATGAAGAAACTGTACTGCTATGACTTTTCTTGTTTTTGCATTATGCGAAGTCACTCACCAAATATGGTTGTGTGGCAACACTCTTAAAGAGAGAGAAACCATGAATGTCAGTTGTGTAAACTACAATTACTCACTTTTACATACAGTCTCTGGGTAGTCAGAAGTTTGTTACACAAAGTGCAGTTTATGTATGCAATTGAAATTCATTCATTGTGAAAAAAATGTGCACTGTTTATATTGGGCTTCAGGTAGAGTTAGAAAAAGTTTTCACTCCGTGTAGCGGACCCTTTCTTGAGAAGCTGGTAGTTTTTCAGTTAAAAAATTCCCAGCAGTAGATAGAACCTAAAGTTCATTGTCATTTTCACTAGAAACTGCCTGTTCATATTTCGAGCCACATTAATTCTGTTCTTGCTTCCATCCCATATCTTTAAGATGCATTTTAATATTATCCATTTTGTTCCTAGGTTTGCCAAGTGGCCTTTTCCTTCAGGCTTCCAACCCAAATGCTGTATGCATTTTTCTTCTTCCTAGTGCATACCACATGTCCAGCCCATCTTGTTATTCTTACAAAATTTAAGGAAATGTGAAAACAGTAAATTGTGATTTCACTGTATCTGTGACTTCTGTCTTGACAGTGAAATATCCAGTTTCTCCATTGCAGTATATTGATTTGTTGGTCAGTATATCATAGATAGCTGAGAATAGTGCTGCCTGTTTGTTTCTTTGTTAGAAATCTTTGTTGTTACTCTGATTGTAAAAAAAGAAAATAATATTGTACTACAATGTGAATGGCTGCAGAATTTAAAATGACTAGGCCCATATTCCATCATCATCATTTCAAGTTGAAGATGCAACATAGATTTAGAATTGATTTACATGCTAAAGCCAGTTATGGCAGACTGCCCTGACACAGTGGCACACTGCATATGTTATATAACCCACATAGGGGCTTTCTCTGGAATTATTTAGTAGGAAGCAGTTGTTGCTGAATGATTCAGCTGCATTAAACTTCAATATTTTTAAACTGCTAGTGAAACAGACAAACATATTACAAAAAATATAATGAAAATAAGTAAGTTGGATCGACTGGTAATGCTTCTTACTTCTTGTGGGAAGTGGCCAGTGGAAATCCAGGACACAGACACTACCAATTGAAGATTTTCATTATGTTCCTTGATCCCTGTAGGCACATACTGTGATGTGGGCTTTATAAATAGGCCAGGGCCATTTCCTGTCCCTATCCTTTTAAGTTCATTAATGTTTTTTTTGGAGGAATTACACTTGTTTGTACCACAATCAAACAACACACCAGGTCTGTACTAAAACAGTGTGACAGACTGGATTTGATAAATACCTTTGACAGATTGAGTAGTTCTTTTGCTAAACATTACATTCTGACTGTACTTCTAGCATTGGATGAGGTTCGTTGTACTGGTCAATAGTGGAGTTATTTTCAGGTAGTACATCCAAAACAAACATGAACTACCTAGGATAAAGATGTAAAAATAGTTTGCCTGAGGTTGCATTGTGTATGACATTAGCCTAGTTAGGTATACGTACAAGTTTTGCACCTCTAACAATGAAACTGCGCAGATGTCTGTGACAGAACTTAACCAGGAAAGTGGAAGTGGTTGGACATAAAATTGTACACATATATCTGCTTGTTTTGTGGTATATTTAATGATTTGTCTACAAGGAAAGTAAATGCTGTCAGACAAGATTAAGCAAAGGTATAGCAGGTTTTTTGTTGAAAGCATCTCTCAAACTGAAACAGAGTGACATTTGGTGAAGGATAAGGAGTGACTTGACAGCCATTGTGAGGAAACAAAAGGGATGTACGTATCTTGACTGATGTGAATCATCGTTCAGCAGAAGGTAATTTTTGTGATAAGTATGGTAACTGAAGTCGGCCGTGGCAGATGGGCCTTGCAATAGACAACAAAGCTGTGTTTCTAACTCCTGGACCTTTTGTTCTGAACAGTTTTGTCCTCCTTACCCCTTGTTTAAAATTATCCCATAAAAATTTCAGGCTTGCTGTGATATGGGGTCTCATAGAAGAAGGTTTGAATGGTGTCTCAAACTCAGACCATTTGAGAAGGGAAGACCAATCCCTTTCATTAAATGTTACATAACTTCAACATATACACAGTGAACAATGGTCTTCATAAGGGCAAAAAAGTGTGGTGCTTCATGTGTATCTTAGAAAGCTAAGAAACTAGGGCAAAATTCAGATGTTTGAAATGCAGCATGAATTTGTGTGTGTTGGTACTTGCTTCAGGCTATATCACACAAAATTGCATTTCTGAAGACTGTCTGACACTACTCTTGAAAAGCAGACCACACAAATGTAAGTAATCTTACCAGTGGCATTATTGTACATATATTTTTTAGTTGCATTATTTTGGGGGAGTATGGATGATGTGATAGTAGAAATGTTTATGGAGTGTCATTACACATTTTGTGGGATAACAGGAAGAATGTGAGTGATGTGAGGTATTCACAGCACTGTTTACAAACTTGAGAGTGTTCTGGAATATGATGCCATGTTGGTTGTGAAATTGTTGCCTGTCAACACAGCATCTGTGTCTGAACCTTGTAATGTGAAAGAGAATAGTGTTATGGGAGAGTTATAAACATTCAGGGAATTTGCTAATTTCAGGGCAGTGTTCATGAGTAGATGTACTGCGTAGGAGTGGGTGATTCAATTATGAGTAGTTTCTATCTTAAGGTCTATAGAAGCATGTCAGTGTACACAATTTCTGTTGATGCAGATACGTCAAATCTTGAAAAATCTTGTTTAGTGGGACAGTATAGTACCATGCAGCCAGTTACAGACATGCACCACAGGAAAAGAAGAAGATTTTAGCTCCTGTTAATGCAGTGTCATTGCACTCATGATTGTTAGCACATTTTACGTCTTTGCTGTATGCATTCAGGTGTGTGATATTTGTCATTTCTCCTGAATTATGTAGTCGCTTAGTGGTCATTAAACACACATGTTTCTGTTGATAGCACTTTACCAGTAATAAGTCTGTTATTACACCTGAGCATAAGGGGACTTGAAATCATTCCTAATGCAAACATTTGTAGCCATAAATATTGAGTTTGCATCTGAATCGTGACTGATAGGTCGCATACGTGGATGGTGCCTGACACATGCTGTTACTACCCAGTGGCAAACAGAGTAAAATATCTGACTTTAGTAAGAAGAAATTGAAAACTGAAAAAGTGTCCTTAGCTCAGAAGTAATTACCAGGCTATTAAGAATTAATGAAGTTGAACACTGAACAGAGCTCAGGCTTGTTTCAAAACTCTGGTCATCATCCCCTTCTCTCTCTCTCACACACAGACACACACATACACGTATTAAGTTCAAAACTTATAATTTTTACACATCTCTGTTGTTTTCTTGGTACATTTCCCAGGAGATTTCCAGAAAAATGACTTCAGAAATGAATTGCCTTTTGGTATTCATACCTGACTTTGTGCTCTAACTGTAAGCACACTATAGTGACATTGTGCAAGTTTGTAGGTACTGCCTCCATCGTACAACATATGCCATAAACTTTAATGGTGATGATTCATTTTCATGCTGAATAAGGCTACTTAATTTTTGTTTCTTGTTCCTTTTTCAGTCTACTGTTTACTTTGTAGTAATTTTAAATTAATTACTGTAATTTTGTGTATGTGTGTGATATTTCTGTTTACTTGTATTTGGGTAATGGGATACTAATTTTTGTTCAAAAAGGTTTTGCTTTACACATGACTTCCAAAGTATGAAAGACACCTATTAAATGAGTAGCTGGCCTATGTACTTAAGGAGGTTTGGTTGTTTTGATAAGTTGTCTTAAGTATTTGTGACTGTAGTGTTTTACTTTATAACTGTTGTGCTTCTCTGGAAATCAGAGATTGTTTCTTTACTCCTCAGGCCACATTTCGCAAAGTGAGAAGAGCTGCTCGGATTGTGGTGCCCCAGTCAGTAAAAGGGCGTTTAGCTGAGCATTTGGGAGTGTGTCCACCAAGGAGGCCAGGCCAGACCATACCTGACGTTCGACCTCGAATGTCGACTGCCATTGACTTCCAGCGAAATAGAGCTGGCATTCCCGTATTGGACTTGCTTGGTCAAAGAGAGCAGCTTGATTACTTTTCATCTGGGTAAGATTGCTTACCTGCCATGTGTCCTTAGGCTTCTAATATAAATATAAAACAGGAGTATTTTTTTAACTTTTTTGCATCTGTTAGTACCACATTTTTATGCATAATGTTAAAACAAATTTTTGCTCGTTAGTTACATATTTTCTGTGTCAGTTTTTGCCTTTTCTGCTTATGAGTATAAATTGGAATGATGTGCATTGTAACTCTCTGAAGGTTATTTTCACAGCATAATGAAAAATAGTATTAATGTATATTATTATGAAACAGTTTAGCATATTGGTACAAAAAATATAACCATGATAAAACATTGTGGCTTCTACAGTGATCCTTAGTACAACAGGAGAAAACCATTGCAATTATATCATTTTTCTGGGAAAAATAAGTTTGTTTTAATTATGGTTGCTTTGGTTGCAAATGAAATTCCAGTCAGGATCCAAACCAGGTAACTTCTAGAGTTTTATGTGTTGCTGCTTTGCCAGCCCTCACTGTAGTTTATGGAGATATTTTGTTCATTTGTGGCTGTTGGGCATGAACTGTAGGATTGGAGAACATTGCAGTTGTATATCATATTTTTATTTTCAAGAGCTCTTGACCTCTTCCCTCACTCTGCATTGTTGCTTCACTGGTATCTCCTGAAATTAAAATTACAGAAACTCTGCCATCACAGTTTCAAATTAGTAATTCTTATTGAATGTGACGAGTTCCAGTCCTGGCTGCTTTGACTTTTACTTGTTAGACATGTTTTGTTTTTTGTTTTACCTGAGTTCTCTGTAAATGTTCTTTAGCCATGCTTCTGTTGTAAGCATAGCTTAATGTCCTGGCTGACTAGTATGTGCAAGTAACAACAACAGTAATAATGTTACATATATATATATATGTTTGCAAACAGTGTAAGAATTGTGTGACACAAGGATAATTGAGAACTGTGACTAACTACAGACAAGCCAGTGAACTAAATGTTATTTTTTTGTTGAACTGTATGCTGACATTGTGTTGTAAATACAAAACAGACTACACAAAATGTGTGAAATTTGAAGTCTGTGCAGTAAGAGAGTAAGCTGCAATTTCTGCTCAGAACTCGGTGTTCCTTGTCAAAGAGTTTTGTGCTTTGAGTGAAACTGTATTATATATCCTTTCATTTAATTGATGTAATATTTTGTATTGACATTTTTTATATCATTTATCAGATCTGACCATGAGGGTGTTGGCGATTTTGGTGGCAGTGTGTCTTTTATGGCGCGCCCTCGCACATCTGCTGCTCGTGAAGCAAGAAGTGTTATGAACAGGAAACGAGTATTTCCATCAGCAAACCGTTCAATCTCAAGCATCCATTCAGCAAGTGGCAATGTTCTCTCTGACACTAGTGACAAAGTGACCGATGCAACATCATGTGACATTATAGACAGCATTCTGAACAGTCAAGCAGTGTGGCATTCCAAGAAGTCTGTGGTTACTATCAAGCGTGATGGAAGTCTGCATATTAGAAGGGATGGAGCAGGTGGTACTCCTAGAAGGGACACGGGTAACAGTGGTTTAAGTAACAGTGGTGTGAATAGAACTGAAGAAGGTTTGACTGTACGAACAGATGACAGACTGTCACAGATCAGCACTAGTGATGCACCAGTGAATGTTAGTGAAACTGGTTCTTCTACTTCTGGCCATGTTACCCAGGCACCAATGTATCCTGGTCGCAGTGGAGGTGGCAGTGCTCGACCACCCTCTGGTGGTAGTTTTCAGCAGTTTGGAGGTAATAGGTACAGTAGTAATCCCTCATATCATGGCTATCAGAGTGGTCGTGGATATTCAAACTTTCCTCCGCCATCTAGTTTTGACTCCCGTGGAACGCGGGCTGGATATACAAACTATTTGAATAATGGACCGCCACTACCGTTCAGAAGTACTCCGCTTAGGTTTCGCATGACCCCAAGGTATCCCATCCGTAGGCCACTGATGCCCCCAATTAGACCACAGCTGCACCAACAGCAGATACAGCAGATCCCTCCAAGTAATATAGAGGAGTTCCAGCCTAAAAGTGACAGTTCAGACAGTCAGAAACTTCACTCGGCAAGGCCAGACGATGAAGATGAGATAGATATATATAGTGATATTGAAGTTGGGGGTGGATCTGGCAGTGGAGGCCGAGGAGGTGGAGGATCAGAACCTGATGATGGTGACAGAAGTGTAGAACTGGGTTATGAAGCTTTGCCTCCACCACCTGTACCTCCTGCAATGCTCATGGGGATGGGTGGGGATGCACTGAGTGATGAAGAGGCAGGCAGTGATACTGAACTTGTAATAGATGACAACATTGCACCTTCATCTCCTCCTGACAATTCAGATAGATATGACCCAGAAGGAGCTCTTAATAAACCAGAAATACCAGAATCTGAGAAATATGATCCTGCAGAGCCATCAAATGACACTGATGAAGAGGAAGAAGCTGCTGCTAAAGCAAGTATCAGTATTCCTTATCCTCCACCTGATACTTGTACAGCAGCAAGTAGTTCCCATCTTATAGCCCATTCCTCATCGAATTCCAATGCAAGCTACTTGCATTCCCCAACCTATGGAGACAGTTCTGTGTTGGGTTCTGATGCCAAACTAGCCGCTAGTGGTGTACAAGAAGTATTTAAGGATTGTCTCACTGGCTCCTCTTCCGTTGTAGGTAGGGAGATGGGAGTCATTGCTGATGAGCCTTCACAGCGGCATTCATCAGTTGATGATGATGAAGAGGGTGAAGAATGCCCAAACTTTTCTATTTACTCAGCAACAAGCATGGATATTGCTAGAAGAACTGGAGATGATGATGGTGATGATGACATTCCTCTCCCCAAAGTTAGTGCAGATTCTGAACTAGCAGAAGGTGCAAAAGTTGATAGTGATGGTGGGACAGAAGATAATTGTGTAGTTGATGATAGAGATGAAAATAGCAACCTGAGTGTTGGTGAAGAATTGGTTGGCCATAAGGGAGAATCCGACAATGCTGACCATGAAGAGAAAAACCTGAAACCTGATGTGGAGTCAGAAGACGGTGATATGAGTAATAAACAACCTGGAATCTCTGGCAGGGATGATGATGAATGTGAGAATTACAAGGTGTCAAAAGTGGTTGATACAATCCAAGAACCAGATGCAGCAGGAGTTAAAAAGTTAAGCTTAGTGGAGGAGATCTTTGGGTCAGATGATAATGATAGTGTTTTAGGGGGAGCAACATCTGCAGTTTCAGCAGTTACAGTGAGCACTGTTCCTCAGACTTCTGTACCTCCACTGGGATTGGAAGGGCTTGATACAGAGACTATATCAGAAACAGAAGAAGCCATTAACTTTGAAGATGACCTTAGTCAAGGTGATGGGTTCTTGACTGCAGAAGAAGATGGTGAGATACCTTCTGTCAAAAGGAAAAAGAAGAAGAAATATCGCAAACCTTCACTTGCAGGCAGTGCTGGTGAAGAAGGTATGTCAGCCAAGGAGCACAGTGCACAGGATGTAGTAGATTGTGAAGAAGGGGAGATTGTTGATGATAGGCCAAAACAACATGAAACAGTAAAGAAAGATAAAAAGTCAGAAAAAAAAGAAAAGACAAAGTATGAAAAAGACATACAAAAGAACACTGATGAGAATTTTGATATCACAGCAAAACTGAAAACAGTAACATCAGAAGAAGAAAAGAAAAAGAAAAAGAAGAAGTCTAGTGTTGACAAGACCAGAACATCAAAAGAGAGGGCAGTGCTGAGCAGTAGTGAAAACAAAGATAAAAGCAGGGACAAGTCCACTAAAGCAGATGATGCAAGTATAGCCTGGAAAAAGCTGTCAAAGAGTTCCAAAGAAAGAAATTATCGTGATTCAAAGTCAAAACCTGATGCGGATTTTTCTAAAGGAAAAGAGGCTGGTAAAAGGAAGGACACAGCTGGTAAAGATGGTGCTGTAAAGAAGGACAAGAAGAAGAAAGAGAAACGCAAAGACATGGAAAGATATGATGTACGTAAAGTTGTGACTGATAGAAAGCGCAGAGATGCTTTTGGTCGTGATTTATCCAGAGAACGATCTTACACAAAATCTCGCTCTAGGTCTCGTGGAAGATCATATGACAGGTCCCGAGGAAGATCACGGTCAATATCTAGGTCCAGAATAACTCGCTCTAAAGGCAGGTCACCATTGAAGTCAAGAATTAGATCCCGCAGTAGGTCCAGGCTTGAATCAAGAAGTAGATCTCGAATTAGAACAAGAAGTCGATCCAAGACCAGGACAAAAGTGAAATCCAAAGATAGGTTGCGAAAAAGTAGATCTAAAGAGAAACGTCTTAGAGGCAGTAGAAGCAGGAGTAGAGGAAGGAGGAGTAGATCCAGGAGTCGGAGCAGATCGAGAAACAGGTCTCGACTGATATCACGAAGTAGGTCACCTGTACGATCTAGAGAAAGGAGAGACCGAAGCCGAGAACGGAGGGGTTCACAAAGATGTAGGTATCGTGACAGAAGATCCTGGTCTCACTCATGGACTCCATCTTGGTCACGATCCCGTTCCTTCTCCTGTTCCTCATACACTCGATCTCATACTCCAACACCTAGGCGCTATACTCGCTCCTATTCCCATTCTTTCTCACGATCATGGTCACGAGAGCGACATAAAAGAATTCCAGTTATTGAGAAGAAATCTGCAGCAATATCCAAGACAGCCAAGAAATTGACTGTGATTGTGCCTAATACTAAGGATGATTCAGAACGACATAGGAAGAAAGAGAAAAAGAGGAAGGAATCAAAGAAAAATAAAGAATCCATCACTGTAGTAGAAAAGCGGAAGAAGAGGAAGGAAAAATCTCCTGCTCCTTCAAAGGAAGTTTTTACTTCAGGGGACAATATCTTGGTTAGTGTTAATTTCAAATCTAATAAAAGTTCTGGCAGCAAAGATATGTCAGCTACCAGTGGTGCTATAGCAGTGGCAGCTAAGGATTCATCAAAAAGGAAACTGCATGATGGTTCCTTTGAATTGGACAGAGACTCAACAAAGAAACTCAAGAAGGATAAAAGTAACAAAGAAAAAGCTTCACCACGTCAGAAAAATGGTGGTATAGCTGGTGATAAAACTGGAGTTCATTCTGGGGAGAAGAAATCCAAAAAGGGTGCACAGAAGGCTGGAAATAAAGCATCAAGAGTAGCAACTCTCATTAACAAGAAACCTGTTGCTATTATAGATCTGGACCAGTCGCCCTTCCGCGAGCAGACTCCCTCTCCTAGAGATCTTATTGTTTTGAGTGATAGTGAGGAAGAATGTGTGGCCAAGGAGGGTGACAGGGAAGAACTGACTGATGCAATGAATAATCGTAGAAATATAAGACCAAGCAGCTGCAGCCCAAAGTCTTCAAAACAAGGTACTGCTCCAAGCAGTACAATAGCGCACACCCCCGAATCTCAGTCACCACCAATGAATGCAGTTGGTAGTTACCTTGTGACTAGCACAGGGCCCAAAACTCCACCTGAGCCACAAATCAAGTTTTCAATTGCAGCAAAGCCTCAGTTACGGTCTATCAGCAATCCTTTGAGAGAAGATGAAGAGGACATGATGGCTGATGAGGGTGGGCTTGATGACTTGGATCAACGGATAGAGGAGGAACTGGACAGGGGATTGGGAGAGATGCTTCATAAAGGTCCAAACACACCCCCAGAACCACGTGGTCCTACAACACCCTGTTCTCCACCCACTTCTCCTGATGCATATGATCCATTTGATCCTACAAAATCTGGGACCCCATCTCCAGTAGGAGCTTGTACAAGCATGGATGGTCCTCCCAGTCCTGTCCATACACCCACAGAGCAGTTAATACAGCACAGTGTAATAGGTCAGGAATCTCCTATGGTCAGTGATTTAGAGGACCTAGCCAGTAAGTCTATGGAAGCCAGAGTGATAACCCCTACCTTGGCCTGTGTAGAGGAAGGAGCAGACCAGTCAAGTCAGTCACCAGAAAGGTCAAAGCTGTCTATGAGAGGTGATACAACTGTCACAAGCTCACCTTCCATCATTCCTGAAACAACGTCTCTGCCTCCTCCAGTTCCAAGTGATAATGAAATGTCTCAGCCCTCTGACATGGCTGAGGGATCAGAAAAGTCAAAACAGATTTCAGTTAGTGTGCCTCCTCCAGGACCATCAGTTACATTAACAGATCCTAGTACTGCTCAGTCACCAGAACATAGTATTCCAGTGGTAATAACTTCACAGCAACAGAATATACAGGCCACTCCAGTGAAACCTCAACTTTTCCCCACCACAAATGTGAAGCAGGTAACTCAACAGCAACCCATAACTTCCACACCAACCCATTCTACAGCATCTGCTCCCGTATTTCCTACTCTTACACCAGCCAATATAGCAAGTATTCTGTGTACGCCACCCCCACCTCTAAGTCGTATGGCAATGTTCAACACTACTGCCATGGCTGTTCCCCAAATGATAATACATCAGCAGCAGCAACAGCAACAACAGCAAACACAGGCCCCACAACAGCATCATATTATTGGGTCACCAATTGTTGTGCAGCAAAGGCCACTTCCAAGCATTGTGACCACTACGCCTGAGAAGCTAATTCTTCCATCTGTGAAGCTTCCTCCAATAAGATCATCAGCAGTGCAGAATGGAGAGCAGACACAGTCTTCACAAAAACAGCCTCAGGATACAACAACAGATGTAGTGGATATGGACCTTGAATCACCCTATTCACCTGGGTCCAGTGAAGGGGATGATTTGTTTGATCCACCAACAGATGTGAAGTCAAGTGTTACGACCACATCGTTCACTGCCATGAGTAATGAACGGAATCGAACTGTGGCACAGACTGCTAAAAACGCCAGTAAACTCCCTCCTCCACTAGCAGTAATGCTACATAAATCTCCTAGTAAGCCTCCTACCAATCAGGACAAATTTGACGCTATATTTGGTCTCTCGCCTCTGCGTGCCGGCAAAACAACACCTTCCCGAGCAACTGGGCGATTAGCTTCCAAGGCTCAACATGTTAAGGGTACCAAAGCAAAACAAGGAAGACATGACAAATTTAAAGGTGAGTGCTGTACTACAATCGTGAATGTGTCCAATATTATGTGTTTCTTTGTAACAGTACAGTTTTTTCTATAATCCATCAGCATTATACACTGTTGCCTTTTAAATCAGCACACCTGTTTTGGCATCATGTGCCATTGCAGTGCCTTAATACACTTTACTGTGAGTAAAATCCAAGAACTGTCATACCTTCTTTAGTAGTACTTATGGTATCCATAAAAATTCCAATTTTTTTATTTTCAAAAAGATTTTTAAAGTATTGAAAAACAGCTGATCTCATTGGTAATTCAAAAAGCCATTCCCACTTTTATGTCTATAAATATGCCTGGGAAAATTTACCAGTAAACATGCAACAGAGACGAATTATTATATATATATATTTTACTAGTGCTAAACACACTACCATGCTCTAATACTTGGCAACAGTAGAACAGTGCAAATGTATACAGACTGGACAGTCAAACTGCAAACAGATGGTGAAGTTATGAAGATTTTTGTATAGGGAATGGCTAACACAGGCTGGAAGGAAATGATCAGATTGTGAGACAAGGACTGAAATTATAGGTGGCACTTACTAAAAAGGATTGACTATGAGTGCAGCTGGTGCCTACAGATGTTTAAAGATTGGTGAAAATGGAGAAATGGTTGTAATATAAGATGTTCAAACTCAGATATAAATTTAAAGAAATGCTGTGGATATGTTTTAGGGATACACTTACTAGAGATATGCAGTAGGTAAGGTTCCCTAGTGCATAAAAAGAACATGAGGAGTCATCATATATACCACTTAAGTATAATTATTTTTCACCGTAATCACCATCTCGGTACATTTTGTGATAATTAAAAAGTGGAATGGCTCTTTGTGAATGGTTACACATGCTGGAACCTGACATTTTTTGTAACAGTATTTTTAAATTTGTGCCAAACTGGACAACTGGATGACTGCGCTTGGGGGTTATGTTTAAAGGCAGTGAGTGATCTTCATGGGCATCAGTGAGCTGCATTTAGCACAGTAGTGATTTGTCATTCAGTTTTTATGACCTTGGGAACCCCACTTAATGAAGACCTTTTGTGTACAGAAGGCAGATGATGAGAACTTGCAGAAGTAGTAAAATAGATAATTCCTTGTGTGTGTGTGCGTGCGTGTGTGAGAAAGAAGGTTGGCAATACTGTGTTAAAAGTTAAAAGTAACTATTTCAGAGTTTAATTCATGTAAGGGACTTCATAGTCTCAGAATGTTAGAGGATTTTTAAAAATTTTGAATTTTGATAGGTAAATTATGATGTATACATAAACATTATTACAGTGCTGTTTGAATTTTGCTTGAATGGCACATGCGATGCTGAAACCCACATGCCATTGTGCAGTGTGGTAATTTATGACATGCTGATGTTTTATGAATATTACGTTGTGAAGCAAATTGCAATATCTTCTTTTATCATTGATTTATGTAGTAATTTGTACAATTTCATAAATCAGGTGGTGTGTTGTTACACAAATTCCATGGACTTGGAGAATATTTTATGTGTGAGGGTGGTAGTGACTGTGTTAGCAGCTCATGCAGCTCTGGTCAACCAGTAGGATTCAGTGGTATGAACTTGTGAGATGAAAATCTAAGACCTCTGGAAATGTTACGATGTGCTGACTCGTAAATAATTTGTAACATTTTGGAGGCAGTTTGCACCTATGAAATATCAGGTAACTAGTAACTAATCAACAGAGTATAACATCCCAGGAGTTTTCATCAGCATGGCTGTGAGAGCCTCCTATCTTAAACTTATGACAGTGTTGATGTAAGCTTCAAATTAAAAGTCGTGTAGGTGAAATATATTCAGATATTATTATGTAATCAATGTTCTTGATATAAAATTCACATAACATGGTGGGCCACATTTTCCACTGGGGTTGAAACTGAGTTTCTTAATTGAATTCTTCTAAAATTTGTTAATATGAAATTAAATCCATGGTTTATGAAGGGCTGATAAAGTGTAGAATTTGGGAGTTTTATTCCCTGACAGAGGCTTGAGATGAATTCTTGTTTTTAACACAGTATTGTTATCTGACTGAAGGCTGGTGTTATAAATTAGTCATCAACACATGACAATCAACACACTGCTGTAAGAAATATATGCCCTCTGCTTTGTATGGAATCTCCTGTCACACATCTTCATTTAAATGGTGCAGATGTACATATTTTAATAATTGCGTTTTTTTATATTTTTTAGGTAGCAAAAAGGAAATTATGATTAAAATGGACGAAGACCAACTACAAATTTTGGATGATTTGCCAAGCTCTGCGGTAGAGTTACAGGTGAAGGACAAGGTATATAAATGTTGGAACCTGCTTCTGTTTTTGTGCACCCTATTTCCCTCTCCCTCGCATTTTTGAAAACCTTTATTAAATTGTAGTAATACAGTAATTTCATTCTAGGGGCTCATCAGTCAAGATGTTCTTGAGCATGAAGTTTAAGTAGTTGCTATTTTTATATTTAGCCCTTTGGAATGTATCCTGTCAGCTGGTAAACAGGTAGTGACATTTCAAAGGTTCATAGTGTATATTTTTCAGTGTTTTCAGAATTGTGTAATGCACCAGAAGACTTGAATCTTCATGAGCATATAACTCTTGCTTAAAATAAAAGACACCCAAACTACTCACAGTAGCATTTCTGCAGCGCTAAACTATACAGTTTAACCATAATCCTCCATTCACAGTTTTCTCAACTAATCAGGTTCCTTACTCCACAACTATAAATACAGACCCATATCTAACTAAACCCTTAAAACAAAACAACTCACAATAGCATTTCTCCAACTAATAATCTATGCAGTTCATCCATAATACTCATTCCACTCACAGTTCACTCAACTAATCAGGTTCTTTATTTCCAGGCCATTAACATACAAAAACCAATGCAGGATACATAACCTCAATATACACAGCAACATATGTTCCCTACTCAGAACTATAGTACATATAAAACCGACAGTGAACACACAACCCCAGCTTTCACCTAAAAATGTAATCATTATGCAAACCAGTAGTTCTTCTGAATACCACACCTTTTATCTAAAAACTGCTTCTGATATAGAAACCGTAACTCAGCCCTGGTTACAGAAAAACATAAGCCTCCTCCCCCCACACATTTCACCTACCAAAAGTTATCCCAAATACAGCAAAAAAGTCACCAGATGGCACAGAAAAAAAGAAGAAAAATATTCTTTCATCCACTTACTGCAAAATCTGTGAAAGAAACAAAGGAAAACTACATCTATACTACATCTACATCTATATCCCAATTACCCTTTAATAAAACTGATTAATTGTACAAGTGAGTTTTCATTTATATGCAGGTAATGGACAAAATCATGGGAACAGTTGTGAAAGATTCCCCTTTTTTAATGAATATGGAGTTGGACTACCATTTGCCTATAATGCAGCTTGTATCCTTCTTGGAATAGACACACATAAGTTCTGAATAATCTGTGGTGGAATATTGTACTACTATTCATGCAGAATGTTCCATAGTTGATTGAGAGTTGATGGATGAGAGAATGTGCTCTTCACCCTACTCTGTACAACTGACCACATTGGTTCAATGATATTGAAGTGTGGTGATTGTGCTGACCAGGGAGATGTTGAAGTGCATCTTCATGCTCCTCAAACCAAGACAATACTGGCTGTGTGTATGGGCGAATTGTAATCTTGATAAATTGCATCCTAGTTAGGAAACACTACAGGATGCACCTAAAGCATCCATGTAGTCACTTGCAGTAATTCGACCATTCAGAGTTACTATAGGTCCAGCAGAATACCAAGACATTTTTGCCCAAATCATCACAGATCCACCTCCATGTTTCACAGTTGGAACCAGGCATTTTGGATTGTAGGCTTTCTTGGGGCTGATGTCGTCCTTCATGTTGTTCCCAACATGAAGGACGACTCATCTGACTATAAGAACTGTGCTCTTCTGGTTTCTTCTGGGTTACTATGCAGCGAGTAGTGGTAAGAAAACTACTCACATAATAACCCAGAAGAGTGCAGTTATCTACTTTGCGGCAGAAGTCTGAAATCATCTGACCATATTTGGTACTTCCAATCTTCAGACGTCCAGGTTTTATGATCATCACACCATCTTTTTTGCCTTTTAGCATTGCTTTCAGTAATCAGAGGTTTAGCAGTTGCAGCTGTACCCTGGATGGTGGATTTATGAAGTTCTCGTCAGACTGTTTTTGTGGAGACAGGTTCTTCACGATGAATATTGAATTCTGCTGTCACCTCTGCTGCATTAGTACTGTGATTTTTAGACACAATCCTCTTCATTACGTAATGATCTGTTTCACATAGTTTTGGTTTTTGGTCACTATTCCTCTTAGCTGAATATGTCTTCCCATGGTTTGTGTATGCTGTCATAACATGGAAAATGCTGCTCTGGATACACCTAATAAAGTGGCCATTTTGGTTACAGATGCTCCAGCTAAATGCACACCCACAATCTGTCCTCTTTGAAAATCTGACAAGTCTCCCATTTTGCAGTGCTTTCATATGAACCTTCAACTAAACAAAATCTGTAATGCATTGATGCTGGCACTACACAGTGTAAACAAACAAGAGTAATGAAAAATAAAACTAATGTTCTTTAAGTGCAGCTAACACAGACAGTTTTATTCTTCTGTTTGTCTAGTGTTTCCATTATTTTCTTGATCCCCTGTATATAACACATCCATCACCCAGTGTATTTTCTAAGTAATGTAGGATATCTGTATTACCTGAAGCTGGTCCCTTTGGACCAAAACATGTTTGTAATAACCCCCATATACTAATATTGAAAACCTGTGTGTTGTGATTGACAGATTTTTGTGTATACTTCCCCCTTTCTTTGATAATTTAGATGTATCCACACAGTATTACAAGTAATACTCACTGCATTGTCTCAGTGATCCAAAATTGCTGTGTCAGTACTTGCTGTAGTTACATATCCAGTGGACATTGAGGTCAGAAATACAAGAGGAATGGTTGTTTGCATGAATTAGCTTAGTATTTGGATCATCAGACACGTCTTTTCCTCTGAAAAATGTTGCCAAAACTTTACACCATCTTGGAATCCTAAGGTATAATTCTGTGGCACAGTCAAGAAATTGTTTGTCATGAGTTATTCAACACAAAGACCTGTTCAGTTGATACCAGTCAGTATCTGTTGTCAGATCTATAAATGTTTCTTGATTAATCGTTAATAAAAAAAAGTCTGCACTCGTTATATAGTATCGTGAGGACTTAGGAGAAGTGGAGGCATAGCTCCACATATGTTTACCTCCACCCTGAGTGGAGCTGAGATTGCTTCAGTCAAGCTCCGTTAGCCCAGGAAGAGTCCCCAGCACCCGGTGGATATGACGTGTGTGCTGTAGAGCCAGCCAGAACACAGTGGTGAACAGAAAATGTGCAGCTGACAGCAGCTGAATGCTTGTCCTTCAGCCCTTAGCCTAGTCACTGTTCTGTCTGAGCTGCAATTTATGTAGTGCACAGTATTCCCCTCTGTTCTGCTGACTAACATGGGATTCTAAAACAAGTTAGCTGAAAGGTTTATGATCTCCCACACCAGAATGTTTATTTGTGAATGCGGAAGGTTATTTTCTCATACTGTACTTCCATTTTGTTTCTAATACTGTGACTTAGTTTTAAATATATTTAATAAGATATTTCTTCCCCAAAACGTTCCTTTTAATATGTTTATCTCATTCTGTAGTATATCGAATGGAGTCTTGTAGAGCGATGTAGGGGCTTTAAGGGATTGCATTAAAATATTTAAATTGTGTAATTGAATTCTGGCATCAGGAAGTTAAACATTGACGGTCTGTCAGAATATGCGGAATAAGGATGATTATTTGGAGATGGACAGAACCTGCACAGGTGGTAAATGCTTTTTTATCATAATGATTGTTCTGGTCACTTTCAGTTCTTGAAAAAATTGAATCGACAAGAAAGGGTAGTAGAAGAGGTGAAATTGTCACTGAAACCTCACTATACCAAGAAGCACATTACAAAGGAGGAGTACAAAGAAATTCTTCGACGTTCCGTTCCCAAGGTAAGTCTAATCACTGTTGTCACATTGCATAGAGTAAGCACAGATTACCTGTACAAGGCATGTTTTTTGTTTTTGTTGTGCTATGTAAAGTCTTGAGGGTTGTTTGACCGTGCAACTTCCTCATGAAATGCCAACTTGATGCAACGAGGTAATTTTATTGATGTATTCTTAGCTGGACATATTTCGGGATCATATGCCCATCATCAGGAGCGTTAGATGTTGAGTTGCAGCATATGGTTTTCTGCACCGAGTTTTTGGATGGGTGGTGGTCTTGAGAGCCGCTGTGTAGGTCATGTTTACATTGCGGATGGTGCCATCTGCAGCGCAAATGTTGGCATTTCACTTTATTTCATGTGTAAGGTCTATTCATATTAGGAGGTATACAGGTATTCATTACACATATTTATAAAGCAGTACAGATGGCATCACTGTTTAATATAATGTGGCAGCACTGTAAGCAGAATGTATTTTTTAATGAAAGAGGCATCTTCTCATTGCATGTGCATTGAGTTTTCAACAAATTCTAGAATCTGACTAGTGATAGCTCAATCATTATTCTCTGGAAAATGTTGGAGATCTGTCCTACAGACGTGACATGTCTTAATGTGCACACAGAGGTGCATTTAAGTTCAGGAAAAGATGAAATAGGAAACTTTCAGACAACACCACAAAACAGTCTTAATGAACACCATATTTTTGTTTTTTTGTTTATTGGACCGTGCATCATCTTGATAGTTGAGTAAAGAGAGACCAACTTGATGTCACTTGCTTTATTATTTCTTTACTTAATGCTCAACATGTTTCGGATGTTAATACATCCATCCTCAG
>Ga0123357_10002301_pt1 | contig 21188 bp, 11 predicted proteins | sample TergutEmb28metaG_FD_89873 | JGI IMG/M metagenome (GOLD analysis project Ga0123357, IMG submission 89873) | Embiratermes neotenicus P4 segment gut microbial communities from Petit-Saut dam, French Guiana - Emb289 P4 | ecosystem: Host-associated > Arthropoda: Insects > Digestive system > Gut ... | reverse complement strand
AGTCTCCTCAGGATTAAGTCAACATGTTGATTCCATGTCAAATTACTATCAATCATAAGTCCGAGAAACTTTATCATAGGAGCATTTGTTAAATTTGTGTTATCGTATTGAATAGACTGCATTACCCATACATTACAAAACCCAATTATACAACAAAACCCATACACATCAACACACTCAAGTACCTGCAAAACTAACTGATATAGCTGTTAAAATTTCAGAATTCTTAAAAGTTAATACGTTTTATCAACAACTTTTGAACCATGAAATGTTCTGAACACACTGCACAAACACAGATAATAATCTAGCTTTATAAGCTTCAGGCATACATGGCAGGTGCTGTTCAAATGACCATGTTCTCAGCTCTGGCACCACATAGGATAAGTTTGTTCCCATTCTTGGAGAAAGAGAGGGGCAGTAGATTCCTAAAACATTAGAGCCAACTTTTTCCCCTGTCTGGTGTAAGAAGCCAGATGGCTATCATTTGAGTACTGTAGCTCCACTCACAATTTTATATTGAATTGAATGTTGGACAACACAAGACAAAGATAAAACTTCACGTACAGCCGCTGAAATGAACTTCAAAAGACAAATGGCAAAATACACTGAGATGGACCATAAATAACACGAATACATATTACAAGAATAATGAAGACAAAATTTCGGAAAAGTGTTTCCTGCATATGAAGTTTTCCAGTGGACTAGGGTACAAGGACTTCTTCATAGGGAAACCTTCTTATATGGGAAATGCAAACATTATGAATATTTGTTGGATCCCATTTTGTATTTTGATCTCAAGCAATTATATCATACTTTAATTACGAAGATCACAAACATATATTACTGCATCAGTGCAACTGGGATATAGTTACAGTCACTATAACAAAAAATTTCAAAACACACAAGTCATAATGGACCAAGTAAAAATATGAGACCACAGTCATCTGTTGATGGCTAAGGTGCACTTTCTTCATGTGCCTCACTTGTGTCCTCCACCTCCAGGTACTCATTACAGAGGTCTTCCAATCTCATTATGTCACATAAAATTACCACCCACTGCAACAGAATCTTCAAAACTACACTTGAAGTTCAAGCCTTGGTGCAATATCTCTATGACATGTTTCAGTTCATAAAAAAAATGAATAACAAGAATTGCGGAAATTGAAACAAAACAGTCGATAGATCACATGCAAGCTTCACCACCGACAGACAAATTAAGGTTGTGAAGTTTTTTAAAAATATCAAATGTGGAATCTTTGTATAAAAACCTCAACAATGTAACTGCAATTTAGGAAATCCTTTTACACAAGAACTTTATATGCAGGAAACTTTAACACAATTCTTATGGGAGTTTTAATAGGACTTAAAAAATTAAGCTTCACACATTGCGAAACTTTGTATCCAGAACTTCTTATCCAGGGAACATACACCCACATAAAACCAACTGGATTCAACATTTTGATGGAATCAAAGAAACAGACTTCTGAAACTATTAAAAAATTACAAAGCAGATGGCTCAAGGAAGTGGGTAAATCCAGAAGGGGTCAACAAATTTCCTACCTATACTGCTGGATGACAAAAAATTCCATTTTATGGTAAAACTTGATGTCTTCTACACCATTACACTTACATATTTCAAAACTGGTACGGTAATTCATATCTATGGAATGCTGGACTTCAACACGCCTCATTAAAATCTGAGGGGTCATATGTCTTGCAACTAGGTTGTTCTGGATAGCTTGTTGCAAGACATTAACCCAAAATTTTACCCATCTCAGAGATGGGGTCTTTTAACCCCTTGTCTGACTCTGGAGATAGCTCAGCCAACACAATCACTTCTACTCCTTACATTACTAATCTTTCTTCAGAGACTCTAGGATTTTAAGTAGGGATTAGGAATGCAATGGGAAGACACACTAAGAACCACAATGAAATCCAGGGGCATAACTACACTCTGTTACATTTACAACTATTACAAAATGCATACTCATTAAATGGAAAATACCTGGTCTACTCTGTTACCCCTACCATTGTTGCCTAATTCCCTGCTAATTATTGCCACCAAGCATTTCCTAGTTTACAGCTTTAAACATGCTATCCAAAATATGGTGGCTACCCATAACTAATATAAACTCCATCCAAAAAACATTTACACCATCAAAGGTAAGAGGCAAAGGTGTCCCTGTCCAGGCCATGGAGGCATACAGAGGGAGCAGATCTAAGAGATCAATTCATTCTTAACCTCAGCACTAGATGAAGGTGAGTGGTCAAAATCATGTTCTGGCCACTTTACCCCTGGGAAAGAAGCCCGGTGCCAGTTGAAGAGGAGACTGAGTGGGCCCCAGAGCCAGTTGTGATGTTTTGGAGAAGAGAAAAATCTCTTTTAAGTTTAAAGTTTTACTTTTCTATGTTAATATGACATGAAATGATGTGTACATTAACCAAGAATATAAAGTTCATTTACACTGATTCACTCAAGAATGTCAGTATACAGTCATTTTCAAGGATATCAACAGAGGTATCGCATAAAATAATAAATGGAAATTATTATTATTGTTTAAAAAGCAAAGTGAAAAGCACAAAAACTGCATTACACTTGACTCACAAGAATGACTGTGACCTTGACCACAAATATGATTCAAGTAATGGATAATGCATTAAAATTACCAAACAACTGCCATGGATGCTGATGGATTTTTTCAGTTTAGCCACTTGCTTTTTTTTTAATCTGAAATGCTATTAAATTTATTGTGGTCACTAACGCACTAACCCCTGGGATAAGCTACCTCAGAATCTGAGGAACCCGACTTTGTACAACAAAATGACATCATTATATCCTCTTCATCTCCAAAAGCCTCTGCATATGCACTTGATGTTATTATCCTACCTACAACATTATAAATCATGCGATCCTTATATTATATGCTTCCTAAACTGTCCTCAGAAGGGTGACAGTAGCCCTGACACTCACCTTCAGATGTTCAAGATATTGTGGCATCAGTTAATCTGCACACACGATTTAAAGAGAATGCCTCAGCCACATTATTGGTTCTAATAAAACATTGCACTTTATCCCAGACATGTTCAATTGGACTGAGATGGCAAATGTGGGGAGGGGGGTAGGGGAGGTCCAAGGCAAGGAAGCACAAATTTTCCAAAAATCTAGAAGCCACCTCACAATTCTTGGCACCAGAAGGATGACATGCAGCAATTTCTACACCCAGAATCCAAAAATATGAGGTACTACTGCACACACTTCATTTGCTACAGTGACCTGGAACCTGGGATTTGTGCACCCCTGGTCAAACAGCCATGTGGCTGCAAGTGTTGGGAGTGTGGCCAGTCCCATACACATTTTCTTTTGGCCTTTTCAACTCATTCAGCTTGTACAACTGATGTTCATCACAGTGACATCACTGGTAACCAGATCCATGAAATCATCTCTGCCTTCTCTATGTGTTTGCTCAGGGGTCTGTCAACATGTTTGTATACTGCATTTTCAAAAATGACCTGTAACCTTTCTAGTATGTTTGGGGTTAATTTTTCTTTCAACCACTTCTCAAAATTAAAGTTGTGTATATGGCTGTGGTAGCTGCCATTTACTAATCCTGCTTTGTAAATAAGCTGAGCACATAGGACAAAGCCATCCTCAAAACCAGCATAAAGAGTCAGCCTGTTTCCTACATAGCCAACTGTATGCCAGAATCTCTGAGACATCAGACATATATCTATCCATGTTTTGTCTAGACGAGCAATCTCACATCAAAGATCACTTAATGTACCTACAATGCCACTCAACAATACAGTATGTTGCTGCTCTATCAACAGAGGTCTCTAACTATGGCATTACTGCCATTTAAACTCAATTTTGTGCAGTATTTTTCTTGAGACTGCTCACCCCCTCCCCAAACCCCCAGGTAAAACTTATTTTTGCTCTTATTTTTGGAAGGAGTTCGTCAAAAGTCTGAAAAAATTTTTTTCAACACAGTCCATGATTATTTTCCTAATAACACATATATAAAAATGGCCAATGATTAAATTTATTTAAGGTTTTCAAGCACCCTTCTTTACTGGGGTCTGTACAGGGCTTACTTCATTACTCACTTTACTCCCCCTTCAGATGTTTCTACTGCTGTCACTGGTACACCAAAGAAATTTGCCATTGTTTCATCTGCACTACAAAGAGGTAAAGTCAGACTTATCTTCACTGTTTGTTGTATACACAGGTTATTCACACAGTTTATTACTTAGATTCCCTATGAAACGTTTTTAACCTTCCTTCTGCTGGTCACCATTTGTTACATGTTCAGTGTATAACATGCATCAAGTCAAATTTAGGCACAGCTCTAACCAGAGAGAATGCAACAGAAAATAACAGCACTAACTGACACAGACAAGAAACAAATGCACTTCAGCCCACTGTATTTTGAAATGAACTCCATCAGTCATGCGGCATATACGTGTAACATTCTGACTTTCCCCTACGAAACTACCACCACAGTCAGGGTCTTCCCCTGAGTCTACCACAGCAGGCATACCTCACAATGTTTTCCTTAGAAACCAGAAAATCCTGCAGCCTAAACCATGTGTTTCCAAACAAGTGATATAATACAGATTGTAAAATATTTACACTGAAAATAAAAGCAAATTTGATACTTGCCATCAATTCGCTGCTGTGAATCAATGCGGTTTGCAACTATGTATTCCACCATCAAAGGGATGAAACGTGTGATCTGAGCTTTAATTTTTGCTGCTAGGTGATACAATAATGTTCCAATCTGCTGCAGTGACCCACCATTTTTCACAGCCTGAACAAGAACACAAAAACAGGTAATTTCATGCACAGTATATAAATAATACATCCTTCATCTGTGAAGACTATGTCCTCTCACTGTACTGTATACCTACTATCTTCATGCGCTGTATTGCTGTTTTGACTTGTAACAGATACTGCTTATTATGATGCACAGAATATGTGTGTGTATGTATAGATAAAGGTACAGGTAAAGCAGTCCCATTACAGGCCTGGACAGGCCCAGAGGGTTCCAGGAGGTTAAGGTTCCAGATTTCATGACAACGGCACAGGATGGTGGTAAGGTTGTCAGCCTTACGCACCGGCCGCCTTTACCCCCAAGAAATACTCCTGGTACTCATTTGTGTATAGATAAATGCCTATATATTTATCAGTAATCAATGCTACAACTGTGATACAATGCAAAGCAAAACATACAAACTGATGAAGTCCAAATCTAGTTCCATAACTCCTTCCTTGCCTCTCACCAAATGCTTTAAAAACCTTTAATCGCTACATCTCCACATACAGCTGAAAGACTTATAGCATGACAAGTGGTACTTTTAACAAAACATCCTTTGTCACTCTTTGACATGTTTATGATAGAGTTACGTAGTACTTAAATACCTGAAGTAAAATATATGATTGAAGAACAATACTATACAGTGTTTGAGTTATATATTGGAATGTAATGAAAACTCAGCAAAGTTCTCTTCTAAAATTGAGATGCTGTGGCCTGTTATCTGAATGCAATAAGACCTTAAATGGTTTGCTACCCAAAGCAATATATTTACATTTAAAAAACACATGTATGGAATTTATGATCATCATCATCATCATCATCATCATCAATACTCCTTCCCTTTTGAACATTAAGGCAATGGCAAATCAGGTTTGCCAACAGAAAACTGCCACAGAAACTGAAAGTTACAATACCAAAGATAAAATGAACAGCTCAAACATTTTATCTGTAATTGTTTGGCTGTCAACACACCTTTTGAAGATAAAAGGAGTCTATACAAATTCAACAGCAGCGGTAACACCCAAATTAAAGGCATGTTACATTAAGTACTTAAAAATCCTGAATACAGTCATAAACATAGCTTAAAAATGGCATTACGGTAAACTTATGAGCAAAATCCATTGTAAAATACGAACATACAACACTGTGTAAAAGATAAAAAATACTCTCAACAGAACATATGCCCTAACTTCTCTAAAATAATTACAAAAACTAAACGAGCTGGAAAATGTGGATAATGCCTTGAACAACTTCCTCAACAGTTAATAAAGGTTTACATTTTCATCAAGTGGGAAAAGAAGATACTATATCATTTTAAAAGAGACAGTTCTTGAAAATTCACCAGGTTTTAAAATTATTCCAACCACTGAAAGAGAGATAAAAAGTATCATATAGTATGTCCATTCAAATATAAAGGCTCATCAGGTTTATGATTCAAAAATACAATATTTTGAAAACTTTCTCATATCAAGCCACCAACTCAGCTATATTTGTCATCACTCACTACACACAGCTATTTGCCCTAACCATCTAAAAATCTCAACCATACCCAAACACTGTACATGGAAGGAGACAAAAATTATTACAGCAAATTATAAATATCTTCCACTATTAACTGTTTTCCTACATTTCAGAATGTTATGCAGTGGGTTCAGCCATCACTGACATATAATGAACATAGTCCCACAAAAATGTGGCTTCAGGAAAGGGATGTCTATTGCAAATGCTGCCTTCAAGCTAATGGGTAGCATATTTATATCTATATCAGCCAAACAAGACAGGCACTGTATGTGTAATATAACATCAAGGTGCATTCGTGCAATCACTGTTCTGAGAGTGTGTTTCTAGCCTTAAGTATCCAGCATGCAATGCCCAAGTGCCATATTGTCATCTATGGCCTGCTTGTCTCTAAACTATTCTTCCACATTATCCCATAAATAGCATGATTTTTGAGAAAAATTATTGAACATAAAATGTGTGTTTTCATTCGCTCTACAACTTTTGTCTCAAACATTTCTCATTCTAAGAAGAACTAAATGATATAAGACAAAAAACGTACATTGGTCTTCATGTAAGGAACCCATTATTCTCATCAGATCTTAGTGGAATTTGAATTTTCTTGACACATTTTAGAAAAATACTCAAATATCAAATTTCATGAAAATCTGTCCAGTGGGAACCGAGTTATTGCACGTGGGTGGACAGACATGACAAAGTTAATGGTCGCTTTTCATAAGTTTGCTAATGTGCCTAAAAATGTATGTCAGTTGAATTTTCTTCCATTTGGCCAAGGTTTTTAACTGTGTACATCATATCATGCTAGTTAAATTATACTTTTAAGGCATTTAGGAATATGTGAACATTGGTTCCAATCCCACCCATTTTTTTTTTTTTTTTTTAACTGGGGGAACTCTAAACCATTGGAGTTGTCCATGATTTACATCTAGGATCCTTACTTTTAAAATTTGCTTCCTACAACAAATACCTTATCAGAACCAAAATACTCACTGATGACACCCTGGTCGCAATTTGTGGCGAACATTTTGATAATTTCCATTCGGTGTCGAAAACAGTTCAGACACAAGTAATTGGCTGACTGCAAAGACGTTTAACCTAACTCCAGATAAAACTAATAAAATTTAAGCAATCCACAGTATCCACTAAATACTGGTTATAACTCAAAATATATAGAAGTGCCTGTAAATGCAAGTCCTTGGTTTACAAACAGATAACCACATAAACTTTCAGTATCCTATTCATCAGACAATTCATAAATTATGTGGGGTGTCTTGCAAAGTTCGGTCTACGTCTTCCAAGCCGTAAAAGTAAGTACGTGAATTACCTAACATGTTTGAACAAAATGTTCTGTGAAAAATATATGGGTTTCTAAAGTTTCTGGTGCATGAATGGTAACCACTTCCGTATAACAAGTGACTTCACGGACACTCGTCTGGAGTAATTCCAGGTAACTCTGGGATACCTCTCTTTTCATAAACCTGTGATCTAGAAGTGTCACATTTTACAATCTGACGCAACTGAAATCAGATGTTCATCACTTGATTATAAATTTCGTATGGTCTATGTGAAATAATGCAGCACTGAAGAAATCAACCAATTAAATCTGTTGTGGTCTATCATTGTAAATTTGAACGATAGACTTGCCACATGGCCAGAAATTACTTCAACTCACCTCCTCTATAACACACTTCAAATGTTTGGTTAACACGTCATTCTTTAACGTTTCCTTGGCCTTCTGTTCACTAAGGCCAATAGTTAAGAACAGGCTCATTAAATCATCGTGCGCAACCATATTTAAAACTCTACAACTTTGATTTTATTAGCATAAAACCCTTATCTTGCAACACTTTGCAATCAGAAACGTGCATACGTGACGCGGAAAGTAGCACCACAGCCAGCACAGCACGGTCACAGAGTTGTAACCACAGATCATACCTGTTGTAACACTGCCACAGATTATGTATGACAACTATCTTCATCCGCCATCTGGAATGAAATAGCTACACAAGTAATGCCCGTTCGAATAGCAGATGTCTCTCTCAAACAGTGAGTACGGAATTCCAAGCTCACGTGCACACCTGTTGTACGGAATTGGAAATACATGTCCGTTAATCCTGCCACTTTTCCTCCCAGCCGTACAAGGGCGTTTTTGGAATGTTTCCCATTTCCCCAGTCCAGGCATTTGAACAGTCTTCCCATGGAAATCTACAGAAATCTTGTTCCGTATATGTTGGCATCACAGTCAGTAACATGGTCATTAAGCTTCCTTACCAACCTTTGCCCAAATTTCATGACCTATTGGTATTCATATTATAGTCGTTCAGGTTTATGACCCCATGTAATCGGATAGGTGGGTACCAGAGTTCTGGTGGATCATACTCTGAAGTTGGAGGGCGTATATGGCATTACAATCCACAATCTATGGCATCTTAAGACAGCCTAATTTATGAACTTCCACCACTTTGAAAACATGGAATGTTATACCTAAATGAAGCTGCCTCAAAAAAACTGCTAACTGAATTTTACAAACTTAACATGATAGCCATATTCTATACAGAGTCACCATATAAGTCTGCTGTGACAGGCAGGAGGCAGGATTGTGACATTACCAGCAATCATAGAAACTTCTCATTGCTTACAACAAGAAGTCACAGAGAGCTTGGATCACAATACCTGTACAAATGACAACTTTACAGGAGTTTAGCTGATAGCAAATGAGAGCGTATTCAGTCATCATATTTGCCTTAACCCTTTCCCCGTTCAATTTAAATCGCTAGTGCCTGGGCAGAAGAGCCGAGTTTTTGCACGGGACATTTAAATTTACGTACTAAACCAGAAACGCTTTAGAGCGTTTAGAGGGGGAGGGGACTTTTAAATCCCGAGCGCTTTGGAGCGTTAGGGAGGGGAAAGGGTTAAACTCTTCTCTGCCTGAAGTTTGCAGGATGACAATGTTGTGTAAACATATTACATATGGAACACAGTTTCATCCAAGTTTGTTTCCAGTTGGCCACAGTGCATTGTAGTCAGGTCATGCACAGACCCACCATTCAACGCTTTGCTGCCACGATGGCATGACACAAGGCAGGAGACTTTTCAGACATAAACACTATTCACAGAGCATTAACAACATGGTGGATAGAAGCAAAATGATTGATGTGACAGCTATGGTGATGGAAAAGTGACAGAGACTGTGTAATGGGGACTGACCAATTGTTGTCTCTGCACTGCAGCAGTTCTGTGTGGCTCAAGGTACGCTCATAGGCCCACTAAAAGTGTTAATATTTAATGCACTGTGTTGGCCAGGACACATAGTGCTGGGTGATTTCAGAGTCCAAGTTTTAAGAGAACATTATCTATTTATTACACAGAAGATTTGTATCTAAATAGCCTGAATATCACCTTTCAAAATCACAGCATCCCTTATTCACCAGTAAATATAAACAATATTTTTGTTACATCACCAACATGTCATCCTATCAGATATATATAAAACCAGGTAATCAAATTGGATACCTGTAAAAAGATGATGCATACCACATATAGTGTATACAAATAGAAATATATATTTTTATATATTTAAAATTTAACATAAAATTTTAATACTTCAATATGTTTACAAAACAAACCGAGAACATGACAAGTTTGAGAGATATATTACCTTAACTTGGAACTAACTGTCTTTCATACCTAATGATATCGAGATCACTGGTTACACCATAACACTTTCCTTTCACCTACTGAAAAATATTTCACCAAATTTTCTCTGACACTTGTAAGTAAGTCTCCAACAATCATAATTCAAATATATACATAATACACATACACTGCACAAAACCACACACACACACACACACACACACACACACACACATATGCATACTTAATTGTGCTTCCAAGGACACTTACTAGTTTACTAGACAGTACAAAATAACCTGTTTTGCTATGTTTTATTCTTTAAAACTTTTTCACTTATATGTGTTGGTTTCCAGGCTTCCTCATTTGTCCACACAAGTAGTTCGTTCAGTGAAAAAAGAAAATCTTACTGTACACAGTAGAGACTTTCCACTTCACAGACTCTTTGCCAAGCATAATTTATAGTCATGAAAACTGCACTGAGGTACATTTATTGGTACTTATAGACTAACACACATTTTAGTCATGCAGTGAACTAATGCTGCATTAATTAAACTCAGCACACCAGAATCAGATTTGAAATTTCTGATTTTAGAAACACTGAATTCTAATACCACTTCCTGAAAGAAGTCTATTCACTTACTAAAAACTTTACTTTGATGTTTCTAACACTCATGCTTCATATACACAACGTCTCAGGTAAACATCTCAGACCAAAGACTGCCTCTCTTGGTGAGGTTTGTCACAGTTTTCCTCAGTCCCTCTAGGCAAATAGTGGAACATCATCTTAAAATGTTTCCACATCCTTTCCAACTCATGATGGAAATATATCCAGTTAAAAAAATGTTGTTCAAACTAAAGAGTGAAAAATTATTTTATCCACCTCTTTGTAAACCTTAACATACTACACTAGACATCTCACAAATAACTAACTGAAGTCAAACACAAATAGAGACTTGCCAAACATTGATGGCACAGCAGACTGGACAGACAATTGATGAGATAACAAACAGTTTGGCTCAATAAGCTTCAATAATATGCATGCTTCCTCTAATTATGCATGGTTTTTGCTCTGTATAGAATGTGTGGAATGAGCAACAGTGACACACATACACCACACCTATGACACTATTTTTTTAAGTGTGTTATTAAATGACGCAGTCAATGCTGGGATTATATAGCAACAGGATGACACTACAGTTGAAAAACTATCCCATTAGCTTGCACTTTTGGCTGGAAAAGCTGTGTGCGGGTAGTAACCCTGCAAAAAGCCAGAATCCTTAAAGGTATCATTCTCTCCCCTTCCCTTCCATCTTTATGTCCTTGTGTTACACAGTTTTGCAATATATTTTCAGTAATTTCCATATTTTCTACATGTGGCCAGTGGCAGATAAATACACAATGCAATTAGTAAATTTGCAAACAAATAAAAAACTGGAGATGCATGTGAGTTAGTCAAGCAGGAGCTGCAAGCAAAACAAGTAGTATGTATAGTACGTATATGTCTAACTTGTATTTGTGCTTTCTACAGATATATCTAAGGTCCTATTATCCACTAGTCTAGTAAGTACATGAAATATTTCTCTGAGGGTAAACAAGATTAAGCATGAAACTGACAACTCATGCCCACTTAGTGCCAAGATAAATAACGCATTGGAGTTTCACATACATGATAAAGGTAGAGTGCTTAGGCACAGGGACACATTTACCTTTATTTACTAACCAAACCCCACCTTCCTGTGTCACCTCTCTTCATGCACAATAAGTCAGCCAGGGTAAAATTTGGTCTGTGTATAGTCCCCAACCAAAATAAGCCAGACTTCACCATCTACATCACTTTCTCCATAAAACTTGCAGCAAGGCAGTGTGATTTGTTGCAGCAACGTAACATTTTGAGTATTAAATCAGAATATAGTTTATATTACATTTCATAGTTTACTTTTAGTTCATACAGTTAAAATCACAATCACAGACACGTTCATGCTATGTGGTAACATGGCAAACACTTTCATGGAGAACAGGCATATCATATTTGCATGGTTCATAAAATTTGTACTAATTATTTCTTTTCCTAATAGTAACACATCACTATCATAAAAAATTGTATTTATTTATGACTAACAATCACAGGTCAAGATGAACAGTTTCTATTACGTATATCTTCTTATTTCCTATTATATATATATATATATTAATTTATTTATTTCCTATTTTATATATATATATATATATATATATTTATATTTACTCACTGCTCGTTAAATACACAGTTCAAAATCTTGCTAGTGAAACAGTCACATCTGTGTCCCTTTCCCCATTTCTGTATGATATACATCCTGAAGAAAGGCACTGTTGTTCTACAAAGAAAAGTTATATTTCAGGGTAAAGGCCAGGGCAGTCCAGAAAAATCTACTGGCCCACCAAGTCCTGCATCTGCTTCCAAAAGGCTCATAATCACAGCCATTGCAGCTTCATCATTTCCATCACTGGAAACACCAGGGTTAGGTGACTCTGGTAAAGCAGCACCACCTATCATTTCCATCATCTCATCATCTGGTTCCACACCTATGAAATAACATTTATTATAAGCCATGAATACTGAAACATTACCACACAGGAAAAAGTAAAGTTGTCCCTGTGCATGACATGACACATGAGGAAGTGGAGGTATACTCCCAAGCATTTTAACCTTGGCACTATTCAGAGGTGAGAAGTCAATTGAACACCCCACAGAAAGGAATTCTGGTTCCCATTGGACAGTAGGGCAGGTGAGCTCCAGGGATGGTCTGGACGTTTTGAAAAAGAGAAATGTCTCTCACTATGATCCCTCAGTCATCCAGCGTGTAGCCTACAGCTATCCTGACTACACTCTTCCAGCTCCAAAAATATTACCATTAATAGCATTAGAAGTGATGTTCAGGAATTAGACAATAAATAAGTTTTTGATTTTTATAAGTGAAGATGGAAACAGCAGCAAGTGCCACGAGTGAAACAGGAATAATCATAGAAACATAAGCAGAGGTAGGATCATCGTCAAGACTGTTCAGTATGACAGCTCCATATTATTATGAAAGAAAAGTATAGGGAATGGACTGGAAAGGAAGGTAGTAGTAGGAGTCAAAGAGGGGAGAATTTCACTAATTCATCAGACTGAGAGGAAAGTGGGAAGAATACAGCCATTTTTCTCAGAGCACCAGTAACTGCTTCTCCTTTCCCTCTCAAACTGGTGACTATCATTCTTCTCCCTTCTTCCTTCCACACCACACATTCTCACTCAATTTCTTCCCACCTAACCATGAAGAATTTCATTATCTTCCTCTCTCTTCCCCCTGAGAGTGTTGACACCCTGTACCTTATCTGCATTCACACATCATGTTCCTTTCCATCTTCCTGTCTAGGGCAGTAAAAGTTACACAGACCCCTATCTGTTTATTCATGACATAGGAGACCACTTTCCTATTCTTCCTCTCAGAACACCAAGCCTCACACATATCTGGACCTTCCCAGATTGGTGCTCTGTATTCCTTCTACAGCATCTTAAACAGCTGACTCTCCTGTTTTTCCCTTTCCTAAGACAGATATAAATCTGTCCCATTCCTTCAATTGCAGACTTACACATCAATTTCCTACCATCATACGCTAGTGATCCTCCCTCTGACTGGTGACCCTCACACCCTTGACTTTCCTTTTGGTGGGTCTCACTTCCTTCCCCACTATCTAAATCAAGTGCTCCACCTACTTTCCTTTATCTCTCAGAAGAAAGGAATCTCTCTTCCACCTCCTTTCCTTTGGTCTGAAGACTGTCATTTTTTTCCCTTTATATCTTACGTCTAAGGCAAATAGCAGCGAAGATGGTCAGAAGACAAGGTAGTACCAGTCATCACTCTGTTGGGAAGGGAAGAGAATGAGGTGCATCTAGATATTGGGTAATGCAAAGAACGGAAAACAGGGTACCTTGCAGAGGAAATTAATGAAAATTGCCATTACAATGTTATTATTACAGGACACATGCATCAACAACGTCAACACATGAACACACACACACACACACATATATATATATATGTATATATATACACACACACACATATACATATATACATATACATATATATGTGTTTCACCTTGCTTGAAAATACCCTAAAATTATTAACCCTTATCCTGCTTACATGGAGAATATGGTGAGCTCCTAATAATGCCAGCAAATGGCAGATGGGATTTAATTTGGCGCTTAAAGGGTTAATAATGAAATTGTTGCCTTCAACAAAATTAGTAACTGATAACAAGATGATAAGGTAGAAATCATAAAACCTCTTTCCCTGTGGCAACTACAGTAAAAGTTGCAATATCCAGTACCTTTAGGACTAAAAGTGATGCTAGATATTTGATTTTCTGAATATTTGAATATTACATCTAATGGAAATTTTAGTGCACTTAGCAGCCTAGCTGACAAACCCAACCACTTAATTTGTCGTATGACATCATGAACTCTTGTCACGGAAGCACTTCCTATGCTCCTTTCTTTACTATTTACATAGCACACCGCGTAAATAACTAAAAGGCATCAACATTCGATTGCTGAACCCTTGGAATAGACACTCAGTGGTACCGGTTCATGAAATCGTGAAATATAATGAGTAACTGTGCAGCGAACAGAACTCTCTGAATTATCAAGTGCCAGATGTCACATTTTTTAATGTATTACTATGTATCAATTTACAGACCCAGGCCATGTGTCACTAATATACTTCCATCACACAAGTTCATACATCTGCCACACTGTTACCATGTAGTGGGGCGGGGGGGGGTTACAGTTTCCACCATCCATATAAGTTTTCAGGAAAATCAGTCAACGGTTCAGAAATGAAAAAGATGCACAATCATAGATAGCATAATCATAAACCTATTTTTCCCTTAAGGATGGCATCTTAATTAAAATCTGGTTCAAGAAGCCTCAGCACTATGTCTCAAACGTTGTGATAGCTGTATTTTATATTATATGCCAACAGTTTGAGCAGTGAACCATTTTTGGTAAAGATGATAAAGTTTAATTTCAACCACCTGTAAAGTATCCCTAATATTGGACCAACAGACACAATATTCACAAGACAGGGAATGTTCACAGAGTGAAACACTTTTGCTCATTCATCTACCACAGCAACCAGTGAACAATGGTAACAGTGGTAGCAAAGGTAACCATTGGAGCATTGGGACTTAGCAACCAAGGTATCTATGGTAACCAAAATTACTGGTAACTTTAGCAACAGTGCTACCAAGGTAACTGTAGCATACTATAAACACTGGCAACCTTGCTAACAAAGGCAACCATGGTAACATTAGTGAGCAAAGTAGTCATAAATATACATAGTTCTTCATGCAAAGTGCATGATATTTTTGCCCAATTTTAACCAAACTGGAAATCCGTCCAACAGGAGTCAAGTTGTTGCATGCGGATGGACAGACAAACGGACGTGCATGAAAAGCTACCACTTTGTTTTTGCAACTTTGCAAATGCACCCAAAACGTTTCTGATAACTTGTAGTGTTAGGTCCCCAAAGTAAACTTTCAGCAGACTGCTGAATATAGACAGAGAAAGAATGTGCAACAGGACTCTTAGGTCAACACAACTTCTGCTGCATGAATCCAGTATGGACTTTGTAAAGGATGAACATAACCACTGGTCTTATCACAGTATTCTTATAAGGTGACAGTGAACAGAAGAACTTATCACACAGTTTGAAAAGTAATGCATACAGTAAACAAAATACTAAACAAATTTTGGAAAATGTACAGATGGGAGGTTCCCATATTGAAATAATTCTCAAAGACTTGAAAATAAAGTGTTCAAGAAAATACATGTACCAAAAAGGAACAAAATAAGTGGGCAGTTTAGGATATCACACATTGAAGAATTTTTATTACTTGTTGAGGCCAACTAGTTCCTATTATGCTTCAGTCAAAGAACAACAGACTACAATGGGATGGGCACAGAATAAGAAGACAAATAGTATTCTGGTAGAAAAGCTTGTTGGGGGAAAAAACAATTTGGAGGCCACAGAAAGAGGAAGGGGATAACATTAATGTGACTTTCAATAAAGTAACTTGTCAGAATGAGAGACTGATAGAATTGGTTTGGATTGTGTCATGTGGGCTTGGGTATTAGCAATGTTGAACAGTTAGGTTCTACTAGTAAGCAGTAATATTTATTATTAGTTTATGCAGAAACTTGCCTGAGGAACTTCGGAAACCTGAGTCAGAGCAGAGTTCTTCAAGCAAGACCTCACCTGGCTCACTAGCGGCTGAGAGCTGTACGTTGTCACGGATGTGACTGAACAACCCAGATGTATTGTTGTTGCTGCTGCTGCTGTTGCTGTGATTTGTCCGCTGAAGTGGTGAAGTAGTTCTCTGTTGTGATGGTTGTTCACTTAAGTTGCTTGTGACCAAAGTCTAGAACATTTTAATAAGCTGTCTTTTAATAACATATGTCTGGGTATCAGATTTGTTGCCTCCAGCCACCTTTTATGAAAAGAAATTGTTTAATGAACTTGTAAGTCCTAAAGAAATCATGCACATGAAAGATTTATAGTAAGTTATAGGAATTTCCAGAAAATATTCTCCTTTGCTTACACTTGCAAAATTGACATCATCCTCACTGTTCAAAGTTCCTACTAAAATACATACCATCCCTTTTAAGAAAAGTGTCCAGCACAACTAAACAAGTGTTCTTACTGTTTACATTGTCATGACTAACAAGAGATACATTATCAGTCAGTCCATGGCTCTAAAATGTATGATGTAATATCTGATATTCCTCTGGTCTGTGTTTACCTTGTCTGCCTAATTATTTCATGATACATCTTGTGTTATGCCTCTTCTAGTTCCCCTATAACGCACACAGATGGATGGTTCCAACTTTGCAGACCAACAGGTCTGTTGAATACGGTACGTACTTTCTGCTGGGCTTTGTGATCCAAAATTCCATTTTGGCAATCATGTAGGCCTACACTTAGGTTCTGAAGTACTGATGTAGGTGGAGGTGCAATGTATCCATTCCATTAGCCCAGAAGTAATAAATCTGGATTGTTATTTAATTCTGAGCCAAACAAGACAGTCAATTGCATGTGTTAAGTAGCAATGGAAATTCAAAATTGTATGCCTAGACTTTGTTATATAAATAATTTTCATAGAAATTACACACTTCAATTCACAGACTGTAGTTAATGGGACAAGAATAACAACTTGAAAGTTAAACACACAGTGGTATGGGCATGTCAGTTATAGTTGACAAGACTCCTTTGACAGCATCAAAAGTGAAGACATTGTGAGCCAGATGCAGAGACCATGCGAGGCAAACAGCAGACAGAGGTACAAAAGGAGTGCTAATGAGAGGATAAAGAACAGCTCAAGTTTTATTGTGAGAAATACCCAACTTGTATGATGATAGTGTATACAAAGTACCACCATCACTGATGTTTCTACCAGAAGGGATCAGTTTAGGATGTGACTTCCTCAATATATATACTTATATGCTTATAAATACTGCTGTTGTCTTCTGATATCTTCAGGATATTTGCTTTCACTTTGCTTCCCACATAGGCATTTATATGATATCTTCATTTCTAACACTCCCAAAGGAATTTTACTGTCATTCATCTATTTTCAGGGTTTGTGTAACAATCTTGTCTCAGACTCTATATTTCTGGTCCTTTTCACATTACTCCATACTCGACAGAGCAAACTAAGAATGCATTTTATACTGAAAACTGAGAATCCAATTCACTGCCAGGCTGCATCCCCCTGCCCCAAATCAATATTTTAAAAAAGAAACACCAATCTTGTAGAAACAATTAAATGAAACATTTTATGTGATTTACCCTCCAGTCAAAACCAGGCACTGCAATACACAGACCACTATTACATTGAAATTTTCAAAAGTACAACAGAAAATCAAGGAAGTCTTAGATGAACTTAAAAAAACCAAGAAGATTAGACCCTGTGATTTAAATTAAGTGAATGAGTCACAGAACATGAAGTTATATTTATGTGTGTACAAATTCAGTTGCAATAATATTATGTTACAGTTACATTTATGACATGATTGTTATAACATACTTTGTAAAGTCCAACATAAGTTACATACAGCCTCTGGGTTAGCCCTTCATGCCACCCACCCCCAACAAAAAATGATGGGGGCGTGACTGCGAACTAGTGTGCAAGTACCTCTGCACTTGGCGAAGTGACTTGTGGGGGCAGAACAGTTTCTGCATCTGGTGATGGGCTACCGTCAGATGAAGAATCCCCGCCATGACGCTGTGAGTCCAACACTTCCTCCGCTATTTGTCGCCCAAACTTACTTGCCTCCACATGTGTGCTGATCAGCTTCTGAATATCTCGTCCTCCAGCAGCTGAAGTGCATTACAGGGCATTAAAGTATGTCACCAAACAATATCTTGTTTCAAAATTTTCAAACAATAATCCAGTTCCTATTGAATAGCATATTTGTATTTATATATATAAAATATTATACTTTAAATAACAAACTAAGACCCTTTATATTGAATTTTTGACAGACATGTTAATGTTGAGATAAATATTAAACTGTCACAGCTACATAATATCTACTACCTTACACTTGCATACTCTTTAGATGTTCACATAATTATAGACAGTAGTATTCCTAGCAACAATAAAATCAAATGTCGCATTTCTGCTATTTGCACTCCTGAATCATATCCAGGAAATTATATTTTCAACTGTCAACTGGTAGTATGACTATCCTTCCATTTTTGTGATTTCTGTCAGCCTCTTGATTCTGCAATTTCACTTACAACACTTATGTGCATATAAGGTTACCCCTCTTCATTTAAAGTCTTTGATTTTCTGGAAAATACCTAAAGAAAATGTGTTTTACTTTGTGTATGATTATAATATGACCCCCTCACCTTTGAATATAAATAATCTGGAAGAAATTCCCATATTGTATTCACATAAATGCAACAAAATATGTCATTACAATTTGCTTTCACATCCTTCATACTTATCCTTCTGTGTAATGCAGCTGATACCATATCGTTAAATAAATATATATAAATATAGACAGACATGTATTTAATTAAGACTCCCTGTTTTCAAACTGAATAGCAGAAACTGTGGCAAATAAAGATCACTTACAGTGAGAGAAAAAGTCAAAATTCAGTTGTGACTGGCTTGTTCCCTCTGACCTCACAGTACTGCCCTCAACTACACGCATGTCAGACCTGAAGGAAACGTTACAGAATTTGAATCAAGAACACTGTGCAGGATGATACTGAAAGTAAATGATGACAAAACAGCACTAAAAGAACATCATGTAACTTCCTTTATCACCTCCTGCAAAGAAGGTCAGCAAACTAAAAGACAGATAAGGTAAACTGTACCATCCTCAAGCACCATGCCTCAGAGACAGTTCACACTAAACCACTTGATGTGGGACTCGGGTCACTACTTTTCAGGAGAAATATCCTGTGACATCCACTGAACATGAGATGGGGTGGGCTCTAGAATGAAAATGCAGACAAACATTTAGCTTCACGAGCCGGCCACTTCAACCCCACATTAAATAACAGCTGATTTTGAATCAACAGATAAGTGAAAATGGTTGTAAAGACGAAAATCTTGCTATCTCTGAAAGATGAATACCAACCATCCAGCCTGTAGCTTGTCACTGTGCTGAATGAGACAGCCTTGCTGAAAATGACAAGCTCATTCCGTTGACAATTATATATTCTCGTGTTTTTGAGAAGATACAAGTTAGCATAAACCAAAATGCTCTTATCACATGTGCAAGCAAGCAAGCGAGCTTTCACGCACGCACACACGCACACGTGTGCACACTTACACACACACACACACACACGTACATACACACACACACAAATGCAAACTATTTGATCACACCATGCATTGTGCATGTGAATTCTTCCACTTCTCTACCTGCATTGCCAATTCAGGACAATGTATAGACAGTGCTAGTATACTGCACTGGTTCCCAAGATGTCTTAAATCAGATCTGCTTTGAAAGCAGTTAAATGAGGATGTCACATGAATAGCCACAGGAGAAACCAAGAAAGAAATGGAGAGAAAAAGTGAAGAAAATTGACATACACCTTGGTGAAATAATCATTGCTAAAGATGATACAAAGCATCACACTTTTTACTTACAAAACAACACTATTCTTGGCAATGAGATATTCCACATCTTTTGTCCATGGATTTCTGAACGACTTCCACTCACTTTGCAGGCGCACAAAACAACCATCTTTGCTTCGGAATTGATACACCTGCAGAAGTGACAAAATGAAATTAAATCATAATGTTTCTCACACATTTTATGAAAGAGGTGGAGAAAGGATTTGTGGTTTATTAGCACAATAGTAAAAATCCTGTCATCAACCACTGACTGTAAAACTTTCACAGATTCAAACACAATGTGTTATCGCCGCAACAATATCTCAGTAATGACACTGTCAGAAGTACAATTTTCCTTTCAGGTGACTATGTGGTATGGATTACAGCTTTGTATTGAAATGAAATCTACAAACCCATTGAAGCTTTGCTGCAATGACATGTTATTTTCATAATCCCATTTAAATGCCCCGCTGAAGTTGAGTCTGGCTCATGGTGTAGCCCTTTGGCCTAGCACTATGTCCCAAGAGCCAAGCCCATGAACAAGGCACAGGGGTTAATAAACACACATATGGATATTTGAGTGTGAAATTTGTTGACAAGCTGACCTGAGTTGTTATGCGATCTGTAGCTTGCAGTGCCGCTTTATGTGATTCAGCTAGATGAAGTATGTCATCATGATGGTAATACTCATACATGCTTGTACCTAGGAGCTCTTGTGGCAGGAAGCCAAGCACTAATGTTGCTCTGTAAAGAGAAGCATTCTTTAAGATTCTATAATACAAACTTCACCCACAGAACTACAGAATATTTGAAATGAAGAGGGAGAAGAACAATTATAGTTCCAATACTATTGAAATATTTTGATAGTTTTTTTTTTTGTAACGTGCATCTTGATAGTATCAAAGTTTTTTATTCATCAACGAATGCACAAGCGATTGTTTTAAAAACAATATTAAAATTTACATTACAATAGCTCCAACATGTTTCAGTGTAATCACACCAACTTCGGGGAGCTCATTATCCATGCTTGCTAAAGTTACACTTTGTTAAAATAGT
>Ga0123357_10002300_pt1 | contig 21190 bp, 22 predicted proteins | sample TergutEmb28metaG_FD_89873 | JGI IMG/M metagenome (GOLD analysis project Ga0123357, IMG submission 89873) | Embiratermes neotenicus P4 segment gut microbial communities from Petit-Saut dam, French Guiana - Emb289 P4 | ecosystem: Host-associated > Arthropoda: Insects > Digestive system > Gut ... | reverse complement strand
AGTGCGTCCGCTTCAGAACATAAGTCCCAGTGCTATGCTGTCATGACCATATGAGTATCTGGCTTGTTGACAACGAATAAACAATCACATTAGACAACAAGGTAATGTTATGAAGAGTATTCTCAAATATCTTAGTAAAAAAGAATGGACAATGATCGTGGCGGTCGTTGTTCTCACTGTGGCCCAAGTATGGCTTAATCTCAGGCTGCCTGAATATATGGGCGGCCTTACAACTGTTATAAGCACCCCTGGCAGCCAGATGGGCGATGTATATTGGTACGGCGGGCGCATGGTCGCATGCGCCGTCGGAAGCTTGGTGATGGCGATACCGATAGGATTACTTTCATCGCTGGTAGGCGCATCCTTTTCACAAAGGATCAGAAGCCTGCAGTACAACAAAGTTAATTCTTTTTCGATGAACGAGATTAACAAATTCTCGATAGCCAGCCTGATCACTCGCTCGACAAATGATGTGACGCAGGTTCAGCTTGTGGTCACCATTGGATTGCAGCTGATCATCTATGCACCGATGCTTGCGGTCTGGGCGGTCATCAGGATCGCAATGAACGGCAACAGTATGGACTGGACGATCGCAACAGGCGTGGCGGTGCTGTCCCTTGCCCTCATATTCTCTGTGCTGGTGATGATGGTTATCCCCAAGTTCAGAAGGATGCAGACCCTTACAGACAACATCAACAAAGTGGCAAGAGATAATCTCACAGGGCTTCCGGTCATACGCGCATACAATGCGGAAGATTATCAGGAAACAAAATTCGAAAGAGCAAACGAGGATCTCACTGGCACTCAGCTCTACACAACGCATGCCCTGGCTGTTATGATGCCTCTTGTGACTATCATCATCAGCCTGCTGTCGGTTGCCATCTATTGGATCGCTGCCATACTCATCAACAATGCAGACCCGGCGGAAGCACTGCCTCTGATCTCAAACATGATCGTGTTCTCATCTTATGCCATGCAAGTGATGATGGGGTTCATGATGATCATGATGCTCTTCATTTTCCTGCCGCGTGCACAGGTGGCTGCGAAACGTATCAATGAAGTGATCAACACAGAGCCATCGATCAAAGACGGAGCGATGAACGATTCGGACAATTCTCTGAAGGGCGAGGTTGAGTTCAGAAATGTGGGGTTCAAGTACCCGGGTGCTGCGGATTATGTTCTGAAAGATGTGAGCTTCTCTGTCAAACAAGGCGAGACGATAGCGTTCATAGGTTCAACCGGCAGCGGAAAAAGTACACTAATAAACCTTCTCCCAAGGTTCTATGACGCAACCGAAGGGACCGTTCTTTTGGACGGAGTAGATGTTCGAGAATACAAATTAGAATCACTTTACAACAAGATCGGATATATTCCTCAGAAAAGTGTCCTATTCACCGGGACCGTAGCATCGAATGTGGCGTTCGGTGACAACGGTAGCGAAAAAGCAACAGAGGACCAGATCAGGAACGCCGTGAGGATAGCTCAGGGAGCAGACTTTGTCGAAAAAATGGATGATGCCTATGATTCGGAGATCGCACACGGAGGCACAAATCTTTCCGGCGGTCAGAAACAGCGCCTCTCTATTGCAAGGGCAGTGTGCAGAGCCCCGGAGGTCTACATCTTCGATGATAGTTTCTCGGCGCTTGATTATAAGACGGACCGTGCTCTCAGGACCGCTCTGAAAAAGGAAACACGTGGAATCACCAGCATGATCGTGGCACAGCGCATCGGGACCATCATGGATGCCGATAAGATCGTTGTTCTTGATGAGGGGTGTGTTGTAGGGGTCGGAAAACACAAGGAACTTCTGAGAACGTGCGGAGTGTACAAGGAGATCGCTATGTCTCAACTTAGTGAAGAGGAGCTGGCAATATGACCGACGAAACAGAAACACACAGAAGGCAACCGGCCAGGGGCCCCGGTGGCAGGCGCGGAGGCATGGGACTTGGCGAGAAACCGAAAAACTTCAAACAGACATGGAGAAGCATAATCGGTTATGGTCGATCGTCTCTTCCGATCATCATCGTGGGAATTGCTGCGGCAGTTGTAGGTGCGGTGCTGCAGGTCATCGGTGTGTATAAAGTAGGGATGGGGTTGGTAAATGAGATAACAGCTGGCGCCCATAGAATGCTCACCGGAGCCGGCGGGATCGATATGCACGCCGTGGAGATCATCGGCCTGACGCTGATCTGCATCTATGTCGGCACTGCGATATTCAACTTCGTATGGGGCTGGATCGTTGCAAGCGTTACGCAGAAGATGACCAAACGTATGAGAAGCGATATATCGCACAAGATCAACCGCATGCCGTTCAGTTACTTCAACAGAGTCAGCTACGGCGATGTCCTGAGCCGTGTGACTAACGATGCCGATATAATCGGACAGACGTCGAACCAAGGCATCTCCACTCTTGTGTCGGCATCAGCACTGCTGGTCAGTTCTTTGATAGCAATGCTGTATACGAATTGGATAATGGCACTGACCGCCGTCGGTTGCAGCGTGCTGGGTTTTGTCATGATGATGGTCATTATGAAGAAATCACAAAAATTCTTTGCCGCGCAGCAGAAAGAGCTCGGCAGTGTCGACGGTCATGTTGAGGAAGTATATGCGGGACATAATATCATAAAAGCATACAACGGCAACAAAGAATTCAGAAAAGACTTTGATGTCATAAATCAGAGGCTGTATGAAAGCGGGTGGAAGTCTCAGTTCTTCTCGGGGATAATGTGGCCTTTGATGCAGTTCGTGGGCAACTTCGGATATGTGGCAGTATGTATCGTCGGAGCCGCGCTGGCAATAAAGAGTAATGGTCTGGAATTCCTTGGAGTGATTGCCACATTCATGATCTACGTAAGGCTGTTCACACAGCCCCTTGGTCAGCTGGGACAGGCTATGACCAGTCTCCAAAGGACTGCTGCCGCAAGCGAACGTGTGTTCGAGTTCCTCGACGAAAAAGAGCTGGAGGATGAAAGCCAGAAAGAGAAGCGCCTTACTGAAGTGAGGGGGGATGTGGAATTCAGAAATGTAAAATTCGGATACAACTCCGATAAGACGATCATCCACGACTTCTCAGCAAAGGTAAAAGCAGGAGAGAAGATCGCTATCGTCGGTCCGACCGGCGCGGGAAAGACCACGCTGGTCAACTTGCTCATGAGGTTCTATGAGGTAGACAACGGCGAGATATTGATCGATGGCATACCTACAACAGAGGTCAGGCGCGAGGATGTGCATAACCAATTCTGCATGGTACTGCAGGACACATGGCTGTTCGAGGGTACAATAAAAGAGAATATCGTCTATTCAAAACCGAATGTCTCGGATGATGATGTCATCGAAGCCTGTAAAACGGTTGGGTTGCACCATTTCATAATGACGCTGCCGGACGGATACGACACGGTGCTGAACGACAAAGCGAGTATCTCCGAAGGCCAGAAACAGCTGCTGACCATAGCGCGTGCCATAATCAAAGATTCACCGTTGCTGATATTGGATGAAGCGACAAGCTCTGTGGATACGCGTACCGAGCGCATCGTGCAGGAGGCCATGGACTCTCTGACAGTGAACAGAACATCCTTCATCATTGCGCACAGGCTGTCGACTATCAAGAACGCCAACAAGATCCTGGTGCTGAGGGATGGCGACATTGTCGAAAGCGGCTCCCATTCGGAACTGCTGGCAAAGGGCGGGTTCTACGCAGAACTCTACAACAGCCAGTTTGAGATGGCAACGTGATCTGAAACATCAAAGTGGGGGGGGGGCATCTGCACCGATGTCCCTCTCCCTTACATTTTACACTATGGCATGAAATGACGTATAGCCAGAGTTTCTCAATTACAGAACTTTTTTGACCCCTATATATATACAAAGAACGGCCATTTATTTCAATACAGCAGCATCGCTCACGGAGTGGATGAAAATGGGGACAAAAAGAACAATAGCAGTTGTTGTAATCATTGTTGCGGTATGCGTAATCGCCTTGTCGGCGACTGTTATATACAACGAAAAATCTAACAACAGAAATAATGATGCGAATGTTACGCCCGATGTAGTATTCACGAATCAAGAAGTAATTGTTTTTTCTGATGACAGCTTTGTGAGTGAGGTCCGCGATATTCTAAAAGATTCCACATCTAAAGTGAACGGATATGTCTCAGATGTTCCTTCCCCCGATACCATCGTTGTGATAGATGAGGCTTGGCTTAAAAATGCCGGCAGCGAATCGCCATCCGCAGATCAGATAAAGGAAATGATCGAGAGTGGCATTCCTTTGATCTTTGTCAAAGGAGATTCGTACTTGTATAAGGATTCGGGCATAGCGCTTAAGATGACAACGGATGTCGAAGGCAGTTCAGCTTACGGGATATGCTATTATGGTCCAGATGGAACACCCTGCACATATTCATACACTGACCATACAGGCAACGAATCGAGTTTGGATTATGCTCTGCCGAAGGCATATGCTTGGGCATACATAGCGATAACAGGAGATCCCACTTCTCTTGAGGAAAACTTACAATCAACACCGGATTGAAATCCGGATCTCCTTTCTATGATGACAGGTTAGAAAATAACTCGAACAAAGAAGGTTTCTTGAATCCTGTTTTTACCAAACCTTTATTAATTAAATATAATTCACGAACATCATGAAAGCATTCCGTGTGGCAGGTTCATACGCTGACCCCAGGAAGAGACAACCTTTCTCCATCGAGGTCTCGGCAGAGGATGAGGAAGCGGTAAGAGAGAAGACGTTGTCCATTCTCGGCAGCAAACACAGGCTCAAAAGAAGAGAGATAGAGATCACCGAAGTGACCGAACTCTCTTTGGATCAGATCACAAACCAGGTTGTGAAGTACGAAGTCGGGGCATGAAAATGGAAGACGACGAGCTTCGTCAGGCAATGGCGGTCCTTGAGACCTACGATGCCCAGCTTGAGGCTCTGAACAGACAGGTCAGGCTTCTTCAGGTCTCATTAGATGATACCATGAGGGCGCGCGAATCCTTCAAAGTGCTTGCCGATGCTAAAGAAGGCGATGACATTTTGATCCCCGTCGGTGCATCTTCGTTCGTACCGGCAAAAGTGACCGGGAAGAAGAAAGCGATAGTCGGCATAGGTAACAGACTATCGACGGAGAAGGACCTGGGCGAGGCGGTAGAGTTCATGGAAGCAAGCGTTGGTGAGCTGTCTCAGGCGCTGAGAGAGGCCATAAGCACCCTTAATGAGGTCGAGAGAATGGCTGCAGAACTCACGGCAGCGGTCCAGAACGAATATCAATACAGACAGCAATCTATCCAGTGATGTCTGTATGTTTGATTCCTTAAAGTCCAAACTTAAGAATATTCTAAATAAATCATCATCCAAATTGGACTCTGAGAAGGTCTATGAGGACCTTCCGGAGAAGGATGCTGTTGAAGAGGAGACCCCGGAACCTATTGAGAAAGAGGTCCCTGTCGCAGTAAAGACTGAAGAGACTATCAAGCCGGCGAAAGAGAAGAAGCAGGTTGCGGCGAAGCCCGAACCCGCTCCGGAACCGGAAAAGGAAGAGAAGCCCGTTTCAAGAAAGGAGTGGCTGAAGCGCAACAAACAGAAACCCGCAGGCGCTAAAGAAAAGGACTCTGGCGTCGAAAAGATGGTCGGCGATTCCGGAAAGAAGATCAAAGAAGATCCACTCGACGACCTTCTGGATGAGCTTGAGGTCGTCCTTTTGGAATCAGATGTCGCGTACCCCGTCGTGCAGGACATTATCATTGGGGTAAGAGACAACCTTGTGAACAAAAAATACGGGAGACAGTACACCCTTGAAGAGGTCGTTGAGACCGCCGTCAAGGAATCTGTCAGAAGTGTTCTGAAGGTAAATGAGTTCAATTTTGACGAGTGGTTCAGTAAACAAGAGAGACCAACCGTGATGATGTTCGTCGGTATCAACGGCACGGGAAAGACCACGTCCATTGCGAAGATCGCAAAGAGATTGAGCGATGACGGAAAAAGCGTGGTGATCGCCGCCTGCGATACTTTCAGGGCAGGGGCGATAGAGCAACTGAGCATTCATGCCGAAAGACTCGGAGTAAAGATCGTCAAACAGGAGCAGGATGCGGACCCGTCAGCGGTCGCGTATGATGCCATCGAGCATGCCAGATCAAAAAAGAAAGATGCGGTACTTTTGGATACAGCGGGCCGCATGCAGACAAATAACAACCTGATCGATGAAATGAAGAAGATAGCGCGCGTCTCAAAGCCGGCATTGAAGATATTCGTGGGAGATGCCTTGGCGGGGAACGATGCCATCGAGCAGGCAAAGGTGTTCGACGCCGCGATCGGAATAGATGCTATCATTCTTACAAAGATTGATACGGATGCCAAAGGCGGCGCTGCGCTTTCGATAGCACATACGATCGGGAAGCCGATCGCCTTCGTGTCGGACGGCCAGGGGTATGATGACCTTCAGGTCTTTGATTCGAACTGGATGCTTGAGCGCCTTTTTGAGGAATAAGCTCGATCAGACGCACAGCTTGTAAAACAAAGACGCAAAGACCTTTGCGTCTATCACGATATTGTCTACGACAACATATTCATTTGGGCCATGAAGAGTTCCTCCTCCGTGCTGCCAAACGTATGCGTCATATCCCTCTTTTCTGAAAAAGTTCGCGCAGGTAGCGCCGCCCACTCCGACCGGCCTCGGTCTTTTCCCGATGACCGATTCAATAGAGTCCATCAGCGATTCGAATGTCTCCCCCTCGATGGAGGATGCTTTGCCCGTGATGTGCCTCTGTATCTCCGTGATCTCTATCTTTGCCCCTGACCTTGCCTCGTGTTCCTTCGCAACGCGCTCCGCGACGGCCACGATCTCATCCTGATGATATTCCGGCAATGCCCGGATATCCATGGAAAACTCAAAGTTGCCGGGTATGGTGTTGATGTTCATCACAGTGCCGGTGCACTTTGTGGGCTCGAACGTGGACACACTCGGTATGAACATCTTGTTCTCATTCGGGAATTCTTTCTTGAACTCTGCAAGCAGGTCGTTCAGGAACTCTGTGCCGACCTTGAACGCATTGATCCCCTTGTCCGGTGTCGACCCATGCGTTGATCTCCCCGTAACATTGAACTGCAACCAAACAAGGTTCTTCTCGGCCACATCGACAAGGTCCCCTTCCGGCGTTCCCCAGTCCGGGACTATGAACACGTCATCCTCTGAAAAATATCCTTTTTTGATGAGATAATCTATGCCCATCTTGCTGGAGGTCTCCTCGTCGGCGACGTACGCTACTCCTATGGACCTCTTTGACAGCGTCTCCTTCGGGAAGAACTTGGAGGCAAACATCGCAGATATCACCGCTTGGCCATTATCTTCTGTGCCGCGCCCATATATCCTGCCGTTCTTGACCGCCGGCTCGAACGGATCTGTATCCCAATCCTGAAGGTCGCCTGCCGGAACAGTGTCGGTATGCGCGACCAGCCATACGGTACCTTTTCCTTTGCCGTTCTTCTTGGCAAGTATGTTCGGCCTCATGACAGTTGGGTCGTGGTCATCCTGCGCATCAACGCGGATAACGCTGTCATAACCTTCCAAGTACCCGGTGAGCATGTCGGCCCTTTTGCCTTCGCCGGTCCCCCCATTGACCGGAGCGAGCGCCGGAATGCGTATCATCTCTGACATCACCCGTACCATGTCCTCTCTGGACCCTTCTATCTTTTTGAGGATCTGCTCCAGCTCCATGCGTATGGATTGTCGAGATTCATAATATATTTACTGTCGGAAAAAAGAATTGGGTTGGTTAAATGGTTTAACGTTCCGGATGCTTATTCTCTGCGAACTATCATCGTCACTGCGTTCCCGCCGCCGAGACAGAGGGTGCACAATCCGGTCTCCTTCTTGCGGTCGTGCATGGCATACATCATTGTCGTCAGTACGCGCGCCCCTGAACAGCCGATCGGATGACCGAGCGCTACAGCCCCGCCGTTCACATTGAATTTCTCATCTGGCACTTTGAGCGCCTTCTTCACGGCGCATGATGCGGTGGCAAATGCCTCATTGTGCTCGAACAGATCGATATCGTCGATCGTCATCCCCGCTTTCTTAAGTACGTGCTGAGTGGTCGGTATCGGCGCTTCCATGACGAGTTCCGGCGCTACTCCTCTCTCCCCGTACGCAACGATACTTGCCATCGGCTTTATGCCGTGTTGCTCTGCCCATGATCTGGATGCCACCACTACGGCCGCTGCCCCGTCGCTTAACTGAGAGGAGTTGCCGGCGGTGACCATACCATCCTTCCTGAATGCCGGTTTCAGGCGGGACAGCACTTCCATGGTGGTGTCCCCTCTGATCCCCTCATCCGCCTCGAAGACGGTGTCTCCTTTTTTGGATTTTACAATGAAGGGGACTATCTCTTTCTTGAACTTACCTGCGGCCTGTGCCGCCGCCGCGTTCTTATTGCTGTCCACAGACAGCTGATCCGCGTCCTGCCTTGTGATGCCGAATCTCTCTGCGATGATCTCCCCGGTGTTCCCCATGTGCTGGTTGTTGAAGATGTCCCAGAGGCCGTCATGCACCATAGCATCCGTCATGACCTTATCGTTCATGTTGAGCCCCCACCTGACCCCGTCGAGATAGTACGGGCTGTTGCTCATGCTCTCCATGCCGCCTGCGACAATGACTTTTTGCTCGCCTGCCTTGATCGCGTTGGCCGCATTCATAACGGCCTTCAGACCGGATCCGCAGACATCGTTCAGGGTGTGTGACCCTATCTCGAGGGGTAGCCCCCCACCAACAGCTGCCTGCCTTGCGGGGTTCTGCCCGAGGCCTGTCGAAATGACATTTCCCATTATGCATTCCTCAACATCGGCCGAGGCTATTCCTGCCCTCTTCACCGCTTCGCCTATCGCCGTGGCGCCTAGCTCCGTTACCTTTATGCCATTCAGCGCTTTCCCGTATTTCCCTATTGCAGTCCTTGCCGCACTAAGTATCACAACTTCTTCCACCGATATCCCTCGCGATATAATGAGGAAAGGTAGTGGCCAGGGTATATATTTATGTCGGTGACTCTATTCGTTTATTGCCGAATAAACGGATCATCTAGCTCCATCTGCTTCGGCAGTTTCGGTATTTGGGCCAGAGCTCCCGAACAATACTGCATAGGTAACGTCCAACACGCGCGGGGCCTGCATCACGTTCATACGTGTTTGTTTATGAACTCTATTGGTTGTTCCGGCCCCATTCTCTTAAGCGGCTTTGATAAATGCCTTCTTGCGGCGGCAGGCGGCTCGTACCATCCTTCTCTCACCCACCTTATCTCCTTCTTGGTGATCGAAAGCTCTGCGGCCGTATGGCATCTTCTGCAGCGATATCCTTTGCCTCTCCCGACGGATTCCATCGCCCTGCCGCAACCTTGGCAGACCGGGTTTGATATCTTCTCGTACCTTTCGGCGGTCTTGAGGACATACACCTTTTCTGCATTGAGGGTCCTCGGTTCTTCTCTGAGCTCTCCCATCACCCCTATGAGGTCCCCCTCGGAGAGATTGTCGAAAAGATACCTGAATTCCTTTGATGGCTCATACGCTCCGACCGTCATCTTACCTAATTTTGTGTCAATGTCTGTAAGAACATGGCCGCCGGGAATATGCGTACTTCTGTTAACTTTCCCTTCAACATAATATGATCGGTCAGGAATCATTTCTTTTGGACTGTATGTTATGTGGTCATCTGTCCCCTGATTCGTAAGAAACACCATCCATCGCTCTATCGGCTCACATCTTATCATGTCCTTGCCTAACATGAGTTCCGAACGGTCCTCTCCGCGGAGACCATACATTATCGGGCATGGTGTGGACGGCACCATTGTGACCTTCTGGGTCCTTTCCTCCCAGCTGTTGAATGTCGATGTCAGCGCAGCGTCCATATCTCTTATCGATGATGGCTCGAACACGCGTTCGGTCCCCCACCTTTCTCTGGGCCTATACGTAAGCAGCTCGAGCGTGCTGTCTCTGGGCCTCCATGCCATTCCGCATACAGCTCCGATAATGCCGCGCCCGCCTCTGACCTCGTAGCTGTGCGCCCTGATCCTTATGATCTCCTTTTCGGCCGCACTCTTATCAAGTATTGTCCTGACACCGTTCCAATACATCGACTGCGACGGCTTTGTCCTGCTTACTACCAACCCGGGATCCGAGTCAGGTTCGCTGTTCTTTTCTATTAAAGGGGCGACCCTCTCGATGATGTCTGTCTCTTCTGGCTCATATTCTGCGGCATCATCAAAACAAAAGATATCTCTCCCGGAAACATTGCCGACGAGTGTCTTTTTCCCCCTGCCTTTTCCGAATCTCATTGTAAGCGACGCATTGCCTCTTGTCTTCCAGGGGGTCGCAGGATTGAGCCGGACAAGGCGCGGATAACCTATCATATCCATATCCCCGCTTAATTCTGATATTATCTCTGTGGCAAGGAATGTGGTGCAATTACCTTTGATTGAATCTGTGTCGTCGACCGCAACGTACATATCGATTTGTCAATGATTATCGCATAACCCTTAAAATTCATTATGCATGATTTGCTGCATAGATCTTACAAAATACATGCTGCCGTCGTCCGAGAACGCCCCTTTGATCGCATAGATATTGTATTCGGATGGTTCCGCCTTGACAAAACACCTTATGATCCTGCCGCCAGTATCCTCTAATGAAAAGGTGTAGCCGTTCTGCGTTGTTTTGACATTAAAGGCCATTCCGACAATATCTCCATCCTCCGGCTCGCTCGTGTTCACGAATACTGTCAACAATATTATCATAGACACGGAGACACACAGCAGAGAATAACGGTCTAATTTTTTCACAAAACATTATTTTTTTTTGTGTATTTTAACATGAGAACTACAGTTATAGAATAAAGATCTCTTACGCCCCCGCCCCATCATTTCCAGTGGAACGCTTCAAAAAAATAGAATGGTGTTTGAATGTTTATCCATATGTTCCTATTGCCCATATTACTCCAATAAATATGAATATCCCAATTATACAACCGGCAATGACCAACCATCCTTTCATTGATTATCTCCTCTTTGCATTATGCTGTGTGTATACCTAATATCATCAACCTTATTAAAACTGGTATTGTTGTTTTTAAGTCAAAATGCGGTGCCGAAAGAAACTATTATAACGCCCCTCTAACTATGTAGTAGGGCTTGGGAAAAGGAATTAAAAATGTCAATATTTGACTCCTCTAAAAATAAAAGAAGTGTTCTGATCAAAAATAGGAACATCCTTCAGACAACATACATTCCCAACCAATTACCTCATAGAGAGAATGAGATAAACAATATTGTTGAGATAATAACTCCTGCTCTTTACAAGAACAAACCTTCCAATATACTGATAACAGGTAAGACTGGTACAGGTAAGACCGCGGTTCTGAGCTATATAGGAAATGAAATGAAGAAAGAGGATCCTGAAGAAAAGAACTGCAGTATGATATATGTCAATTGTGAGATAGTAGACAATACATATGGGATTCTTTTCAATATATCAAATCAAGTTATTATAGATCAAAACAACAGGATCCCATTCACAGGATGGAGTCTGGACAGAGTATATGATACAATAATAGATTATATTGACAGAGAAGATAAGATATTCATCATTGTTCTTGATGAGATTGACAGAATATTGCAAAAGAATGGTGATGATATATTCTATTATCTTACAACAATGAATGAGGTACTGAAAAAATCAAAAGTATCGATAATCGGTATGACCAATGATACAAAATTCACTGAACTATTAACTCCGAAGATAAAGAGCAGATTGGGAGAAGAAAAGGTCGTCTTCTCTCCATATAAAGCAGAACAACTCCAAGATATACTAAAAAAGAGAGCAGAGCTCGCATTTGAACCCGGAGTAGTGGATGAAGCTGTGATATCATACTGCGCAGCGCTATCAGCTCAGGATTCGGGTGATGCAAGGAAAGCATTGGATCTCCTGAGAGTATCTGCGGACACGGCTGAGAGATTGGGAGATATATCCGTTACAGAAGCACATGTGATATCTGCAAGGAACAGTATAGAAAAAGATGCAGTATTAGAAGTAATAAAGACCTTGCCTACTCAGCCAAAGATAGTTCTGAGAGCTATCATCGAGATACATGAAGTAAAAGATATTCCGATAATAACAACAGGGGATGTTTATTCGGTATACAAAGAAATGTGCAATTTATTGAATGTGAATACTCTTAAAGAAAAGATGGTCACCAATCATATATCTGAATTGGACATGCTTGGAATAATTCACGCAAGGGTCAAATCATTTGGAAGGAATGGAAGGACCAAAGAGATCGAACTCAACATCAATAAAGATATAATTGAATTTGTTAAGAAGGATGAATTATTCGAACCCCTTCTGAAATATAAGACAAAAAAGCAGACGACCCTCTTATGAGGGACTCATTTTTTCTTTTCCACTGGAAATGAGGGGGAGGGGGCGTTCATATCCTTGCTCAGTTCCTTTCTGTATTTTTTATAGTATATTTGATCAAAAATGAAACTTATCCCTACCAACAGGAATACTATCAAAAGGATCGAGGCGGCAAGGCTGGGAATTGTATTGGGGGCTTCTTTATCTATAACGGCTGTCTGCCCGTTCATCACCATTCTGAACACACCAACCCAAGGTATCTCTATCCATGCGACGGATTTGACCTGCCCTTCCGTCACCAATCCGTTAACGCCTGCAACATTGAATGGATCAAAAACGGAATTATTATCTCCCATTGTGATGTATCCGCTGTTTGGAGATAGTTCTGCAAGTTTGTCAAGGTTGATGCTTGCGGTGATGTTGCCCATATATCCCATATACCTCAAAGAAAGCGTTCCGGAGAGGCTGTTGTAATCACTGCCGCTCGTGGAGGACCAGCGATCCGAAGGATAATCCTTAAGGCTGGGGGCACTCCAAGTGCCATCATTATTGTAATCAAGCCACAGTATCGCACGGTGTATCACTGGGTTGATCCCCGGCCCGCGGTCATAGACGATGACATCCCCATAATTGCCGAATTTCTTGTATCCTGAGATATATCCGTCAACAAAGGTCTGGATGGGAGTTTTATTTTTGTCTTTGAGGATGATCATATCAGCCGTATCTATAACGCCTATCTGCGACCCAACTCCGTGCTGCATGCTCTCAGATTCGACAACGGTCGTCTGAGGGGTACTGAACCCCGAAGCCAAAAAGACACCGATAAAAACAACAGCAATGACAACGAAAACTGCGGCGATCGCGATCAGTGTGTGTTTTGTATCTTTCTCCATATAAGGGGTTATGCTTCCACTTTATAAATTTGATTCCTAAAACAATTATAAGGGTAAGGGCATTCCAAGGAACATGGAAAGGCCCTCCAACGATGAGTATTTCATGAGCATGGCAGAACTGGTGTCTCAGAGGTCGACATGCATAAGAAGGAGAGTCGGAGCCGTTATTGTAAAGGATAAGCACATACTCTCCACAGGATACAACGGATCCCCCAAAGGCACCAGGCACTGCGAAGAGCTTGGATGTATCAGGGAGCAGCTGAACATACCGTCTGGGACAAGACACGAACTGTGCAGAGGGGTACATGCGGAACAGAACGCGGTGGCACAGGCGGCGTACTTCGGCGTAAGCGTGAAGGATGCTACGATATACACAACTACATTTCCCTGTTCGATGTGCACGAAGATACTGATAAACTCCGGGATAATTGAGGTCGTTTATAAGACGGGGTATGTCGACGATCTGTCGAAAGAACTGCTTTCGGAGACCAAAATAAAGGTCCGCGGATTCCCGGAGGGGGACGGAACGAACCCTCTGCCGGAATAAACCGCCACAGGCCGTATGTTTTGAGGGTCTGCGGCCGTTAGCCTGTGAAAAATGGTCTTCCTGCGCGAAATCAGATACAGATCAAAAGGTGTTGCAAACAGAAACGAACTGCACCCGCGGCAGGAGGTTCAGAGTTCCGATATTCGTCTGAGTGTTCCGACCGCTTGTTCCCACGTGTCGCATTCCAAGGCGCTTTTGTCGAACAGCGGCGTAGTTACTATTCTGTATTCGGCGGTGTCATCGAACTTCAGCATCAGGATGCGGTATCCGTCTTCACTGAATCCCTCCTTTTTTGGGTTGGATGTAACTGATGCCCCGTAGTTGTTGGGGAAATGGTATATCTTGTGAAACCTGTCGCCGTACATACAACCGCATTTACAGTCCGCATTCAAGTCGACAACGTACTCTTCGTATTCCATGATACTTCTACATATTGTAAGGATTTCGAGGATAAAAACGTGTTGCTCGTCAAACTAATATTTAATCCATTCTATTTATGCATCCATGTACTTTGGCAGTGATTCGAGTATATGGAATTTAATATCCTGTGGCCATCGGACAACATTTATCATATGCGGAGCCTCCCTGAGTGCAAATATGGTTAAAATAAGGGAGACATTATCTAATTATTTATCCAGCAGTATTTAACAATATTGTTATATAGGAATGAATAGATTGCATTCCGCGATATCACTCAAAGAGATTGATATCCCTCAAGGAGGAGGAAAAAATTGTCGAACGAAGCAATACTCAATAAACTGAGCGATGCCGTTGTAACCGGTAAGCCGGCAATGGCCAAAGAAGGTGCCCAGGAAGCTCTTGCAGCGAAAATGGACCCGCTCGATGCCATCAACAACGGACTCGTAAAGGGAATGTCGATCGTGGGCGACAGATATGCCGCACACCAGGTATATCTGCCTCAGGTTCTTATGTCGGCGAAGTCGATGTATGACGGACTCGACCTGCTTCTGCCCGCTATCCCGAAGGCTGCGATGGCGAACGTGAAGAAGTGCGCGACGGCGGTTGTAGAGGGAGATGTCCACGACATCGGAAAGAACATTGTCAAAACGATGCTGACCGCAGGCGGATATGTCATCTTTGACCTAGGAAAGGATGTACCGATACAGACCATTATCGAGACCGCCAAGAAGGAAAAGCTGGATGCGGTCGCACTCAGCACGCTCATGACGCCCACGATGGACGGAATGAAGGCATCCGTGGACGGACTCGTAGAGAGCGGTTACAGAAAGAACGTGAAAGTGTGCATCGGCGGCCCGCCCACATCCCCCGCATTCGCGAAGGAGATCGGCGCAGACCACAGAGATGCGAACGCGCAGGACTGCGCAGCATGGCTCAAAGAGGTGTTGTAAATGGCTGACATGACACATCTTGAAAGAGTCACGGCCGCACTTACGGACAAGCCGGCCGACAGACTCACGGTATACCCAATCGCCTGTGGTGTGAACAGAAAACTCATCAACGGCGGCATAACGTACCGTGAGTGGGCGCACGACCCGAAAATGTACGCACAGGGATTCATCGAGGGGCAGAAAGCGTTCGATTTCGACTACGCGATCGGCCTGATGGACCTGTCGGTCATGGCCGGAGACCTCGGAGCACACGTCAGAATGGATGAACAGAACACTCCGTTCGTGGACAAGACGATCATTGACAACACAGAGGACTACGAGAAACTCGAGGTCCCCGACATAAAGAAAGGAAGGTCCGCAGTGCTCCTCGAAGGAACGAGACTCTTCGCCCAGGCCCTGAAGAACCAGGTCATCACCGCGGGATTCGTTGAGGGTCCCCTTCTGGCACTCACGCAGAGTGCAGGCGCGGAGAGGCTGTTCATGGACATGTTCACCAACCCGTCGGCCGTTCACAAAGCACTGGCGACGATGACGGCGTATGATGTCGAGATGACGAAAGGATTCGGCCAGACCGGCTGCGCCGGACTTTGCTGGGACTACCTCTGGGGCAACTACTCCTGCCTTGGAGATGCGGAGTACGAAGAGTTCGAAGGATGCAAGAAGTACGCCATCGGACTCAACGAGCTCACCACAAAAGAAGGAATGGCGGTAGCCATCCACAACTGCGCTGACCTTCCGCACCTGGACACCCAGATCGGCAAGTTCAAGCCCGCCATGTACTCAATGGCATACTACCCGCTGATCCCCGGATCGATGTCTGCGGCAGAAGTCATTGAGAAAGGATATGCCGACAAGACGCTTGTCTGCGGTAACATCGACCCGCAGCTCTTCATGAGGGCAAGCGTCGAGAAGATATCCCAGGTGACCAAGGACCTCTGCCAAGAGGTCAAGACGGCATTGTGCAAGAGAGGACTGGACTCGCCGAAGTACGTTATTGCGTCCGGCTGCGAGGTTCCGCCCGACATCAACACAAAGATGGAAAACATAAAGGCCGTTGTCGACACAACAAAGAAGTACGGAAAGTTCGATTGAACAATTCGGAACTTCCACCCAAACTTTTTACAATTCTTCTTTATTACCTCTCCACGGGAGATGAAAGACCATGAAGGTATCACAAATAGCGGGATTCTTGGGCAGCGGAAAGACTACGGCCGTTATGAAGATAGTAGATAAGCTTATGGAGGACGGACACAAGGTTGCCATCGTCGTGAACGACGTAGGCGAGATCAATGTGGATGCAAAGTTCATCGAATCCCATGGATTAAAAGCAAAAGAGATCGCAGGAGGATGCATATGCTGCCAGATAGCCGGTACATTTGCTGAGACGCTTGCGAAACTTCATGATTCATATGACCCGGAGATAGTGATCGTGGAGCCGTCCGGAGTGGCCATACCGTGGGGGCTGAAGAGGGCGGCGGAATACTCAGAGGCGAAAACGGACATGGTGATCGAGCATGCGCCTGTGATAACTCTCGTGGACGCTATGCGGGTGGACCTTCTCGTGAAAGCGGTAAAAAGGCTTGTGGAGACGCAGATACGCGAAGCGGATGTATGTTTCGTGAACAAGGTCGACACGGCATCGCCGACGGACATAGCCAGGACCGAAGAGATGATAAGGGAGATGAATCCGAAGGTGGAGATCGCCCATATGTCCTCGGAGACCGGCGAGGGGATACAATACGCCTGCGACATCATTGTGAATCGGATATCCCCGAGATACGATGAGGCCGTCGAAGAAGAACTTCTCAAAAAACAATACGGAGGATGAGGGAGTGCACGAAGACGATCACGATGATGACCATGATGACCATGATGACCATGACGATGATCACGACCACGAAGACGATCACGACAGGCTGCATTTGGAGATACACAGGGCGGTTGATGAACTCGGGAAGTATGCCATAGACATAGACATCAACTCGCCCAAGGGAATAGATAAAGGCACTGTGCTGAAATTCATTAACGACATCATGACGGGCGTTACAAAAAGCTGTATGGATAACGGAGCGGACCTCGTGGGCCACGTGAAATCATTCTTCTCAAACGACGATGGCAACATAATGAGCAGTATCATCGACCACCGCGCGCCGCCGAGGATCAAAGACTCTCTGGAGTCAGATACCATATATAAGGCAAGATTCATGCTTCATGTAATCGTCCATGGAATATGGGACGACCGCGTCAGAGAGAGCGTTCTGGATGTGCTGGACGGCATATTCAAAAAATGGAACATCCCCTATGTGATAGCGGCGGATCATTACGATACTGAAAAAAGCATCGCGCACCATACGAAGTGATATCATGGCAGACGGTTTTTACGAAGCGATGAGACAGAAGGGGTTCTCGTATGAGACCACGACCTCTCTGAAAAAATTCAAGTGCCCTTACTGCGGATTCGAGTTTTCGATGATATATGCGCGGACCTTTGCGTGTCAGGGGTGCGCTGAGGCGTGGAAGAACTGTCCGAAAGTAAGATGCAATAAATGCGATTCGGAGTTCTTCATCACGGAGACGCCGCAGGTGAACAGCGAGTTGCAACAGAGGAAAATGGCCGAGCACATCTCTCAGGTCGTAACTAAGTTCAATACAGACATGGGATACAAACCCAGCAGGTGAATACTTTGCATATAGCATTGGGGTTCGATACGGGAGGCACATATACAGATGCAGTCCTGATGGATATATCTGCGAACAAGGTTCTGCAGAAATCGAAAGCACTGACAACGAGAGACGACCTTTCAGTGGGAATAAGGAACACGCTGGTAAACTTTGACAAAGAGTTGCTGAGAAAAGTGGCGATGGTGTCGCTGTCATCAACTCTGGCGACGAATTCGATCGTGGAAGGCAAAGGGTGCCGCGTCGGTCTGATATGCGTCGGCGAGGAGTTCGAGATGTCGATACCCGTGGATGTCCATACGACCGTTTCCGGCGGCCACGACCTTAATGGAAATGAGGTGTGCGAGCTGGACGAGGATGCGGCCAGAGAATTCATGGGATCCATAAAGGACCTCGTTGACGGTCTGGCCATAAACAGCTATCTCAGTGTCAGGAATCCGGACCACGAGCTTCGGCTGAAGAAGATAGCCAAAGAGGTCCTCGATATCCCTGTGGTGTGCGGCCATGAATTGTCATCGAGTCTCGGATATCATGAACGCACGGTCACTTCGGTGATGAACTCCCGTCTTATACCGATAATAAAGGATCTGATGGATTCTGTCAAAAAGGTCATGGGAGAGTACAAGATAAACGCCCCGCTGATGATAGTGAAGGGCGACGGCTCGATAATGAGCGAGGGGGTGGCGCTGGAAAGGCCGATAGAAACAATACTTTCCGGGCCGGCCGCAAGTCTGATCGGAGCGAAGATGCTCACCGGAAGGGGAGACGCGATTGTCATGGATATGGGCGGCACCACCACGGACATCGGAATACTGAGGGGAGGCTACCCGAGGCTGGAGAAGGAAGGCGCGATGATAGGCAACCGCAGGACAAGGGTCATGGCGGCTGAGATATCCACATCCGGCATAGGAGGAGATTCCAGGATAGTCGTCAACGGCAACAAGTTCATGCTGGAATCCGTCCGCGTGGTCCCTCTGTGCATAGCCGTTACGCAATGGCCCCAGCTGCTTCCGCGCCTGAAGGCCATTTCCGGCACCAGTTCCAGATTCACGCCCGAAAGCATGGATATAAAGAACATCGTGCAGGACACAGAATTCTTTGTTAAGATAAAGGATCTGAAGAATGTTTCTTTGAGCAAAGAGGATAAAGCGCTGCTTGATCTCATATCCAAAGAACCGTTCTCCTTAAAAGAGGCGAGTCAGAGATTGAATTTCCACCCGTTCTCATTCAATGTCTCCAGAATGGAGGAGTTGGGAATGGTGCAGAGGATCGGGCTGACACCGACCGATCTCCTGCATGCGGAAGGAAGCTATGTGGAATACGAGAGAGCGGCATCGGAATACGCCATAATTCACCAATCTCAGAAACTGAACATGACCCAGAGCGAGTTCGTGGAATTTGCAAAGGGAAAGGTCATCGACAAGCTGGCCGAAGTACTGCTCAGGAAGCTGTTCTTTGAGGAAACAAACACGTTCGCCGTCGATACCGTGGGGCTGGACCTGATGCGGAAAGCGATCTCGGGCCTGGACGGCTTTGACTTCGGCTGCAGGATAAAATTCAACAAACCGCTGATCGGAATAGGCGCGCCCGTGTCGGCTTGGTTCCCACAGGTCGTAGAGAAGTTCGGAACGGAACTGCTCCTGCCGGAACATTCGGAGGTCGGCAACGCAGTGGGCGCCGTGACGGGGAGTATCATAGAGAGTATGGAGATCCTTCTGAAGCCGTATCCCGGGCAGGGTGCGATCGATGACCCGTCCTGCATATTGTTTGCGCCTTACGGCCGTTTTGAGTTTGAGAAACTGAGCAAAGCGGAGATATTCGCCGTGGAAGAGACAAGCAAGTATGTTAAGGAGAAGGCGCAGAGAGCTGGCGCGGAGCACATAGAGCTGCGTTCCGAGAAGGTCGAGAAGCGGGTCGGGCTCGGAAGGGGCTACGACGGCCGTATACTGATCGAGACGATAGTGACGGTGACTGCGGCCGGAAAGCCGAAACAATTCAATGCCAGAGAGCAAAACGAGCCAACACATTGGTAAGTCTAATAGGATTTGATATCATGAGAATAGGTCTAGTCGCATGCGATATATTTGAGCCGGAATTCGAGCACCTGTTGAAAGACGATCCGGACTTCGTCCACAAGGAATATGTGGAGTTCGCGCTACACGCATACCCGGACGATATGCGCGAAAAGTTAGTGGAGAAAGTGAATGCACTGAAGGGTAAGGTCGACGCCGTTCTGCTAGGATATGCGGTGTGCCAGTCGCTCGGCGGGTTCACCAATGCCGTCGATGTTCCGACAGTCATGTTCGAGGGGGACGACTGCATATGCGTTTTTCTCGGCGCGAAGGAATACGCCAGAGAGAAGAAGATATGCGCAGGCACCTGGTTCTCATCCCCCGGATGGGCGAGAGAAGGAATAAACGGGATCATCAAGGAACTGCATCTCGACAGTTTCGAAGGCGTTGAGCCCATGGTATTCATGGACATGATGTTCGAATCTTACGAAAGATGTCTCTATATTGATACAGGCGTGAAGGATGAGAACAAAGAGTACCTCGCAAGGTCCAAGGACTTCGCAGATCAGCTCAGGCTGAGACACGATGAGAGGGAATGCAACCTGACCGCATTTGAGGGCGCAATAAAGAAAGTAAAGGAATTGGCCGCGAGTGTATCGCAGTAGGGCGGGATTTAAGGGTTTTCCGCCGCAGGGAGATGTTTGTCGCAAGAAACGAAGTTTTTGCAACAATGCCGACATCATTATTGCTATTGATAATCATTATCTATAAGTATTCGACTCGTCCATGCCTATCTCATGCAGCGCTGGACCTCGCAACAATCTTCGATCCTGGAGATCATATACGAAACGGAGCATTTCCTAAGTGCCGAGCAAGTGCACCAGAATCTGATGCGTAAGGATGCGAACATCGGAATAGCCACCGTTTACCGCAACCTCAGAAAACTGGCGGGCCAGGGTCTGATAAGCGAGGTCAGCTGGAAGGATGTGAAGTATTACACCAAACATCCGTTCTCCAATGCGTTATTCGTGTGTGAAAAATGTGAGAAAATGCTCAGAGTGGATATCCACATTACGGATCAGACATACCTTTCCAATGAGGTCGGTATGCCCGTCAATAAATGGAGAATGATATTTGAGGGCATATGTAAGGAGTGTGAACAATGCACATAATGGAAGGATTCCTTCCTCTCCCCTGGGTGATATTCTGGACCCTTGTGGCGCTGCCGTTTTGGGTTTACGGCATACACGCAATGCGTCAATTCCTTGCCGAACATCCCGATCAGAAACTGT
>Ga0123357_10002299_pt1 | contig 21194 bp, 18 predicted proteins | sample TergutEmb28metaG_FD_89873 | JGI IMG/M metagenome (GOLD analysis project Ga0123357, IMG submission 89873) | Embiratermes neotenicus P4 segment gut microbial communities from Petit-Saut dam, French Guiana - Emb289 P4 | ecosystem: Host-associated > Arthropoda: Insects > Digestive system > Gut ... | reverse complement strand
TATACCATGTTTAAAATATTCAGTACCTAAATGTGTTGAATAAATATATAAAATGCAATGTTTAGAGGTTAGCAGTGCGGTACGACCACTATAGTCGTCATTAGGCGTCAAAGGGTTAAGCAGTAATTAATGAATGAGTTATGTTAACAGTAAGTCAATTTAATAAGTATGTGGGGTCCACTTTACTATGTCCCTGGACCATGGCAGCTGTCATGGAAGGTCTACAGCACACGAAGCCTGCATTCACCAAATTTATAATTCCTTTTCCACCAGCAGTTCAACCTACCTTATTTCATAGAAGCATCTCAAAGTGCTCTATAAATTCCTGGTGGATGAAGGTCTCCTAGTTCAAGTGTCCACAGACACAATAAAATGAACACCCGTATTCTAGTGAAGCAAATAGTACGCAAAAAAATATGACAGAACTGCTTTTGTACAGGATACAGGATGCAATACTATACACAGCTAAACTGTTTATATTAAAAAATGTCTTAATGTAACCCTTTAAGCTAACTTTCCTATTGTATAGACATCTTGCCTAAGAAATTAGTAGTACTAGTAGTAGTAGTAGTAATAATAATAATACAGTTATTATTGTTATAATTATCACCATTATTGCTGCTATTATATTTGATTTATTTTTATGAAGAAAACATGCAGACTTTACATACATTAGACTGCATTAACTTAACCTCAAAGTTTTCCAGTGCTGCCACCCTTTGTAACTTTTCACTTACTAACAACACTTCACATATGACATGCAAGCATGCATGTTCAATGCCCATACTACGTGTCACAAGCCCACCTAAAAGAAGTTTTTTGGTAATCACTGTCAAACATTCTGCATAAGATTATCTTCATACAAGTAACACAGTTTTCAAAACCATATTGACATATATCATTTCAGAACTCTAAATTATGAGGTACCAACTGTCCACCTCACCAGCTCACAGGTCACTGTATTATTACTAGCAACTGTCTTAAATGAATAGCCTCAAACAGATTACATTCATACTAAGTTTCATGAAAATTTATCTACTGGTTCAAGAGCTGAGATACAGACACTACACTGACCTCATAAACCTACACTTGTTTTCTCACAGAAGGCAGGTACATGCTAAAAGGAACACATTCAAACATCAGACTGCCTTACAACAGACTGTACGAGAAAACCTAAGTCATCAAGCAACGAAAAATTGTTGTGATGTTGCATGCATGATACACAGTGTTCCACAACATAACAGAATAACTTTGGTGTATGCTCTACAGATCATTTGCAGAAAAACATAATCTCTTCAATTCCACTGTATTTTTTGCCATTCTGAATTTACTACGAATCAAGATGATGTCAGGCCGAATAAATAAAAATATTCTTAAATGTTTAGACACCCAGCATTGCATTTAGAAGAAACTAAAGACAAAAGCAAAATCTATTAAAATACAAGCTCCTTTGTAATGACTCGCAGAAATTGGTTCACTCTGTTATAATTATATGTTCGTGTGTCCATGCAATAATTGGGTGGGGCCCAAAACTGGGTGAACTGGATTTCACCTGAACAGTGTCCTGCAGATACAGTGGCACTGTTGTGTAACATGAATGTGTGTGTGTGTGTGTGTGTGTGTGTGTGTGTGTGTGTGTGTGTGTGTGTGTGTAATGGCTACATAAAATTCAATTGCAAAATCCATTCAACAGAAGTTAACATGAATTTATAAATGTCAGATCATAACGGATAAGACAATAAAGGAGAGGGTGAAACCACCACATTTATATGATTGTAGATTCAACAGTAAGCCTCAAAGGAAGATGCCAGGCTATATAAGGGGCCTATTTATTGAGGCCCTAACCATGATGCATGGAAAATAACAGGGACACAGAAACTTCTCCAGCTCAACAGATGAAATGGTAATACATAAACAGCCCTGACACTACGTTTAAATGGGTACAACTTTTTCTTCATAGTATACCAAAATTTAAGCACAGTGGAGAATTAGCAATGCATACTGTCCACATTTACATGCCATTCCAATATCTTTTCACAATAATCTATTTATATGAATGTGCCTGGTATGTATTGTCACATATCTGCATGCTTGATCTAAGCAACTGTAAAGTGACACTATACATCATCTTTATTTGCATCCACCCAAGCAATGCAAAGTTCCCTAAGAGCTTCTAGTCACATTTGCCAAACATCAGCTTATATTTGAATGATGCCATCCCATTGTGCACATGTAACAAAATTTTATTGCGAACTACCGTCTATACACAACAACTGCTATTCAATTGTTGTGTATAGACAGTACTTTGCAATAAAATTCATACATCAGCTGTCTCATACTATGCATGATGTTACGTTTGTATCTTCGACATACAATACTATGAGCATTACTCCCTAAGTTAAGAATGGCCACAATCCCCAGTACCAGGAAAATGAAAGTCCCTCATTCCTAATGATAAACTGTGGGTTAAAAACCAGTCACCAACTCCACAGTTTGAGACAAAAAGGATGAAATCTGGAGTGCTAATATAGCAAAATTCCTTGAACCAATCATATGATAACTCAGCACCTGAGGAGAGTAGCCCATAGACATGAAGTTCTTTTCTTTACCAGGAAAAGGATTCATCGGTGAACCAAGCAGATCTCAGAAATATGTTCAAAGAAGCATCCAAGAGTGCCAGTACATCACCAATTGTGGTTGCTCCTACTTCATCAACTTTTCCAGCTATAAAGACTCCAGAAAACACAGTAGATGACCCTGATGAACCTAACTAAGAAGATGAAGGACATATCCAAATGGGATAAGCCTCGTATTAGTTGTTCAGCCCAAGTACAGAGCAATAATATAACATTACCTGTAAGAACTTAGAACAGTATAGGTACCATCTGATAATCCAGAATATCCAATTATCTGGCACCTGTCTGATCCAAAGAAAGCTAGATTAACAGAATTTTACTGTAGTTGCTGGCCAGGTGAATGAATCGTATGAGTCTGTGATCAAGTGGGTTAGGTTTAACCACGGCATAGCCACAATGTGGAACATCACGATCTCCAATCAATGAAAACTGAGCCCTCCCTTCCTCACAAAAAAAGGGGTAAAATGGCAACTTCAATAATTAGCCAAACAAAATTAAGGGAAAATTTATGCATAAATTGCAAGTAAACCATGAAATGTCTTGTGGTTATGTAACATAGTATGGAATGAGAAAAGGTAGGATAATTACACAGGGTAATTTGGGAAGCAGCCACTGCCTATTATCCTGGCACAGACTACAGACAAATATCATAAAATCCTCAGTAAAAACAGCTAGTCTTCTGATCAAGATCTGAATTGGGAGCAGCACAAATACAAGCAGAGGGACAACAACTACACAGCAACATCAGGTATTACAAACATATAACAATACCCTTGTTTCTCACAGACCACTGCAGTCATGAATAAGGTAAAATTTCAAGACAAATGATTTCCCAGTACAACTTAAAAAAGAGTAACATAATAATTAGCCTAGAATGTTTCAGGTACTTACAATTCCTGATGTCTGAAATGAAAACTGCGAGACCTCGCATCCCATCTCCACGCACAGCTGGCATGGTTCCTGGTGACAGATCACCTCCTAAATTAATATTAAAAAACAAGATAGAGTCCAAATTTTCATTGTAACCACAAAAGGAGCCAATTAAAAGACTTATTCCTAAAATCAATTCCAATATTCTCCCACTTAAAAATTTATCTTCCCATGACCTCTTACCAAACAGTTCTACAAAAATTCTGTACATACTTGTTCTCCCCATGCATAATAGGAAGTCCACTCCACATATCACCACAACCATTTTGGCCAAACGTGTCACAACACAAGAGAGGGCATATGTACATTTGAAGACATGCATCATGTACTTGTAAATGTTTTCATCAGATAGGGTTACACATATAATAAGTACAGCGCGTTCGGAACCTGATGGCACACGGTGACGCACGGAAGGGGAAGTGAAGGGGAAAGATGCCAGTGGAGTGGGCAGCCAGCAGTCTTGCACTCTACCTTAGACCATGGTGTATCCACCATTACTCCTGCCGATGTGCACCCCTCGGCTTCCCGTAGTCGACTGAACTGGACCCCCCCCCCCGGCCAATTGAAATGGACTCGTCCGTTTCGCTGAAAGACCAAATCTGGTTTCTGCACGTGTGCCATCACATTTCGAACGTGCTATACCAAGCAACACATGCCAAGTTTTGAAACCTGTTGTTATTGCTGTATTGTGGCACATAGAATGAATGTGGAACAAAGAGTACAACATAAACTATTCTCCTAAACTACTAGCAACCTTCAAAGTAGTCCCCAAGTTTGTCTCCGGTTCGTTGTCAATGATGCAGAAGGTAGCAAACAGCACCAGCATCACCTGGTGCACCAGTATGTGCCACCACATGACAAACTGCTGTTAAAATGTTCACTCTATTTGCAAACTGTTTCCCACATAACAAAATTTTATGCTTACTTGGTGAAAATAAAGAAAAACACGACTTAGTGCTATGAATGAACTGAGCTAGAACTTTATTTCCACTAATCCCTATTGGATATAACAAAAATTAGCATAAACCAGGTTCAGTTGGTTTATGTGCCAAACCATACTTGCAAGAGTCTGCAACCTTATTGTCTGACCATGTACAAATCCTCACCTTCATGAAAACAAAATCTGGTGGCTGGTATTCATTAATACCAAATACTCAGACTAAATTCTTTGCTGTCTGAATTCATGAACACTGTCACACCCCAATATAATGCCACTGTTCACCACAATGTGTGCAGTATGTCGATGGTGGCAGTAGATCAAATTATTGTATAATATGGAACTTCTTTTCACAGGCTTCCATGGGCGATAGAAAAGGGTGGCACTATATGGGGGGAAGGGGGGGGGGTGCAATTTCCAGTATTCACCGTATGTCCAACAGGTAACTACTACAAGCTTTCCATGCATGAATACTAGGCAGATATCAGTCACATCTTTTACCAAGTTCAGTACAGATAACTCTCTAAAATACTACAGAGAACATAAAATATTAAATAGTAAGTATGTACATGATGCCCATAGTTTTTGTGTGTTCTCTTTCACACACAATTACACACAAAGGATCAGTTCCACCAGGTAAAACATCGATCTCAATTTGTCTGCTTTCGATATGAAAGCACTGTGATGTCGTCTATTCCTCCCATTAATTTAGAACACACTCTGTTAAACTTGTTCCCATTGTACACACCTAGCAACATCCAGAACTCCGATTAACCTAAAATTTTACATTACTCCAGATAATCCAGACTACGTGACACTAAATTTAAATTTAAATCATGAAGATAAATTCACGTCATTTTTTGTAATTCTAACATCGAAGCAATTAATTAGCGCTACAAATCAATATAACGACATGACCTTACCTAACCTAATTCACAGGAGTTTGTTTCTTAAGCTGTGAAAGATTTTATCTTTGCAATAACATTCCAGAAGTTTCCCGTCTTAAAAATCCTTAATTGTTTCTTTACCGCAACTGTAACAGGATACAAGCATTGGTTTGTGATTTCAGTTTTCGTTTCTACCACATTATCTTTTTAGTGGCTTGCAAGACGACGCCAGGCATGAAATGCCAACGACTATGCTACGAAGATTCACAGACTTTATAAATTAGTCGTACTTCACCAGACTATTCTTAAACATTCGTAATGTTGGGTGCATTAAATACCTACAGCAAGCTACACTGCTTCAACGTTTAATCGGTCAAGTTCCATCAAATTAGCCGAGCTACCGTTCATACATTTCCATGCGTACTGAATAAAGTGACGCGTCTACAGCTTCACAATTACGACACAAAGAAAATTATTGTACTTACACTAAGTTTACAAGATGGACTGCCAATAGGAGGAGACCTAGTGTAATAAACCCGGCTAAACTGACATGAAACGTTTCAATTCTTCGGCACCATCACACTCACTACACTCACGATTGGGACGTTGTAGTTCTTGATCTGTCCACCCACCAACTACTAGGGAACCACAGAAAAATCTGCTCTAGGAAGGCGGCAAATTCAATTTCCAAATGACAATAAATTTCTACTGTAAAAACAACTCCACAAAACATGCAGACATAGTAATGCTTATGCAACTTATATACTGTAATAATACGGAACATGGAACATTAAGAGCATTATCTATTTTGATGAATGTCAATGCAGTTTTTTCTGCATATAACAGTACTATATTTATTGATTTATTGCAGGCAGTCTCACAGAATACAAGAGTGTGCAATTACACTAGAAAATTAAGTGGTTTGGTTTATTCTACCTTTGCAATGTGGTTCGCGATCAAATTTCAGAAACACGCAACAAGATGATATAAAATTTGATGAATAATTATTTTATCCACATTCATTTATTCAAAAGTAAATTTTGTGATACTACACTTCTTGATTTATATGAACTCCGCTTCCCTTGAGATTAGTTTCCAGTGCACAGCATAACAAATAGAAAGTCTTTGTGGAAGTGAACAGTTGTCTGCAAAGATGAATACTGTGAAGGACCATACAGAAACTGACTCAGTGATCAAAATATTTAGAGTTGTCATGTTGCAACTTCCCAAATATCTCTAGATATTAACATTTTAGCGACTAACAAGCAGTGCCTATTTTCTCATTGAAGTTCCTTTTTCTCGAACAGTGGTGGGCTAAGGACGAAAAAGTACAAGAGTAGGGACATATGGAAAGCAAATAAAATACTTCATATGAGCTCAGTTAATTTTACTCACAATTTATTACAAAAAAAGAAACAAGGAAAAATTTACGAGAAAAAAAATTAGTTAGAATTTTCTGCAGTTAATTCAGCTTTTTAAAATTAATTTCAAACAATTTTTACCACCCCAATGTTGGTTCTACTGATGACAGGGCATTATCATTAAGAGTAAATAAGTAAAAAATATAGGTACTGTTTACAATGTGGCCACAAAACATTTTCTTTCAGTTTGGCCCTCATCCATGAAAGGTTGCCCATCAATGGTCTAGATGTTGGCAGCCATCACTACAGACACTACAGAAAAAGTAAGAGACTGGTAAAAGTTTCACCCTGCATAAGACAACATAAATACACTGTATATGTAGAGTCTATCTATCTATCTATATATATAATTGAAAGAAGCATTGTAATTAAACTAAAATTATTCTGGAAAGAGTGTTACACAATAAATAAAGTCTATAATTCTTCCTACTCATAATTTATTTGCTTATTATTATTATTATTATTATTATTATTATTAGCACAAAAAAGTAGCGAGAAGACCTACCTTTTAACAAATTATTCTGTAGTTGCCTGACATCTTTTGGTGACATCTGATACTACTGCAGATGCAGAACCTGTCTTAAATTGGTAAGCATGACATGGATCCTAACAAAATGTGCACCAGTACTGCTTGTCAAAGTCAAAAAATGGGTCAAAATTGTATTAAAGTCAGTGGCTTTTCCTTTACTACCATCTAGAGTTATGCTTTATGATGATTTTGGTGCAGCTTCCTTTCAATTGTATTAGTGCAGTTAAGTCTTTGTATTTCAAACACAAAACACATACTGTACACTGCTAATCAACATTCCTGTCTTGTGGTTCATTCCTGCAGATCAGTTATCCCATCAACGTTTTTGTTAAATCCATTCTATCTCTATATTTGCTTCATAAGATAAAAAGGTAAAGGTAAAGTGATCCCGTTACAGGCCCGGTGTGGCCCAGAGGGTGGGTAGAGGTATAGCTCTACTTTTCCATGACTGTGGCACTAGAAGGGGGTGAGTGGTCAGCAGCATCACCCGGCCGCACTTTACCCCAGGAAAGACCCAGTACCCATGGAACAGGAAGCTGGGTGGGCCCCAGGGCCGGTCTGGATGGGCGGGAAATCTTGTCCCCACCGGGATTCGATCCTGGACCGTCCAGCCAGTAGTCAGTCGCTATACCGACTGAACCACCCAGCCCATGCTTCATAAGATAGAAGTACCTAAAGTAGTAGCAGACATAACCAGCTGGAGGGAGGGCAGGTGGAGGGTGTCCCCATGACTCGATAATAGAGGTTCCCCTACTATTGTCAAATACATTGCTTCCAGATACTGCCTCTTGATAGAACGGGATCCAGTCCGAAAGAACCCACAACAAATTTTAGTTTTCTGTGCTTGGGGGAACCTCCTTACCCAAAGTGCTGCAGGGACTGTGGGGATCTTATCTATACCAATGACCACAACTGAACACTATGTTACTGGGGTACATCATACCAAACCATGCCTTAATCTGCACTGATTCACAATTCATCACGATCCTAACTACACCAATAACTCCATAAATCTAGTACTAAATCTGTAAGAATAGGTAATAAAATAAAACTTAAAATTATATGATGTTTCAACATATATTTTTACAATAAAAGACACACAGTAACAACAAACGTGGTTCCATTTGTTATATAAGTTACATTTAAAATTTACAAAATTTCCTCCATTCCACAAAAATAATTTCACTAATATTTTATTAAATTATTTCTCTAAAGGAGATTCTAAATGTCTTATACACTGGCTCTAACATGATCTTGTAAATCAGGAAGATCGATTTATCAGATCAAAATCAACAACAGGCACCCCCAGTTACATAGGACCTGGCTTACATAACCTCAGCATTTAGTATTCTTTTCCATAAACCACACATAAGAAAATTCAAGGTGCATAAATGTTACATTATGCTCAAACATAAGCCTCCATTACTATGAATATTTTCTAAAAATTAACGCACATCCAAAATGAAAGACTGCAATACACAAAATAAGGTAGCCTTCCTTAAGTACCACAGGGTGGGGGGCAGGGGGGGGCAGAGAGGGAGAGAAAAGAATATAAACGTGGCTACCATTTTTCCATTGACTTATTTACCATAGCCACAATCATTTTTTTAAGGTTTTAACATAATTATACTTTGTTTAGTGTCTCAGTAGATAGTTACAGGACCAATTGCATGCATGCATGCATGCACACACAGACAGACACACACACACACACACACGCATTTTATAAAGGCTAAGTAAATAAAATTTTATATACATATATCTATGCGTATGTTTTGTGGCTTGCGTGTTGAAGTCCAACAATATGTAAAAGTCAACTTCCATTAAGGTTTATGGAATGCAACCCTTACATAAATCATGGAGTGTCTGTACTTCACAACCTGTTCATCCCATATTCAGTAACGGATAAATTTCCTATCAATGACATGTTTCAATAAGTACCCAGATTTAAGTTTCTAAAGTCTGGACACTGATGACTTACATTTACATGTCACAGAAAATAACATTAACTTTTGCAAGATACAAACACTGTATATACATATCAAATAGCAACTGAGAAAGAAACAGTCATCAGAGGAAAGAACCATAGACACTGATGGAACATAATCACACACCTCACCAATTCACTGAAAAAAGTTCAGACTAAGAATGTAAGGCCATTATAAAGCCCACATCTAACATTACCAAAACCAATGGCTCTCTATCTGAACAATATATCTCATTATATCTTAAAGACAATAAAGTTACACCCAAAAATCATCTTAAGGTCAACAGGAAATTACAAGAACACAGCATGGGTTGTGATATTTTTATCATATTTGAGACAGAGTCACTCTTCAAAATTTAACTATTTACAGCAATCCTCGTCCAAAGCAGGAGTTTGTCCCGTGACAAAGGCATGTTTTGTAAATCCACAATGAACAAAATTAATACTTTGGAGGTTAAACAAAGCCACACAAACATGACTATGTACAGTTAAGAATACAGGAACAATCCCTTCCATGACCCTGTTTCATAGTTCTTATTGGCCTGTCCTGGGTTCTACCTCCTCTCCTCATACCATGGTTCTCATTGGCCACATTTCTTGCAACCTGCCTACAAAAATGAACCAAAACCTCACCCTCATCATTTCAGCAACAACCTGGTTCCAATTCATTCAACCCTGAGGACTGAGGCAGCATGTTCCTTCAAAATGTCAATATCAACCTGTAACACTACATGGCATCCATGGCATCAAAACACAAGAGACTAGAGCCTGAACAATTCCCCACCACAAAACCCTACAAACATATAACACCAATTGACTTTGCATTATTTAATTATTAAAAACAAAAATTACAGGAAGTACCCAACTTTCATATGTAATTTGTGCCTGAAGATGTGTAAGAACACCAAAATGTACAAAACTCAAGTTACAGACTTGTATGTCATAAGGTGGGGTTATGTTCCCATTCCCATCCAAGTTGTCAGTAGGCTTACAAAATATAAACAATACAAAGAAATTTTCTAAAGTTATATCTTTCCTTAAATTCTAGTTATCTCACATACCCTTTTTGGCATTTAGGCGACACCAAATACCATTTGGGACTCAGTTTTACAGCCCTGGACAATGAGAAAATGTAGAGGGCATGTGAGGGTGGAGAGGTGGAAAGAACACATGTTATCACTGTGACAACAAGTGGGTGTGACATATACTGTTTGGAAAAATTTATTGCAGGAACAAATAAACACTAATGTATGTGCACAGACAACAATGTCACTGAGACCATGCAGAGACTGAAATGGTGGATTGGCTGATAGCACCAATGTGCAATTCCTCAAAATCTTTCTTCATCAGCTGTGTAAAAAAGTCCAAACTAAGCGTATGAAAGACGGACTGGGGGTAAGAATTTATAATGTATGAAACTACAGGTTGTACGTCAGTTGAACATCTGAAAGCTGAGCACTGCCCATACACTGTTTGGCATTAAATAAGCAGACAAATGGGTGATTAATGAATCACCCACTATTCAAGAGGAAACTTGCCAAAATATGTTCTGAGGCATATGTATGGCACAGCCTTTTTTAATATTCTCAAAATGCTCCTAAAAAAATATCAGTGTTCTTTTCGCTTATGATTTGTCTCACTAATGGTAAGGAAATGCCAATAGTACTTGAGCCAAAAGTACAAGACACCCACACCACAGTACACAGAAGTAAGCATAAGAGGTAAAAATGGCAGTCTTTTGTCCAACCCTAGTAATGGATGTACCACATTTTCGAACACAAAGAGGGGAATTAATCCTAAAAGGTATGCTGATTCAAGCCCACTGAGAAGTGGAAGACATAGTGAACACTTCTTGATGTCAAATAAACTAGCTAGATTTAAAAAGGCATACGAAGAATGTAATAGCAACAGAAGAACCTTGATAGGAAGTTCAAATGCCGTATACAATAATGGAAACAAAGAATAATGTCCCACTGTGGCCAGTAGCACATACATTTGAGCTTCTTTCTTCCATATAACAGCCATAAAACTGAAACAAATAATGTAACACATTACAAACTTGGCCTATTAACATAACATACATACACATGTACATACATACCATAGAACCATAAGTGTGTCATAGACAGTAGGATGCGTAACAAGTCATAAATACACAACACATACATATTTACAATGTAAAATACTACGACCATTTTCAAAAACAGTCTTATAAATCATCTTCACACATAAAGTAATTCATCTACAGAGTAAAAGGAGTGTGTGTGTGGGTAATTTCTCAGAGCTGCTTTTAATTATGCTTTGTCATTCTTGAGTATTGTCACACTAAGTGATAAACTGCTAAAAATTTTGATGAAGGCATAGTATGTACTTTTTCTGAAAACAAGATAGGTTGGCATTTGGTCTATGAAGAAGATGCTTATTCCTTGTATTAATATTGTGTATAGATGAATTTGTTTGAAAAACTTCCTGATTATAAATAATGAAGCTCATTAATGAAGGTATATACTGGCATGACACTGGTAGAATCTCTAATTGTCTAAATAGACTTCTACATGAGGTTCTGGGTTGTGCACCAGCCATAATTCTGACAGTTTTCTTGTGTAAATTGAAAACTTCCCACTGTTTTGAAGATCTACCCCAAAAAATTATTTCATATTTTATAACAGAATGAAAGTATGCAGAGTAAATTGATTTGAAAGTGTTAATGTTGCTGATATGGACCATTGACCTAATGGCATAACATGCTCCATTTAGCTTAGGAATCATTTGCTCAATATCGTTCTTCCAGTTTATGTGGTTATCAATTTGTATACAAAGAAATTTTGAACTGACTGTTTCTTCAATATACTTTTCTTTATAGCCAAAATGTGATGTAGAATGTGATCAATTCTATGTTATGTATTTCATTATATATGCTTTATCTAAATTTAGAACTATATTATTAGCAGAATAATATTGTAGATAGATAGATGAGGAACTATGTGTTTGCTTCATAGACTGGCAGAAGGCATTTGACCAAGTCAACTGGACCAAATTAATGCAGATCCTAAAGGGAACTGGTATTGACTGGCGTGAAATAAGATTGATTAGCAACTTGTACATGGCTCAGAGTGTTAAAGTATGAATGAACCAAGGGGAGACAAGAAGTGTGAAGATAGGAAGAGGAGTTACACAAGGATGCCGTTTGTCACCAATTCTGTTCAATTTGTACAGTGAATGCCTTACCAAGGAAGCTCTGGAAGGATTTGGAGACTTCAAAATAGGAGGGCAAATCATTCACTCTGTGAAATATGCAGATGACCTTGTGTTACTGGCTAAGGAAGAAAAGGTGCTACAGGACATGACTGATAAACTAACTGCAATTGGAGTATGCTATTGAATGGAAATGAATGTTGAAAAAACAAAAGTAATGAGAATTTCAAGACAGCCATTCCCAGTAGAAATTATGAGACCAAAAACAACTAGAGAATGTGAGATCTTTTAAATACTTGGGTAGCATTTTAACAAATGATTGAAGATGTACTTGTTAAATTAAATGTAGGATTGCTATGACTAAAGCTGCATTCAACAAGAAGAAGGTTCTTTTTACTTGAACATTGGACTTGGAACTGAGGAAGAAGCTAGTGAAGTGCTACATTTGGAGCATAGCTTTATATGGTGCTGAAACTTGGATGCTTCGGGCAGTAGATCAGAAACACCTGGAAAGTTTTGAAATGTGGTGCTGGAGAAGGATGGAAAAGCTCAGTTGGACCAATTATGTGAGAAATGGAGAAGTATTATTACTCAGAGTCAAGGAGCAGAGGAATATCCTACATGAAATAAGTAAAGGGAAGGCTAAGTGGATGGGTCATATTTTGTATAGAAACTGCCTTCTACAATGGGTTATTGAAGGAAAGATAAAAGGGGAGATAAAAGTAACAGGAAGACGATGTAAGAAGCTTTCGGATGACCTTAAGGAAAGGAGGGGATACTCTCATTTGAAGGAGGAAGCTCTAGATTGCACTATGTGGAGAGCTCGATTTGGAAGAGGTTTTGGACCTGTCGTAAGACACACTGCTAAATGAATGAATTATTAGCAGCCAACTGTTTAATCACATGAGACAGAACTCAATTTTACACTGAACAGAAACTTGTGCTTGACATTTTATGACACTAATATGATCAGCAAGCAAAATTGGTTCTGATACAGAATTTATTCTCCGAGGAAGGTCATTTGTATATATTATGAACAGCAGAGGCCCTAGAAATGATCCTTGGGGAACTCTATGTTTCAAGGTACCCAAGTCAGAGAAAAAATTTTGAGTTGAATTAGGTGAACTTTCTGTCTTCTATTAGTTAAATAGGACCTAAACCAATCTTCAGATGAACATCATTAACACCAGCAGTTTCCAAGAAAAAATTTTCTATGACCATGTGCGGGATGGAAACAAATTTTGTGGCCACAAAACTTAAAATACATAACCTACGCATTAAAACAAAAATCATGTAAAGGAGATTTTTAATTCAAGTTTAAAGCAAAATGGAAGTATAATTAAAAACAACAGTATAAATGTGGCAAACCATGTGCAAATACACTGAACATACCGAGCCACAGTTGTGCACATCAGATCCACATCTAAGTCAATGTATTTACAGTGGATACAAACAAAATGCTTCTCAGGGTCAAGAAAATTTTAGTGCAACTCTCAGTTGAGGATTCAGGCCTTCTGGGTTGTGCCACTGAATAGCAAGGTTACTGACACCCACATTTTGAAGGAACATTGGGTACCAACAACCCTGTTAATCAGCATAGCAATCCAGAATTCCTGAGTCCTGGACAATGTCATGAAATCCTCAAACCTCAAAAAGACTTAGTTACTAACTGATTGTCACATGAGAAATTAGTGGGAAATCATGCAGACACAGTGGCTTCACTCAAGAATTACACACTTATAACACTCCTTTCAGGTTTTCCATACAAAGTTTGGTATAAATTTCTCATAGTCACATCGCATGCCACATGCCCTGCTCAAATTTCTGATAGAAATTACCTTATGAGACACTGAATTTTGACTCAATATATGGCTTGCACAAAACTGCTAAATCCTGCTTGTTTATAACCTTAGATTTCAGTCTACATGGGGGTGTCTCTGGAAATATTGGATGGCAAAACAACAAATACACTAACAAAGTAGCCATGAGTGACAATACCTTCACACTGAATTTCACCATATTCACTTCACTGTTTCACAAGTTATTAGTCACTACAGCATGGTGAATGGACAGACAAATGTAATAATTGTTAAGTACCTCCTATATTTCGGGTGGGGGGGGGGAGGGGGGGGGTGGGAAAGAAGGTTACACGAACAGACATATTTGTTGCCAAATGTATAGCTTATTTCTGCACTGCATTTTACAAATTTCTGATTTCAGAGCTCCTATATGATTGATCACAAACTAATTCCCAACTTGCTTTTAGGTGCCACTCCGCCCCACTCAAGTATCAACTTACATAACCTTTACTAGGCCGGGTAGGTATTACGTGTTAGCACATCATTTATGAATACATACTATTTGAATAGAAAAAGATAAAAATGTTAAATAAATGGCATTTATGTTAAATAAAACAGAGATTATGCAGTGTGACTTAAAAGTGCAGTGAATTTCCTTGTTGCTTAAAGACATAAAATGAATTTTAGGGGTGTTTTTATGCATGTTCACATATGCAAATATAAGTTGTTTAAAGGATAATGTAGACTGTCTGCTACAGAATATCTGTGGTTATTTTTATATATTAACCCATTTATCATCTACTGTTATACATGAAGCATGATATGAACAGACACAAACCTCAGTGGAATGATGACCAAGAGAACAGCTTTTTCATGCACGTGCCAGCCGAACATGAAAGAACCACAGGCACAGAGGACTATGCAGCGCACAAAATGGTATGGGTTCCCTGGACAACACCACAGTTTCACCAGGGCTGGCTAAAACATGTGACAGAAGAAGCAATGTTAACTAATTAAATTATCTGCAACATTTATTATTCTACACAGAGTAAAGTGCTTCTTCAAAAGCAAATAGTTGCTCAGTTTTTTTGAGAAATTCCCTATTTATATCATGTCACATAGCACAGCGTACAGTTGTTAATATTTCAGATGATATTATTGTCATCTTCACAGATTAATTTCAAATGGATGCAGCAATTCCTCTTAAACCGTTAGCAACTAACAAGACTGCATGGCAACCTACTGATGAAAATTTCAAAATGCCTCATTTACTGTATGCCACAAATTTGACTGATAATGTAACCAAGTACATGACCTATCAATCCCAAACACATAATTTTTTAATCCTACATGTTTTGGTCTATATGGACTTGTTTAAGGTGATTACTTTGAATACTAAAGAGCTACTGAAGTCTTCAAATTCGTCTCAGATTTGTTCTGAATGTACCTTTACACCCAAAACTGTATACTTCAGAAATGTTACAGCATACATATGAAAATGCACTCCCTACTGAGTTACCTGAAAACCCTTTAACACATATTAACCTAGTTTCTTTACACCACGAGATAAGGGCATTGTTACTCACCACAATTGAGAAAAGTGAACACAGGAAGGTAGTTCTAGGTGTCACTTCTGGCAGAATAACATGCTGGTATTCTTGAACAAGTCCACCTGTCATAACAGCTACAGGCATGTCACCAGTAATTCCAAACTGCTTACCTACAAATCAGATTTCAATATAAAACAGGTCTGGTTCAATTTCTTGCACTAATTCCTATGTTTCTAGATAAACACTCTACAACAAACATGTGTGGTTGAGGATCCAGGTCTTCTGGGATGCAACACTGTTGCAGTTGGGTTGGGGTTTCCTGCCATTTTGAAGGAAAACAGCGCCTTCAGCTTCAAGTGTAAAGAGGTCCTTCAAACACTCGACAGCACTAAAACAACAGCAAAGCATCACATGCCAGAAGACAAATGGAGCCATGAAGATATAAACTACATACATCACAATACACATCTTTATATTTTACCCACTTTACCCACATTTAAAAATCTTCAATTTAATAACCTACATTTCATGGTGTCAATTTTCAATGACTCATTCTCTCACATGTCTTTCCTTCACTTCAAGATTTCCAGGATTTATATAATTTGCCTTATCACACATCACTATTCACTGTGCGAGATACAATGTTCACACAGCAGTGATTTAATGAAGACTACTGTCATCTGGGTGTGATGTTTTGAGATGCAGGCAACTGCTTCCTGCATAATGTTGGTAAGATTCCACCATACTACAAAGCACCACATCCAAGAAAGTCATATTCATTTTGGTATTTATTACATTGTCCTGTATCACATATTTCCTACCTGCAATAGAGGCCATTTTATCAACAAAATTATACAGGGCCCAGAAGTTTGGTGCCCAGTAGGCGTGGCAGAGTCCCCGTTTAAATGGGAATAGTCTTGACAATACCTGCAACATACATATCACAGTGTTTATGGTCAATACATACTCACACTTCTTAAGACTACTTAAAGAAAGCAAATACATACTGACTGTGAGTAATAGAAGCATGCAAATGGTATCCAAAATACAGAACTGTCAAATTTCTAAGAAAGGGATCCTTCTAATGGAAACTACACATGCAACACTAAACATCTGCCTCATGAAATTTAATATTAGTCTTCTCGTAAATATTATCCAATGTGACAAATATTTAATTAAAACCAAAATCCAATTACACTTTAAAAAAAAGACAGCTCTATTTGGTCAATAATGTCATAATTTTTACCTTTTCTAATCTTACCAGTATTAACAACAATTTTCCATGAGAAAAAAAATAAAATCATGTATATCTTTAAAGTAATTTCAAAATCAGTGAGATATGAGGTGACTACAGCACTGATGTGATGCACTGTAGTATTCCTATAATAAAACCCACTAGATGCACTAATTTCTCCAGAACTCTGTCCTGATCCTGCTCACAAGCTGTCAGCTAACCTGTACGACATATACCATTGCTGTGTGTACAGTGAAAAACTCCTGATGATGAACAGAGGAACTACCCAAAACATGTAGAGTTTTATTCCAAAAATAAATTTGAGGAATCAGTGCATCTAGTTGGTTTTATTATAAGAATTTATCATGATGCATGGTCACCTGAACGTCAAATTCGCATTGTAGTATGGTAGAAATTTACCAACTTTCTGTTTGACAAACCTACTGCCTCCATCTTCATTTGTAGTCAATCACTGATTTGCAACAAGAGTGTCACAACTCAAAATTTGGCATTTTTGAGTTATTGGTATAGAAAGAAACGTTTGCAGATGCACTTTTAACAGGCATAGTGTCATAACGCAGTTTGCAAAACTCGCTGCTGGAGAGCAGTTGTGTCGTTGTTGCACTCATAGAAAATTATAGCACTTCAAAAACTTTAAAGATTTCTCCTGAAAAATCACAAATTTTGGGTTGTGACACTCATGTCTAGTAAAATGTACATTTTACAAGACAAATGATCCAATTTTATGTATCCCACTGTTGTAAACACAATTTTCACGTCACGCCCTTAGAGACAAATGATTTAATTTTATGTATTCCATGGATGTAAACACGATGGGATCCTAAAGTGTGCATAGCATCTTGTGACACAATTGACAACATAGGCCTAAGGATGACTAATCTACAGTCGAAACATGTAGCCTTATAATTACCTTGAGTAATAAAGTGATTGTGCTGATGTACACTATTTAATATTATATTAATTCCATGTTACACCATGTTTTCAAAAACATAAACTTCTTATATAGGATCCATATTAAGCACGATATGTGCAGCAAATTCCTTGCCAACCACTGTGTTCAAATATAGTAAATCATCAATATAAAAGAAATAAATCAGCAAGTTTTCGCATATACGAGAGGCATATATTAGTACTTTTTTTTCACTTTGAGAGAAAATTCTTGTTTGTACAAGCTCCTTCCTCTTGCAAACTGACTGTTGTTCCTGGAGCCTCTTCTCAGCCATAATTCATTGCCAGATCCTCTCAAATGCACAGAAGATCACAGCATGCAACCCTGGGCTATCAGCACAGAAGAAGTGATGACGCAGCATCTCTCAGGTTTATTGTAGCTTTGTTATATTCATGCTTCTCAGTTTTCACCATTCAGCACTAATTAAATGTTAAGGAATTTTTATGTATCATATTTGTAATATGGATGAACCTAATTTTTACTCATTTTGCACATAATGTTAATCACGTAATTACTATTTACAGATCGTTCAATAGCTCAGAATGTTGTTTAAATAAAGTCACTGTAAGTTAGTGTTTTCTTCCATACTCTGTGTTGTGTTAAGGTGATCTTCGCATATATGGGGAGAAATTCCTGCCAACAGCAAAGTCTTTTGCAAATAAAACCCCAGTGGTTGTCAAAAAATTGCTATACTTATAAAACTGAAAGGCATTATTAAGCACCTGAGGCAGCTGGTTCAAAATAATGAAAGGTCCAAAAGAGACGAGGAAAACAGATGCTACCACCAAACCAAGCTTTGCAAATCGAACTGAAGAAAAGGATCGCCACTGTACAGAACCACCAGAATGTGCTCCAAGGAAGCAGTAACTTCGCAACAAGTACACAAAGTACGCTGGGGCCACATACATAAAAATATGTTTCAAGTTGAGAAGGACCGCAAACCAGAATGCTGCCATCAAGCAATGGCCCTGCAAATACCAAAACATGAAACATAATAACATCATGTTTAGGATTCCCTGGTTTCTGGACTTGCCCATCATCTAGTTTTCCAAAAATAATACACCTCGAAAAATGGATTTGTTTCTGTCCTAAATAGTCCAGTGTTAGAGTAGTTCTTTCAGACCCAATGAAGGAGACCATCCCTTTTTTTGTCTGAGGACAGAAAAGATCCCATTGCCAAAATAAAAGTGCTCTTTTTTTCCTGGAATGACAATGACAAAATCTAGAAACCAAGTAACACTATGCAATATATCACTACCAGAACCATACCTAAATAACATTATGACATGGGCTAGACAGTTCAAGATTTGAATCCCACTAGGAAAAAGGGATTTTCTTCTACTCAAAAACGTCCAGACCAGCTCTACAGCCCACCCCGATTCCTATTCAATTGGTACTGAGGCCCTTTTACAAAAGTAAAGCAACTGGGACATGATGTCAACCACTCACCACCATCTACTGCTGAGGTTAAGCATGAGTGGAACTACATCTTCATTCCCCTTATATGCCTTCACGGTATGTATTGGGACAACTTTACCTTTCTACTTTTACCATGTTCACTACAAACACTATTTTGTAATTTTTAGTCCTTTCATGATCATAATTTTATAAAAAATGTCTATGACAAAATATGAAAACTGTTCCTTCTCAAAACAGAACTTCTGAACAAATTTTGTGCTTACAGTTAACATCCCCATGTAAGGTTTATTTAGGAAGCAATAAATTTGATATTAAACTGACGAAATCTTAGAGACAAGAAGTTTAACACTGATATTACTTACTTGAGTACATGCAGGTCTCGTTTTACACCAGGGTTATGTTCCTCAAGAAGTCACGCAAATCGACATCATGCAAATCAAACACAAAATTCCCATTTACAACACTGTATTCCTTGGGGATTAGTAGATTGACAACCTCATCCCATATAGTGTATGACTATGCCACTAGCGGACATATGGACCTGTAGATTATACATGTACTGTATATACATTGTATATACATATCTATACAGTATACATTTCTATACAATTTATTTATTTATTTCTCATGCAAAAAAATGCAAGAGACTCACATCCACAGTTTTTGGAACTATTCATTCCGATATGACTGTGGTATTGTTGCTACATAAACACTTTAGTTCCTGACTTAGCACTTTCTTTAATTCTATCATCATGGTAACGAGTTATACATATGCTAACTATGAACGAATCTAACATTATGGCATATGTCAACAATCTGTTCACCTTTTTCAAGCCGACTCATTATGTCCAATTTCTCTTAACTGATTTTGCACTTGGATTGCACTAGGTGATGTAGATTTACGTTTCTCACTCATTTTTGTAACAAAAGCCATGTTATTGAAGGGGGAAATACATCAGCCACGTGATTAAATCACTAACGTAATCAATCCATACACGTGACTCATGGTGTGAGAGTGATGTCACTTTCTGCTAGCCTCCAACACCAGGCAAGAGCAGCCACTGATCGCGTAAGCCACACTGCGTTAAACCGAAAATTATAGTGTATCTTCTATGCCAAATTGCAATAAACGAAAAATTATCATATAAATTCGAAAAGTGGGGTAAATTTTCAAGTTGCATTAAAGCAAAATCGCGTACAGCGAGACCTGTCTGTACATAAAAAATAAATGACAGAAAATTCTAACTGGGAGTTCAAGCATAGGAGAGAGCACAGAATTATTGTAATTACCTGCAGAATTCTAACCAATGAAATCAAGAGTAGACCAAGCAGAAAACCATTATACTGAAAATGAATATGATCAACCAACAGCAGACCAGCATTGCCCAACAAAAGTATCTGCAGGATTGCAGCTGGTGACCTCCAACGAGATCCCCATTTGCTGCTTTTTCGAATTCCACTGCTGCTCAAATAGCTACATAGTCTGAAAATAAGTCACAGCATTTCTGAACATGGTTATTATTGTAATTTGTTCCTTTTTGGGTAATTCCCCGGCATCTGAGTTCTAATTGCCGACATTTCGGAACTCACTATCGGTTCCATCTTCATAGGCAGGTCACCTGCCTATGAAGATGGAACCGATAGTGAGTTCCGAAACGTCGGCAATTAGAACTCAGACGCCGGGGAATTACCCAAAAAGG
>Ga0123357_10002297_pt1 | contig 21203 bp, 9 predicted proteins | sample TergutEmb28metaG_FD_89873 | JGI IMG/M metagenome (GOLD analysis project Ga0123357, IMG submission 89873) | Embiratermes neotenicus P4 segment gut microbial communities from Petit-Saut dam, French Guiana - Emb289 P4 | ecosystem: Host-associated > Arthropoda: Insects > Digestive system > Gut ... | reverse complement strand
GCAATGTTGTGAGGATATCAGGTCTCGCAAAGGAAGAGTTCATTAAGTTTCACTAACATCTCACCTAAAAAATTAAAAGTCCATTAATCACAAAATCACTATTCTTATTCTTGTCGTTGTATTGAACAATGTTTTTGGGAAGAAAAGAGAGTATAAAGTAAACAAAAATATCTCAAGTTTATAGAAAGTTACACCATCTCGATCCATTAATATTTACCGACGTCTCCAAGGCGCTACAATTCTTAGAAACATTGTTAACTATTTACCACTCGACGCAGCCTAATATCCCAGAAGATTTCAGTCTTCGGCAACGCCGTTCTGAGAACCTCAATATTCGAGAAGCAGCCAAACCGTGTTATCAAGCAGAAGAAAATAGCAAAACATAAAAACGTTACAGCATTATTTGTTTGTAGTCGCGAAGAATAAACAATTTTTCTCTATTCGGACGTTTCATGTCGGTTTTGGGACCCACCCACCCTCCATTTCTGTAGACATCGGGCTTCTTTTGAGGGATTAATTCGACTGGGGAGTTAAAGTGGCCACTTACCTGCATTTGGTGACGATGTTAAGAATAAGTGGCGTTACAGCTTTGCCCCCCCCCCAATACCCTGACGGCGTGGACAGGAACAAATTTACAATTCCGTCTGCCAGCCAAATAACACATTCGTAATGGCTCTTAGAGCAATAATGCGCATTTTTCTGTATTTCAGCGTCTAATTAGAACCAATTCCTCCGGAATCCACTCTCAGAGATCCCAAAAATTTGTGGTGGACGCCACTGGCTAGCCCACCAGCTCAGCCAAGATATTTCATCGTCCATTCACCACACCGTTATAAACACTGACGCAGCAGTTGCGTGTGTAAGTGCGAACTGCAAAGTGGTGTCAGTGTGTGACGCGATTCGGTGCAGCAGCAAGCAAACGGCCGGCAGCAGACTGTACGTAATCGGAGAGATAGTGTTGCGTGCACATACATTGTGCGTGTGCGTATGTATTGTGTATGTCTGGTAATTCATACCTATACCACCACATTCGTGACCCCGCGAATAGAATACCGCGTAGTGCCGCGAATTAGTACGATATTCCTCCCGGGAACGCATCATGCAGCAAGACGCTGACCCATCAACACGGCTGGAACAACCGACTGATTCGACTTTTACTATCAACCGCGTCAGTATTAGTGTTCCGTCTTTCTGGGACGAAAAGCCAGCCGTGTGGTTCGCGCAGCTCGAGGGTCAGTTTGCTTTGTCGAACATCACACAGGACGCAACGAAGTTTTATTACGTCATCTCACAACTTGACAGCAAATATGCGGAGGAGGTGGAGGGCGTAATAACCAACACCCCAACCACAGGCCGTTGTGACAGAATTAAAGCAGAACTGATTAGACGTCTATTACTCTCCGAGGAGCAGGGCGTCCGCCAGCTCCTTTTGCACGAGGAAATGGGTGACCGGAGATCGACTCAGTTCCTCCGCCACCTCCGGATACTCGCCGGCCCGTCAGTACCATCAGATTTTCTCCGCACTTTGTGGACGAATCACCTGCCGATACCACCGCAATTTTAAATCTTAGGAAGAGCTAGGTGGGATCCACAGAAGAAGTTCCAAAACTTTCCGACGTTTGGAGCCTTGAAAGATGTGAATAAAAGGTGACGTATCAAGCGTTCAAGAATAATTACTCTGCGGGCGAGATTCATGGGACTTGATTAAAATTGTTCATATTAAGTGGCTTGCTTTTGAAATGGGAATCCCAGTTAAGATCTGCGCTGTTTCTGGGTTTTACGCAGCGCAGAATGGTAGTTCGTACCGACGATTCGGGACAACAATCTATCCCGAAACGTCGGTAAGAAACTACCATTCTACGCTGCGTAAAATCCGGAAACAGCGCATATCTCATTTACACTGAGACTTAAGCCTAAAATCAATATAATCGCAGTCAACTCTCTCCGACGACTTCAATTGACCCTGCCCCACTTATGGACAAACACACGGACGTATGTGTTAATGTTCTGTAAACATTATATGGTAATAATTCGGCATTCAGAGTATTGTGCATCGTGATATATTCTTATAATAACACCAACGACATGCACTAATTTCTTAATTTATTTTTGGAATAGAACTCTACATATTTCGGACAGGTTTTCTGTCCATCATCAGGAGTCTAGTACTGTATGCACAGCAATAGGTTTATGTCATACAGGTTATGCTGACTGCTTGCTAGCAAACAGCCAGCATAACCTGTATGATATAAACCTATTGTTGTGCATACTGTACTAGACTCCTGATGATGGACAAAAAACCTGTCCGAAACATGTAGAGTTCTATTCCAAAAATAAATTAAGAAATTAGTGCATCTCGTTATTAGGATGGATCTCCAGGAGGTGGGATGTGGGTATTTGGACTGGATTGGGCTGGCCCAGGATAGGTACGGGTGGCGGACGCTTGTGAGTGCGGTAATGAACCTTCGGGTTCCGTGAAATGCGGGGAATTTCTTGACTAGCTCAAAACCAGTTAGCTTCTCAAGAAGGACTCTGCACCAAGGAGTAAGTAAGTAAGTAAGTGCATCTCCTTGGTTTTGTTATAAGAATATGACATTAACTTCATCGCTTAGCAAACGGCAGTAGAAAAATTGACAAGACAACGGCTGAACTCCGAAGAACTGGGAGTTGTATGGGCAATAAATATTTCTCATCTCCAAACTTCCAGATCTTTTTTGCGACCCAAAAACCTCTTGTCCGGCGCATAGCTAGGACTCTTCCGCCGAGTGAGAAAATGCCGTGATGTAAAGCTGACCGTTCCCTTTAATCTAGAGCAAAGGTTAGTAATGCATTGTGTTCTCTCACTCACCTTCATGGCATAGTGCTAAATTAAACGAAAAGGCAGTGCCTCTATTTCTTTTGTTAGTGTTTGTAGAAGTATGTACCAGATGGAACGTAGATTCTACCTTGTGTCTACATCTGCACATCTTTAACCTTTTGGAGCCGGAATTATTTTTTTTTAATTCAGAACACCCTGTATATAAAATGTGAATAATACAGGAACCAAATACGTTAGAGTTATGACAGAAACTGCATTTTGAAGAGGGGGAAAAAACAGAGAGTTTATACCATGTTTAAAATATTCAGTACCTGTATTTGTTGAATAAATATATAAAATGCAACGTTTAGAGGTTGGCGGTGCGGTACGACCACTATAGTGGTCGTTAGGCTTCAAAGGGTTAATACGCATCAATACATATCAGCATGATTTCTGCGATTACGAACCTAACAAAAGAACAAATGAGACAGACAATGTAACGCTTAACGTAACAATGAAGCGATTTCGTACAACCATTGTTGCAGTGAGAAAACCATGAGCATTACATATTCTGATAATGTATTTTTGGTCTTAAGTATCCAACATGCAATGGGCATGGGCCATATTGCCATCTGTGGCATGTCTTGTTTTATAATATTTTTCCACATTATATCATAACAGGCAGGATTTTCGAGGGGAAAAAACGTTATTGAACACAGAATGTGTGTTTAAGTTTCCTCTACAAAACTTATCTGAAACATATCTCACTCTAAGAAGGAATGAGTGAGATGTGATGAAAAATGTATATTAGTCTTCATGTAAAGTACCCACGATTATTGTCAGATTTTAACTAAACTTTAAGTTTCTCGAAGATTATCGAAAAATGCCGAAAATCAAATTTCGTGAAAATCCGTCTAGTGAAACCAAGTTGTTTCATGCGGACAGACAGAAGGACGGACGGGCAGACACGACGAAGCTAACAGTCGGTTTTCGCAATTTTGCGAAAATATCTTAAATGTTTCGATTACATTGCTATATACTGCTGCTCAGGTTGTGTCAACATTTCACACTTTGCGTTCATTTTGAATGCAGAAAAGATTCGGAGAGTGAAGTCTCCCCTCCTTCTGCCCCAGCATGAACAAGGTGGATAACTAGAGTCTCGGTCCCTTTGGAATGTGTTTTCCACTCTCTGAAAGCCTTTACATCTACGTGAAAACATAAAGTCACTTAATCCTCAGAATAAAAGTTGGAGAAACACTGCCTGCCTTGCTGCCACTTTTCTTTTAGAAGAATCTTTGTAGAATTTGAATTTGAAGCAACCGTCTGAAGCCGAATATCTTCTCTCTTCACGCAATTCTTTCTGTCTTCTCATCACCCACCGCAGAAGGTCTTTTTCTTTCTTCATTGATTTTCACCTCTGTGCAATAGGCAAGAGAGAGAGAGAGAGAGAGAGAGAGAGAGAGGGAGAGAGAGGGAGAGGGAGAGAGAGAGATGTTTGTTCTGCGGTCTTTAAATTGAGGTAATGTAAAGAATTTGTCTTGTTTTAAATTAACACATCTAGACTGTAGTCATCTTAGCGCACTGGTATGATTTCTCTTGTGTATATTACTAAGAAGAGACATAGGCTTTTCCTAAATAAACTTCACATAAGTTAAACAAAATAACGCAAATTGGTGTGGTTATTTTCGACACAATCTCACTGCACAGTTCAGGTTCATCATATAAGCCAGAGACGGTCAGCTAGACCGACACTTCGGGAGCCACAACTGATGGGTCAACTTAAGAAAGGGCCAAGCATTAACAAAATATTTTTCCCAAAAAAAATTTACCAGTTTAACACAGCTTATTTTCAGTGATATAAACCAAGTTACATGTTTTGGCTTTGAACAAACCATCATCAAGCTGTGCCTAGAAATGCAGAAAAATGAAACTTTACAACTGCAATCAATATGATCCAAGGTAATAAGAGTTTTTATATGGAAAGTTAGATCTAAAACCCTTCGTAATTCCGCGCATTGACAAACATCATAACATTTTATCGAGAGGGAAGGAGCACTTTCCTGCCCTCACACAATTTTTTTGTGTTCGTAACGACGGCGAGGGACTGAATCTTGGACAATGGCTAGGGCGGACTTGCACGCCATATTAATGTGATTCTAATTTGGAACTGAGAAGGCTTATTTACCGAAATTACGGAACTAGCAGTACTGTGGTTATCCTGATAATGTTGTACGACGGATATATTTGCTAACTTTGAAAGCGAATGACGATGAATATGAAAGTTCCGTCAGTTACTGAAACAATCTACGTAGTTCACTCACCAACAAATGCACTATTTACTAACTTGGTTAAAAGTTTTAAATTTACATTAAAATACAATAATATCGCTCCTACATGTTTCGGTCTTTAATGATCATCATCAGGGACCTTTATCTGTACCTAACTTAAGTTATATTTATGTTAAAACACTCGGTAAAATTACGTCGTTATATATATTAGGTGATGTGGCAGCATGTCGTAGAGCGGCATGTGTGTTGTTTGCATTGCAAAATGAATGGTCTCATCTCAAAAACAGAAAAACCGAAGACCAGCACCTTAGACCGCACGGCCACTGTGATCGGCCTTAATCTAAGTGCTTACTTTCACTTAGGACACAGTTAATAATATGTGGAGGTAAACTTCCAGTTACCCTACGCCTTCATTTTGTGGTGCTTGCCACAAAACCCTTACAATTCAAATATTATGAGTACTGATTTATTGCAATGAAAGTAGCGTACGTCAATTCAACATCGCAAATGCCGATCGCAGTGCCCGCGCAGTGTAAAGTGTGGGTCTGCGGCCGTTCGCTTGCTGGGAGTGCGGTTTCGAATTCCACCAGAGGCATGGACATTTGTCTCCTGTGAGTATTGTGTATTGTCAGATATGGGTCTCTGTGACGGTCTGATCACTCGTCTGGAAAATTCCTGCCGAGTGTGGTGTGTCTGACTGAGATCGTGAAGCCTTGACAATGAGGAGTCCCTGACCCGCTAGCGATTGTCGTGACAAAATCAAGTCACACAAAGTTAGTTTTAAATTTTCCTAAACACACTAGGACATTTCTTTCACTAATTTCAAATATCAAAATATCCCCCTCTCCCTCTGCCTAGGGTATTTCGTATGTTATGTAGAAAGTTCTCCGGTAACAAGTCACGCAAGATTATTATACTGCCATATTAACTGACGTTTCAGAAAACCTTGGTGTAAACAAAACATACGTAGATAAAACTTTGAGATAAGTTAAGAAGTTTAGAATAAAGTCATACTTTCAGAGAACTTATTGCAGCATTAAGCGACTACTCTTTGGCGTGGATTATAAATTTTACTTTTCATTTTTTTTAAATTTATTAACAATCAGAAAGAATACAGTCTATAAGCTAATGCGATGATTATACAAGTAAGCTACGATACCATGTATTGGTATGACGTGGTACGATATTCATCCAGCGATGTCACGTAAGGTGCCTTGAAAGTCTAAAGCCATCATCTGTTTAGTGTCCTAGTGTTTATAGGTTGTAGTAGTGGCTCTAATAGTGGATTGGAATGGGCTTCCAGTTTGTTGTGATATTTATTGATTCCTTCATGGATGACGTCACTTACGTAAGTGATGTTGAAGTGTGTACGTAGAGTATGATTCGGGTTATATTTTGAGCGATGTTTCAGAAATTCCAGAAATTTCGGCACACATATCAAAAGTGTAATGAATGTAACTTACAAAATACTACCTTTTCAGTTTCATTGGCCTTTCCGTTTCAAGAGCTAAACCATACCATGGTACACAGGATACACAAAAATATATGTACTGCTTTTCTTCCGTTTCTTAAATTCATGTAGTTTAAATGCTACATTCAAGCGGAATGCAACAGAGAGTAAGTTACTTTCATTTATTCTATCACGTAATTAATATGCACTTTGTCTGAGATTATAAAGTACTGTTCTCTGGAGTCATAATTTTCGCTTAAATTTTCCAGCTTTTTCCTTGCTCCGTTTTATTCTTTTAAAAAGAAACTTGTTCAGTCCGACTTCGTCTGGTAACAAATTGTTCCGTCTATCTGGTAGACGTCTATTTGATTTCTTTTTGTGTGTAATTCATCTTGAGTTTTTTGTTCATCTTCGAAGTTCAACGAGTCAAGTTTTATGCTTCTGCAGGTAATGCGGATGTGTCATTATAAACCGTCAGTAAATGTAATCAGAAATGCACATTCTGGGTTTAATACATTCTCAGTCTTGGACAGTGACGGTCCATGTTTTATCTCTCTCCTGACAACACAACTTACATTGCTGTGATGTATTCTGTAATAGAATGCGATTCGTCCAAACCACATGACTGTACAAGCCAGGAAAGCTAAAGTAGTACAGTAATAAAGCTACTGTAGTTCAGTAAGAATGCCACAGTAGTACTGTAAGAAAGCTACAATAGTATAATAAGAAAGCTAATGTAGTTCTGTAAGAAAGCTACAATAGTACAATAATAAAGCTACTGTAGTTCAGGAAGAAATCTACAGTAGTACTGTAAGAAAGCTACAGTAGTACAGTAAGCAAGCTACGGATTGCACGACCCTAGGATGTGGCTTCGATTCCCAGAAACTGTTTTTCTGTACAGAGTTTACACTTGTGTGTGTCCCACCCACCCTACTAAGTAAAGGATAACTCGGACTGTTTTCTCCGGGGTAAACCGGTCGGGACGTGAATCAAACTACTCTCCTTCCTCTATTGTCGAAATAAAGAATGTGCTCATAAGTCAATTAGACATGTTGCGTCATTTAGAGCAAAGACTCTCTCTTTACTCCTACACATCAGTGTGTAATGAGTGCTAGGACATGTCTGTTTCGGTAAAATCTTAGAAGAATGGTTATGTACTTCCGCAAGTGTACTGAAAATTCTTAGTTAAGTATTAAGGATAAATGCTTCCTTAACATATTTTTACTTTCGTAAGGAAGAAGGAAGGGAAGAAAAATAATTATTACTGGTTTAAAAGAGGCACTGCGCTACAAGTCGGAAAGTCGTGGACTCGATTCCCGATGGGCTTGTAATTTTTTATTAACTAAATTCTTTTCACTACCCCTCCCAACAGTAATCAGTATGGGGCAGCTGCGTAGGGCTGACAAATTTGTCTAGAAAGTCCTGAACTTTCTGCAGCCCTAAGGGCCTGTCCAGGGCTATATAGGGATTGTTTTAGCCTTGGGTCTGCGAAGGGCCAATCCCTCGTCTAGAGGGATTGGCCTCGTCTACCGAGTGTGGTGTGCCTGTGTATGGTCTCAAAACCTCAACAATCAAAGGGCCCAGGCCCAAGTAGGGCTGTTGCGCCACATTCAATGACCTACACTGAATGTTTATAAAATATTCCACCTGAAATCTTACATAGTTAATTTCTTTCCGATAATATCCTGGTTTTTAGAATATTATCACAAAGTGATAACATTCGGCTATGCGTGTGGAGATCCATATCAATTTTTATGCAATTGATCCATCTGAATGTTAAAAAGGAAAATTAATTGCCATGTAAGCACAAGCCCAGTTTAGAGATGAGCACTTTGATGAAGGTTGAGTTGGGAGTGGGATGGTGGATTTCAAGAGGATGCACACGCTCAGCAGGCGATCAGACATTGTAGGCAGCACAGCATATCAGCACCCTTTGCCTCGTTATCCCCTACTGCATTTCCTGCTGCGTTGTAAATCTCTCAGTCTTCGGCTTTTAAGATTACGGAAGTGAATATCGCCTAAGACACCTATTGCGTGATTTAAACCGTGTTCTATTTCTGTCGTTACAGACTATTCTGTTAGAGTGGGGATGAACGTTATTTATATTATGGGATGGCTGTGGCTATTTCGAAGTGACAGCAAGCAAGGAACTCCGTACTGGCAAATTATTAAACATTTCTCAACTTTTGTCACTGATTTCATCATGTTCGACAATATGCAAAATCATGTAATATGAGCATAAAATTAAATTTCATAACGTTTTCCTAAATCCCGGCTGATGTTAACATCACATTATAACAAACATTAAACCGAACCTCGAATAGTGCCATTCGACTTAGACAAAATAACTAATTGTGTGGAACAACGTAATGCTTCGAAAGCTGGTAGTGTCTCAGTTAGTCGTAAAGTTCCCTACGCTTTATGTTTCACAGAAGTAGATTACTGTGTTTGAAAATTTTACTGTTGCTACTTATCCCGAGCCACTTGAATCCAGCGCACATCCTCCAGACCTATTTCTTGAATATACAATTTAACTTTATTTTCTGTCTATGTTTAGATCTTCAATTTTTGTGGGTGAGTGAGCTGCAAGTTCACTTCCTATCGGAAGATCCAGATTAAAATTCGGCTCGATGAGTCAAAAAAATGTTGCGTTGTTTTCCTGGGTGCTTCCCGGTAAATATCAGAATATCACCCCGAAACTTGATAAGGTCTTATGCTTCCCATTCTGCAAAGTGTAGCTCAATAAGTACGTGTCGCTCGACACTGTGTGTTCTGAGCTAATTCTGCTTCAATAGTATACAACAAATAAATAAGGACACTTTGGTTTTCCAAGTAAAATCCTTTTTCCTTCGTTCTTAAGAGCCAACATGCTCTGTGTTTTCTCTCAATGTCAAGTATAGTACAGACAATAGAGTTTCCAAACTTAAAATTCCAACCAATTTTCAAGTTTTATTCATCTAACTCTTGGGATTAAAACAGTGTCTCTGTCAGTCTGCTGTGTAGGAGAGAGAGCTGAAACTGACAGCATTTCACGTTACAATATCAGACGAGTTCGATTATTTGAACTGACATTCTCTGCTGGCTGCTTGTAATCAGGAGTACTCATTTCCTCGACTCTTTTGCTACCACCCATATAGTCAACTTCCAGGTACTGAATACTTTACACACGCATATCGATGATGATCTGTGTACCTCAGTGTAGTTACTACAATACAGGATATGGGACCTATGCAGACCCGAGTCTAGGTCTGTTAGCCAATTTTTCAGACCAAGGTGTTTGCATTTTTCGTCAACACCGCCTCGGAGTATTGAAAAAGTGTCATAAGATACGTCACCTGATCAGTTGCAGAGTTTCTGCTTCCTACTCCCATTCACTTGGCTCAACGGAGTAGAAAATCTTGATTTAAGGAGCCCACATGACAGCTACGTCCAAAGCCTGAAGTGTGAGGTAGAGCCGGCATTCGAAACTTTGGGTTTAACTTATTATTATTATTATTATTATTATCATCATCATCATCATCATCCCCTTTATGCAGGGTATTTATACATATGTTCCTGAGACAAACAATGTCCCTAGGGAATAGAGTGTTGCAGCTATTCTGTTGTTACTACTCATGGTGCTTATATCGTTAGTTTCAGTGTTGAATCTATTGTACTTTTACATTAGTACTTTCCGAAGTATGTGTGCAATGCCCAATACGGCTGTTTTCTGTAGTTCCGTGACTTCATGTTTTCCTTGTATGTTGCTCACATATTTTCTGAATGACTTTGAAATAGTCCCAATCGCTCCTATTATTATTGGTATCATCTTTGTTTTTACATTCCACAAGCGCTGTATTTCTATTGTAAAGTCTTTATATTTTAGAATCTTCTCGGTTTCTTTTTAAATCACATTTCTATCTTCTGAGATTGCAACGTCTATTAACATACATGTTCCCTTTTCATTATCACGGATTATAATATCTGGTTTCTTGTTGGGGATATTTCTGTCAGTTTGTACTTGTTGGTTCCACAATACGTTTACCTTGCTTCCTTGACTTGTTTCTGCTGATTTTGGCACATGTTCATACAAGTGCTTTTTGTCCAGTTATACCCCTGTTTCCTTACATACGTTGAAGTGTAGTTGTGCACACACTCTATCATGTCTTTTTATGTACTGTTCTTTTGCCAGCACTGGGCATGCTTATATTATGTGGTCTATTGTCTCGTCAAATTGTTGGCAAAGTCTTTATTATTATTACTATTATTATTCTACGATGGATAAAGTCCCAAAATGACTTTGTGTTTCAATAAAAAATACCGCTGTCACAACATACACAACTGGAACTCAAGGGACATACGATTCACCGTTCCTGAAACACTGTTTTAGAGGAACGTGAAGTTATTATTGATTAAACCTCGTAGTGGTTTATATTAACATTCCTGTCACATGTGGTGTGCGCTCTTTGTTATGCAACTAAGTACAGTACTTCAAATTACTGCTTATTCTGCTCATTTTTGACACAGAATTTCCAGTGCAGGAATTAATGCTGAGTGTCGTTTTACATTTAGGCTGTTCGCAATGCGAATCTTTATTTTTAAAAATCGTCAAACCAATCTCATTGCTAAGTACTTAAACTAGTATAAACCTAATTGAAATTTCCAAAGCAATATTTACCAATTTCCATTTCTGCATGTGACTTCGACATATAACATTTCCATTCATCCACTCCCATTTCACCTGCTTCAAATAACTAATTCAATAAATTCGCTGGACAAAAATATACAATAGACTAAGCGACAATCTCTGCCTACAGGAAAACATGTTTTCGACAAAATCTGGTTCTGTAATACTGACCAAACCAAAGATACCTCTCAAATGCGTCTTAATGGCAGTGTTCTCGGCAGTCCCTGATAAGGCGCTTTCATACCCTTCATCAGCATTAACTGATGTCAAGCGGGAGCAAATAAAGACAGGATTTCGGCTCTCAGGCTTCCTTACGCACACACACACATATATATACATATATATATATATATATATATATATCTGTGTGTGTGTGTGTGTGCTTTATATAAGGCAAGTTATTCATTGTCAGTGACTCCGGATAACTGTAGTAACCTGGCAGAACATGGAAAAGAGGCAGAGCAGCCAAATTTATGAGCTTGTTATGGATATAACAGTATGTGTAGATTAAAGAAAACCATGAGGGTTGACAGATCCGTAAATTTCAGTTTCCGCATCCGCCAGCAGATTAAAGAGTTGCTATATATCATTGCGAAAATATGAATTGCATATTCTTCATGTAGGACAAAAAATAAAAATCCTGTGTATACTTCCCACTTCCCACGTCAAAGGGGAGAAATTAATACTCGTGCATTTTGTATGATGTTAAATTCATGATTTATCCATGTCAATGTCCCTTGTGTGAAACATTAATACCGTAAAAAGTACGAAAGGCTACAAAACACGGGGCCCTAGAATAGTGGAAACAAAAAAATATATCAGTTCAACGACCGAAAAAGGGGGGTTGTTTCTTCTACTGCTGAGAGGGTTGAAAAAGTAGAATATTATTTATATTGCTCTCACACGACAAGAATTGAAAATACTCCATTATCAGGTGTCGTGTGTACAGCATTATTTGTGATACAGATTATATTCCTATATTGTATCAGGCTGTAGTAAAATACTTTGTTTAACAACAGTCTACAAACAGGGTGACAATCATGTACAGTAGCAAGGAGCTGATAACATGACCTGTGTTCAGCTCCCAGCAGATGAATTTATCCTTTCATGACCGTTTCTGATTCTCAATTATCAATTCCTGAAAGGTTCTTAGGCCCATTTTATCATTCCCTGGCTCACTTATCCTTCCATGACCGGTTCTGAACCCCATTTATCCTCTCCTGAAAGATTCCGAAACCCAACAATAAATAATTGAAAGGTTCTGGAACACATTTATATTTTACTGAATTGTTCTAAAGCTCTCTTAGCCTCCTCTTTAATGGGAATTTGAAAAATGTTCCTTGAAAATAGAGTACATTGAGAATACAAACTTGTGCAGAAGTCTAGAATGTGTGGACCGTTACCTCCGCTTTTTCTGTACATGTGACATAATATACGAGCCCAAAAATTACGCTATTCCAAGCCAATATTCAAAATAGAATTCAAATTCCATAAAAGTAATAATTTTTGTCCTGTGAGAAAAGGATTATTAAACTTAAACTTAGCATATAGTTTGGTTGCAAATGCATCCATGTTCTGATTACAAATTCCTATGGTATAGCCAGTGCGTCATTTGCGCGTCACGAAAGACAACGACGTAAGAAGATGCAATAATATTAAGAAAAATATGTTTCACAAACAGGTATGGCAAGTTAAAATAGAATAGAGTTAGCCAGATGTACCAAAGATTAAAAAAAAAAACAATTCCTCTATACGTAATTTACTTTCTCATCCTAAGCACTAAACACTATGTATTTACGTATGTATGTATTTATACATACGTATATGTGTATGTATATATATATATACATATATGAAGTAAGGGTGAAGGTAAATTTCGCCCTGTAAAAGCCATGAAAACCCAGGGAGGGAGTAGAGATATAGCTCTATTATTTCTTTAACCTTGGCGCTAGATAGGGTGCGTGGACAAGCCACGTCTCGGCTGCTTTACCACCAGGAAAGGAACACCGCACCCATGGCTCAGGAGGCTGCGTGGGCCCCAGAGCCGGTCTGGATTGGCACGGATTATCTCGCTCCTACAGGGATGTGATCCCCGGACCGTCCAGCCGGAGCGATTCGCTGTACTATCTCGGCCCATACATGTACATAAATATAAATTTGTATATATATATAGTTGAGTAAAGAGAAACCAACTTGATGCCACTTATTTTATTATTTTATTCAATGCTCATTCAATGCTCAACATGTTTCGGCCGTTAATACGACCATCTTCAGGAGTCTGCGTTGAATAAAATAATAAAATAAGTGGCATCAAGTTGGTTTCTCTTTACTCAACTATAAAGATGATGCACGGTCCCATAAACATAAGATTGTATATATATATATTTATTTATATTTATTTAAGTAACACACCAACAAATGCACATATATAGTCTTAATAATCTAAAATTTACATTATAACACTTAAAACTCTTAAGCGTTTTAAGTGGTTTAATGTAAATTTTAGATTATTAAAGACTAAATATGTGCATTTGTTGGTGTGTTACTTAAATAAACTACAAAATGCACGGTGCAACGATAAATATATATATATATATATATATATATGCACCTATGTGATTCACACAGCCACGTCATTTATCTTTTTTTCTGTACCCCAAAATCCACCCAACCGCTCACTCAGTGGTTACAGTCAGATATTTTAGCAGGAATAAAGCAAAGTTGCCGCAGTTTAATGTCCATGACTCTTCTCAATTTTATGATTAACTCGCTAGCTAACAGTCTGAATCTATTCCAGACCTCTGTTTGTGGGATTTGTTTTGAAAACTAACCCTGGCAGAAGTTTTTCACCCAGTACTTCGGGTTTTCCATGTCAGCTTAATTCCACACGTGTTCCACCTTCATATATCATTCACCTACCACCGACGCCGTAAAATCTTGGCAATTTAGAGCGTCGTTAATTAAAACAAATCTCATTCCTCTATCTCCACTCAGCAGATTCTTTTTTTTTTTTTTAGCTAGTCAAAAAATTTCCAACACTTTATGGAATCCGCATGTCACAAGGAAAAGTGAAAGACAGTGACTGCTACTTCTGCGTAGAATCTATAATTAAAATTACAGTAAAACTCGCAAATATCATGGGTATACAATTTACGAAGTTGAGATAGTTTTTTCACAAAGTCTTTTTCATTATCAAATTATTTTTCCCATCCAATTTCGAGTGAGATGCTGTATTCCGTTTTCCTAAAACCCTCTTCTGGAGTGTCGAAGCTCTTCACTCACGCTGCAGTTTAGCTCGTCGTAGTCTGCAAATCGGCGTCCTCGGAGTGCAACCTTCAGGAGGCCAAAAAGGTGGAATTAGGAGGGTGCTAAATTGGTACTACAGGAAGGATGAGAACTTGATTCGTCTCCCTGCTTGACCGAATTCCTTAATTTCATTTTTTAACTTCTTTAACATCTGTACACATTACTCTGAATTGATTTCGGCATCTGCCTTTAAGGTTTCCCCTAACAAGATTCCTTCATTCTCCTAGAAGACGCTAGCCGTAGATTTACCCGCAGAACTCTGAACCTTGAATTTGTTCTCCCTCGTCCTCCCTACACTCCCTCATCCTCCCTACACTCCCTCATTTTTCCTTACACTCCCGATTTAGCATCCTCCCTTTTCCACCTTTATGGCCCGCTGAGGGAAGCACGTTGAAGACGCCGTTTTGCGGACGACTACGAGTGGGAACACAGCGTGCGTTAGGAGCCCCGACGTTACATCAAAGAATTTTATGCGACCGGCGTTCAGCGTCTCAAGAAAAAGTGGGAAAAGGGAGTTGACAATGGAGGAGACTTTGAAAAAAAAGAAACCTAAGATTGCAAAGGATGTATCCCTACTCATCATTTGAAATACATGAATTATAATTTTAATTATTGTTCCTTAGAAAAAATGGGAGACATTACTTCCATACAGATCTTCACAATTCTGCACTTACAAGAACATGAAATCTGTCCCTATCCGCAGCCAAATGAATGCAGTTCACAACCTTCCATCCTCCACTGCCTACAGATAGTAAAATGTGTAGATATTATCCACCGTTTCTGTTCCCGCCCTCCCCCACCTATCTCTCTCCCTCTCTCTCTCTCTCCCTCTCTCTCTCTCCCTCTCTCTCTCCCTCTCTCTCTCTACCTCTCTCTCTCTCTCTCTCTCTAGCTATATGAAAAAACCTGGGAACCCAGATCTGTTTCATCGGGGAAAATGCAAAATTGTACATTTGGTTCCACAGACTCGTTGCAAACCAACAAGCTGGAACGATTTTTTTTATTTGCACCTAATGATCGAGAGAAAACCAGTGACCCATTCCTTGCAATTCTACAGCTGATAAACCAAAGCAATTAACCATATTTAATATGCCCGTTAATTTAATAAACTGCATCATCCCATACCATTAAAACTAAACTATCTTTCATGACTAGCTTAAATTATAATGTATATTTTAAACAGATATTTTCATGAAGGATGCTGTGTTATCGGGTGTGTAATCAGGTGGCGCTATAACGACTTCTCTTCTACCAAGAAACAGGATCGTCTGAAAAGAAGGCACATTTCTACCACAATAGACCGCATTAAATATCAAAGCAGTGGTATTCGTTGTGATACGCAGAGCAGTAAAATCGCCAATCGTCTTACTTTAAGTGACTTCGAAGTTTGAGACATAACACTTGGCACTTCGCAATGCTATGAGACCTCAGCAGCCTGTTATGTCTGTCGATACGTGCCGTACACGTGTACAGTTAATACGGTAGTTAATGATAACTAATTGGCATGGAAGTAAGATAAGTATCAATTAGCAAAATATAATATCAAATTATCAAACAATTGTGGCACCGTGAAGATCTCTGCATTAACCCTTTAAACGCCGAATTAAATCCCATCTGCCATTTTCTGGCATTATTAGGAGCTTACTATATACTCCACGTTAGCAGGACAAGGGTTAATATCGCCCACGTGTACAGCGGACTTTGTGTTCAGGCGGTAGCCTGTACGTATCAATAGAAGGTCAAATGTTAAGCTTGAGCGTGTTTCAACAACAGTGTTCAGACAAATGGTTAATTAATCACTCAGAATTAAATTACATGCAGAAAAAATGAATCAGTTTTATTTACTGCGCGTGTTTCTGAATAAATAATATAACGAATACAAACAACAAAGAATCTAGAAATAAACCTACAGTTTAGAGTACAAAGCACACGTGTGTGAGTCCCAGGAAAAACTTCTACAGAATTTGAAGATGTACCCAAACTTATGGCGTCACACACAAGAAGATGTGTCTTATTATTAAGCTCTGTGATAACTTCAAGTGTAATCGAATTTCGTTTAATAATTCGAATTCTAAAATTTATATAAATACTGCTAAAAATTTAGCTTTTATGAACAAAAAACACGGATTCTCCAGTACAAGAAAAATACGTTAATTCTGTTAAAGGATATAATCGCAGCATTTTTAGTGTAATGTCAAACACATAAATATGTACCGCAAGAATATGTGAAGATTCTCAAAATGTTAGAGCAAGAAATACAAATATATTGTGGGATAATAGTTCCTTACAGCGATGATGGAGAATATCCTAACCTGCTGGAATGTTAGCAGTGTTGATTGGCAAATAGTTACAGACGTAGCAGAAGCGTACTACTTCCATCTTCAGGTCTAGCAGTTTGACAGTTGTCTGTAGCGTTACCACTGCAAAAGTTCACGCTAAAAATAATATGCCAACACGGACCCTGATCCAAGGACAATTCATAATTCCTTCATTTTATGCTCGTTGCGAAGTGATGTAGGCGAATCATTAAATTGTACACCGAAAAACAACTCTCCGATCTTATGCTTTTTGTTCATTTGAACTTCAAACACTGTGTTTATTGTCTACAGGATAAGTAAAACATACAAATGTGATCAGGAATGAACCGGGACACGTTAAACACCCAAGATAATACTGCTTGTGTTATTGCAGTTCGATGCTCACGTTTCCAAGCAGAAAGGCAAGTTGGTCGCGCCATCTACTTCCCCTTTATGTCATCTTAAAATTCATCAGCGGTTCCACTGAAGTTGGGAGTGTGCCGTGAACTGAATTTCATTTTCATAACTACCCTCTTTTCATGGCCGACATGCTCGTGTAAAAGCTATAAGACATCCTCATTTTAAAAGGTGTTTTAAAAACTAGTTCATTTTTATATTTATGTAGGAGTTCGTAAAAAGACTTAAACCTGCAACTTTGTCTAGAATAAGTAACGTCATTTTGTCACCTTAAATAAATTTCACAGAAAAAATAAATAGTTGCCTAAAGACATGGTAGATTCAGGCATCATAATCCTTACCACGTATATTTGTTTGCTCTTGTTAGAAGTTAGTGAAACATTATGTGCCTTAGCTCTCCGTTTATACAGATTCCAAACATAATTTTATTCATCACTCGTATAACAACAAGGATGGACTCTCGTTATTAATGGATTGTCCAGAACAATTACAGCAGTTATTAATCTCAGTGTATTACGTAACTTCTCGCAACGCAAAGTGGACGACGTCAAAACCATTAAAATTACAATTTCGCAAATAGAAATTTAAACCCACTCGTCGATTTAATATCACTAATTCAATTTGTACTTTGATGTTTAGCTGATTAGTAGTTAAAATTTAATCACTTATCGCACTAAAAATGTCTCAACTATAATTCTAAATGTATTGTACCGTAAAAAAACTGTGCTTTGTATAAGGTCCACGCACATAAATAAATTATGTGGACAATATAGTGTAGTGGATGCAGTTCGATAAGTTGGAACTGCATTTCATAATTCTAGTGTCACCAACTGAAGACTGAGCATTATGTAAATTATACATGAAACTGAGTTTCTGATGTGTAAGATAGAAAAGACAGTTTCTTATCTCCGCGGCTTTGGTTTATTACATTATTATTCGTGCAAATATAGTAATTGTAAGAATAAATTATCTCCCAGTACGACATGGTTCAACCTGTGTAAGTCGTCTTCAGCTTACTATACAAACCTCATTACGAGTGCTAGGAAATATTTTATTGTTATAATTAATATGTTCACACAAATAACAATATAATGAAATAGAATATTGTTGTGAAGAAGCGCAACCAATATTCCTATTAAATACCCCATCATACACCATGACAGGATGCAGACAATGAAAAAGTGAGCTTCCACTTCACTGAAAACGGTCCGAGTTCCATAATAGTATAAAAAAATTCCACAATTCAGGAGAATGATGAGTGACGCGAAACACGTAAATAAACTGCGTGGTAAAATGCAGTTTCCTTACGTTACATCAGGTGATACCTGTATCTACCACTGAGTTTTAAAAGATTAATATCGTACTCCACACGTATACTTCCAAACGAGTGAGCATTACTGTAAGTATTGACACCGTAATTCAGTAAACAGAAAATCATACAAATGACTTCACCTTTTAAAGGTAACAAAATGTTTATATGAACAAGTACAGCGACCTCTTATCCAGTAAGTAAGCATACCTGACCTTTGTTTGACGGAATAAAATTGACCGACAGATGGCTTTCTTCAAGGAATTACCCCGTACTTATGTGGGGTGACTGAACATGACCAAGATAAAATCAGTAAATTTGACCGGTAATGGTCAGAACCAGCTACTTGCTGAAAAGTGGTCAGTTGAGAGGAAACTGGAAGTATTACACCTCTTTTCGGAGACGGGATGCCATAACTCAGGCCCTTTTGTCTTCCTAGTCCATCCAGGCAAATGATGGATAAGTCAGGGTCAAACAGGTTAAGGAGAATTCTTCTTGGATTGCTTGGCCCCTGCAGACGGAAATGAGAGTTTTACCTGAAACGTCGGTAAGTACCCGTATACATTGAATAACATGAAATAAAGTGAAATGCCAACTTGATGCAACTAGGTAATTTTTTTGATGTATTCTTAGCTCTACATGTTTCGGGTATATACGCCCATCATCAGGAGCACCTAATGCTCCTGATGATGGGCGTATATACCCGAAACATGTAGAGCTAAGGATACATTAATAAAATTACCTAGTTGCATCAAGTTGGCATTTCACTTTATTTCATAAGGAAGATGTGCGATCAAACAACCCTCAAACTGAGTAACATCTCGGAAGAGCCAAGACTTCAGTACGTATATCCCTTACGCCCTGTGACATACAAGAGGAAATCAATGGGATTTTTTTTTCTGTTCAAACCACATCTACATAAAGTAAGTCTTAAAATTTTACCTTTACGTTTTAAGGTCTTTATTTTCGCAGGGAGATAAAATATTAACTACTTTACGTAATAAATCCTAGAGTTAACACTCAAAAAAGTGACAAATCTAGCTGATTTCATGTAACGGTGTCATACACCAGCCGTACGCGAACACAATATGACAGGCTAAAGAAAGGTTGAACCACCCAAACCAACTTGTGCATCTCTGTAACAGGTGGTGCATCACTTTTCTTGTGCGTGTTATATCGCTGAGTTTACGCAGCTTCAGTGACATGAAGGAATGAGCATGGAGTACGGGCGGAATAATATTTAAACAGAGAATTCAGAGTTCTTGGATAATATACCCGTCCCAGAGCCATATATTTCACCACAAGTCCCTCACTGGCTGGGCTGGAATTGATCTCGGGCATCCGTGGTGAGAGACCGGTCACTAATTGCCTGAGCCGTGACACGGCCTGCTGGGAGTGGCGTGTCACTTTACAAGTGTCGGTTACATCGCGTGTTATATTTCTGACTGCAGACCATTTCCATTATTTGACACGTAGACTAATTGCACAAATCGTTTGAAATCAATCCTTACGGTAATGAAATAAATTATAAAGTAGCTTTCGGCTTCTTCGTATTTATGAAATATTAAACTGCCCGACATTAATGCGGTGTCCGCCCCTGATTTTCATTCTCAAGGTCATATATTGATCCTTAAATCCTCTAGATGTTGAATTACAAACATCCCTCATTGTCACAGGACAGCCAGGACAGTGCAGCCTATACAGTGACTAGCCTACAGGATGGACAACTGGAGAAACGTGGTTCGTTTCCCTGCACTTTGAGACATTTCTCTCTTCTTCAAATATCCAGACCATTACTGGGAACAAACCGGCTTTTTATTCAATAGGCTTTTGAGCTTCTTTCTCCGGAAGTAAGGCGGTCAGGATGTGAAGCTCACTGCTCACTTCTATCCAGTACCAAGGTTAAGAATAAGTGGTAGAAAAAAAAAAACTCCATTTTCCTATTTGTCTTCTCTGCCATACACACGGGCAATTTCACTTATACCTCATTCGCACTTGCTTCGTAGTCACTGGACACGTAAATGCATTAGGAAAATGCGTAACTCAATTTCCTGCTCCGTAAAACGGAAGTATTAACCCACGAAAGAATGTTTATTTCAGTAAAGAAAAGGAAGAAACAGGACGACGGAGTAACACTTTAAAAACCACGAGAGACCTAGCCTATTACTCACTACACTTATGACACAAAGGCATAAGAATTTGATAGATTTTCAGCTGAACTGAGGCCACGGAAAGGAGTCCAATATATATATGGGGAACAACGTTGTTTGAGGGTTTCCTCTCTGCGCTTACTGTTTTATGCCCCTCTAGGTTCCTGTGGCCTACATCAGCTGACCCTCAGCCCGTGTGATTGTCGATGGTTATCAGCAAAAACAATTGTGTTAAGAAAATGGTCGGAAGACTGTAGGTGATTCTAGAGACGCAGGATGGAGAGAGAAATGTAACAGTTTTTTTTGGGGGGGGGGGGCGCGGAGGAGGGGGTTTATTCGTGATAAAAGTTTCTGTGATCTCAGTACAGTTACTAAATTGCGATCATCGAAGTTTTATTTCACACTCACGACATCCAGCAAAGTCGAAGTCTCAATGAGGCATTTCGTAATACGCTGGGCTTTTACGGTAGGAATAGTCAGACCAACATCTTACGACCAAATGGAGAAGGGGGGGGGGGGGGGG
>Ga0123357_10002296_pt1 | contig 21205 bp, 18 predicted proteins | sample TergutEmb28metaG_FD_89873 | JGI IMG/M metagenome (GOLD analysis project Ga0123357, IMG submission 89873) | Embiratermes neotenicus P4 segment gut microbial communities from Petit-Saut dam, French Guiana - Emb289 P4 | ecosystem: Host-associated > Arthropoda: Insects > Digestive system > Gut ... | reverse complement strand
TCGAGGTCATCCACGGTGGCCCCACGCAACGGGCTGGAGACGATATCCCAGTACATCCCGGTGTAGCGGCGCCGGATGCCCCACTCATCGATGTACTCGTCATCAGAGATCATCCGGAATTGGGATTCCTGGGGACGCAGAATCGTGCCCACGGAACGGGTGTCGATGTCGAAATGGGTGAGCAGGCGATCGTCGAGCCGCGCCACCCGGCCGAACAAGATCCGCTCGGCGTCCGGCGGGGGCGCGTAGCCCAAGAAATCCAGCAGGGTGCGCATGCTGCGCCCCTCCATGCTGGACAGCGGGTTGCCCCCGAAGTCGACGATCAGGTTCTCCGGCTGCTCGTGCCGCAGCGTCCTGCGGAAGTCTTCTCTACGGCTCATGGCTCGGCCTCACTGGTGGTCTGTGGTCTCGGGATGTCTCGGGCGCGCTGGGGTCCCCTGGGGGGGTCATGGCGAGTCGGCGGTGGCTGGGCGCGGCTGCGAACGGTACGCCTCGGGCGCGGCGCAGAACGCCCGGAAGGTTTCGTGCGGGACGTCCCGTGGGACCTCGCAGCCCAGGCCCAGGAAGTATTTCGTCCCCGCGCTCGCCGACATGCAATCGATTGCCCTGGCCTGGCATTCCTCCGGCGTGGCGAACAACATGCCCCACACTGGGTCGACATTTCCTTTGAACGCCTTGCCAGCGCTTGCGTAGGCGTTTCTGGCGAGCGACAGATCCACCAGGTTGTCGACGTTGAACAGATCCGCTCCGGACGTGATCATGTCGTCGAGCAGTTTGATCGTGTTGCCGCACATGTGCAGCTTCACCGTGCCGCCAGCGGCGTGGACCGCATCGATGACCCGCTGCTGATACGGCAGGGCGAACTCGCGATACATCTCGGGTGAGATCAATGACGCCGCCGCGTCTCCGGCCCCGATCATCGGCGCGCCGGCCTCGATCTGCGCCACCGCGAACTCAGCGACGATATCGGACAGGAACGCAAGAATCCTGTGCGCCAGCAGCGGTTCATCCATCATCAGCAGCATGAACTCACTGACGCCGCAGGCGGAGCACGCCTCGGCGAATGGCATGTCCACCCAGCCGAGCACCAGGCATTCGTCGCCGACGCCCTGGGCCATCAGGCGCGTGGCCAGGACCCGATCGGCCATGCGGCCGCCGCGCTTGGCCACGTCCGGGCGTTTCAACCGGTCCAGATCGGCGGCCTGTCCGATCAGCGGTCGCGTCGAGTAGGGTGCCTTGTCCTCCGGGAAGACGAGTTCTCCGCCCAGATCGCCGACGATGCGGAAAGCGTCCGAACAGGCGGTGATCGCGTCGATGTCGAAAGTTTCGTGCGCGAGCATCTGCGAGTCGGCCATCACGTGCCCGTCGGAGGCGAACTCGGCGTAGCTGCGCCCGGCCAACTTCGCCGAGAAACCCATGAGCAGCGGGAACACCGGGACCCGGTCGGGCTCCTCTCCGGCGAGGGTGGCCAGACAGCGCCGCTTACCGTTCATGCGCTTGCCCCCGAACCGCTCGGGTCGCGGCGCGGGGCGCGCTGACGACGGGGTGGCGGATCGGTCATGAGCGCGCGGCGCGCAGGTCGTCGGGGGAGAGCTCGACCGTCATCGGTCCGATCACGGTGATCGCGCGGGCGACGATCTCGCTGGCGAATCGAGCGGCGGCGACTGGCCGCGCGCCGGCCATGGTGGCGGCGACGAACGCTGCGGCGAAGGTGTCGCCGGCGCCGTCGGTGTCCAGGTCGGTCCGCCCGGCGTGCACCGCGGGGATGGCGGTGCGCTCGCCGTCCGGGGTGGCAACCTCGCAGCCGTCCGGGCCGAGGGTGTGCACCACCACGACGCCGCGCTCCAACAGTGACTGTTCGGTGATGCCCAGGTATTCCAGTTCGCCCTCGGACGGCAGCGCGTAGTCGGCCATGGCGACCAGCTCGTGCAGTTGCGCCAGCGCCGGTGGCGTGATCGCCTCGGCGCGGATGTTCGGATCGACGCAGATGGTGGCGCCGGCGGCCTTGGCGCGTTTGGCGGCGGCGAGCACGGTGGCGGCCAGCGGGTCGCCGAAGACCAACGCCGAACCGGACACGTGCATCCAGCTGGCCCGCTCGGGCAGATCAGCCAGCTGCTCGGCGGCGATCGCGGTGGCGGCGCTGCCGACCACGGAGAAGTGGAAGGCGCGCGAGCCGTCGGCGAAGTAATCGGCGATGGCGGTGGCGGTGGGCAGGTCGGCGCGCACCGCCAAGGTGCCGGGCAGGACCCCGGCGGCGTCCAGGCGGTCCCGGAACAGCCGGCCGGGGCCGTCTTCGCCGATGCCGCCGACGAACGCGGTGGGCACCCCCAGACGGGCGGCGATGTAGGCCGAGATCGCGGGCGCGCCGCTGGGATCGGGAGCGCGTGTCGTCGGCGGGTCGGCCGAGCAGTCGCGTTGAGTAAGGACGATGACCTCGCCGACGATCAACAGCAGCGGGTCTGGGGTTTCAGCCATCACAAATCCTCGTGTTCAGGTATGGGCACACTTTCCCACCTCGCGCCCCCCGGCGGGTCAGCCGGGTCGCGCTGGCCCAAGGTGGGGGCCGGTGTCGCCGGGATCCGGCGGCACCGATGCTCGGCGGCTCGGTCGCGCGGTGGCGCCTGCGGCCGCGCTGAGCGGCGCGCGGGTGTTGCCAAGACTTTCGTTAGCGAAATGTTACCAAGCGCTCGATCGGCGTGGGGTACGCTTCCGAAACGTCAGGCGCCATCAGCGCCGAGATTCATCCACAGAGCACATGTCCGAGGTAGGAGGCCTTTCGAAGATGCAAGTAGCCACGGAGCCGGCCAGGACCAGCCTGTTAGGCGGGATCTCCTCGGCTTTCCGGATAAATCCGTTCACCGGCACTCACCTTGAGGTGGCGCGCGCCGACGGCTGCACCATCCAGGACACCGCCGGGAACGAGTACATCGACATGTTCATGTCGCACGGCACCACGGTGCTCGGCCATCATCACCCAAAGGTGTTCGAGGGCGTCCGCCAGGCGTTGGAGCAGGGCGTGGTGATCGGCTACGAGACCGGGCTCGGCGAGGAGGTCGCCGTCCAGCTCGTCGAGCACGTGCCGTCCGCCGAGGCGGTGCGTTTCGTCGCCTCCGGCAGCGAGGCCGTGATGACCGCGATGCGCCTGGCTCGGGCGCACACACATCGCGACATCATCGTCAAGATCGACGGCCACTTCCATGGCGGCAGCGACTACGCGATGCTGAACTCGCTGGTGGCCAACACCGACGCGGACAACGCCGGTGGCCACCGGTCCCGGGCGATCATGTCCTCCGGGGGCATCCCGCGCGCGGTCGCGGACACCGTCATCCCGGTGCCGTGGAACGACCTGCCGGCACTGCAAGAGGTTCTGACGGAGAACCAGGGCCGGATCGCCGGGGTCATGATGGTCCCGATCGACTTCAATAACGGATGCCTGGTCCCCACCGCTGGTTACTTGGAGGCCGTGGGGGCGCTCGCTCATGAGGCCGGGGCGCTGTTCATCTTCGATGAGATCCTCTCCGGGTTCAAAACCGGGCTCGGCGGCGCGCAGGACCTGTACGGCGTGACCCCGGACGTCACCACCTTGTCCAAGGCGCTCAGCAGCGGGTTCCCCCTGTCGGCGGTCGTGGGCACCCTTGAGGTGATGCAGACGCTGCTCAAGCCACCGCCGGAAGGGGCCATCCAGGGCGGCACGTTCGCCGGCAACATCCCCGGTTTGGGGGCGGCCAAGGCGACGCTGGCCGAGCTGTCGCAGCCGGACTTCTACCCCACCCTGCTGGGACGCTCCGAGCGCTTCTTCACCAACCTGCAGGCGATGTTCGACGCCTCGCCGCTGCCGGCGCGGGTGCAGTCGGCGGGTTGCATGTTCACCGTCTATGTGGGCACGCGCGAGCCGGTGACGTCATACGCCGACATCCGCGCGCTCGATCCGGCGCTGGGACGCAAGTTCTTCCGCAACTGCATTGACGCCGGCCTGTACTACCAGACCGACTTCTCGGTCTCCATCGCTCACTCCGACCAGGTGCTCGACGAAGTTGTGGACCGCATGGCGGGCGCGGCGCGGAAGACGGCGTGAGGTCAACAGACACACCGCAGCAAGCCGGTTCGCTGGGTTCGCGTCAGGAAAGCGGACCACCGCAGCCGGCGTAAACAATCAACTCGCACAACTGTGATCACAAGGAGGAGCAAACATGGGATCCTTCGACGCCGAGGGCGCGGGACTCTCACGACGCGGCTTTCTCAAGGGCGCCGCTGCCACCGGCATCGGCCTCTCACTGGTCGGCGGGCTGGGCAGCCTGGCTGCGTGCAGCTCGGGCGGGGGAGGCGGCAAGACAATTCACGTGCTCGCGCCGGCCGCGCCGGATCCGGCGCCGGTCGGGGTCGCCAAATTCTCTGACGCCGCCGTCCAACAGTTCGCGGACTGGAAGAAGCAGAATGGCATCTCCGTCGCCTACGACGCTATTCCGTGGACCCAGCTGCACGACAAGATGGCGACCACCTTCGCGTCTGGGCAATCGTCCTACGACGTCATCTACATGTCCGGCTGGGTGCCAGAGTTCGCTAGCAACCTCTCCCCGTTCGGGAACGATTTCCCGGCCGACCTGAAGTCCGACATGCCGCCCTCCTGCTTCAAGACGACGACGTGGGGCGGCCAGACCTATGGCGCGGTCTTCACGCTGTCCGTCATGACGCTGTTCTACAACAAGGAGATGCTCTCGAACAAAGGCATCAGCCAGCCCCCGACCACGTGGGACGAGCTGAAGGGCATGGTCCAGGAACTGACCGGGGGCGGCAACTACGGTTGGGTGCTCAACTACGGTGACCCGGCTGGCATCGGCGGCGTGGCCTCGTACTGGATGGCGTTCCTGCAGCAGGCCGGCGGGAAGATGTACGACGACAGTGGGATGCCGGCGTTCAACACCCCCGAAGGGGTGGACGCGCTGCAGATGATGCTCGACCTCAACACGGCGGGCACGGACCCCGGCTCGATCTCCTATGTCGGCATCAACGACGCGACGAACGTGTTCATGGCTGGCCGCGCCGCGATGATGATGAACTGGCCGTACATGTGGGTGCCGGCGCAGGACCCGAAGACCTCCAAGGTCTCCGGGAAGATTGACTGCGCGCTGCTGCCCGCCGGGCCGGCTGGCACGGCGTCCATTGACGGCACGGACGCGTGGACGGTGACGAAGAAGGCGTCGAACCGGGACAACGCGATGAAGCTGATCGAGTTCTACTTGGACAAGGACCAGCAGAAGAGCCAAGCGATCGACACCGGCTGGCTGCCGATCCGGCTGTCCGTGCTCAACGACCCAGACGTCCAGAGCTCGCTGCCGAACGCGAAGGTCGTCATGGACCAGGCCACCCATCCCTATGACAGCTATGTCACACCGGACTACAACGAGGTGACCCAGGCCATGGGCGTGGAGATCCAGAAGGCGCTCAAGGGCCAGCAAACCGCTGCCCAGACGATCAAGAACTCGGCCGATCAGGTAACTTCGATCGTGAAGAAGCGCACGAGCTAGTCACTGAGGGCAACGAGTTCATGTCATCCTCTGCCGCACCAGCCCCGAGCGCCCGTCAGGGCGCTCGGGGCGGCAGCCTGGCCCTCCAGCGGCGCCGCGCGGGGATCTTGATGCTGATCCCCGCGGTGCTGTCCCTGGTGGTGGTGCTGGGCCTGCCGATCATCGCGTCGCTCGCGTTGTCCCTCAAACAGCCGACGACGGACGGGGGCCTTTTCAGCGGTCCGTGGGTTGGCTTCGCGAACTTCCGCGCCGTCTTCTCCGACCCGTTGCTGCGCACCGCGCTTTGGAACACCGCGTACTTCACGGTGATCGAAGTGGTCGTGGTGATCGTGGCGGCGATCGCGATCGCACAGCTGCTGAGCCACCGTCTGGCGCGATCCGCGTTCTTCAAAGTCGTGCTGCTCGTGCCCTGGGCGCTTTCCTCGGTCGCCAACGCCACGATGTGGAAGTGGATCTACAACGCCAACTATGGGGTCTTGAACACGATCCTCAAGCAGACCCACGTGCGCAACGACAACGTGATTTGGCTCGGCTCCGCCAGGATGGCTCTGAACGCGTTGTTGTTCGCGGACATCTGGAAGTCGATTCCATTTATCACGTTGCTGATGATAGCGGGGCTGCAGAATATTCCCAGCCCCCTGTACCGCGCCGCGCGAATCGATGGCGCGAATGCCTGGCAGCGGTTTCGGTATGTGACCCTTCCGCAACTGCGGCCGACGCTGCTGATCTGTGTGGTCCTACAAACCATTTGGGCGCTCAAAGTATTCGACCTGATCTACATCCTGACCATGGGCGGGCCCGCCGATGGCACGGTCACCTTGAACTTCCTGGCGTATCGGACCACCTTCGCCTATGGCGACATCGGTCGCGGCTCCGCCATTGCCGACGTGCTGTTCTTCATCATGCTGATCTTCGCTTTCGTGTACATCCGAACGTTCCGGCCGACTGCGGGGGCGAGTCAAAAATGAGACGGTCACCCACTTGGCGCTGGAATCTGGTGGTCATTGTCTGCCTAGTGGTTTTCACGGTGTGGACGCTCGCGCCGATTGCCTGGACGATTATCTCGAGCTTCCTGACGAACAGCTCGCTGACCGCGTCGCCCCCGAACCTCACGGCGCTGACGCTCGACAACTATCGAGCGGTGCTCGACTCGGACACTGGGTTCTTGCAGGCTGGGCTCCACTCGCTTGTGGTCGCTTTCGCCACCGCCGCCATCGCGTTGATCTTTGGCTCGGCCGCCGCGTACGCGCTGGCCCGCCTGAACGTGCCGGGATCGAATCGGATCCTTCTCATGGTGCTGGCCACGCAGATGTTCCCCGGCATCGTGATCGTTATCCCGGTCTTTCTGGTGCTGAGCGAGATGCACCTGACCGACACCTACTTCGGGCTCATCATTGTGGAGCTCTCAATCGTGCTGCCCATCGCGGTGTGGGTGCTCAAGGGCTTCTTCGACGCGGTCCCACCGCAGTTGGAACGAGCCGCGGCGGTGGACGGCGCGGGCGTCTTGCAGATGTTCCGCTCGATCGTCCTGCCAATGTCACTCCCGCCGCTGTTCGCCACCGGCATCTTTTGCTTCATCGAGACCTGGAACGAGTTCTTCTTCGCGATGCTCTTGACCGGCCGCAACACTAGGACGGTGCCGGTGGCGATATCGCAATTCGCGGGCGGACACCAGGTTCTGTTCGGGCAGACGGTGGCGTCGGCGGTGTTGGCCAGCATACCGGTGGTGCTGCTCGCCATCATATTCCGGAAAAACATCATCAAGGGCTTCGTCGAAGGAGCGGTGAAGGGCTAATGGCTGAGCTGGCACTGGAGAACGTGACCAAGCGGTTCGGGACCGTGGAGGCGTGCTCGTCGATCAACCTGACCATCCGCGACGGCGAGTTTGTGACCCTGCTCGGGCCCTCCGGGTGCGGGAAGAGCACCACTTTGAACATGATCGCGGGGCTGGACGACGTCTCCGAGGGCCAGATCCTGATGGACGGTCAGGTTGTGAACAACCTGACCCCGTTCCAGCGGGATGTGGCGATGGTGTTCCAGAGCTATGCGCTGTACCCGCACATGACGGTTGAGCAGAATATCGCCTTCACTCTAAAACTGCGCAAGCTGGACAAGGCGAAGATAGCGGAGCGGGTTGGGGCCGTCGCGGAGCTGCTCGAGCTGACCCCGTACCTCAAGCGTCTGCCGCGCGAGCTTTCTGGTGGGCAGCAGCAACGGGTCGCGATCGGACGGGCGGTGGTCCGGGAGCCGCGCCTGTTCTTGTTCGACGAGCCGTTCTCCAACTTGGACGCCGCGCTCCGGGTGAAGATGCGCACCGAGATAAAGCAGCTGCACCAACGACTTGGGATCACCTCGGTGTTCGTGACGCACGACCAGGAGGAGGCGCTGTCGATCTCGGACCGAGTGGCGGTCATGAGCCGGGGCCGCGTGGAGCAGTTCGCGACCCCGGAGGAGATCTACTCCCGCCCCGCGTCGATGTATGTCGCCTCGTTCATCGGCAGCCCGCAGCTGGACGTGATGTCGGGCGCGTTCGAACGCGCCGGCGAACAACTCGGATATCGGGTCGCTGGCTCGGTGTTCCCGATGGAGCGGACGCTTCGGGTCCCCGACGAGGCGGTTGATCTGGGCATTCGCGCCGAGCATGTGTACCTAGACGCGGACGGCGGCGTCGCGGCGAGCGTGATCGTGTCCCAGTTGGTCGGCCCATTCACCTATGTGACGGTCCAGTTCGATGGCGGCACGCTGACCTCGCGCATCCCGGGCATCGTGCACTACCCCTCTGGCGCGCGGGTCGGGGTTCGCCTGGACCCCCACGGCATGTTGTGGTTCTCGCGCAGCGGTGGGCAACGGCTGGATCTGCGCTCGGAATGAACGAGCGAGTGTTTCGGACTGAGCGCGTGAGGTGACTGTCGAGAAAGGATGGGGCAATGCGTGGAAGCGGTTCGCTGGTTGTGGTTGTCGATGTGGAATGAGCGCCGAGCGGAGCCCATCTTGAGCGAACTCCACATATTTCGATGAGGTGAGGTTTGAAGTCGGAGCTGAAAGTCCCCCGCGCGGCGCGACGTATGTCGCGGCACGCGGAAATAGTCAAACATGTCCGGCGTGAGGACTTCGTCTCGGTGCAAGACCTCGCGACTCGCTTTGATGTCTCTGAGGTCACGATTCGCCATGATCTCGACCTGCTTTCCCAGGCGGGCAAGATCCGTCGGGTGCGTGGCGGAACGATCGCCCTCGTGCGCCAGGCGGAAGAGGTGCCCTATGAGGCGCGCAGCGACACCCAGCGCAGCGGCAAGGCGGCGATCGCGCGCTGCGCCATGAACATGGTCGGCGACAATGACACGATCCTGCTGGATGTGGGAACCACGACGATGCTCATCGCTGAGGAGATTGTCCGGCGCACCGATCTGGAGGGCCTGACCGTCGTCACCAACGGGTTGAACATCGCTCTGGCGCTGGAGGCCGCTTGTCCCCGGGTGCAGGTGGTTGTCACCGGGGGCACCCTGCGGCCCGCCCAGCATTCCATGGTCGACCCGCTCGCCGGATTCATTTTGCAGCGCCTGCGCGCCTCGGTGGCCTTCATCGGCGCGGACGGCATCCACCGCATTCATGGCGTGTCCACCACCAACTTCCCGGAAGCGGAGATGAAACGACGGCTGCTGGCCGCCGCGAACCGGCGCGTGGTGGTGGCCGACGGATTGAAGTTCGCGCAACAGGCGCTGGTCAAAGTGTGCGACCTCTCCGACATCGACACCGTCGTGTCGTGCGGTGACATTGATGACGGCGTGCTCAATGAGATCACCAAACGGGTGGAGGTGCAGCTGGCGGACCGGATCGGCGAGCCGGCTCCACCGGCGCCGGTGGAGCCCCTGGCCTGACCTAGGGGGGCTCGGCCTAGGGGGCCCGGCGCAGTCGAATGCCGCTGGGTTCGATGGTGACGCGCAGGTCGGCCAAGGTGTCGACGATCAGATCAGCGGATAGTTCGGTTCGGTCCGTGGTGGTGGTGAGCGCGATCGTCATGCAGCCGGCAGCCGTCCCGGCGGCCAAACCGGCCGGCGCGTCCTCGACCACCACGCAGTCGCGCGGATCAACTCCCAGCAGCGACGCGGCCCGCAAACATCCCTCGGGATCCGGCTTGCCGCGGCGCAGCTGGTCGACGGTGACGGTAACTGGCGGAGCGATCAGCCCCGCCGCCGCGATACGGGCTCGAGCGAGCGCGATTGTGCACGACGTGACGATCGCCGCCCGGTTCGGGGGCAGCGCATCGAACATGGCGCGGGCGCCGGGTGCCGCCACCACCCCGTCGGTGTCGATGACTTCCAGTTCCTCCCAGCGCTTCGCGGCGGCCTCGACGTCGGCGGCGGGCAGGTACCGCGCGGCATTGGTCCGGCTGGCCAAGCCATGTTCGATGACCTCGGGGAGGGGGACGCCGAACTCGGTGGTCCACCGCAGCCAGCACCGTTTCACCGCTGCCGTCGAGTCGATGAGCGTGCCGTCCAAATCGAACAGGATGGCGGCGAAGGTCCGATCGAGCACTCCGCCGGCGGCGCCCCGGTCGTCAGTGGCTCGCGCTGCGGTCATCGATTGGTGTAGCCGCCGTCGATGGGCAGGCTGGCGCCGGTGATCATGGCGGCCTCGTCGCTGAGCAGGAAGACGATCGGTCCGGCGATGTCGTCTTCGGTGGCCCAGCGGTGCAGCGGCATCTGCTCCAGGGTCGGCCCCTCGATCTCTGGACGGCCCCAATACCAAGCGGACATCGGCGTCATCACCACAGTCGGGTTGACGCTATTGACCCGGATGCCGTACCCGCCGAGCTCAAGGGCGGACACGCGGGTGATGTTGTCCAGCGCGGCCTTGGACGAGCCGTAGGAGATGTGTCCGGTCAGGCCCACCAGGCTGGCCTGGCTGGACACGTTGACGATGGCCCCGCCCTTGCCGAGCCGGATCATGGTGCGCGCCGCGTACTTGGTGACCAACAGCGAGCCACGCGCGTTGATCGCGATCACCCGGTCGAAGACATCGATGTCGGTGTCCTGCGGGGTGGCGATTTCGCCGCCCCAACCACCGCAGTTGACCACTCCCCAAAGATCGAGGTCGGCCAGCGCGCCGGCGATCGACTCCTCGCTGGTCAATTCGAATGGCAGCGGGGTGGCGCCCGTTTCTTTCACGATCGGTGCCAAGGTCTCGTGGCTGCGGCTGGAGGCGATCACGGTCGCGCCGCGGGCGACCAGTTTGCGCACCGTGGCGCCACCGATCCCGCCGCTGGCACCGGTCACCAGGATAGTTTTGCCCGCGAAGTCGCCCCGGGTATCACTCATCGATTTGCTCCTATTCAAATGTGTCAAGGCCGGAAAGGGTGGCGCGCACGCCGCGCTCGGAAACCGATCGCGCCAGTGCGACGTACCGCGCGCGGAAGCGGTCGCTGTCAACGATCTGGTCGCCGAACAGGGCGCGGTTGTCGTCAAGGAACGCGGTCGGAACCTCTCGCTGGCGGGCCGCCGCGTCCCGGATCTGCGGCGCGAGCGCGTCCACGATCTCGTACCGCTCGCCCTGCTCATCAACGCCCAGCGCGTACCGCGCCCAGCACGCGATCACGAACGCCGAGCGGGTGATCGCGCCCCCGCTGGCCAGGTTGGCGCGCACCACCGGCAGCAGGAATTTGGAGATCATATCGGAGGTGTTGGTGGCCAACCGAGCCACCGTGTCGCCGACCTCCGGATTGGAGAACCGCTCTATGAGCTGATGGCAATACGCCGTCAAGTCGATACCGGGGACCGGACGCAGGGTCGGGATGGCCTCGCCCGCCATGTAGTCGAGCAGGAACCCGGCGAACAGTGGGTCGGTGGTCACTTCATGCACCATCCGGTAGCCGACCAGATATCCCGGGTAGGCCAACGACTGGTGGGAGGCGTTGAGCAGCCGCAGTTTCATCAACTCGTACGGCACCACGTCGTCGACCACCTGGACGCCCGCGTCCTCGAACTGTGGGCGGCCATCGCCGAAGTTGTCTTCCAACACCCATTGGGTGAACGGTTCGCAGACCACCGGCCAACGGTCCTCGACGCCGAAGCGGTCGGTCAGCTCGGCCCGGTCGGCGTCGGTGGTGCGCGGGGTGATGCGGTCCACCATGGAGTTGGGGAAGCGCACGTTGTCTTCCATCCACGCCGCCAGATCGGGGTCGCTCAGTTTCGCGAACCCGATGAAGCTGCCGGCCGCGATGTGGCCGTTGCCCTGCACGTTGTCGCAGGACATGATGGTGAACGGCTTGATCCCAGCGGCCCGGCGTCGGGCCAGCGCCGCGTCGACCAGCGCGAACACCGTGGTCGGGGCCGCGTCCCCGGCGAGGTCGGCGGCGACCTGCGGGGTGGTCGGGTCGAACTCGCCGGTGACCGGGTCGATGCTGTACCCGCCCTCGGTGATGGTGAGCGAGACGATTCGGATCCGGGGGTCAGCCATTCGCTCGATCGCCGTGCGCGCGTCGCCGTGGGTGTGGCTGAAACCGGTCAGCGATCCGATGACCCGGGGTTCCCAAGTGCCGTCGCCGTGGCGCGGCACCAGCGTGTACAGGTGGTCTTGTGGGGCGAGGGCGTCGCGGATCTCCTCGTTCTCCGCCAGCAGCCCGAGCCCGTGGATGGCCCAGTCGCGGGCCAGCCCCGCGCCGAGCAAGGTGTCCACGTACATCGCCTGGTGCGAGCGGTGGAAGGCGCCGACTCCGATGTGGGCGATGCCGGCGGTGAGCTCGGCTCGGTCATAGGCTGGCACGACGATCCGGGGGTCTAGGTCACGCAAGGTCGATTGGCGCAGCACAGTCACGGCTGAGCTCCTCCCAGCAGTTGGATCCGCTCGCGGAATTGTTGGTACCGATCGGCCAGCAGGCTTCGGGCGCTGCCGTCGGCTGGCTCGGCGACGAGGCTGACCTGAGGGGCCAGCCGGCCGATGATCTCCTCGGTGGTCACCGACCCGGCAGCTTGGGCGCCGAGCAGCGCCGCGCCGCGCCCGGACGCGTCCGGGCAATCGAGCGCGTAAAGGGCGCAGCCGGTGATGTCGGCCAGCAGCTGCCGCCAGGCCGGGGACATGGTCCCGCCGCCGGCGACCCGGAGCGTCGCATCGGCCGGGTCGCGGTTCGCGCCGGAGGGGCCGGCCGATTTGGGCGCCGAGTCGCCCGCGCCCGCGTCGATCAGCGCCCGATAGGTGTCGGTGATGGCGAACGCGACCCCGACCAGCGCCGATCGCGCCAGCGCCGTCCGGTCGTGGCCGAGCGCGAGGGCAGTCCACGAGCCGCGCAACCCGGGCTCGACGTACGGGGTTCGCTCCCCGGTCAGATGCGGGATGAACATTGGGTCGTCGGGGCGAACCGGCTCGTCCAGGCTGGCGTACAGCTGCGACCAGGACATGCCGAGGATTTCGCGCACCCAGGTCAGCGCGATACCGGCGTTGGTGCAGGCACCCATGTGATACCAGCCGGCTGCGGCGCCAACGCCCGCAGGGGTGGCCGAGCCCGCGGTGGCTGGCGCGCCGTAGGCGGACCGGTAGAGATGGACCCCAGCGGCCGACAAGTCAAGTGGGCTCGGCTGGGGGCGCACCACCTGCGCCCCGGTGCCGACGGTCAGCTGGACCTGGCTCGGATCGGCCAGCCCGCTGCCGAGCGCGGCGGCGGCGGCGTCGCCCGCGCCGGCGGCCACCGGGGTCCCGGCGGGCACACCGAGGTGCGAGGCGGCGGTGTCGCTCAGCGCGCCGGCCAGCGCGGCGGAGCTGGGCAGCAGCGGGGCGAGCAGGTCCGCGCGCAGGCCGAGCGTTTCGATTAGTTCGCGGTCCCAGTCATCGGCCGGAAGGTCGTACAGCAGCGTCGCCGAAGCGTCGGAGGGCTCGGCCATGATCCCACCGGTGAGCCGGGCGCGCAACCAGTCCTTGGGCTGCAGCGCCCAGCGGGCGCGCGCGTAGACCTCCGGCTGGTGCGCCGCGACCCAGACGAGCATCGGGCCGGGCATTCCCGGGGTGAGCGGGTTGGCCAGTCGGGCACGGTGCTCGCGGCTGAGCTCGTGAAACCGGCCGATCTCGGCGACGGCGCGCATGTCGGCCCACAGCATCGCGGGCCGCACCGGGACCGCTCGCGCGTCGCACAGCACCAGGCCGTGCATCTGCCCGGACAGCCCGATCGCATCCGGTTGCGCGCCGGACGCCGCGACCGCCTCGCGGACGCAACGTCCGACGGCGTCCCACCAGTCGGCGGGATCGGTTTCGGCCTGCCCCGGTTGCGGGGAGCGCACCGGGTACGCAACCGAAGCCTGGGCCAGCACCGCGCCGGAAGCCGGGTCCGTGACCACGGTTTTGACTGAGCTGGTGCCCAGGTCAATCCCGAGCGCCGCGCGGCTGGGCATCGTTCCACTCACCCAATTGGCGGTGGTGGTGGGCCGCCCGGAGGCCCGAGCGGCGTGGCGCCGGCGGAACTGGTCATCCGGGCTGCCAAATGCGGGAACAAGTATGCGGTGACGCTGCTACCGCGCTGCGAGGCGGTTCGCCGGGTCTGGTCCACCCAGACGACGATGACCAGGATGAGGCCGATGAACACCTGCTGCCAGAACGCCTGGACTCTGATGATGACGAGCCCGTTTTGCAGCACGGTCGGGATGAACAGGCCGATGACGGTGCCGAAAATCGAGCCGAAGCCGCCGAACAAGCTGGTGCCGCCGATCACAACCCCGGCGATGATGTTCAGGTTGGTCATGGTCTGGCCGCTGATCGAGGTGGTGCCGAAAAACGCGATGAACAGGAAGCCGGCAAAACCGGCGAGCATCCCATTGAACGTGTACACCTTGACCAAATGCACATTCAGGTTGATACCAGCGCGGCGCACCGACTCGGGGTTTGATCCCGAGGCGAAGGTGTGCAGGCCGAACTTGGTGCGGTGCAGCAGGAAAATGCCGATTATCACCACAACCGCAGCCGCCAGCGCCATCCAAGGCACCTTCCAGGTGATGTCACGCCCACCGAAGATATTGATCGTGCGGAACGAGAAGGCGTCGCCTGTGCCGAGGCTGTTGTTCAGACCGACGGGGATGGTGTTGAGGTCGGTGCCGTCGGTGATGACGTCGGCCAGGCCCAGGGCCATGCCCAGCGTGCCCAACGTGCCGATCATCGGTGGCACTTTCATGTAGGCGGTGATGAAGCCGTTGAGCCAGCCCCAAGCGATCCCGCACACCACTGCGGCGACCATGCCGGCTATGGAGACCCACCAGCACGCCCAGCCGGTGTCGACCGGCTTGTAGCCGGGCTGGCCTTGCACCCCGACCACACCCATCACGGCGGCCGGGGCGACCCATTTCATCACCTTGACGGACATCACGCTCGCGAACACCAGCACGCTGCCGATGGACAGATCAATGCCGGCGGTGGCGATCACAAACGTCATGCCGACGCCCAGCACCGCGTAGATCGAGGTGTTCTGGATGATATTGCGCCAGTTGTTGACGGTTATGAAGTTGTGCGGCTTCATTATTCCGAAGATCACAACAAGAACGATCAGCACTAATACGATCTGCATCGCCTGGAGGCGCGCCACCCGGGCCAGCCAGCTGTGTGACGGCTCCTCGGTCAGCTCCAGCAGTTCGTCATCGTGGAGCACTGGCGCGGTCATCGCGTCGCCTCCTGGGTGACAGCACCGGTCATGGAGCCCACGAGCTGCTCCATGGTGGTGTCCTGGGCTTGGTACACGGCGACGCGGCGGCCCAGCCGAAGCACCTGGATCTCGTCGGCGACCGCCATCACGTGCGGCATCGAGTGGGAGATGAACACCACACCCACGCCCCGGTCGCGGACCCGCTTGACCAGGTCGAGCACGCCGCGGGTCTGCACCACGCCGAGTGCGGCGGTGGGCTCGTCGAGCAAGACGATCTTGTGTGCCCAGGCGACCGCCCGGGCGACCGCGACGCCCTGTTTCTGCCCGCCGGACATTGAACCGATGTCGCCGGAGAAGTTCCGCACGGTGGCCCCCAGGTCGTCAAAGGCCGCCTTGCTGCCCTTGCGCATCTCCGGGGTGTTCATGAACCCCAGGCGACCCAACAGGCCGCGACGCATGACCTCGCGCCCCAGGTACATGTTCTGCACCGGGTTGAGATGCGGGGCGAGGGCGAGGTCCTGGTGGACGATCTCTATCCCGTACTTGCGCGCGTCGGTCGGTTTGGTGATCGACGCCGGCTCGCCGTCGACGAAGATCTGCCCGCTGGTGGCCACCTCGGTGCCGGAGAGGATCTTCACCAGGGTGCTCTTGCCGGCCCCGTTGTCGCCGATCAGGGCGACCACTCGGCCGGGGTACACCTCGAAGTCGACGTTGTCGAGTGCGGTCACGTGGCCGTAGGTCTTGGTGATCCCCCTGGCCACCAGAACGGGTTCTGTCACAGCGCGCTCCTTTTGGTCGCGGTCCAACGGCGTCAGCCGAGCTGACGTTCTGAGGAAGAGCGTGACGCATCATGTCATCGGTGTCAAGGGTCTGGGGGCAACTCGTTAGCAGAACGTTACCGCCGTAGATCAAGGGACGGACGCGCTTGGGCACGGATTTGGTAACAGATTGGTGTTGGCCCTTGACATCGGTGACATGAAGCGGGCAGCATCACAGCCATCGCGGTATGACGCCCGCGCCGAACCGGCGCGGCCCGTCGCTCCGCGGCCCGGTTCCATGTCCACCAACGTTTGATCTGGCAGCAGACCAAAGGAGAAGGAATGAAGCGATCAGTCGTAGCGGTCACCGCCGTGGCGGCAGCGGCCGTGCTCGCCATGTCGGCGTGCTCGTCCAGCAAGAACAACAACAGCCCGACCACCGCCGCCGCGCCGCCGGCCACGAGCGCCCCCGCGCCGGCCACCAGCGCCCCCGCGCCGGCCACCAGCGCCCCCGCGACCAGTGGAACACTGTCCACCAATGGCAACAGCTACAAGTTCACGTTCATTGAGGGCATCCTCGGTGACCCGTTCTACGTGACCATGAGCTGCGGGATCAAGGCTGAAGCCGCCAACATCGGCAACATCAGCGTTGACGTCCAGGGCGGCAAGACCTGGGATGTCACGGTGCAGACTCCGATCATCAACGCGGTGACCGCAGCCAAGCCGGATGCGATCATGGTCGCCCCGAATGACGTGAAGGCCAGCCGGACTCCGATCGCGGCCGCGATGAGCGCTGGGATCAAGGTCGTGCTCGTGGACACCACCCTCACCGACGCCTCCGGCGCTGTCTCGCAGATCGCCTCGGACAACCTCGCTGGTGGCAAGGCCGCCTTCGAGGCCATCAAGGAAGCCGTGCCGGGCGGTGGCAAGGTCATCGCGATCAACACCGTCGCCGGCGTCAGCACCACCGACCAGCGCCAAAAGGGTTTTGAGGACGCGGCCAAGGCCGACTCGGCGTTCACCTTGCTGCCGACCCAGTTCGACAAAGATGACGCTTCGATTGCCGCCCAGGTCACCTCGGCTGCCCTCGCGGCGAACCCGGACATCGTCGGCATCTTCGCCACCAACCTGTTCTCGGCTTCCGGCGCTGCCGCGGCCATCAAGCAGGCCAACCTGACCGGCAAGGTCTTCGTCGTCGGTTTCGACGCCGGCCCGGACCAGGTCAAGGCGTTGCAGGACGGCACGGTCCAGGCGCTCATCGCCCAGGAGCCGTACAACATCGGTGTCCAGGCTGTCGACCAGGCAGTGCTGTCGCTGACCGGCGGGACGACCAACCCGCAGATCGGCACCGGTTCGACGATCATCACCAAGGACAACCTGAGCAGCCCGGAGAGCCAGCAAGCGCTCTACAAGGCCAGCTGCTGACGCAGCTGCTCAACCCTGAGAAAGTGCCTGAGCGACGCTCGCGCGGGCTGCGGCCGGTAGGTCGTGGCCAACGCGGCGTGATCAGGTGGGACACACCGTTTCGGTGGCTTCGAGCGGGTGGCGACTGGCAGCAAGGGCGCTGCTGGGAACCACCCGCTCGGGTACCGAGGCCCACCCTATTGTGGGTGTGTCAGGTCTTGGGCGCGTCGCGTTCACTCGGGCGCTGGCTGACCCAACCTGAGCCAGGAGACAAACCGATGACGACCATGCGTGATGTCGCACGGGTCGCCGGAGTCAGCGCCAAGACCGTTTCACGAGTGTTCAACGACGATCCCCATGTCACGCCAGAAACCCGTGAGCGCGTGCAGTGGGCCATGCGGCGACTGGACTACGTGCCGAACCTGCTCGCCCGGAGCTTCCGGGCCGGGACGGACGCCGCGATCGGGTTGGCGTTCCCGGACATTGGGGACCCGTTCTTCGCCGCCATGGCGTCGAGCATTGAGGAATCTCTGGCCCGCGCGCACATGGCCGTCGTGGTCACCAGCCTCGGCTATGACCCAGCCCGCGAGCCCGCCGCGCTGGAGACGCTGCTGCGCCGCCAGATCAGTGGTCTGATCGTCGCCTCGATCGGCCCCAACCAGGCTTATTTGCAGACCTGGCTGCAACGCACCCCGATGGTGTTCGTCGACCGCGCCCCGCGTGGGCTGGCCGCGGTGTCGGTGGTGGAGGACGACTTCGGTGGCGCTCGGCAAGCGGTCGAGCATCTGGCGCGGCACGGCCATCGCCGCATCGCCCTGCTCGGCGGACCCGCCTATGCCGGAACGATCCAACGCCGCATGGACGGCTATTCGGCGGCGGTGAGCGAGCTGGGCCTGGACAGCGGCCCCGAGCTGCTGTGCACCGAGCCGCAGTCCTCGCAGGGCTCGGTGGCTGAGTTTGTGAACTTGCTCGCTTCTGAGCACCCGCCGACGGCGGCGTTCTCCATGACCATCATTGCCACCATGGCACTGGTGCGCGCCCTGCAACAGGCCGACCGGACCGATCTCGCCGTGGTCGGCTTCGGCGACGTGCCGATGGCCGAGGCGCTGTCGCCGGCGATCACTGTGATCGATCAGAACCCGGCGGAGCTCGGCCGGGTGGCTGCCGACCGGTTGACGGCGCTGATGCTCGCCGCGTCCGCGGGCCCGAGTCCCACGGGCGCGCCGCGCGCCAAAGTGCGCCGGCGAACCGTGCTCCCGGTTCAGCTCATCGCGCGCGGGTCGGGCGAGCTCCCGCCTCCCTCATCCACCTGACCGTCGCATCCAGACAAGAAGGAGACCAGCGAGATGTCAGTCCCGGGCGCCGAAGAATGGCGCGCCGAACAGGCGCAGGCGTTGCTCGCGACCGGCCGGAGGATCGTCCGGCCCGACGGACGGTTCGGTTGGATATCCGACGAGGGAACCGACGATGAGACCCAGCCGAGATTCCCGTACATCTCCGCCCGCATGACCCATGTCTGGGCGCTCGCCCACCTGAACGGCGACGCCCCGGATGGCGCCAAGATCGCCGCTGACGGCATCGCCTCGTTCGCCGATTGGGCCGACCCGGCGCACGGCGGCTGGTACGCCGCGCTCGATCCGGCGGGGCGCCCCTTGGATCGGAACAAGGCGGCCTACGAGCACGCCCACATGATGCTTGCCAGCTCGAGCGCGACCGCGGCGGGGCTTCCGGGCGCCGCCGAGCTGCTGGCCGCGCTCTGCGAAACGGTGGCCCGCTGGTTCTGGTCGGACGACGAGGGCGCGACCCTGGAGAGCTGGAACGAGGACTTCACCGAACCGGAGCCATATCGTGGCGCCAACAGCAATATGCATTCGGTGGAGGCCTATCTGGCCGCTGGCGACGTGACCGGGGATCCGGTCTGGCATGCCCGAGCGCTGTCCATGGCCGAGCTGTTGATCAACCGGTTCGCCCGGGGCAACGGCTGGCGGATTCCAGAGCACTACGACGCCAAGTGGCATCCGCTGCCGGACTTCAACCGGGACCGGCCGTTCGACCGGTTCCGGCCCTGCGGCACCACTCCAGGGCATTCTTTCGAATGGTCCCGGTTGTGCGTCAATCTCGCGGCGACGCTGCCCGACCCACCCAGCTGGTTGGTTGAGGCGGCCATCGGACTGTTCGACACCGCGGCGGCCGACGCCTGGGCCGTTGACGGGCGCTCTGGCTTCATCTACACCCTTGACTCGAACCATCGCCCGCTCAACCCGGCTCGGATGCATTGGGTGGTCTGCGAAGCGATCATGGCGGCCGACGCCCTGCACCGACGCACCGGGGACGCGCACTACGCGGACATCGCCAAGCCGTGGTGGGCCTTTCTGGATGAGCACATAATCGATCACACCCGCGGCGGCTGGTGGAACGAGCTCTCCGCGCAGCTGACTCCGACGCACGACAGCTGGGCGGGCAAGCCGGACATGTACCACTGCTACCAGACGCTGCTGTTCCCCTCGCTACCATCCTCGCCGTGCGCGGCGGTGATCTTGGCGCGGCGCGCGGCGGACGGTGGGGCGGGGGACTGAGGTGGACCTGTCCCGGCCGGCGCCACCACCGCGCCGACGGCCGGTCGCCGTGCTCATCGGTGGCCCGCCGGCCAGTGGCAAGACGACGCTGGCGGCGGCGCTCGCCCCGGCGCTCGGCGCCGCGCCGCTCGACCTGGACGCGGCGACCGGCCCGTTGACCGCGCTGGTCCTTGAGCTGATCGGGGCGCGGGACCTGAGCGAGCATGAGGCGGCGGCGCTGACCAGGGACCGGCGCTACGCGACGTTGCTCGCGCTGGCCGGCGACATCGCGCGCGCCGGATTGCCCACCGTGTTGACCGCGCCGTTCACCCGCGAGCGCACGCCGGCCGGATGGGCGGCGGCGACGGCGGAACTGGCTCAGGACGCCGAGCCGCGGCTGGTGTGGCTGACGGTTCCCGCCGCCGAGTCGGTCCGGCGACTCGAGTCCCGAGCCGCCGCGCGGGACACTGGCAAACGGGCCGATCCGGCCGCCTGGCTCGCCTCGCTGCCCATCGACCCGCCCAGTGTCGAGCACCTGGCCCTGGACGGCACCGTTTCCGTCGGCGCTCTGGTCGAGGCCGTGCGCGCCGACCTGGCTGAGCGCACGGAGGCATGAATGGACGTCGTCGTTGGCCTGGATTTCGGAACCACGTCGGCAAAGGCGCTGATCCGCCCCCGGGGCGACAGCCAGGAGGCTCCGATCCTGGTCACCGCCGGGACCACGTGGGCTTCCGCCGCGAACGGCGGTGCCGAGCTGGACCCCTCCGTCGCGGCGCGCACCGCGATCGAACTGCTCGGCCGCGCGGTCCGCGCCGCCGAGCGAGCCTGGGGCGGTGTCACCGTGGCCGCGATGTCGGTCACCGGGCTCGGGGAGAGCGGTGTGCTGCTGGATCGGGCCGGGCGGCCGGTCCGCGCGGCCGTCGCCTGGTACGACCCGCGCGGTGAGGCCGAGCTGGCTGAACTCGCGGAGACCCGCCCCGAGGTGGCTGCCGCCTTTCCGGGTGTCACCGGGTTGCCCTGGTCCGCCCAGGCGAGTTTCGCCAAGCTGCTGTGGTCGCGCGAGCGTGAGCCGGCACCGGCCGGGTCCTGCTGGCTGAGCGTGCCGGAATGGATCGTGCACTCCCTTGGCGGGGAGCGGGTGCGCGAACCATCGTTGGCGTCGCGCACCGGGTTGATCGCGCAACGCACCGGGCAGCCCGATCCCGAACTGCTCGATCTGGTCCGCGCGCCCGCCGACCTGCTGCCGCCGCCCGCGCCCGCCGGGGCTCCGGTGGGCCGGATCACCCACCCGGACGCGCCGTCCGCCGCCCTCGGGGCGGTGTTGTCGGTCGCCGGGCATGATCATCCGGT
>Ga0123357_10002295_pt1 | contig 21213 bp, 18 predicted proteins | sample TergutEmb28metaG_FD_89873 | JGI IMG/M metagenome (GOLD analysis project Ga0123357, IMG submission 89873) | Embiratermes neotenicus P4 segment gut microbial communities from Petit-Saut dam, French Guiana - Emb289 P4 | ecosystem: Host-associated > Arthropoda: Insects > Digestive system > Gut ... | reverse complement strand
GTGGGCGTACCTGGGTTCGAACCAGGGACCTCTTCGGTGTGAACGAAGCGCGCTACCACTGCGCCATACGCCCGCTTGGCTACGGATCGCCAAACGATCCTCGTGGGCGACGCTGGGTTTGAACCAGCGACCTCTTCCGTGTCAGGGAAGCGCGCTACCACTGCGCCAGCCGCCCGTGGGCTGTTGAAGAGGTCGGAACGGGATTTGAACCCGTGTACACGGATTTGCAGTCCGTTGCCTCGCCTCTCGGCCATCCGACCATCGGTTTGGTCTTGGTGGAGCCTCTCCGAGCGGACGACGGGATTCGAACCCGCGACCCCAACCTTGGCAAGGTTGTGCTCTACCAACTGAGCCACGTCCGCATGTGCGTCAAGCGCACCGGTTAACCTTAGCCGGTGGAGGGTGCTCCTCGCAAACCCTATGTGCCCAAAAACCCGACTTTTTCGTGCGCCACGAGGTCGTTTTTCCGGAAACTGGGGCGCCTGATACTAGGAAACCAGAAATTGCCGTCCTAGAATATGAGAATCATGGCCACATGGTGAGATTTGACTTGCTGCGAACTGGCCTAATAGGACAAAGTCTTGAGGTGGGTTGGCATCGTCGCCCTACAGGGACTCGAAAGGAGGCCACATGACGGCACCGTCATTGGTGCTCCTTGCGAGCGGTTCAACAGACTCCCACGTCGCGCAGGTGGTTCACACGCTGCGCAAACGGATGCAGAGTATGCGTCCCAGTTTGAACGTCCAATTGGCCTTTCTCAGCCATTGCGAACCGACCTGCGAGCAAATCGGAACCATTCTGGCCAAGGGGGAGGCCGAGGAGGCCGTCTTCGTGCCACTTGACGTCACCCGGGCGCACAAAGCCAGCGACCAGGCAGTAGAAGCCTTGGATGCTATTCGACCCCAGCACCCGGGCATGGCGCTCAGGCTGGCGCGACCCCTAGGTCCGGCCGCCGAGTTACTGACAGTGGTCGACCTGCGCCTGCGGCAAGCGCTCAGCGCCTGCCACGCGGACGAGCTGGACGGGCTTGTGTTCGCCGTGGCCGACTCCGGCGACCCCCGTGGCAACGCCTTGATCCATCGTCGGGCCAGGCAATGGCGGGCCCATCACAAGCTGCCTGTGCAGTTGGCCTACGCGGATGGTTCCGGTCAGAGCGTGACGTCGGCCGTCAACGCCCTGCGGGTCCAAGGACGACGCTCGATCGCGGTCGGTTTCTTCCATCTGGATGCTGACCACGTCTACACTGCCCAAGCCGAGCTGGCGCGTGAGGCCGGCGCGATAGCGGTATCTGCCCCCCTGGGCGACGATGTCCGTCTGCTGGATCTGGCGATGTGCCGCTACTCTGTCGCGGCGATGGACCTTTTGGACGAGGCCCCCGCCAACAGTGGGACGAACCCGCCACCAGGCACCGAAATCCTAAGTGGGTTCTTCACAATCGACGACTAGGGCATCACGCCAGTGGCGCCACACCCAACGTCACCGTCGCTGTGTGGCTCCGTCCGTTTCTGTCCTTCCAGCCGGCCTGCACCTTGTCGCCCGGCTGATGGGTGGCCAGAATCGACGACAGCTGGTCCGAGGATGACACCTCTACGCCGTCAATGGTAGTGATGGTCGAGCCGCCGGTCATACCAGCCTTGGCGGCCGGCCCGCCCGACACAACCTGAGTGACTTTCAGGGCCCCATTGGACTGAGTCGACACCACAACCCCAAGCCCACCTGTGCGTCCCAATGTGACAGTCGAGTTTGGCTGCCCAGTCACCACCGCGTTGGCCACTTTAAGGGCCGTGACGATGGGTATGCCATAGCCGGCTGGCCGGTGACTGTTTGTGGAGCCCGCGACGTTCATGGCGATGACCCTCGACGAGTTGTCGAACATCGCCCCGCCGGAGTCGCCAGGCACTAGGGGAGCAGTGGTTCCCACAAGATTGGTCAGCGTCGATTTCCCTGGACTGTTTTGCTCGGTGACGGTGACCGTCATGGCGGTCTGAGTCACTTCGCCAGTGACGGTAACAAGTTGCCCGCCGCCCTCGGCATTGCCGATGGCCGTGATCGACTCGCCCGAGATGACAGGCTGAGTGCTGACCGTGATTGTGGGCAACTTGGAGGCTCCCACCAACTGCAGCACGGCCACATCACGGGTGGAGTCGTAGCCGAGCACATCCGCGTCATATTTCTTGCCGTTAGCTGGATCGGTCACCGTGACGGCGGTAGACCCCGCCACGACGTGGTGATTGGTGATGACGATTCCGTTGGAGGTCAACACCAGGCCCGTGCCTGCGGCCACACCATCGCCGTACCCCACAACAGTCTTGATCAACACCAACCCGTCACTTAGGTCTTTCGGCTGTGTGGTGGTGTCCGGCTGGACGCCGGTGTGGATGGTTCCGATGACTCCACCGTTTTCGTTGCCGTCATCCGCGCGGGCAAAAGCAGGCGCCGTGAGTGCGGTAACGGCCACGGCAACGGCCATCACCGCGAAACCCCACTTGGCGTGCAACATGCTTTCTCCTCGATTGTCACCCAATACTATTGTCCATCATTATTGAGCAGGGCTGGCTGAGCGCTTCGAAAAACCTGTGATGACGTCAGGACGCCGTGATGGCCTCCTCAATGGCGTGACGCGGTATTCCTGCCCAGGTCGGGCGGTTGCGCGTTTCATAGACCAGCTCGTAAATTGCCTTGTCAACCTCATATGCCCGCAACAATTGTCGCGGCATAGCCTCGTCACCGAGGTAGCTGGCCAGGAAAGCCCGGCGGGCGTCGCTGTACCAACTCTTGGCGGACGTGCCCTCGGGGTCGTCGTGGTAGTGACGCGCATAATCGAGCGAACGGAGCAGCCCGGCCACGTCACGCCAGGGCGAGTCAGGTGCGGCCCGCTGCTCGGGAGTCTTGATTGGCTCACCCTCGAAATCGATGATCGTCCATCCGTCAGGGGTGATCAGGGCTTGACCAAGGTGGAAGTCGCCGTGGATGCGCTGAACGGGCACCGACCCGGCTTCGACGTCGAGGATTGCTCGCAACGCCTGGCGGTTGTTGACGAGTTCTGGCACCTGCTCGCTGGCTGCGTCCAGCCGTGCCAGCATCTGTGCTCCGATTGCCGCACCGTCAATGGTGGACGATCCGAACGCATCCACCAGCTCCGTGTGCAGCAAGCGCAGCGTGTTTCCCAGACGCGTCATCTCATCAGAAATTGAGCGTTCAGCTCGGCAGGCCCTCACGCAGTAATCCCACCCGTCACTGGCCTGTTGAATGTGTTCCTCAAAGATGCCCAGGGTAACCTCGCCATCAGCGCCTGTCAGCGTGCCAATCAGGTGCGGCGTGATGCCTGACTTCTGCAGCCCGGCCAGCATTTCTTCTTCGCGATTGGGGCCCGTGGTGATCTTGCGGAAAACCTTGAACTGCATGTCGCTGCCGACCTGGACGGTGGTGTTCGACTGCTCACCGGCGAAGACGGCGGTGGGCGAATTTGGCTCGGGCGGGGACGAGAACCACGTCATCCCGGTGGTCTGAGGTTGAGTCAAACAAGCCAACAGCGCCGCCATCGTGTGTGGTGAACGTGGGGCATCGACCACGTCGACCAGTCCGCGATCGGGCAATTCCGCCTGGCCGATGAAGGCGTCAGGTTCGGCTGCGCCAACTGGCAGGTAGCCCGTCAGCAGATGGTAGGTCTCTTCGGAGTCACCGACGGCGACCTCGGCAAGCTCCGAACGAACCCACACACTGCCGGTTTGTGTGTGCCACGGCAGGGGAGTGATCGTCAAGGAGTGAATGGGCAAGCCCTTGCTCTGGAACCACCTCGCATTGACCATATGGCCGCGCCAAAGCTCGGCTAGGTGATCGCTGACGGCGTCCGCCATTGCGTTGGGTCCCCTTTCGATAACAATTTGATACTAGTAGCGGTTTGGGTGGCGCAGACGGTCGCCGTGCCCTAAACTCTATTACTGAGAACGTTACCGGAAACGGTCTCATTGGTTCAACAACCGAGATCAGGGATGACCGAAAAGGATGGTTGACCCTCACATGAAGGAAGGATATCTATGAAGAAGACTCACATCGCCGGTGTGGCGATTGCGGCCGCGCTAGCTTTGTCGCTGGCAGGTTGTGCTGGTGGCACATCTGGTGGAGGTTCGAGCGACAGCTCATCCACGGCCCCAGCTGCTACAGGCAGCGTCTATTTCTTGAACTTCAAGCCGGAAGTGGCAGATCAGTACGCCGCGATCGCCGCCGAGTACAAGGCTGAGACTGGCGTTACGGTCACCGTCGAGACGGCGGCATCTGGCACCTATGAGCAGGCTCTGACGGCTGACATGGCCAAGTCGCAGCCGCCGACGATCTTCCAGATCAACGGCCCGGTTGGCTACGCCAACTGGAAGGACTACACGGCCGACATGACCAACTCGCAGATCTACCAGCACTTGTCCGACAAGTCGCTGGCCGTCTCTGCGAACGGCGGCGTCTACGGCGTCCCATACGTGGTTGAGGGCTACGGCATCATCTACAACGACGCCATCATGAGCAAGTACTTCGCGCTGGCTGACAAGTCTGCCGCCATCACAATCACTTCCGCCGATCAGATCACCGGTTTCGACCAGTTGAAGGCTGTTGTTGAGGACATGACGGCGCACAAGGCTGAGTTGGGCATCACGGGCGTCTTCTCGAGCACGTCGTTGAAGCCGGGCGAAGACTGGCGTTGGCAGACCCACCTGGCCGATGTGCCGTTCTACTACGAGTTCAAGGACAACAACGTCGACCTGTCTCAGGGAACGCCGGCGTCTGTCCAGTTCAAGTATGGCCCGCAGATGCAGCAGTTGTTCGACCTGTACCTGAACAACTCGACGACCGACAAGGCCCAGCTTGGGTCCAAGACGGTTGACGATTCGATGGCCGAGTTCGCGCTTGGCCAATCTGCCATGGTGCAAAACGGCAACTGGGGCTGGTCTCAGATCTCCGGCGTGCAGGGTAACACCGTGCAGGCCTCGGATGTGAAGTTCTTGCCGCTGTACATCGGCGCGCCGGGTGAGGCATCTCAGGGTATCTGCATCGGCACGGAGAACTACTTCTCGATCAACTCCCAGGCTTCGGCTGCCGACCAGCAGGCGTCCTTGGACTTCTTGACGTGGTTGTTCTCGTCTGACAAGGGTAAGGCGTACGTCACCAACGATCTGGGCTTCATCGCCCCGTTCGACTGGTTCGGACCGAGTGACGGCCCGACCGATCCGCTGGCTCAGCAGGTGCAAGCCTGGATGGGCAAGTCGGGTGTGACGTCCGTGTCGTGGTCGCCGTTCCAGGTCTTCCCGTCGCAAGACTGGAAGAACGGCTTCGGCGCCGATTTGTTGAGCTATGCGCAAGGCAAGATGACGTGGGATCAGGTTTCCTCTGACGTCGTCTCGTCCTGGGCTACCCAGGCCGCAGCCGCCGGCTAGTTCTCACAAGCTGGGCGTGGGCGCGGGTCCAAACCCCGCGCCCACGACTGGCATTCGAGGAGCATGACATGCAGGTGTCGAAATACCTCCGAAAGTGGTTCCCCCTGTTCGCGCTGCCGACGACGCTGGCGTTCATCCTGGCCTTTGTTGTGCCGTTTGCCATGGGTCTGTATCTGTCTTTTACGAAGTTCACGACCGTCACGAATTCTCAATGGGTGGGCGTGTCGAACTATGTTCAGGCGTTCTCCGAAAACAAAGACTTTCTCAACGCCTTGTGGTTCAGCCTGCGGTTCACCGTGGTGTCGGCCATCTTGGTCAACGTGCTTGCCTTCGCCTTGGCGCTGGCCCTGACGCGGGCATTGAAAGGCACCAACGTCTTCAGGGCGATTTTCTTCCTGCCAAACCTTATCGGCGGTATCGTCCTAGGGTATGTCTGGCAGTTGCTGATCAACGCTTTGCTGGGCAAGTTCTTCAGTCAAGACCTGACGTATGACTCCGCCTACGGGTTTTGGGGTCTTGTGATCCTGGTCAACTGGCAGATGATCGGCTACATGATGGTCATCTACATCGCCGGCATCCAAAACATCTCGGCCGATGTCATCGAGGCTGCGGACATTGACGGAGCGAGTTTTTGGCCGAAGCTCATACACGTGACAATTCCGATGGTCGCCTCGTCGGTGACAATCTGCGTGTTCCTGACGGTGGCCAACTGCCTGAAGCTGTTCGATCAGAACTTGGCACTGACCGCTGGTGCACCGCAGAACCAGACTGAAGGGCTGGCGCTGAACATCTTCCGAACCTTCTACCTGATACGCAATCACCAAGGTGTGGGCCAGGCCAAAGCCGTCATCTTCTTTGTTTTCGTGGCGGTCATCGCGTTCTTGCAGTTGCGGGCTACCCGTAGTAAGGAGCTGGACGGATGAAAGAGCGCAATAAAGCATTCAATGTGGTCGGCTTTTTGGCCATGCTGGTGCTGGCCATCATCTGGCTGGTGCCTTTGGCGCTGATCCTGATGAACTCGTTCAAGGGAAACCTGTTCATTTCGCAGTCACCTTTCGCGTTGCCAAACGACGCGTCCTACGTCGGTACGTCCAACTACAGCAGTGGACTCAGCAAGGCCAACTTCTTCGTTGCAGTGGGTTGGTCGTTCTTCATCACGATCGCCTCAGTGGCCGTCATCATCTTGGTGACGTCCATGGCGGCCTGGTACATCGCACGGGTCAAAGCTTGGTATACATCAGTGCTGTACTACCTTCTGGTGTTCTCAATGATTGTGCCGTTCCAAATGGTCATGTTCACCATGTCCAAAGTGGCCAACATGACGCACCTCGACAACCCCTTCGGCATCATCGTTATGTACGCGGGGTTCGGCGCCGGCCTGTCAGTGTTCATCTTCACCGGCTTCGTGCGGTCAATCCCGATTGAGATCGAAGAAGCAGCAATGATCGACGGGGCGTCCGCCTGGAAGGTGTTCTTCAGAGTCATCTTCCCGATCCTGCGGCCCACCGCGATCACCATTGCCGTGCTGAATGCAATGTGGATTTGGAACGACTACCTTCTGCCGACACTCGTCTTGACCACTGGCTACAAGACCATTCCGATGGCCGTCCAGCAATACATGACGGGCTCGTACGGACGCAAGGACATGGGCGGTTTCATGGCCATGTTGGTGGTGGCGATCATCCCGATTATCATCTTCTATCTATTCGGACAGAAGTACATAATCAAGGGTGTGGCGGCTGGAGCTGTGAAGGGCTGAAAACCGGAGCATGCTTCGCACGGATGACAGGAGGCGGTCATAACCACCATTCGCGACATTGCCCAAGAGTCGGGGGTCTCGGTCAGTACGGTTTCCCGCGTGCTGGCCGGGCACCCCGATGTCAGTCCGTCCACCGCGGCAGTGGTCAACGCCGTCATCGAGCGGCACCACTTCCATGTCAACCGCAACGCCAGCAATCTGAAGCGCGGCAACACGACGTCGATCCTGGTGATGGTAAAAGGCCGCTACAACATGCTGTTTGCAGCCATGATGGAGCACGTACAGGCGGCGGTGACGGCCACCCGTCACACCGTCATCGCCCAGTACATCGACGAGGACGACAACGAGGTGGCTGAGGCGGAGCGTTGGGTCGCAGAGGTCAAGCCGTGCGGCGTCGTGTTCTTGGGTGCCGACGCCAGCCACGTGGAACAGTCACACCTACTGGGCCAAAGATGCCCGGCAGTGATCTTGACCAACTCACTGGACGGCCTGAGCCGGCCAGCCATTTCGTGCGTCACCACAAACGATCGCGCCGCCGCGGGTGCGGCCATCGAGTATCTGCTCGACCATGGTCACCGCCGAATCGGCGTCATTGGCGGGCAACCCACACAGTCGGCCATGTCGGCGCACCGTCAAAGCGGCGTGGTCGAGGCGATGGCAAAACGCGGCGTCGAGTTCGACCTGGCCACCCACTATTTCGCCACCAGGTTCTCCATGGAATCGGGCTACCGGGCGGCGCAGCGCCTGATGGAGTCAGCGCCTGACATCACCGCCATCTACGCCATGGGCGACATCATGGCCATGGGCGCCATCAGGGGCCTTTTTGAGCAAGGGCTGAAGGTGCCAGACGATATTTCACTCATCGGGCACGACGGTATCGAACCTGCATCGTATGTGGTGCCCAAACTGACGACGGTGCGCCAGCCACAAGAGGCCATCGTCACCCGGGGGGTTGAAATCCTGATGCGCCACATCGGGGGAGACCCGACACCAGTGGCCGAAACTATGGATGTTGAGATTGTTAACGGGGAGTCTGTGTGTTGTCTGGCAGAATAGAGTAGTTATGACCGGCGGCCAGGTATGCCGTGGGTCGGAAGGAACTCAATATGTCAATCACGATCGAGCGCGCAGGGGACAAGTCGAGCATCGATGGCCCCACCACTGGCCTGGAGCTGTTCGGGGACGAGCGCGCCATAGTTGCCATGAAAGTGGACGGGCAGGCTTGCGACCTGGCCACCGAGATTGGTGACGGGGTCACCGTCGAGCCAATCTTCGTCAACTCTCCTGATGGTTTGGTGATCATCCGGCACAGTGCCGCCCATGTCACGGCCCAGGCGCTTCAGGAGGTGTTTCCTGACGCCAAACTGGGTATCGGTCCGCCGATCACGGACGGCTTCTACTACGACTTCAACGTGCGGCCTCTGGGCCCCGACGACCTCAAGACCATCGAGAAGGGTGTTCTTCGCATCGTCAAAGAACGCCAGCGCTTCGTTCGTCGAGTCGTCACCCCGGAGCAGGCCCGCCTTGAAGAGGCCAGCGAGCCCTACAAGTTGGAACTGATCGACGACAAAGGCCACGCCAATGACGATGACGGATCTTCCGTCGAAGTCGGCGGTTCGGAATTGACCATTTACGACAATGTGCGTCGGGATGGCAGTGTCGCCTGGAAGGACCTTTGCCGTGGCCCGCATGTGCCGCACACCGGCTACATCCCGGCTGTCGCGCTGACGCGGGCGTCGGCTGCCTACTGGCGCGGCGACCAGTCGAAGGACTCGTTGCAGCGCGTCTACGGTACGGCCTGGGCGTCAATGGACGACCTGAAGGCATACCAAACCCGGCAGGAAGAGGCCGCCAAACGCGACCACCGCAAGCTTGGCCAGGAGCTCGACCTGTTTAGCTTCCCAGAGGAGCTTGGCCCTGGCCTGCCGGTGTTCCACCCCAAGGGCGGCGTCATCAAACGCGTCATGGAGGACTACGTCCGCCAGGCCCACATCGACAACGGATTCCTGTACGTGGGCACGCCACACATCGCTCGCGAGGGCCTGTACTACACGTCCGGTCACCTTCCGTACTACGGCGACTTCATGTTCCCGGCGCTGGATGACGACGGCGACCGTTACCGTCTGAAGGCAATGAACTGCCCCATGCACAACCTGATCTTCAAGTCGCGCAGCCGCAGCTACCGCGAGTTGCCGATGCGTTTGTTTGAGTTCGGCACCGTCTACCGGAATGAAAAGTCGGGTGTGCTGCAGGGCTTGACGCGCGTGAGAATGATCACCCAGGACGATTCCCACAGTTACGTGATGCCCGAACAGGCGCCCGACGAAGTGCGTCACCTGTTGCGGTTCGTCATCAAACTGCTGCGCGACTTCGGCTTGAACGAGTTCTACCTCGAGTTGTCAACCCGTGACGAGGACGGCAAGAAGAAGGACAAGTTCATCGGTTCGGACGAAGATTGGGCCAAGGCGACGGCTATTCTCGAGCAGGTGGCCAAGGAGGAAGGCCTGGAGACCGTCCTCGACCCCGGTGGTGCCGCCTACTACGGGCCGAAGATCTCCGTCCAAGCGAAGGACGCCATCGGGCGCACCTGGCAGATGTCGACCATCCAGTACGACTTCAACCAGCCAGAACGCTTCCAGCTTGAGTACACCGCCCCTGACGGATCACATCAACGGCCCGTCATGATTCACTCGGCCAAGTTCGGCTCGATCGAGCGGTTCCTTGGCGTGTTGACAGAGCATTATGCCGGCTCCTTCCCGGTGTGGCTGGCCCCCGTCCAGGTGGTCGGCATTCCTGTGGCAGCGGAGTTCAACGACTACGTTGCCTCGGCCCTGAAGGCCATGGCAGACAGGGGAGTGCGCACCGAACTGGACGAGTCGGACGAGCGCATGCAAAAGAAGATTCGCAACGCCACCAAACAGAAGGTGCCCTATCAACTAATAGCGGGCGAAACCGATCGTGCGGCCGGAACAGTCAGTTTCCGTTACCGCGACGGCACTCAGCGAAACGGTCTGACTCTTGACGCGGCGATCGCCGAGATAATGGAGGCGATCGATACCCGGCAAAACACCGACCCATCGGCTGGTGTCCAATGACAGACGACGTGCCCGAGGTTCCGCTGAGGGCCGACGGTCTGCCCGCCGACCCAGAGCTTCAAGAAATTGAGGCGGCCAAGAAACGAGGCTACGGTTTGCCGGCCGGAATGTCGGTTATCACGGCGTACCGTATCGCTGCCATGATTCCCAACTGGGCGTGGCGCCCAGTGATCCGTTTCGGGGCCTGGCTGTCCCATCACAAAAACTACCGAGCGACCCGTCAATGGCGGCTCAACGCCACCGTCATGCTGGGCCGCGAACCAACCGTCCGCGAGATCAAGGCAGGCATGGCGTCGTGGCTTCGCAATCTTGCCGGGTCTGTGCGGCTCGGGCGGTTCAGCAAGCGCCAAATCCTTCAACAGGTCAGTGTGGACGCCGCCTCGGACCGACTGCTGCGTGACGCCTGGTCGACCACCGGAGCGATTGTGGCGCTGCCACACATGGGTGATTGGGATTTGTCAGGAGCGTGGGCTTGCGCCACAGGAATCCCCGTCTCGTCGGTCGCGGAACGCCTGCCGGACGCCGAGTTCGCTTACTTTATGGAGGTTCGACGCCGGGTCGGAATGAAGATCTACTCCCACAAGGACACCGGCTCGCTGGAACTCTTGGCAGAGGACCTCAAGAACGGGCATCTGATCGCGCTGGTAGCTGACCGTGACCTTTCGCGCCATTCGATCCCTGTGGTTTGGGACACCCCGTCAGGGCCGCAGCACGTGACGATGCCGCCCGGCCCTGCCATACTGGCACGCAAGACCGGCGCCGCGTTATTGGGTGCCTGCAGCGTCTACACCAAGAAAGGCATCAAATTGACCTTCTACGGGCCCATAGAGGTCGACATGGGTGACGACGGGGTGGCCATCACATGCCAGCGGATAGCCGATCTCTTCGCTCGTGTGGTGGCAGAGAGTCCCACCAATTGGCATGTCATGCAACGGTTCTTCCCCGGCCTGACAGCCGAATAGGCACTTCTGCCCGCATGGCGGCTGGAACGTGATGCCCGCATCTGATTGACTGGCATATACGAGCGTCATGAAAGGAGTTCGAGATGGCTGAGGTGCCAACGGATCTGTGCTTCACCAAGGACCATGAATGGGTCCGCATTCTTGGCGCGGTGGCACGCGTCGGGGTGACAGAACATGCCGCACAAATGATTGGCGATGTCGTCTATGTATCGCTGCCCACAGTCGGCACGGCAGTGGCTACAGGCGACTCATGTGCCGAGCTAGAATCCACGAAATCAGTCAATGACGTGTACGCACCCGTGGCTGGCGTCGTCAAGTCCGTCAACGATGCAGTCGTCGACGCCCCAGAAACCATCAACTCGAGCCCGTACGGCGATGGCTGGCTGTTTGAAATCGAAATGGCAACCGCTGAGATACCCTCCAATCTTCTTGATGCGTCCGCTTACAGCGATATGTTGGCCTCAGACGGATAGAATCTTCTTCAAGCGGAAAGGAGCGGCTCATGCGGGAATGTCCAGCCTGCGGGTTCAGCAACTCGTCCGACAGTAACTATTGTGCGCAGTGCGGCGCCCGGTTACCGGTGCACACAGGTGATACCACGAGCCTGATCCAGGTCGTTGACGACGAACTGTTGGCGGGCGATGTCGACGCCTACGATGCGGCCGCCCAACTGGCCCCTGGCACGGCACTGTTGATCGTGACGCGTGGTTTCGACGGCGGCGCAAGTTATCTGCTCGACAAACCGGCCATAACAGTTGGACGATCCAACGGACGCGACATACTGCTGGATGACATCACGGTGTCGCGCCATCACGCCACCTTTGACTTGGCCGACGGTGTTGTGACGATAACCGATCATGGCAGCCTGAATGGCACCTACGTCAACCGCGAACTAATCGAGGGTTCGCAAACCCTCAAGCGGGGTGATGAAGTGCAAATCGGAAAGTTCCGCATGGTGTTGCTGGTGAATGAGCGCGGCAGTTGATGCCTATTGGTCAGTTTCGCAGCATCGGAGCGGTGTTGCCGATCCTCAAATCGGAGTTCCCTGAACTATCGATCTCCAAAATCCGCTTTCTTGAAGATCAGGGCCTCGTTTCGCCCGAGCGTGCCCCGTCTGGCTATCGGCGTTACTCTAATGTCGACATCGAGCGTCTAAGGTACATCCTGCGTTTGCAGCGCGACTACTTCATGCCGCTGAAGAAGATCAAGGAACGCCTGGCACTTGTCGATAGCGGTGCTGAGCCCATGGGTACCACGCCCGAGTTGCCGTTGTTGAGCACGCCGCCGGCCAAGACACAAGCCAAGGCCAAGCAGCCAGTGGACGAAGAACCTGTCGGACGGGACACGTCCAAGCCGATCAAACTGACGCGCCGCCAACTCATCCAGGTCAGTGGTTTGTCAGAGGCCACACTGGTGGATCTGGAACGGCAACAGCTAGTGATGCCGCGGCGTGGCAGCCTGATCTACGGTCGCGAGGCCTTGATGATTTGCGTGGTGACCCGAAAAATGCAGGCCTACGGCATGGACACCCGTCACCTTCGGGCCATCAAGCAGTCGGCTGAACGGGAGGCCGGCATGATCGAGCAAGCCATCATGCCTCTGCGTCGTCACCCCCAAGCCGCTGAGAGCTTGCACGACGCCACACAGCTCGTCATGCAGGCCCACGCGGCCTTGATGTACGTCGTGCTGCATCACTGAACCACTTGTTGAGACTCACCAGCGTGGGCGACACGCCGAAGCTGCTGGTTGGTTGCACGGCTCTGGCTAGGGCTCTAGCCTGATGGTGAGGTTTCGGTGTATGAGACCGAATCTAGAATCGGAGTATGGACGTGGAAACAGCTTCCCCAATCCAAGATGCCTTGTTCGAGGCTCAACCTGTCATGCCCGATGACATCGGATTCCGTGGCCCTATCGCGTCGCGAGCCGCCGGCATCACATACCGTCAGCTCGACTATTGGGCGCGCACGGAGCTGGTTGTCCCCGAGGTCCGCTCGGCCGAAGGTTCGGGCACGCAGCGTCTTTATTCTTTCCGCGACATCTTGATGCTGAAGGTCGTCAAGAAGCTTCTCGACGCCGGCATCACGCTGCAACAGATCCGTACCGCCATCACGCACCTGCGCCGCCGCGGGGTGGAGGACCTGACGTCCGTCACGCTGATGAGCGATGGTGTGTCGGTCTACGAATGCACCTCGGACAATGAGGTGATCGACTTGCTGCGCGGCGGTCAAGGCATGTTTGCCATAGCCCTGGGCGGCGTCTGGCGCGACATCGAGGGCACCCTGGCGTCCCTGCCGACACAGCGCGCAGAACAAGAAATGGATGAATTGGCCCCGCGCCGCCTCGCCAAGATGGCTGTATAAGGGCGGTAGACTCGCGGCGTGCAATCATCGCCTTTTTCCTCCCGCCAGATAGGTCCAAATCAAGCTGAACAAGCCGCCATGCTGGCAGCGCTCGGCTATGCATCGTTAGACGAGTTGACGTCTGCCGCCATCCCGGCCGACCTTCTTGCCGGTTCGTCCCTTGACTTGCCTGAGCCCGTTGACGAGGCCGTGGCACTGGCTCATCTGCAGGAACTGGCAGCGATGAACAACCCTGGCCGCGCGATGATCGGCCTCGGTTACTACGGCACGATCACGCCGGCTGTCATCCGGCGCGATATCTTGACGAATCCATCGTGGTACACCGCCTACACACCGTATCAGCCCGAGATCAGCCAGGGACGCCTTGAGGCGCTGCTGGTGTTTCAGACCATGATCGCGGATCTGACGGACCTGCCATGCGCCGGCGCCAGTCTGCTTGACGAGGCGACCGCCGTAGCGGAGGCCGTCGCGATGGCGTTGCGATTCCATCGCGGCAAGCGCCAACGCGTCCTCGTCTCGAATGACCTGTTCGATGCCTCGCTGGCTGTGCTACATACGCGGGTGCCGCGTCTTGGGGCCGACCTTTTGGTGGTTGACATGTCGGCGCTTTCCGATGCCGATCTGGTCGATGCTGCGGCTGTTGTCGTCCAGACGCCAACGAGGGACGGTCGCCTTCAGCCTACAGATGAACTGGCCGGCCTGGCGGATCGGGCTCACGCCGCTGGAGCAATCGTTATCGCGGCCGCCGGTCTTCTCGCACTGGCTCTGGTGACACCCCCGGGGCAGTGGGGGGCAGACATCGCGGTCGGCACTACCCAGCGCTTCGGCGTGCCGCTGTTCTTCGGTGGCCCCCACGCGGCGTACCTTTCGTGCACGGACGCTCTGGTGCGTCAAATGCCTGGGCGGCTGGTCGGGGTGTCTGTCGACGCCGACGGTAGGCCGGCGTTGCGGCTGGCGCTGCAAACGCGCGAGCAACACATCCGACGCGACAAGGCGACATCGAACATCTGCACAGCCCAAGTGCTGGTGGCTATTGTGGCTGCATTCTATGCCGTCTATCACGGGCCGGAAGGGCTTGTCGCCATCGCAAGGAGCATCCATGAGCAGGCCCGTGCCCTGGCCGGTGATCTGACGGCCGGGGGCTTCACATTGGCTCACGACACATTCTTCGACACGCTGTGGGTGGACGCGGGCGATCAGGCAGACCGCATCTGGCGCCAGGCCCACGAATGCGGGCTGCAGCTGCGCCGAGGTGACGGTTTCGTCGGCGTCTCGATAGGGGAGGACGCCACACCGGATGACCTTGCGAAGGTTCGAACGGCGTTCGGCATCGGCCACGGCTCGTCCCCCTGTGGGTCGCTGGGCGCCTCGGAACGCACCGACGACTATATGACCCATGCCGTGTTCCATTCGCACCGCTCGGAGACGCAGATGATGCGTTACATCAAGTCGCTGGCAGACAAGGATTACGCCCTCGACCGGGGCATGATCCCGCTCGGGTCTTGCACCATGAAGCTGACGCCCGCAGTTGCGGCAGAGGCGATTCTGCTTCCCGGCTTTGCGAACGTGCATCCAATGGTTCCAGCCGGGGATTCAACCGGCTACACGCAGTTGATGAACGAGCTGCAGGACTGGCTGGAAGAGATCACGGGCTATGAGGCAGTTAGCTTCCAGCCGAACGCCGGCAGCCAGGGTGAGTTGGCGGGGTTACTCGCGATCCGTGGCTACCATGAGGCCCGGGGCGAAGAGGGACGGGACATCTGCTTGATACCGACGTCTGCCCACGGCACCAACGCGGCATCGGCGGCAATGGCCGGGTTGAGGGTCGTCGAGGTGGCAGTGGCGCCGGATGGTTCCATCGACATAGCAGACTTGGCGGCAAAGCTGAACCAGTTGGGGCCCCAGGTGGCTGTGGTCATGGTGACATATCCGTCAACTCACGGGGTATTTGAGGCCACGATGACTCGTGTCGCCGAGCTGGCTCATGAAGCCGGCGCCCAGGTGTACGTCGACGGCGCAAACCTGAATGCGCTGACTGGCCTCGCGAAGCCGGGGCAGTTTGGGGCGGATGTGGGGCATCTGAATCTGCACAAGACATTCGCGATGCCACATGGCGGTGGAGGCCCGGGAGTGGGGCCTGTAGCCGCGCGGGCACACTTGGCACCGTACTTGCCGACCGGCACGCATGACCAGGTAGCTGGGGCTGCCTTCGGGTCGGCTGGGCTGTTGCCAATAAGCCATGCCTACATCGCGCTGATGGGCGCCGATGGCCTTCGTCACGCCAGCCAGGTGGCCATCCTGAATGCAAACTACCTGGCTCACAGGTTGGCCGGCGCCTTCCCCGTCTTGTACGTCGGAAATGGCGGGCTTGTGGCCCACGAGTGCCTGCTCGACCTGCGGGACATCACGACGGCGACCCATGTAACCGCGGAGGACGTCGCCAAACGCCTCATCGACTACGGTTTCCACGCGCCCACCATGAGCTTCCCGGTGCCGGGAACGTTGATGGTCGAGCCGACCGAAAGCGAAGACAAGGCTGAACTCGATCGCTTCGCCGACGCCATGCTGGCCATCAAGGCCGAGATCGATGCCGTCGAGGGGCCCGATAATCCGCTGGCCAATGCGCCACATCCGCTGTCGCGGGTCACCGCCGATCAGTGGACGCACCCCTACTCGCGGTCGGAAGCGGCGTATCCGCAGGGAACCTCGTCAGACGGCAAGTACTGGGCGCCCGTCGCGCGTGTCGATAATGCCTACGGCGACCGGAATCTGATCCTGCGACTTCGCGCAGGATGACGCATTAGGGGCCGCGCAGGGCGCGCAGGATGACGCATTAGGGGCCGCGCAGGGCGCGCAGGATGACCTGTTAGGGGCCCGCAAGATGACGGAGCCCCCTACCCGTCATGCTGCGCGTAGGGAAGCGGAGTCGCAGTATCTGGGCCGGTTTCCGTTAGGCCTGACCAATTTCGGCCAGCATCTGCTGGTACCAGCGCTGGGTGACGTCGAAGGGCTTGTGCCCGGCGATGCGCGGGAACTCGATGACGCACAGTATGTCGCCGTTTTGCTCGTCCATGCCGACGACGCCCGATTGGCCGGCCAGCGCCGCGTCTACCGCCATCTCGCAGGTGCGCTTGATCAGGTCGAGGTCTTGCGCATTGGACGCCGCCGAGCGCGCGAAATAGCCCGACTTCTGCACCATCACCTTGTCAGCACCGATACGGCCGGCAAACTGATCCGCGAACCACTTGCCCGGGTTCACCTTGTCTAGCTCCAGGTGGCCGAAGGCATCGCGGGGCACCGTCTCGCCGGCCTTCTCCATCTCGGCGACGATATCGTCGACACCCGCACCCTCCGAGAGGAAGATGTTGACATTGCCGACGGTATCCATGACCGTCTTCAGTCTGGCAGACTCGGTGGCTATGTCGATGTGGGCCTCCGGCACATAGCAAGCGTGGACCTCCCAGGCGTCGCGGCTCAGCCCGATCTCCGGCAGCCACTGCTGTTCGTCCAGCCATTCGCGGTACCGACGGGTGGTTTCCGCCGTCAAGTAGCCGCAATTACGTCCCATGACCTCATGGACGATCAACTCGCGCGGTGCCGAGTTGTGCTCGCCGATGATATTGGCAGCGAACCGGGCGCCTTGGTCGGCGGCCGTCCAAGCGCCAAGCGATTGACGGATCGGCACGATGTCGTTGTCGACGGTCTTGGGGACGCCGACCACCGTCAGCCCGTAATTGTGCTTGGCCAAGTAGGCGGCCAAATCAGCGGCTGTCGTGTTGGTGTCGTCGCCGCCGATGGTGTGCAAGATGTCAACCTTGTCTGCCACCAGTTGGTCGGCCGCGATCTGCAGCGGGTCGGAGCCGTCCGCCACCAGCTTGCGCTGGACGAGATCCTTGACGTTGGTGAGCTTGACCCGAGAGTTGCCGATCGGCGAGCCACCGAAAGCATAGAGGCGGGCAATGTTGGCGCGCACGTCAGCGCCCAACTCGATCGAGTCGCCCTTGAGAAGCCCCTCATAGCCATAGCGGTAGGCGATCAGGCGGGCATCCGGCGCCTGGGTTGCATAACGCTCGACCAGCGCGGCCAGAGCGGACGAGAGGCACGGCGCGAAGCCACCAGCAGTCAAGAAAGCGATAGTTTTCGTCATGTAAGTTAGCCTAATGCACTGGTTGATATTGCGCTCGCGCAAGGTGAACTGGCGGGCTGCAGCCGGTCCGGAGCGCACAGACGCCGTACTCGACGCACAATCAAGTGGGTAGTTGCGCTGGACAGGCGTCTCCGCCGTCGCCAGCTCAAACCGGCCTTCCGCCCGCAACCCGCGTTGGAAAGCCCAAAACTGCCTGTGCTCGGTCGCAGATCTCCCTCTTACAGGCTGCAATCACCTCAGCATACGAGTAAGCTCGTCTGCCTTCGGTTCAATTGCCTGTGGATAACCCCAGTTTTGGGTTGCGCACACATGCCAGACTTGGTGTATGAGATCTGATGACCGAGGCGTATCGATGTCCGTCTTCGCCTGCGGCGCAATCATGGCGTTGCTAATTGTTGCCGGTCTGGTCGTGGACGGGACGGCGCAACTAGTGGCGCGGGAGCACGCCCGTGGGGCGGCCGCGCAGGTGGCGCGCTTTGCCACGGACGCGAGCGTCCCGTACCAGGTGGACGGCTCGGACGGGCGCGCTGTGGCGTTGACGGCAGCCCAAACCGCGGCCGCCGATTATCCTGATCTGAATTTCGACATCACAATGGACACGGCTGGCACGTTGCACATAGTCGCCACCACGCAAGTGGATACCGTATTCCTACGACTGATTGGCGTGTCGTCGTTGACCGCCAAAGGTGCGGCTTCAGCAGCGGTTATCCAGGTGTGACGAAGCATTATTGACCGTCTTTGCAAGGCGACACGCCGATAGTTGTCCAAATAGTGAGATCTTTCGGAAAAAACTTGACAGACATGAAAAGCAGGAGTTTGATGGTGTGTACGCCAAGCCGAAAGGCAAGGCGCAAGGCTCAGAGATCGAGATCTTATCTCCGCTGACCAGCGCGCAAGCGCCCGTCACGCGGGGCCGCCCGAAAAGCGGGGCAGGGGATCAGCGGACTGAGGCTTGGTCGAAGGATTGCTTTATCCGGCGACATTGAGGCCCGAACCAACTCATACTTGGTTCGGGCCTCAGCTTTATGTTTCCAACCTCGATTTTCGCGCATGATGAAGCTGCTGCGCCGTCAACACGCCGATTGGCGTCATTTCCGGTAAATTGGACCCCGTCCATGAGGCCAAAGATACCTCATACGAAAAGGAGGGCCCCGATGGCCGACAACTCATCGAAGAGAGCTGCGTTCCGCATTGCCGCCATTCTCGGCGTCGTTGTGCTGGTGGCCGGCGCAATCATGTTCCTGCTGGCATCGCGGCAGGTCACGATGGCGTCCTACGACACGACTATGACCTCCGTGTCGGTGCCCGGAGCCGCGCAAGCCGATGACGGATCATGGTCGGCGACTGCGCCTGGCGGAGACGTGACATTCGGCGGAACAGGCACTACAGGCAACGCGGTGACGGCGTCAGCAACAACGACGGCTACAGATGCAGTCATCCCAGATATCTGCTCGACCACGGTGGGCTCCGACGGAACCTGGAGTTGCAGCGGAACACTGGATGCCGGCGACTACACGGTAACGATTGCCGTTGACCCGAACTCGCCGCTGAGTCTTCCGCTTGGAGTTGCGGGGCTGATCATCGTCGTGATTGGTGCGGTCATCGCGATTGCCGGCGGCTTCGGCCTAGTGGTCACAGGTGGACAGCCCATCGGCCTGCTTTCGCTGCTGCTGATACCGGTGGGCGTGGCGCTGGACTTCGCACTCGCCTGGGTGAACAACACTTTGAAACTGCCGCTGTTCCTCGACTCGGTCGGGCACATCCTGGCAGGCATGCTCGGCGGACCCGTGATAGGCGGTATCACCGGCTTCCTCGGCGTGCTGACGAACTCGGCCTTCCAGCCCGCCGCGATCGTCTGGTGCTTCCAGGGTGCAACAATCGGTGTGGTGGTTGGGCTTCTCGCCCAGGCCGGCATGTTCAAGAACTGGCGACGAGCCATCATCTCGGGTTTGATCGTCATCGCGACATCGGCGACGATGTCCAGCATCCTGTCGCTGGTGATTTTCGGCGGTATCGACGGCTACACCATCTCGTTTGTGCGCGCAGCCCTGACAAACATGGGGTGGTCGATGACATCCGCCGTTGTGGTCACATCGGTGATCGTTGAACTGATCGACAAGACCATTTCCGTCGGCTTACCATTCCTTGTCATCGTCGGCATGAGCAACCGTCTACTGAATCAGTTTGTCACCGGGCCAAAGCTCCGCGAACTCAAGACGGAAACGATCGCGCAGGCGGAAGCGAACGACAATGTGACGCCAGCGGACCTGGGGAGCGATGGGTACGGCTCCTATGCCGACAAGTAGTGACCCAGGTGGCGCCGCCACCACCACGGTCATCGGGGCGATCAACCCTTTGACGAAGGTGGTCGCGGCGGTATGCCTGATGGTTGCCGGTTTCGTGTCGCCGCCTTGGTTTTCGCTCGTCATAGTGCTTGTGGGCGTCGTGACCGCAGCCCTCAACCGCAAGCTGAAGGGCTTCCTGAAACTATTCGCCGCCGGCATGTTGTCGATGGGGTTGATCATTTTCGTCCTTAACCTTGTCGCCCGGGCAGGGCAACCGGAGTTTTGGCGCTGGCATTTCCTGGCCATCACGCAACCGGGGCTGGATGCGGCAATTCTTTACACGTCTCGCTTCCTGGTGATCGGCGTCGGCGTCATGATCATCATGCACACCACCGATCTGCGACGGTTTTCGCGCTACCTCGAGCAACGCGGCGTTTCGTCCAAGGCAACCTACGTCATCCAATCGACGGCGCTGATACTGCCGCAGTTGGTTGGGCGAGGCGCCGTCATCATGGACGCGCAACGAGCACGCGGTATTGAAACTGACGCCAATCTGGGCGTTCGCCTGAAGGCGCTGCTGCCAGCGGCGGCGCCACTCATCTTGTCGACGCTGACTGGCATGGCCGAGCGGGCCGTCTCCCTGGAGGCCAGGGGCATGACGCTGACGGGGGCGCGGACGTCCCTACTGAGCGTGCGCGACACCTGGGGCGACAAGCTGGCCCGTTGGCTTGCCATCGCGGCTCTTGTGGCCTACCTGGCCTGGAAGGTGTGGCTATGGGCACGGTAGAACCGCAGAAGGACGCGCTCGCCGTGGTGTTCAAGGACGTCAGCTTCACCTACCCGCTATCGCCGATACCGGCGTTGCAGGGAATCGATCTGAGTGTTAGACCGGGGGAGTTCGTCAGCATAGTGGGGGCGAACGGGGCGGGAAAATCGACACTTTGCCAAGCCGTCCGCGGACTGGTGCCGCATTTCACCAAGGGTGAACTCACCGGGCAGGTCATAGTTGACGACCGAGATGTGGCCACCACCACAATCGGTGATCTGACCCGCGATGTTGGCTATGTGTTTCAGAATCCGTTCACCCAGATGAGTGGGGTCTCGCCAACCGTCTTCGACGAGTTGGCCTACGGGCTTGGCAACTTGGGTGTTCCGCCCGACGACATGCGCCGGCGGGTCGAG
>Ga0123357_10002294_pt1 | contig 21217 bp, 12 predicted proteins | sample TergutEmb28metaG_FD_89873 | JGI IMG/M metagenome (GOLD analysis project Ga0123357, IMG submission 89873) | Embiratermes neotenicus P4 segment gut microbial communities from Petit-Saut dam, French Guiana - Emb289 P4 | ecosystem: Host-associated > Arthropoda: Insects > Digestive system > Gut ... | reverse complement strand
CTTCTTTTAAAGCGGAAAATGCGTCGGCTTGATTTCCATTCGCCGGTTCTTTATAAAAATAGGAACCGGCTTCTTTCGGATTGTAAATGGAAAAAGAATATTGTTCCGGATCAATGTAAATCGTCAGAATCGATTGTTCGGGGCGGGTTATACTTTTATCATTGATTATTCGTTTCATACAAGAGGTGTTTTTGATAGTGCAAATGTACGAAAAAATTATGGAGAAAAAGAATGCTTCATTGGTTGGTTAAAAAAAAAGTTTGAGTTCCTATGTTTATTTTGACGAATATAACAAAGAATAATTTAGCAGTCATGCCCGAAGGGCTTTAACGTTGATAACTCCGTGCAAGCGGAGCGCAGCTCGGGGTAGAAAAATATTACACCCACTACAATAAAATTTAAAAACCTCCCATCGTTTTTATTAAGACCTGACGATATATTTCAAAAAGAATCCATCAAAATTTAGCATCAATCCTCAAAATTTTTTGCTTGCGGATTTAAGTCCAAATCAGAAAACTTTTTGTCTTTCATTTTTTATTATTGAAAGTTAACCATTTAAACTTGAGCGAATAATAATTTTTTGTATAAAAAATATATAATAGTCTGCTTCTGTTTGAAATCCATTAATCTGTTATTATATAATTCAATAAGGACTTGAAAAAAGAAATACAAACGCTCTTCTGTTTTTATAATTACTCGAATTATCCGTTCACTATATTCTATTTGAATTTTTAATGAGGATTCATTCATTTCGTATTCATAAGTTGCCGTAACTTGCTTAATGGATGTTCGATAATATAATAAGACTTCAGGAATATTCGCAAATTTAAAACCTTTCAATGCCAAAAGCGTCCATAATTTATAATCTTCAGCAAATGGATAATTTTTATCATAAAAAATGCTTTTATCATTATCAAAAATAGATTTTTTCATCATGATGGAAGAGTGAAACATTGGATTATAAAGCAACATAGCAGAAATCAACTCCTCGTGAGCGCTATGCGTTTGTACTGTTCCAACAAATGTCCCAAAAGTTTCAGCCCAAGTTCCGCAAATATCTATATCCGGATTCGTTTTCATAAATTCGTATTGCTTTTTTAATCTTTCCGGATGCATCCGATCATCGGCATCCATACGTGCAATGTATTCTCCATTAGCTTTTATTAAACCTAAATTTAAAGTTTCTATGAAATTATTTTCTTTATTTATAATCCGTATTCGCTTATCTGTTTGCTGTTCAATGATTTTTAAACTGTCGTCAGTTGAACCATCATTAATAATTAACAATTCAAAATCATTAAAAGATTGTTCCAAAACGCTTTTTATAGCTTCTTCCAAATAAACTTCTGCGTTATATACAGGCATTAATACAGTAATAGCCGGCATTTTTTTCATCTCATTTTTTTTCATTTATTTTTTCAATAATTCGATTATTAAACTTTTGAAAATTTTCAAATCCGGCAGTGAACATTGTGGAATAATATTTTTTGTAATCATCTACTTCTTCTTTATTCAATTTTCTTTTAAGTCGAGAATAATCAACAAATCCTAAATTCAATTTAAGTTTTTTATTCATTTCTTCTTTTATTTCATCCGGCAAAATCGTCTCAATAATAAACGATTTGTTATACAAAAATTCATTGGGGGATACTTTATATGGAAATTTTTTTCTAAACAAATGACCTACTACTATGTTTTTTAACAATCGGCATCCTCCTCCCTCCATCCATGCTTTAATACTTATATATGCTTCATCACAACTATATAATTTCAATCCGTAGAGTCCCCTCAAATGATTCCAGTATGTTAGGGATGCCGCATAACACGCTCCTAAAACACACGATATTTCCACAATATTATCTTCCGGATAGATATCATAAGGAACCCAACTGACATCCATTATTCCTTGGCCTTTAGGATTATGTAAATTAAAATAAGCTCCAAAAAACGGCTCTTTTTGTGTTTCTTCTTTGTTTTCATAATCCCATGCTTTACATCTACAACAATATACAGAGCGCGGATTCTTTTTTATCGCCTTAATAATTTCATTATGCCAATCATTATCGTAAAATCTCATGTGCCCGTCTATTATGAAGAAATAAGGCGTTTTAACGGTCTGAATGCCTATTTCTCTAGATAGTGCACATCCCTGTCTTTCCTTATTAACAATATAAGCAGTTTGATATTTTCGAGCAACAGATGCATAGTCATAACCGTCTTCCGATGCATCATTGACCAAAATAATATCTACATTATTACCGGCAGTACGCTTTATTTCTAAAATTGTACGTTCTATTTCTACGCCTTCATTACGAAAAGCAATAATGACTGATAATTCATTCATGACAAAGTCCTTTTTTATTTAGTGAAGCGGTTGATGTCGTTTGTTTCGGAATCATTCTTGTCAAAACTCTTTCCTCCAAAGAAGCGGTATGAAATAATTAAGCCAATGTATTGAGACGGAATTTTCCGATCGCTGAACAAAACGTTATTATCGTAATACAAATGATAGCTATTCTTTACTGAATTAAAAATATCACAGGCGCTCAAAGTGAGCGACAGTCGCTTGCTTTTCAATAAAGTCATATTCAGTCCCAAATCAAGAGAGGCGTATGAATCTGATTCTATCTGTATTTGCTTGTTTTTGATGAAGTAAAATAACTGTGCATTTATTCCAATATTTTGTGCAATCCGATAATTACAATAACCATTCAATTTCATCGTATTGAACTCATTTTTTCCGACAGGAATAACAAAACCATTACGCAGATTGTAGTATTTACCTTTCTGCCAATTGTAATTGATATTTCCGCTCAATTTTCCTTTACCCCGTAAATCGAAAGGAACAGACGATGAGAGATAAAAATTCTTCCCATCCGCCACATCCATGTATGTATTCTCTGTAATGCCGGCGCCTTTGTCTATTTTAATATTACTCATATTGTCAATATGGATAGCATAGCCAAATGTCAAGTTTATTTTATTTAAGAAAGAATTGCTGATTGCTGTTAAATAGTTTTTAACGGGTTTGAGATAAGGATTTCCCTCCGAGTAATTATAATCATCGGTATATCGTTTGCCCGGTAACAGTGTTTGGTATTGTGGCCTGCTTATGTTGGAAGTAAAGTAAGGAATAAAACTGTACCAGGCAGTAAGACGGATATTTATTTGAGCATTAGGCAAATAATTCCAGTAAGAAGGATGAGCGTTTTCACTTGCCAACAAATCTTTTATATGATAATAGGTATATTCGCTACGGAATCCAATCGTAGCGCTGATCTTTTTTGATATTTTGTAAGACAGGGAAGCATAAGCGGCTACAATATTTTCATTGGCTTCAAATAACCTATCGGGATAAGTCGCAAGCGTATCGGGAATGTAGTGCGAGCCATTATTTTGAGAAGTAGATGTAATTTTTGCCCCTGCTTTCACGTTCAGTTTTTCCGACAAATATTTCCGGTTAAAATCAAGTTTACCAATATGTTGTCCTTCTATATTAGATTCATTGTGAGTAAATTGTACAATTTGTTCTGAGCTATAATCGTTAGTAAAATCTTCACAATAACTGCTGTTTCCCCGAACATATCCATAATAGATTTTCAACAGTTGACCGACTTGATATTCCATGTTGCCGGAAAACATGTAGCGGGGTGCATTCCGAATGGCTATGCTATTAACGCCGGAATTGTTCACTTCGTTTTGATAGTCGCTTAGGGTATTTCTATCCAATTGGCTGTCAAAAAGAGATAAATTTGCGAACAGTTTTTGTCCGGATGCAATATCCCATTCCAGTCCGGAATTATTCGACAAATGAAGTTCTTTATCTCTTTGATAACCACGATTGATTATAGTTTGTTGTTGATTACCATACAGGGTAGCGTCAATACCGGATGCTTTTACATTGAAATAATCGGCGCTAAAAGAAGTATTAAAAGTAATATTCTTTGATTTAAACATTATAAAAGCCTGTCCCATTCCTACTTGACTGTCGGCTAAGTAGTAACGTCCTCCAGCGCCGATCATGCCGAAATAGCCGTCGATGCTTTGCCGTTTGGTTTTCAGATTAATAATTGCCTGTGACTCGCCATCGTGTTCGGCTCCCTTGATGGAGATTAATTCAATCTGCGAAAGTGAAAAGGCAGGAAGAGCTTTCAGCAGCGCCATTACGTCCACGTAAGACATATCCCTGCCGTCAACCTGTAATTCGATGTTTTGCCCATTTAGCGATATGCCTTGATTGTCTGAGGCGATTACTCCGGGCAGTTTTTTCAGCAGGTCGAACGCGTTATCGTTCTCCGATCCGGGTATTTTTTCTACATTTACAATCATATTTCCATCGTCGCGTATCACATAACGAGGTTTGGAAGCAGTAATAGCCACTTCATTCAGAAGATAGCTGCGTGGATTCAGACGGATATTGATAACAGTGTCTTTAGTCAGCCGCAAATGAAAGGTGTCTTCTTCAAAAACTATATGTTTAACATTTAATATCACCTCTGTTTGAAGCGTAGTGGAAAGGAAAAATTCCCCGCTCGAAGAAGTTGTTGTCGAAACTGTTTTGGTACTGTCATCAGGGTAGTGTAATATTATGCTTGCAACTGCGACAGGCTTGCCTTCCAAGTCTGTAACTTTTCCGGATATCCTTACTTGTTGAGCGGAAACGCAAAGTATTGTGAAGAAAAAAATGTTAAAAAAAAGTGTTTTCATTCATTTATTAATTAATATTAAAATAATGTTAGTTTTTAATTGCAGTAGTTATCGGTTTGAGTAAAATGTCAATTAATCTTTTCTCTTGAGTGATAATATTGGCAACTCCACTCATACTTTCATGAAATTTGATGTTTTTTTTATATGAAGTAGTTAATCCTGCAGGAAAAATAATTATTAGCATATAAGTATTATTTAATGGATCAAAATAAATTGAATCTATTTTACCTTTTAGAAATCCATATTCGTAATAAGAATAAGCATTCAGTTTGACATTAACAGTTTGTTCGGATTTAATTTTTCCCATATATTTTTCTTGAATTGGACATATTGCTATATATACACTTGAATCGGGATAAATTTTCGTATTTGGATATTTTGTATAATTGATGTCTGTTGTCTTTTTTACTATCACATTTGTAGTAATTATTTCAGGGTATCTAACAAGATAGGAACCAGCAAATATCATAACAGAAATAATGAATAGAACAGTAATACCCCATCTTACAATAGAATTTGGAATTTTATTCATTATTTCAGAAACTTCTTCACTATAGTTTTTCTTTTTATTCATAATGTTTAACAATCAAGTTCTAATTGATTTTTTATTAAATTGTAATAATATCCTTTTTTGTTTACTAGTTCTTCATGCTTACCCTCTTCTACAATTCTTCCTTTTTCAAGAACAACAATTTTATCTGCATTTCTTACGGTACTTAAGCTACCATGATTTGTTGATAAACCACGTTTCCCTCATCGTCATAAATAGACAGGTCTATTACTCCCAACGAAGTATTAAAATCAACTTCAAGAAACTGGTCGGTAATAAAAACCTGAACAGGTACGATCAATGACCTTGATGTATCTGCCGCAAAACTACCCCTCATATCTATTTCGTCCGCTTTCATAGATATTGACAAAAAACAACAAAAAAATAAAAAAAATAAAAAAATCCGTTTCATAACTATACAATTTTATATTTAATTTGCAATAATTGTGTAAAGTTACAACATCATTTATTTAAAAACAATAGCGCTCGACTCTCACTCAACTTTTTTTTAAAATTGAATAACTACATTGCTAATAATAAAGTATTTAAAAAATTACTACTCAACTTTTTTTTCAACATTTCAATTAATGCGGATGAAAATCTGTTGTTATTGAATCGTATTTTTGAAAAAAGCGAGGAAATCTTCTCCTTTCGACATACCGAATTTTTTCCGTAAATCGGAGCGTGTCCTTCGAACCATATTGAGCGTTGTCCCAAGAATAATCATTATTTCTTTGTCGGTAAAATCTGCTTCACAAGACAGGCAACAAACGTGGAATTCCAAATCCTTCAATCGCGGATATTGATTACGTATTTTGCCGTATAATCCATTTTTGAGGTTATCCATTATCTGGAATAGTTTGTCCCAATCCATCGCGTCTTTGCCATATACGATTTCGTTAAATTTTTTCAACAGTCTTTGTCCGTTTACTTGCTCTTTTCCGTCTAATGATTCTTTTATTAATGCAGTTTTCTTTAAAATACCGAACTGTTCTATCAAAATATTGCGAAAGCTATGATTTTCTTTAGAAAAATTATCAGCCATTTTTTCTAAACTTTCAATTTTTTGTTCGGTCTCCAACAATATTCTTTTACTTTGGGCAGCTCTGCGGTAGTAAATAAAAATGATTATTCCGGCTATTAATAATGCAAAGGAAAGTATGATCACAGCATTTTTTTGTTTTATTATCAATTGATTTTCTAAATTTTTAAGTTTCTCAATATCATACTTCCCTTGAATTTCCAATAACTTATTGTTTTTTTCGTTATCAAATACCTTTTTGGTATAATTATAGTATTCTTTATAATCGCTTAAAGCATCCTGATATCTGTTATTTTTTTCTGCCAGATTAGATTTTAAAAGATAGGAGGAACGTATTAACCAAGGGTCGCTGACTTTCAATGCTAAAGCCTTGTCGAGATAGAAATTTACGGAGTCGATATTATCTTCAAGAGCATGCACATAAGCGATGTTTAGCAATATTCTTACCTGTTCCAAACTATCGTTGGGAAGAGCAAGCGCCTCATTGAAAAACTTTTTTGATTGTTCATAAAAACCTTGTTCTCTATATACAACACCCATATTTTCTCTTACATCGGATTGCAATTTAGGCATATTGCATGAATCTGCCAATTTCAGACTTTCATTATAATAATAGAAAGCGCTGTCTATTTGCTTGTTTAACGCAAAGCAATTTCCGATTGATCTCAGCGCGCTTATTTTATTTTTGTAATTCTGAGCTTTATCATACATAACAACAGCATTTTTAATCAATTCAATCGCTTTTTCATACGAGGAATGTTCGAGGTGTAGAATACCCCAATTAGCCTGTATCAGTCCTTTCAAGTTATAATTATTGGTTTTTCCGGCAAGATTCTCCGCTTCCATGTACTCTTTTACAGCTTCTTCCATGTTTTTTTGTTCATGCCGTACCCTTCCGCAATAAAAAGCAGCCAAAGCAGCATCCGGATAATCGTTCTTTTGAACATAATAATCTTTTACGGTAAAGACAATTGTATCGGAAGTAATATCCTTATAACTCTTATCTTTAGCTTGAATCATAAGCAAGTTGTATTTGTTGAACAGGCTTTTGCTCAAATCTTCAGGGAAAAGAACGGTATTGAGCAACCGCAAAGCGCTGTCAGGTTGTTGTTCAACAATATTCTCCGCCTGAATGAGAATATCATTTATTCCTTTTTGCCTTGAACAGGAGCAAAAGGTTAATAATATGGAAACTACGAAACAGTTAAAAAGGATGTACGTTTTTTTCATAAAAATTAATTTAGCAATTCAAATTTAAGAGTGTAAATATATACATATTAAGCGTCATATATAAAAATTCTCAAAGAAAATTTATTCAAATATTGATTAATAAAAGGTGTGTGTTGACGGTTTTGCACAATAAAAAATAGCATTTTTACATAAAGTTACTATTTTAGATTCAATATCTTCGGAATATCACAAAAATACCCATAAATCCGCAAGTGGAAAATTTGCGGATTTATGGGTAAAATATTAAACTAAGGCTTATTTAAAATCAGCGCTGACGTCTCTGCCTGCCAAGCCGTTGGCATAGCCGCCATAAGCGCGTTTGCGATTTAAATCAAGCGTCCACAGTCCAATAGGTTCGCCCGCTCTCCACGATGAATTTGCAGGGCTATCCTGGGGCGCCCACATCGTTATGCCATAGCGTTGCGCAGGCGGGATGATTTCAAAATACTTTTTCACAATAAACTCATACAAGTTGGCTTGCGCTATGTACATCGAATCGGTGGCATTTGCAGTCATTACTCCGCCAAGCCCCATGTCCAATTCCGATACCTTTATGAGTTTACCCGTAGCGGCAAGCAATTGGAACATCTGTACAATTTTTGCCGTGTCGGAAGCGATGGTTACGTGCATTTGCGTTCCGATACCGTCAACTTTCACGCCTTGATCTTCAACATATTTTACATAATTAATCAGTCCTGTGCATTTTGCCGGATTATATTCGAGGTTATAATCGTTGATAAAAAGTTTGTCGTCGGGATTTCCGTACTTCCGTTCCAACTGAATGGCTCTCACGGCGTAATCCTTGCCCAGATAATCCTGCCAGTAAAATTCGTCGGATGCCAGCGTTTTGCCTACTCCGGTTTTCAATTGAGACGGATTTCCGTCGTCCATCGGTTCGTTCACTATATCCCATGCTTTTACATAATCCTTGCAATTGGTTACCATTCCGCCGATCCATGCTTCCAAAGCGCTGTCGATGATTAGCGCTTTTTCTTCAGGTGTTTTTTCAACAGACAAATCGCCGGTCGTTTGCCATTCCATTCTCATATTATCATAATAATAAAAGCCGGCTCCGGTTCTATTTCCAAATGAAAGCGTAAATTCAGTGAGCGTTTTATCAGCGTCCGATAATGGCACCATCGACATAGGAACTCTTAAATTTCTACCCCAAGCGTTGTTCTGAGCGCCAAGAACGGCAAAATTATCGCCAACAGTTCCTTCCTTACCATTTACAGTCATCCTGAGACCTTGTCCATATATACCTTGATTATTGACAACGTAGATGTCTAAAACTAAATACGTACAATCTCCCAATTTTATTCCCGGAGGCAATTTGATGTCAAACACCGGCTCCGATTGATTGGCAGGAGTTGCGGCATTACCAATACTCAAGACTTTATTTCCCGAATCGTCAGGGTCTGCAACAACCGTTGCCGTACCATTTGCCGGCACCGTCATGGGATAAGCGGTTCCTAAAGCATCCGCTTCAAAATCATTAAGCATCGTCGATCCGGAAGATGTTCCTCCGGAGGGGTTCACTTGACAAAGCGTGACATCGTCAAGATAAATGGTTCCGGCGAAAGCTCCGAAGTTGAAAAGAAACCGGCTTGCATCTTCCCCTGAAATGACCGTATGAAGTTTTACTTCTTGCCACTCGGTGGTTAAATCAAAAGATCCAAAGCTGCCGCGATCCGAGTAATCGCTGGGATTTTGCATACCTGCGCTTACCGAAGCCGTACCGGTCGCTTTTACTTTAAAGTCCAATTGATAGGTTTCTCCTACTGCCAAAGGGGTCGGAAAATCATACGCAACCTGCGCCGACCATGAATTGGTTGACGACGGATTGGTAAACATCAGCGCATATCCGCCATCATAGCCATCGCCGTTTGCCGTTATACCACGAGTGGAACTGTTTCCCCAACTGTTCCAGCCGCTATCGCTGCCGGATTCAAAATCGGAGTTTGTGATTACGCTCGGAAACAAAGTTGGTCCGCCGGTACCAGGGATAATGTTTGGCGCTATCAAAGAATTTAGATACTTGGCGTTCTGATTGGCATGCCAGCAAAGCGTGTGACCATAAACGGTAACGCCTGCGTCCTTTGCCGTTTGCAAAAGCGTATATACATTTGACAAATCCAAGCTTCCATCGGCTTGCACAACCGCGGCGTGCTTCATTGTGTATCCGTCGGCGATTTCATCGAAATTACGATTAATCATGCGATATATTACTCCTTTAGAAGTATAGTCGCTGAAAACAACTCCGGCGCCTAATTTGAAATTCGGATTGGCTGCGCGATCCACGTATGTTTTCAAATCGTTATACTGATTGAGCATATCCATTATCGCCAAATTTGCCGGTTCACTCACTTTATAATCCAACTTCTCGTAGTCGGTGCATGCGCCGGCTAACGCTAAGGTTATAATAACTGTTATTATATTCCTAAAATTTTTCATCATGTTCATATCTAATCAATTTATAAATATTAATTATGTACAACATTGAATGTTTCCATTGAAATACCCCTGTCTCTAACAACTAACGTGTCGGTAGTGGTATAACCGACAGATTGAGAATCTAATAGCACACCACTATTTATGTCTAATGTTTTTGCATCAACTTGATAAGTTTTTATATCAAAGTTTGTTTTATAACTCAAATACAAAACATTGCGATCTTGATTTCCCCAACTGTTCTTATCGCCGTCTTTAATAAATTGTCCATTACCTGTAGCTGTAATATTAAACACATTAATCATCTTCTTTTTATCCGGATCTGGGGTGTCAATGATTATTTGATAAGTGGTGGTAGGTGGCGCTACGGTACATTTCTGGTCATTGTCAAAATTCAGATTCACTTTCATGTTTAAGTCATCGCCTAATCCATTTTGGTAATCCGTCGGCAATTCCAAGCCGGTCATGGAAAGCGTAGTCAATTTGATAACTTCATCATATTCTACATACTGTTGATGACGTACTGTCGTTGCAGTAGCTCCATTTTTGGTAATAATATCTACGCCGCGCCGCAGGTAATTTGCATCCCACGGATTGACGTATTTTACGGCATACAAGGTATAATCCTTTGGCGTTACGCTCCAGTCGGAGGCGACGCACCGGTTGGGATTATCTACTGCCGAGGTTCCGCACAAAATGGAGTCGGCATTCTGCACGCTCGTCATTACCAATGGTATAACGTAAGTGGCGTTTATCGCCAGCGGATCGGCAAAGAAAGCGTCTGTCAGTTGCACTTCCACTCCACCCATGATCGATCCTTTAGGAATTACGATCTGGTTGGATGCTAATGTATAATAATTGGAAGGCATGGGCATCACAGCGCCTCCTCCGGAAAACGACAGACCGTCGCACAGCGAATTGTCCACCTGCACGCCGATTTTAATATCGGACCCGTTGGAGTAAGCTCCTCCAAACGTTCCCATTATCTGGCATTTGTGCGCATTATCAAATGAATTGTCAACAACGTTGTCATCACCTAATTCAATGGTTCTTACCGGATATTGATAAGCAAAATATACCGTTGAATAATCATAATTTGGGAATGACCAATCCTGATTTCTGCAAGAAGAGAATACGGCGAGGATTATTATTGATATAAAAATTATTTTTTTCATATTTTTTATTTTATAAGTTTTCAACATACGTTTACCATCCTTTATTCTGAACCAATGCATTATATTTCAGAACTTCACTGTATGGAATCGGTCCATAATACATATAGTCTTGATAGACGCGGTTTTCAACCGGTATATCCGAATAGGTTCCATTTTCGATGCGCATACCATGAGCGGCATCTGCGATAGGCGCTTTCCAACGGCGTAAATCCCAGAAACGAAAACCTTCAAAGCAAAGTTCCAATCGACGCTCGTTGCGGATTAATGCCTGCATGGCGCCCTTGTCGCCTTTCACAGATTCGAGATATGGATCGCCGTTAGACGTTCCAACGCCTGCTCTTTTACGAATCGCTTTAATAACATCATAAGCGGAATAACCGTGACTGCCTGTTCCTGTCGGACCCCACGCTTCATTGGCTGCTTCGGCATAAATCAGGAACATTTCGGTGTAACGGATAAAAGGCTTATAATGCTTTTGACCGGTATAAGATGACGGATTTGCATTAACGCTTTGTATCAGCAATTTACGCATGTAATAACCGGTTCGTGTGGAAGTTTCAACTTTTCCAAGCGCATCGTTGGTAGTTCCGTCAGCCGCCGTTGTGATTGTAGCGTTGCTCGGACCCGCCGTGCTTCCATTTAAAAGAATGTAAGTCGCTAAACGCGGATCGCGACCGCCATACGGATTTTGCGCATTATAACCGCTGTTTACAAGATCTGTAATCGGATAACCGTTTGCCATCGGGAAAGCGTCAACCAGATTTTGCGTCGGATTCACCTGTCCTTTTCCATACAGCGTTGGAGGATAGTTGTTTTGTTCCAATGTATAGCTGCCGCCGCTTCCGTCAACTCCCCCGCGCCAAAGTATTTCAGCCGGATTATTGCCGGTTAAGCCGTTGATTTCGCTGGTGTTTGTGTACCATGTTAAACCATTGGAAGCCAGTCCGCTCACTCCGCCGATACGGTCGAGTACGATAGCCGCATCATCGGCAGCATCCGCCCAAGTAGTAGTAGTTCCGTCGGAATAGGCGGGACTTGCCGCAAGCAAAGCCGCCTGCGCCCGAATCCCGTCGGCTATGCGCGCAGTCATGCGCAACCGCAAATAGTCGCCAAAAACGCGGTTATATTGCCCTAACGTTACATTCAAATTTTTGTATTTTGCCGGTATATCCGCATCGTTGGAAATATCGCTGAAATCCAAAGGAAGCAATTGTTCCGCCTGCTGCACATCGGCATAAATCTGCTTGATGCAATCGTCGAAGGTTGCGCGCGGCTGATTGAAATTGGAGGCGGCAGTTTCAGGTTCCAGCAGAATAGGAATTCCCAATAATTGTCCATCCGCCGTCCATCCGCCATGCGCCTGCAACAGAAAATACATGTACATAGCGCGTAATCCGTAGGCTTCGCCTTTCGCGCGGTCGTTGAACATTGAACGGAGAACTTCATCGTCTGCCCACTTTACTTTATCAGATTCGGCAAGGATAATATTCATGTATTGAATAGCCGACCGGCAAACTGTCCACCTGTCCATCGGATTATTACTGGCAGCCCACTGTCCGGTAGCCATTTTCATGTAATTGTTACTTTTATCGTTGGTTACGGCATCGTCAGTCGCTACGTCATTAAACGACCATGAACTTATGGGAATAGCTGTATATCCATTGCCAAGAACCGCTTGAGCGTAATCAGGGTTAGTGTATATCGTTTGAAATCCCTGGTTGTTTTCGATTGCCGGCTTGAACAAATCGTCGCAAGCTACCAAAAAAGGAACTAAAATCAGAAGTTTTACTATATTTTTCATATTTTCATCTAATTTAGATTGTTTTTATTAAAATAAGGCTTTTACCCCAATGTTGTAATTACGCGTTTGGGGAGCCGACCCTACATTCATTTCCAAAATTTTACGTTCTTTAGCAAAGGTTGCTAAACTTGCCCCATAGATATATACCGAAAATTCATGAATAAATCTGTTGTTTTTGAACATCTGTTTGGGAAAATCGTAGGTGAGCTGCACTTTACTCAAATCGAACCGGTCGGTACTGTACAACCAAAAATCCGATGCGCGGAAATTGTTGTCGCTGTTTAAACTGGTCAGTCTCGGATAGGTAGCGGTAGCGCGGGTATCAATCCCGTTGTTGGGATCATACGTCCATGCGTCTCGAACTACAACCGAATACTTGCCATCGCCCTGTACCCACCAGTAAGAACCGCTTTTCGTTGCATAAGCGCCATAGTTTCCCGTGCCTAAAGCAAACAAGGTGAAATTATTCCATTTCGCTTCCAGATGAACGCCAAAGGTCATTGGCGCGCCATACCAGCCGGCAGGTCCCAAATAGACTTGGTCTTTGCTGTCGATGACGCCGTCGTGATTCTCATCGACGTACTTAATATCGCCCGGTTGCACTTGTCCGAACGATTGAGTCGGAGAACCGGCAATATCGTTTGCATCTTTGAAAAAGCCTGCATTTTTTAATCCCCATATTCCGTCGATCGGATGCCCTGCATGATATTGATAGGCATCGGCATAAGTTGGTTCTTCCAATCTGGCGATATTCGACTTGAAATAAATACCGGAAAAGCCCAGTGTCCAATTTATTGGTCCGATTTCTTTATTGAGATTTAAATTAAAATCAATCCCCTTACGGTCGTTAATGTTAAAATTAACGTATGGAATGAAATTTGAACTTGGATAACCCTGGTTATTAAAATACGAAGGATAAATAGTCGTTGCTTGCACCAACAAGCCATCCATGCGATTTTTAAAGACGGAAATGTCGGCAGTCAGCAATTTTTTCCAAAAAGAAGCCGACACACTTGCGCTTAGTTCTTTTCTTTTTATAAAGCCGAGGTTGTTGTTAGCGCCTCTCTTGCTTACAGTAAGCCAGTTTCCCTGTCCGTCGTCCCAACTATACCAACCGGTAGTGTTATCATTTTGAAAAACAGCATTATACAGATAATAGCTGCTAATATCAATATCCTGATTCAGCTCGCTTGCCGAAACGCCTATTTTCAGGTCGTCCAATGCAGGGGAGCCTGAAAGGAAATCTTCCTTGCTGATTCTCCATCCCAGCGTGAAGGCAGGCGAAACGGCATTCCGGTTATTATCGGGCAGCTTCGCCGAATGAACAATGGCTCCGCTCAGATTGGCGTAATATTTCTGACGATAGTTATAATCGGCTTGCAAACCAAGATTCACATTGCTTGCTGTGCGGTGGTAATACTGAAGATTCTGTGCATTAGAAGGCGACCCGTTGGGCTGTGTTTCCAATTGCTGATAACCCGCAGCGACTACCATAGCAGAAAAATGGTGGTCATTTCCTAAGAAAGGCTTATAATCGAATTGTCCTGAAAAGGAAATCGTTTGTTTGTCATAACTTCCGCTAATATTTTGAATGCCATTTTTCTTATCATCATTGTATTTGTTGAGACTTGAGATCAGATCTGCGCCGGAATAATTGTTCCAAACCGGTTCATACACTGCATACGAGTTGTTATACGCCTGGGAATAAGTAGTCGCATAGTCAATGGCGAATTGCGTATGAAAGGAAAGTCCCTTTAACAACCTTTCCAGATTCATATCAATGGAAGCGTCAAACTGAAATTGCCGGCTGGTGTAGGTATTGTATCCTGAAGCGTAAACATCGGCAAACGGATTGGTTTGATCCAACTGAGTGCCTCCAAGGAAGTATTTTCCGCCAATAACATTGTTGCTGTTATTGATCATCGTCCACGAATTATCGTCGTTTGTTTCGAGATAACTTGTAGGAATCAATGGCGCAACGCGGTAGGGACGCAGCGTAGCCGACGCTCCCCAAAAATCGCCGTTAGCGTTGCGACCGTTGTAATAGGTAGCATTAGCATCCACTTTAGCGGATATCCAGTCGCTAATTTTTACATCAATATTTTCTCTCACATTCAGCCGGTTTATGTTGTTATTTTTGGCTTCTCCGAATTTCAAGAGAGAATTGACATAATAAAAGCCGATATTCGTATAGAATTTCGCCCTGTCGTTTCCTCCGGTGATTTCTGCAGTTACATCCGATTTGTTATAGAATTTTCTTAAATAATCGGAAGAAAAGAAATCAACGTTTGGATAACGATAGGGATTATTTCCTGAGGCATAATTATAAATTGTTTCATCGCTGAATGATGGATTTAAACCGTCGTTGACGCAGGCTTCGTTGTAAAGCGTCATGTATTCGGCAGATCCCAAATATTCAGGATAGCTTTTGGGAACATAGATTCCGGTATTGGCGCGAACGCTGATCTGTTTCCCCATCGTTTTGCCCCGTTTAGTCGTTATATAAATGACCCCTTTGGCAGCGCGGCTTCCATAAAGCGCAACGGCAGAGGCGCTTTTCAAAAAGCTGATATCTTGAATTTCGGTGGGCAACACGTTGTTGGCATCGCGGGGAACGCCGTCCACCAATACCAGAGCGCCGTCCATACCCCACATATTTCCATTATATCCGCCTGTATAAGCTTGCATATTATCCAAGCTGTAGGTGATATAATTTCTCTTTAACAGATCTTCTACATTCACTGAGGAAACTCCACCCATCAGGTCATTTTCTGCAACTCGGCGATAAGCGACTTGTACCAGTTTTGAATTGTCGAGTGAATCTTCGTTCAATACAGATACTTCATGTTTAGCGCGTTGCACTTCCATTTTTACAACGATTACGTTTTGGAATGACGAATCTCTTTTAGCTGTATATACATCATTTTGAGCGCTTGCACACAGGATTGAGAAAAACGGTAAAGCGCAGAAAATGATTCGTATTAATATATGTTTCATTGTGTCGTTCTTTATAGTTAGACAATTTTTTGACAATTATTACTTACCAGCCCGGATTTTGTGGAAATTCGAGATACAGGCTGGCGTCGGCAGTCTTCAGAGGAAGCCAGTAGTGTTTATCCGTGAATTTACGTTCCAGAATGGTTACTTCTCTAAAATTCGCCACTGCATTTTGAGTGGGATCATCAGTGTTCAACGTTCCTACGCGGTCAAACTCCTGACAAGTTTTCAGCGTATAAGGATTCACCGTCAGCAACAGCCAGCGGCGCAAATCGGTAAAACGATGACCTTCGTAAGACAATTCCACCGCCCGCTCTCTTCTTACTTCGCCCATGAAAGCGTCTGTAGAAGCGAGAAATTCGCCGGCTACATGTCCTGCTCCCGCACGGTCGCGGATAACATTAATCGCATCTTCCGCCGTTTTTGAGTAGCCCGGACTCTGACCGTTTGCTCCGCCATATCCGGCGGCGGCAGATTCGGCATATATCAGGTAAACATCAGCCAAACGCATCCAGGGAATCATCACACAGAGCGCCGTTCCGTATGACCATGCGCCATCATAATTGTTAGCTGTTCTCGGAATCAATTTGGTCAGCATGTATCCTGTATTGCTTCCATCCTGAAGCAGGTTGCTGTAACGGTAATTACCATTGGTATATAAATTGGCGTAACGATTGGCGTCAGGAGTAATATCTCCCTTTACACATTTCACGCCATCATAAATAATATCATTATAGAAACGAGGATCGCGGTCTTTCCAAGGATGCGACTTGTCGAAACCCGAATTGGGGTCGTTTAAAGGCAACCCGTTAGCCATGCCATAATAATTGACATAATTGGCGGTTGGGAAAAAATGCGTCAAGTCGCCTTGAGTCGAAATAGTACTTGGAGTATAACACGCCGCTTGCCTCCAAATCGAAATATTGGTGCCATATTGCGGGGAACGGAAAATAGCTTCGGTGGAACCGGGTATTTTCCAATTCTGACTGGTGGTGTAAAAAATAGATGAATAATTTGAAAAATCGACCAGCGCATATTGCGTTTGTCCTGATTCGACTAACTTCAACAGTTCGGCTGCGGCATCGGCGGCTTTTTTCGCCCATGTTTCATCGTAAGCGCGTACGCCGTTGGTTTCGTAATTCATCAATGGACTTGCAGCCCACAGGTCGTTTTTAGCCAAATAGCCCAGCGCCATAATTTTATTGATTCGCAAGTCGTTCTTGCCCAGCGTTCGTTTTCCTGCTGTGGTGTTGTCCCAATTAATCGGCAGCAAATCGGCTGCTTTTCTGAAATCGGCTTCCGCTTTGGCGGCGCATTCCTGATAATGCAACCGGGGCAAGGTCAGTTTTTGATCGGAAGGCAATACCTGATCGATATAAGGCAAACCGCCGAAAAATTGAATAAATTCAAACTGAAACCAAGCCCGGAAAAAATACAACTGTCCGGCTATTAAATCTCTTTCCTCTTGCGTGGCTTCCGTCAATTTATCCAAATTGGCGATACCTATGTTCGCTTTGCGGACGCCATACCAGCCCAAGGTCCATAAGTCTTTATTAAACCTGCTGTTGGAAGTTGGGTCGGCAGAGCCTACCTCCATCCATCCGGCGTTCCAGCCGTCATATTTCGATTGCCATCCCCAAAAGTCGCCGTTGTCAATTTTATATCCGAAATGCCAATTATTGTAAGGATTCATGATTTCATCTTCTCCCCAGTTGAACGAATCTGTCCAATAGCGGTTGAAAATATCGGGGATACAATAGTAGAGTTCCTCCGTAAATCCCTGAAAATTGGTAAAGTTCTTAAAAGCATCATCTCCGGCAACAGTTGATTCGGGCGTTTTATCCAAGTAAGAAGTGCAGGAAATAAACGGTAACCCCATCACAAGCATTACAATTCCGCCCAATAATATGTTTTTTATATTTTTTTCCATTGTATCTCTAAATTATAATGTGAATTTCAGTCCAAAGTTATAACGCTTAACCGTAGGATAGGCGCCTTGCGAAGCCCAGCCCGTACCGGCAAAATTCGATTCGCGGTCGTCCGGCATTCGCGTCCATACCCACAGGTTATCGCCGTTCACATAGAGTTTTAAATTCTGAACGCCGAGCTTTTTTATCCAGCCCGAAGTAAAGGTATAAGCGATTTCCATATTTTTCAACCGGACGTAAGATCCGTCAAAAAAGTATCGGGCGCCGGCTTCATAGCTGCCGTTCGGCGTAGTGTTCCAGCGCGGCATGGGTAAAACATTGGTTGTATTGTCTTTCGACCACAAAGCGCCTTCATCCCAAGCGGCATCCCGCTTCGACGCTAAAGAAGTGAATACTACCTGACGGGTAACATTGTTTACGCCGTAGAACTGCACGAAAGCGCTGAATCCTTTCCATTCTACGCCGGCTGTAGCATTATATGTATTTTGCGGAACATTTGAATATCCGTATGGAATTTGGTCATACGTATTGATGACGCCATCTCCATTGTAATCGATAATGTTGTAATTGCCGGGCAATTTCTGATCATCGGTCTGATCCCATGTCGTACTGCCGTAAAGTTGATCCCATGTATTATACATTCCCTGATTGACAAAGGTAGTCGCTTGTCCCAAAGCCTTACCCGCTGATTTTTGATAATCGGGCAACAATTCCGGATCTACTCGATCTATCACTTTATCAACGGCATGCGTCATGTTGAAGTTTCCCCACAAACGCCAATCTCTGCCCAATTTTTTGTTTACCCGTAATTCCAATTCATAGCCATGCGACTGCATTCTACCTAAATTTGCCGATGGCGGCGCTGCCCCGAAATAAGACGGAACATCCAGCCGATCAGCCCCTGTCATGTAAACACCATAGCGATTATCGTGGAAAATATCCACACTGCCGGCAAAAAATCCATTCAGGAAAGAATAATCGGCTCCGACATTGGTTTTCTGCACGGTTTCCCAGTGTGTATTTGGATTTCCAACTATCGTTTGTCTGTACCATGTATATGGACTGGCTTCTCCATTCAATCCTATACCGGTATTGCCGCCATAAGCCCATTGGTCCATGTACACAAATCGAGCGTTGATATTATCGTCTCCAATACTACCGAAAGAACCTCTCAGTTTAAGCATATCCAAAAATTTCAATGATTTCATAAATTTTTCGTCGCTAATAATCCATCCGAGAGCGCCGGAACCAAAGAAACCAAAACGATAAGCCGGAGCAAATTGCTCAGAACCATCATAAGATCCATTCATTTCAATAAGATATCGTTTATCAAAATCATAAGTGACGCGAAATTTCCAATCTTCTCGATAAGAAGGAATGGCGCTTCCTGTAGCCCGTTCTTGACGGAATAGCATTCCCATCGCGGTCACGTTGTTTTTCCCGAAAGAATTAGCGTAATTTAATTGAATTTGATAATTCAAATTACGATAGGTCTTTGAATTATCGACAGAGCCGCTCGTCGGCGTCCAATTGATGCCTTCCTGAAAGTCAAACCCTGTAGTCGAATTAAATAATTGCGAATAAGTAGTTTCTCCTGTTACAGGGTTAATCCATTTGCTTTGATAGGCGTGATTCAGGTCATTTATTCCTCTGTTTGTTTCAACAAAAGTATTGTCCCATGATATGCTGCCTTTAACGCTCAAGCCTTTCAATATCATTTTTAAATCCTGATCAAGCGAAAAGTCGGTAGTGATTTGGGTAGTAGTATTGTTTGCTATACCGGCAAGCGCTACTCTTGATACCGAGTTGATGACATTGCCATCCGGAGAATAATATCCCCATGTTCCATCGGAATATCTCGGTAAAAACATATCCGGCGCTCCGGCGTAAACCGCTGCCCAATCGGCATAATCGCTTGAACTATAGGGTTGTTTTTTGACTCCGAACGAACCCGCCAAATTGGATTTCAATAAGGTGGTGGGCGTCAGTTGAAAGTCGAGGTTGCTTCTCATGTTGACGCGGTTGAAACCGTATCCGCCGCCGTAACCTCTATTGTTATTCCATTCCTTGTAGAGGTCGCCTTCATGCAGATAGTCAATCGCGGCGTAGTATTTCACAAATTGCGTACCGCCCGAAATGTTGATATTGGCATTGTGCGACCATGCCGTATTTTTGAATAATTCATCCGCCCAGTTCACATTCGGGTAGCGTTCGCTTTCTTCCAGATTGGCTGGATAACGGTATTTGTTGATAATATCCTGAGGCGTAATATCCACCCAAGAATCCGGCGATGTTCCCAATTCCGATTCAATTACGCGGTTCCGCAGCATCAAGGCATCGTAGGAATCTAATTTACCCGGAAGTTTGGATACGGATTTCAAGGTTGAATTGTAAGTCACATTGATAGCCGCTTTTCCTTCCTGTCCGCGTTTGGTCGTGATCAGGATAACGCCGTTAGCTCCATTGACGCCAAAAATAGCGGTCGCCGAAGCGTCTTTCAATACGGAAACGGTTGCTACCGAACTTATATCGACACTGTTCATCGGACGTTCAATGCCATCCACTAATACAAGCGGTTGGGAACCATTCCATGTAGTTGCTCCACGGATAATAATATCCGGATCTTCTGCACCCGGCATACCGGTGCTGGAGGAAGTGATAACGCCCGGCAAATTACCGGTGAGAGCCGCGCCTACGCTGGAAACGCCTCCGGCGCGTTCAAGCACCTGTCCGGTTGTTTGAGTGATTGAGCCAACGACGCTTTCTTTTTTCTGTTGTCCATAACCGACAACAACCACTTCATTCAGACCGACCTGATCGTCTTCCAAGACAACGCTGATATTGTCTTTTCCGCCGATGCTTACTTCTTTTGTTTTCATTCCCAAATAGGAAATGATTAATGTTTGACTCCCAGACGGAACGGCTAACATGAATGCTCCGTTTTCGTCCGTAGCAGTACCCACCGCAGCTTTGCCTTTCACAACTACGCTGGCTCCAATAACCGGTTCATTCTTTGCATCCGCTATCTTTCCTTTGACCATCTTGTCGGTTTGTGCGAACACCGACAGACTGCCAAGAATAACGAGCAGGAATGCTAATCCGAACCTTAGGATTTTTCTTTTCTGTAATTCGTTTTTCATTAATAATATATTTTTTTTAATTTTAATATAAGTTAATTCTACACTCTCACATTAAAAATAGTCGATAAAAAACGAGCGTTTATTTTATACAAATTCTGCATGTTTCTTATCACTGCTTTTTTTGAAATCTCTCTCTCTAATAATATCTCTGTTTAGGAATGCAAAATAAATTATTTATAATGATTTAATTGCCTCT
>Ga0123357_10002293_pt1 | contig 21223 bp, 10 predicted proteins | sample TergutEmb28metaG_FD_89873 | JGI IMG/M metagenome (GOLD analysis project Ga0123357, IMG submission 89873) | Embiratermes neotenicus P4 segment gut microbial communities from Petit-Saut dam, French Guiana - Emb289 P4 | ecosystem: Host-associated > Arthropoda: Insects > Digestive system > Gut ... | reverse complement strand
TTCTTTGAAGGGTCACTGCCAGTAGTTTTCTTTATGAGGGGTGGTTGGAAAAAAAGGCTGTGAGTGGTGTGAAAATTGCTTTTCTTTTTGTAAACAAGAAATTTTTTGTAAAAAAAAAAAAAAAAAAAAAGCAAAATATTAGTGGAGCTACAGTTAATGTGGTACAATTGCTTCAGAATGAAGAGAAAAAGGTACATACATTCCAGTGAAATGAGCATATAAGAAGTTAGTGCTGAGATTTTTTGTTTGTTTATGGAATATTTATTAATTTTTTCTTTAGCATTTTCATGTTTCTCACATTTGAAAGAGAAGTATTTTTAAGTTTGCTCAGTGTTTGGCTGAAGAAGTAGTCCTGTCTGCAGCAGGATATGCTGCCCTCTTTCTTCTTCAGACAAGAATAGAAGACTGTTCCTGCATACAAGCTTTTTGTCTGCTGCTGTGTGTATCCTAGTGGAAGTAGCTTATAAACAGATTGCTTCTTTGAGTCATTAAACAAAGAATGAGTGTGTTTCTTTTTTTGTTGAGTGTTGTATAAACTGTTTTCTGTGAACTAGAGTGAGAAGTATGGATGTGTGAATGTTTTCAGTATGGGCTGGGAGTGGAGATAATGTATGCCTGAATACCATATTGATCATGGCAAACAAGGAAAAATGTGATGTGTTTAAAAGTGACTTAAATATGGATTCATTAATAATAAAAACAGATATTATTCATGACAAACTAAATTTATGGCACCAAGAAAATAAGGTCTGTGTGCACATTATCAGATACTTTTGTCTTAAATAATTTAGAAGTAGATTACATGTTACACAAGAATGTAGTAGCAAAAATGTCTGATATTACAAAATTTAAACTGAATCTGGAACATCATACAAAGGAACAAAACAATTATCTTCCAGTCAATTGTGTCCTTGGAATCATTTGTTTCTTGCACTAACACAGTATACATTGATTTTTTTCTACTTGACTTTCAATATCTGAATGACTGCAATGTCTTATGTCATCTGCAGCTATTGTCAATCTCAGTCAGCCAATATGGACATACAACAGAATCATTGTAAATCAGTCGAGGTTGTATAATATGCTTTTGTGGCAAGAAAACTGTGAAATTAAACATGTGAATCTGATTTAATTTTTATAATCATGGTGATAGATCTGGACCCCTAGAATTTATAAGAGGAGAATTTTATTCAAAAAAATCCTGGTAAGATGAATAAATTTGAATTCATAACAGCATGAGAATTTAATGAAACCAACTTTTTATGTCCAGTATATTAGAAGACCTTACCTCATATTCTTTACACAGAGGATATTGAAAGGCGGAGACTTCTGTGTCTGTACCTGTAAAATTGCTGATTGTTATGTTGATAGCCACAGGTTAATCGTACATGTTGAAGCCCATGCAGATTATGGGCTTGTAAATTGTGTGTCCACGGAGAAGCATTAATTGCACAGTTCACTGGTACACTGACACTCTTGGCAGGAACTTCTTTAATTCTAAATTTTTTCCTCAGTATGAGATCATTGTGCTTACTGCACCAACTGAATCCTGGTATCTGCCACATAAATGAAAACTAATGGACTGTGTCTGTGGATGGTGTTCACCCTACTGCGTACTCTGTATGAGGAAGGTCCAAATAGTAAGGAAGCATAATCATTGGCAACAAAATTAGTTGGACAGTTTGATCACCGACGCTACAAGCCATACCCGGGCCCCTTCAGCTTGCACTTGTTCTGAAAGGTACTTCCATCGTAGATGCAGACACTCAGCATGAAGTGCATCATTGTCTGTAGAGAATGGGCCTATACTTCTACTGCAAGGGTATGGATAATAACATTGCATGGTAGGACAAATGCATTAACAGGCAAGGCAATTAATACTGAAAAACTGCAGATTTCTACTGTAACTTCCATGTTATATCATAACTGAACAACTAAAAATCTCACAGAAAGTTGTTGTACCTTTTTGCACCTCATTTGTATGTTTCTGTATGTTGTCAGAAGGTGAACAACAGAATCAGCTATTTAAGCACACCTTCTTGGGGCTGGTCGGCAGTGGACAGAAGCTTTTTCTACAAATTTTGAGCAGTGACTACACTGAATATTCATTGGTAGAGATGAATTTTTAAATTTTTTTAGAAATCATGAATATGTATCTTTTCAGTGGTATAATTGAAGTTCCATAAGTCTGGGAAGCAATACTAAATCTTAAAGTTTCATGGTCCACAAGGAAGCAAAATCCTCGATGTGATGATGATATGCTCTTTTGAAATGCTGGAACTGCAGCTTTTACCTGTACCTCTAAATGTAGCCATCTGAGCTCAGGCACATGCACTGTGCTCATCTTTTTAAGGTCTCAAGTAAATGTTCTGGTGATGCATTGAGTGTTTACAAGTCAAAATGATTTAGACATATTCCAAGCTACTTAGGTACCACTTTACTGACTGTAGATTAAGTATGACCATCTTCTTATACATAACTCATGCACAGGGGATGGACAAAATAATGGAAATACTAGACAGTACAGGAATAAAACTGTTTGTGTTGGCTGCACTGAAAGAACATTAGTTGTATCTTTCACTATTCCTTTGTATGTTTACGCTGTGTAGTGCCAGTGTCATTGCATTACAGATAGTGTTAGTAACAGTTCATATGAAAGTACTGCAAAATGGGAGACTTGTCAGATTTTTAAAAAGGACAGATTGTTGGTGTGTGTTTAGCTGGAGCATGTGTAACTAAAATGGCCACTTTATTCAGTGTATCTAGAGTAGTTTTCAAGGTTGTGATGGCATACAAAGATTATGGGAAGACATCAGCTAAGAGGAATAGTGGCTGAAAACCAAAACTAAGTGAAAGGGATTGCCGTACATTGAAGAGGATTGTCTGTAAAAATCAGAACTACTTGCAGCAAAGGCAACAGCAGAACTCGATCAACTTGAAGACCCCGTTTCCACAAAAAGAGCCCGATAAGAGCTTCACAAATCCAATGTCCATGGTGGAGCTGCAATTGTTAAACTCTTGATTACTGAAAACAACACTACAAGATGAAAAAGATGGTGTGATGATCATAAAACCTGGACATCTAATGATTAGAATATATGTAATATGGCCAGATGAGTAGTCCTTCGTGTTGTTCCCAACATCTGGCCAGGTTTGTGTTTGGAGGGCGTTCAAGGAAGCCTATAAGTCTGAATGCCTGGGAGGTGGCAGCAGTATCTTGGTATTCTGCTGGTCCTATAGGATTACTGCCAGTGACTACATGGATATTTTAGGTAACCAAGTGCATCCTGTAATTCACATGTTGTTGCCTAACAATGATGAAATTTTTCAAGATGACCATGTGCCCATACATACAGCTGGAAGTGTTGAGTCTTAGTTTGAGGAGCATGAAAATGCTGTTCAACATCTTTCCTGGACAGCACAATTGCCAGACTTCAATATCATTGAACCACTGTGTTCAGTTTCAGAGAGTAGGGTGAGAAGCAGATTCCCTCTTCCATCATCTCTCAAGCAAGTAGAAGTTTTTCTTCATGAAGAATGATACAATATCCATCTAGAGACCATTCGGAACTTATATGAGTCTATTCTGAGAAGGATACAAGCAGCATTACAGCAAATGGTTCCCCGACTTCACATTAATAAAGAAAAGTGTATTTTTCACAACTGTTTCCATTATTTTGTACATCCCCTGTATGTGCTGTAATTGTGACTAACAAATATGGTTGTGCAATGTCCTGTTTGTTAAAGATGGCCTGTCACCCTTCCAAGATGTGGCTCTAAGTGTGATAATGCAGTGTCCTATGCAGTCTGTTGTTTAGGGTGACCTGTCACACCACCAAGTTGTTGCTGCAAAGTTCGGTAGTGCTTTTTTTAAGGTGGCCTGTCACAAAAACCAAGTTGTTGCTGTGAAGTATGGTAATATACTATCCTGTTTGTTTAAGGTGGCCTGTCACATCACAAAGATGATGCTGTGACATATGGTAAGTCCCTGTCCTGGATGTTTAAAATGGCTATTGCATCAACAAGATGCCTGGTAAAGGCACTATGAAGAAAGACTATGCAATTCATAATCAAATCTGTTGAAAATGAATGCATTGGTGAGGAAATTTTTAAATTCAAAAGGTTTTGAGTTTTTATCTAATTTTAATGATGTTACATTAGAATGTACTGACAAATGCATGGATACAAAATTATGATATTGTTTAAGTGGGGTGAGCAGTAGATTTTGGGTATCTGTGGTAAGTTGCTGTTGTAAATGTGAGACAAGATGCAACTCACTGGCATGTTATAATGAAATTTTGTGCCAGGGAGGTTGTACACTTGAACGAAGTTCATTTTTCAGGTATGTAAAAACAACAGAAGCTAGTTTAGTAGTAACAGCTGGATATTGGTTTACTCCTTGTATAGTGACTTACCCTCCAACTAAATATCAGGAATTTTAAGTTAAGAAGTTGAGGGTTCTGTATCAGGGAGGTATCATTCATCTTGTAAAATGAATCTCCCATTCACTGTACTAGCCTTCCTTCTCTCATTCAGGGCTTTTAGCAATGATGATAAGGTTCCCATGGCCCTGATGACCTTGGAGGACCTGTGCCTTTGGGTTGGTATTTAAGAGCTCCCTAATTTTCACCCAGAACTTGAAGTAATCCATTCATGTCAAAGTTGTGTCTTCACCTCATCAGGTGACACCTGTAATTCATTTGAAACACACCATATTGAGTCCTTCAACCTGTACCGCCAACAATTTAATGTCAGAGCTCTATAGACTGGTTACCCAGCTCATCTATCCTTTACCTTCAACTGTTGCAGATGTCTTTTCTTGGTATCCACATTCTAGCCATAACTTTCTCAATAGAGCATTTACATAGTAAATAAGTTTATCTTGGGCAGTTGCAATGCCAGTAGCATTTTTGACATGGAAGCCCTTCCAGAACTCCTTAAAGTGGGCTTGTTACCACCACTAACTTCCAGATATTTAATAAATGTGATCATATGGTAATTTTTACTTGAAAATCTGCAGTTTGGGCTGTAGAATCATAATGGGGTTCAAATGGTTTTCACCAGTCCATTGGCTGACTCATGAAGGTTGTAATGCTATGTGCCATCTCTGTCACAATAATCTTGCTTAAGAAAATCTGAACTGCAGGGCAGAAACAATGGCAGAACATGTCTTGGATTAAGGCCCTCTAAAACGAAGTTTCCTTGTGTGGCTACCAAATCGTAGGAAGTTTTAACTGTCTCAGAGCCTGCCCAAACTCTTCAGTTGTCAGAATGGTTTGTGTCAAGAGGACACCTGCTATGCACAGTGACAGTGTATTCAAGAAGAGATAGTCAGTCCTTAGATGGCATGTGTTGAAGAATAAACCCAATTTGTGCCAACTTCCCAAAATAATACTGCCTTCATCACTCAACTACCATTCTCCACATCACGTGAATATCAGTCCTTCAGTAAACTTGTTAAAAAATGCTCTTAGCCTTATTCAAGTGGAATCCATGTTATCTTCTTTTGCTTATTGGAAATCTGTATTAATAATACTTCTCCATTGCTAATTTTGCATATTTTAGACCTTTAATCTGCTATGGTTATGGCCAGTGTTACAGACAACATTCCATATTCACATCTATATCATATGCCAGTGTAAAAATTTGTTTTAATTTTAAATTTTGTTTCAGAAATGAGGATTACTCTCGACTGCTCAGCTTTTTTGCCTTCATGGGCAGAACACTGTTTGTTGTTTTGGATGATATGGAGTTCCAAATTCCAGCAGGAGCAAGAAATTTCTTTTCCAAAACAGACTGGCACTGGGGTCCACCCAGCCTCCTATAGCATGGGTACTGTCAAGCTCGTATACTGGAGGTAAAGCAGCTTGGAACTGTGGCTACTACTCACATCCAGTTAGTGCAGAGTTTAAGAGTGATGGGAGCTATACCTGCACTCTCAGTAAGTGTCTTTGTGACATGTATAGGGACGGCTTTACCCTACCTGTTTCAGTATACCTCGTATATAACAACAGTACCTGATGAATGTGTGTGAGACAGCTAGCAACATGGTAAGGAGTTAAGAAGTTGACAAAGTGAATATCTGGTAAGATCTTATAATACTGCCTAGGCTTGTGACTAGGAAATGTCATAAAGCAGTGGTCTTAAAAGGAAGCCTCACCTTTTGAAACACATTTATATGATTGGAAATCAGATTAAGTAGAGTGTATTGCTGCTGTTCCTCATAGATGTTAATTACAAATAGTTCTTCATAATCCATTCTGGCTTTCAGATGTTTGTCTGCAAACTTATTTACTCTGTACAACAAATATAATCTGGGATATCCTCCATCTTATCCAACCAGGTTTATTTCTTAAGTGTTCCTAGATGTTCATTTTAATGAGTTTTTGAGGTTCTCCTGGCAGTGATTATGAAGGTATCTTCTAGAATGCAATGCCAAGTAGTGTGATAAAAATTTTCTCAAAATCACCAATCGCCCAGTGATATATATATATTTCATTTCAGAGCAACTTGCTGCCTCCATATTTAGGGTATACGTAAAGCAAGAAATGAGAAAATTATATGGATATAGAGACTGAACAGTGCAATAAGCAAGCCAAGTAAAAAAAGTGGATATTACATCTCTGTGTAAGCTGTTGTATTACATAATACAAAACATTATAGACATAACTAACAATACTAAATATCCAATAGACGACTGGCTCACCACTCTTGCATTTTTTAATCATCAACGGTTGGTCTACTATCACCAGTCTGGAACTTTTACTGTGGATTCCAATTTTAAGATTTTTAAATTGTAGTCATCGTAATATTTTCTACAATAATTTTACATATTGTAAAAATGCTTCCCAAACGTGACATTTACAAATATTCTATGTAAAGGTGAGATCTTGACCAAGTTTATACTGCTGAATGTATGCATGAATTCCTTTTTATATTTCTGAAACATAAAGCATGATGCTGGCTGTCTTGTGCAGCTTTTTGGATTACTATAATAAAGAACTGTGTATCAACAGTCTGTCTTATTGTTACGTTTAAGAAGATGGAAAGTGTGCGCTACTAAGGGCTGCTTCAGAATGGTGCAGTGCATGAAAAAAAGGCCAATGAATCATTAGGAAAAGAAAGCAGAACAAAGCACAGAAAAGTCTACGGAAAAGACAAAAAAAAATGAAGTCTTCTAGTCTGCAGAGAAACATGTTCAAAACTGAAAACAATGTACTGCAAAGGATACAATAGTTAAAAATATTTATTCATTTCCTGTCACTTCCAAGTAGTATTTTTTTAATGTGTAACAAGGGAGGGCAGAGTAGGGGACCATAATTGATTTCTGTGCAGCACCAATGTTGCCCATGCGATGGCATGCAGTCCTGCATGATCAAGTACAATACAGTAGGCAGTAACATCAGGTGCTATGCAGCTACAATCATGTTCCATGTTCAGCTGGACACATCTTCCCAAACTGGGTTATGCAAATGGAAATGGTGGTACCTATACATCGCCTAAAAAAAGCAGAACCCCTAAAAATTCTTCACTCTACTCCAGCAATTCTTAGAAGTCCTCCTCTTTTTTAATACAATATAGATTTTTTTTAGATATCTTGAAACAAAACACTGGTAAGGTAAATTTTTAAATCATGACTGAGGTCTGATGTGTTTAACACTTGTGAGTTACAGTTTATATAGTTACTCACTGCATCAATTTTTCTAATGCCATTAAATTTAAACATATTTTCTACATGCCTGAGCAGAGTATTCCACATAAAGTTCAATGATCTCACTTGATAAATTTCACTATTATGGACTTTTATAATGTAGCCACTCCAGGCTTCATAACTAATTTACCTTGCATCGCTTAATCACCGCAGTATATGTAATGTAACAGATATGTGCTTTGTATTTATTGTGAATGCTGGAATGCATGAAATGAAATATCATAGCCTTGCATCCATGCATTTTCTCAAAACCTGCTCAATGGGTCTGCTGAAGTATGGTGTATGGAAGGACAGTTGTATGTGACTTACATTCAAATTTTGGCATTTGCAGCATAACAGTACATGAAACTCAAACTCCAATTTCTCACAAATGACTGAATGGAAAAAAACAAAAGAACTGTTACTACAAAAGCTTTTTGTCCACTGAATAGAAAATGAATCTTCTAAGTAATGGGATATGATGGGAGCAGCAAAACATTTTCCTTGGAGAATTTTGCCTAGAGAACTCTTAGTAGTGTGGTAATCCTTGTATGTCTAAATTTTGGATTATATAGATCTGTATGCTACTCCCAATATCAAAATATAACATCCAACAAATCTGTGTACCGCAAGACGTACAGCACAAACATTGTAAACTTGCAAGTACAAAGGATGTGCAATATGCAATGATAAACAGCACCAGCACCTTTCTTTATTTGTGGAATATGTGGTAATAAATTTGCCTATTTTGCTTCACAAGTACCATCACCTTCCCAGAAACAGGGCACGGTGTACAAGTAATCACTGAATTTCTACAGCTCACTTTAGATGTGATGCAAAAGGCTGAGATGTCAAACAAAAAAATGAGCACAATAAAATGCTACTTGGTAACCTACAGGTCATGTCTACTACTGCAGGGAGATGGCTGAAAAAATTTTAAAGCTGTAATCCCAAAAACTTAGAAGCTGCAATAAACATTATTTGTTATTAGTACTGAATGTCTGATTTGCTCAATTAATATTTTCTTTATACTAGAGGCAAATCCATTTTTTTTTCTTGAGCAATCTGTTATGTGCCCTGTTGTTGCCTAGTGCAAGGGATGTAAGCCTTTTATGCCTGTTTATCCATTTCTCCCATGACATTGCTACTTCTCAATAGCCCTGCTCAAGTGAACTTAATGTGACATTGCAGAATCCCATAAGCCAAGTCACACACTGGATACTGGCCCTCCTCCCCTCTCCACAGAGGTAGAAGGGGGGGGGGATAAATGTATGTATACACAGCTTTTCTGTTTCCTGTTACACTGTATTTTATACACCATGCAACATACCTGCACAAATGAAGCTTACCTGATATATATGTGACAGGAATTAAACACCATACATGAATTGTATATCCAATACAATGCTTTTTATTCAATAAAAACACTACATACATACATACATTCATATTTACACCAGTAAGAGTAAAAAATGTCAAGGTTCTCTCTGTATGCCAGTACCATGTCCTGATAGCATACAGGCATTTTTGGCATTGTGCTCTGCTCTAATTATATTAAAGACAAATGAAATTCAATACTGGGTACATGCTACACATGGTTACTAAAGTAGATCATCATCAGAAACTAATGATTTAAACAGGTACAGGAAATGACTTCAGCACCTGAACTGCTGTTTCCTCTGTGGTATTTTTTCTTCCATTCTGATATACATTTCTTTCACTTTATTTCTATGTCATGTCAAAATTGGCCAAGTTTATACTTAAATACAATTATGATCCTATAGAACAAGGCTGTAACACTGTGGAAGTTTCTTCACGTTTTGGCTGAGTTCGCACTTACAAATTCTTGCTGTAGGGTGCCTGGGTTTGACGAAGTGACACTGCTGCCAGGTGCTGCTTGTTGTTTGTATTTAGTATGCATTACCTTGTTCCATTACACACATGCACTCTAATTAAAGAGTGGTGAAGGAGACATACAATTGCCATGCTACGCTAAATTTATTTATAAGTAAATCAGTATGGTTTCTCCAAGATAATAAATGGTCAACAGTTAAACCATGAGATTTTGCTTGAGAAAGACTTGGAATTGTTTTGTTACCACATCTAACTGTACTACAAGACAGCATGTTATTTTTAGTTGTAAACTGAACATACTGAGTTTTTTTGAAATTTGGAGGAAGTAATTTTGCCTTAAACTATCTATTTGATATTTCAAAACCCTTATGGATATTTATACTACAACATATAGGATTAGGGTGTGTGAACAATATACTGGTATCATCTGCAAATAACAAAGGAGTAGATTTACAACACAAATTCAGTGGTCCCAAGATGGAACCTTGTGTTTTAAGTTCAAACCATTTAGAGTATAGTGCTATTATACTTATTATTATTTATTGATACACTGGTATCTATTATTAAGAAATGAAGAAAATATGGCTGATACAGGTAGTTTAAATTTTCTCCATAAAAAGAATGGTATGCACTCATATGTGAATACACTAGTTCCTATTCACACACACGTATTATCATCTAAAGTTCAAATTTCTACAACAGCTGATCTGACCAAACAGCATGGATAGTCTACCAAGTTGCACCCATGCCTATAGGTAATTCTCAGTACACTCCAATTTATGAAAGAAAAAACAAGCATGGCTGTGAAGCAATCTGAATAATTTTCACCATGGAGCACGGTCCAAATCCTGAGCTAGTTGATAAATTCCACACCTTATGAAAGATGTAGGTCAATTAACATACTCAAAACCACCTGCTACTGGTGCCTATTCTCAGCCATAAGAATCCAACTCATGCCCTGCCATTGTATTTCCTTCAGATCTATTTCAATATTATCCCCCATCTACACCCATGACTTCCAAATGGACTTTTATTTTCATGTTTTCCCACAAAAACCATGCAAGCATCTCTTTTCTGTGGTGTGTACCATGTGCCCTATTACCTCATCTTCAGTTTGATCACCCATATCATGTATGGTGGTGAGTAGAAACCATGATGCTCCTAATTATGCAATATTCGCAAGTCATTTGTTCTCTAGCCTTTGGAGTCCAAATATTTTTCTTGGCATTCTTTTATAGAACACCATCGGTTTTTGTTTGTAATTCAATGTAAAACCACGTTCCATACCCACACAAAATAACGGAAAATTTATCATTTATACGGTGCATTAACCATAATCCTTTCGAGCATACGCAATTAGAACGTGTTTTTTTAAATGAAAACGCGCTTACATAGAATGAAGTGACTGAATTATATATAAGCATTCTCAGCCGTTTTAAAATCACGATTAACGGCCGAATTTCAATACTACCTGTCCAAGAATACGCAGAACGCCAATTAACGAAATAAAATAAACCGAGTAACACTTTACTAATGGCAGCCAACTGAAACCCAATTTTTAAAAACAAATTACACACATGCTGCACCAAACTAAAATTCAATTCACACCATACTTTCATATAACGCCAGCAACCGTTACATGCATATAAAGTTTAAGGCTTTCCTGAAAAGTAAAAACATTTTGACAACGTGATATTTCCTATGCACTATTATTGACTCGAAATTTCTAGGCTTCACTTCATACTGGACGGTGATATCAGCACCGTACCCCTCTATTCCAGTGCAAATAAGAAAATACATATTTTATACAATTCATAAAGGAATACTGTACGCACCAGATTCCCTTATGGTTATAAACAATATTACCACTGAGCTTCTGCACAAATTTAAGGAAGTTTATTCACATGAAACAAATGCACGCAAATATAAGCACGATTTAATTCACGAGCACGTTATAGCAGATATGCAATTAAACAGGGTCATTAAACAGTAGGGCATTAAATCAACCCAACTACACGCGCCACTCTGGAACTGCCAAATTCCAGCCTGCCGTTTTTTTTATAACAAACGCGCACTAATTACGTTAGCTCCTATAACTAACATATGGACATTGTTATCACCCCGCAAGTACAAAACCTCCACACGTATTACCTGCCTTTACAGAACACCGGAAGACTAAAATGTCGTGAAAGAACTTGGTTATTATGCAGAATCAAGAACATGCCAAAAGCATTAGCCTAACACACAACTACCTACCACACACTCTCTACAGTTTCTCCACGTTAACTAGATTCAACAACTAACGACCGAGAGCTCTGCCTCTCTGCCTGTTACGCCAGCGGAGGTTTCCAACGCGCATTAATACAGGATGTGGAATTTAAGACGAGTAACATAATGCAGCTTCTGCTAAACATCAAACGAAGTTGCTGTATTGATAAGGCTATGTAAAAATAAAACACGTTATTACAATCACTTGGATTTAATTAAATCCATTACACACTTTTGGCGGTTTTAATAACTTTGCGGAAGACTATTTACGTAACGTCGGTAACTGACGTGGTGGCCGAATTTCATTGGTGCACAGCGAGATTATGGTAAGATGGCTGAAAATGTTGATGGTGAAATAGGGCTTCCGAGGGAATTTACATTTTTTGTGGAGAAAAATAAACAGGAGTAGGCTATGTGCATTTCTGATGCTTTAAAAATTTGTATGTCATGTCTAGCGTTAATTGCTACACTTTATGGAGTAGGATACTATGGTTTCCATTTGCATATTCCGTGTAATCGATATAAGAACTATATCCTGCAGACACCAGCAAATGCGCAGCGAGCACTACCTACCGCCGCCACACGAAACTACAGGTCCCTGGATCTATTTCGTGAAAACCCCTTCCCAGTTGCCATCAAAGTAGAGAAAGAAGAAGAGAAGTGGAATGTATCCCATTCGGTTTCTTCAAATTTTTGCATTTATGTAATTCGTACTTGATCGCCGAACGTTTTTAATCACGAGTTATTGAAGGTAAGTTGATGTGATAAGACATACTCTTTGTTATAGGTTGTTGCACTAGTCGAGCGAACTGCTGAGCTTAGCCACTCCAAGTACAAAAGCAGCGACTCGCCATTTCGTCTGCAACTTTGACTACGGAATATGCGTTTTACAATTAGGTGAAAGTGCATTTAGCAGTTGCAGGTCAATACAAATAGAGGCGTTATTGTTCATCGAAAACTTTTATTGCACAGAATGGGCATAGCAATCGGTTTTATCAGAAGGTGTGGTGAGTAATTATACTACATTTTATTTCGTGAGTACGTGCGACCTTCAGATCTTAGTGAAGAACAACATGTACGAAAGTTTGTATGTAGGAAAGTTTGTGAAACGCAAATCCTTGGCCACACTGTGATTTACATTTCGAAGTACTTGGTGCAGCTTGTTTCTAGGTGAATGATGGTCAAAAGAACACTGAGAAGAGGCCGTGGGCGAAACACTCAAGGATAAGGGGGATTAATAATGGAGTGTTGTGGCTATACACAGTGCGACTGATACACCATCAAAATGAAATAACATACTGTGGATTTCATTGGGTTTTATGTGGATATGCCCATACTCTCTGCCGCATTTTTTCAGCATTAATGTTTGGGAGTATGTGCAGTTAAGCACAAAAAAGGTACTATTTCACGGACCAGAAAGGACTGAAGGGAGATTCATCCGCCATGGTGTTCTGATTAATGGTCCATTATTCTTGGGCTGCTGAATATGGATCGGAGATGTCATAAACCGGAAATAATGTGTAACAGTTCTGGTGCTCCATATACTTTTAATTAACATTGCCTCATGTTAACCCAGATGTGAAACTATGAAATGATAAAAGCGGTTGACTATATGTTTAATGAAGAATAAAGAATAATCTGCACATTTCCAAATGAAGCTTCCCAAACATCTCTGGAAGGGTATAATTCGTGATGTGAATTAGACTTTGTGTTTGTTTTGATGTCACTGTGTGGAAAATCATAATAATAGAGTTGGCATTGAAATCTGGTGTGAGCCATTCGGCAATAGTAGTAGTAGACGATAATGTGTGCTGGCATAAAAAATAACAATTTGAATACACGTAAGCATTGAGGTGCAGTGGAGGATACATTTTCCGTGCTGTTATACAAAGTTTTCATGATATATGCAGTTTGTGTTTTAGTGGTGAGCTTCGTGTGGTATAGTGCTGAAAGCGTTCTGAGTGGGAATTATCGCCAATAGTAATATTGGTGGGTTTTTTTTTTTGGCAGTACAGCTTAAAATTGTAATTTGTTTTTATTTTGTTGCTGCTTGTAGTCCTGTAATTGTCCGTTTTCGGCTTAGCACGGGAGCTGTTCGGCAGCGTTATCGCACCGGAATCGTTGCCCCTATTGGGAGTTTTTTTAGTTATTTTTCACGCCATGTATGAAGTGCACGCAATTCCCAACTTCCTCTACGTTAAAGCTGCCGTGCTGAAGACACGATAGAGTGGTGATTCTGCACATCTGCAGTGACTTGAAACTTGTTAACTTACAATAATTAGGTTGGCCATTTTTCGCCATTCACTGGAAAGCACTTTTGCGTATTTTCAATGCAGCTGTTATTTTATCTGACATCGTTAGGGATGCAGCTAGGAGGTGGCGAGTGTTACGGCCGCCTGGGATGGTAAAATGTGTGGCCAAATGAATATTTGAAATGGACGTTTAAATTATGAAACCAAATGAAAAGAAACCAGATAAATGGTGGTGATTTTTAAAGGTAGGGGCGGGCGACCATTGTCATTACAATTTGCGGCGCTTAAGTGGGTGGTCGGGTGAGTGGGCTACTTTAATATAGCGGTAAACGATAGTTGGCAGGTAAAATACTCATATAATGTTGTGGGTACACTATGTTTCAATCCATTATTGACTTGATTCGAAATTTTATTATCAGCGTTATTAAAATATCAGTCCAGAGAGGGTCATTGACTGGACACAGTGAGTTGTATAGTCAACAAAAGCAATATCGGCTTTGAGTAAAGGCATTCAGTTTCTTTTGAGCATTTTAAACGAATTACATGAGGTACCTTTATGTATGAGGACTGGGGTAGCGTAGTCGGTATGACTGGACGGGCCGGAGTTCGGGCCCCGGTCGGCGATTGTCTCATCTCCAAACCGGCTCTGGGATCCGCATAACCATCCCTTCAGTGGGCACCGGCATTCTTTGCCGGGGATAAAGCGGCCAGAGCATGATGGCCACTCCCATCTAGCGCCGAGATTCAGAATGGGCGGAACTATTACTTCTATGTCTGTACCATCGAAATAGTGGACGTGAAAAATGTTTCGACCGGGTTTTATTTATCCACTTTAATGCACAAACTAAATGCGCTATGGCAGATATGGGACAAAGTACGACGTCGTATGCAGAGGAAGACTGAATCAAAAGACTCTTGATAGCTGGCACGGGTTTTTAATTGAATTTCAGGGATTTGCCCGTTACTGGGTTCTCTCCCGGAGGCTCTTCCGAGTGCATTAGTCTAGATGTGTTCTAAGATGTTTTGAAGTAATTGCAACACGTTTTGGCTGATGTTGGGTCATGCATGTGGAAAATGAGCATTTGCTCATGGTTATTCAGTTTTATACCTACGCAACAGTTAGAACGTTGGAATTGTGTTTTCCTTGTGAGAGAATCAAAAGTTCTGTCGAGTGTCGAGGAATCATGCACGTGAGCGTATTGAGGCGTTGGTGTACCCGGGGCGGGGCTTCCCGAATGCAGCCCCCCCCCCAGTCGAAATTTAATAAAATTATAGACTGGATTATGTAAAACGTTTAACGAGATTACCCTTCAGCCGAAACCGGTCACTGTAATCTTCCGATAACTAGTACATAGGAATTAAAAAAAAAAAACTTCGGCGTGTGTGGACACTTTCTTTCTCATTTTTAATTTTCTCTGTAACCTAACCAGCTGTCGGCTTGGAGATTTGGAAGTGGGATTCCCAGAGGCTGTGTTTCTATTCTTGTGCAGTTGGAATTTCAGGTAGGATCTTTATTTAGTCATTGTCCAGCGACCTTAAGTGCATTTCTGAATGGCGTTTTCAATTCAGTTAAGTGGTTTTCACAGGAAGGACTAGGGTTTAGTTTATAGGCTGACCTTACCAGGCGCCTGGTATTCCAATGGCAAGAAGGTAGTGTGTGTCATAAATTTGCAGTCTTTGTCTGTGATTAAACCTTGGGCAGTTTTGTCTGAAAGCTTTCGGTGTGCAGTCTTTTTGAATAAGGTAGCATGTTCATTGTTTAGTAAGACACGCAGACGTGGTTTTATTGACTATTGTCGGTGAGGATTTCAGGTCCTATTTCAACTTTGAAAGTTAGCATTACTGGTGAATGAGGGCTGGTTAGCCGCACCGTTGTGTGGTGTTTTTCTTACCGTGAGGTAAACGGACTTCTAGCCTGTTGGAATTTTCCTTCGGAACTGCAGGGGCGCTGATGTTGTTTGTCCCGAAAACTTGAAATAGAATGCAGATGTTCGCAAAGGCAGTGTAATATTGCACGGGAATACAGTCAGACTGAATGTCAGTCGCAAATTGTACGTGAAAAGTTACTGTGGTGTTACTGCGGAAGTGTTAGCAGTGGGATTAGGAACGGTTACACTTAAGATAGCCCAGTCGCTGGGAGTGGGTTACAGCCCACTCTTGTGCTCGTAATATACCCTGAAACTACAGTCATATAATTACCCTTAAAAAGCAGGCACCAACACCTTGACTCAGATGTGTATAGGGCGTGCCAGAAGAATAGATTAAAATGGTCAACTTAATTTTATTTCAACGTAACCAGGTACCATTGATTGCAAACGAAAGAAAAAGAGAATGAAAGAAACAAAATATTTTAAAAAATAAGGACTAATTCCACGGAAGAACCAAATGATCCAAGGAACAGAAACAGCAATATATGATAACGAATCTACGGTACAAGAAACTGCAAATACCGTAACAGGGGAACAATATGAAGACACGCCAGGCGAGGAATTGACCAAAAAAAAAAACCAGACGATGTAACAGTTATAAGAAAAATATGTAAGAATATATCAAATGATGAAAAGTTACAAAAGTCGCATAGTATATTGGAACCCGGTATAAATTACAACTTCCCAACAGCTAATTGCAGCGAAAAGTTTAAAAGGCGATTTTCTGAGGTACAAATGGCTTCCACGTTCAAAACAATAAGACTCAGTTCATTGCAAATATTGTGTGTGTCATGCACCTCTAGATGTTGGAATGTCAGGCTGACAAGCGGCAAAGAAATTAGGAATGTGTGGATTTTCGAAGTGGAAGCGTACACCAGAATGTTTTGGGAATTATCAGAAGAATAATTCATGTGCAAATTCAGTCTCTTTTTACGAGAGACTGCTAGATGAACGCAGTGGAAAGTTTATTTCTGTTGGCAAACAACTAGATTTTAAAAAAAATGCACAAGCTGAACTAAATATGGAAATATTAATTCCGATTATCATTCTTTTTTTTTTCCGAAGACGTCGCGACGTTATCATAAAATACTTGGGCTTATTTTATATACACAACGAACAGAGTGCAAATGAACGTAACTTTCGTGAACACTACGGTTCGGGACTGACGCCGGAGATGAAGATTTAAGGGAACGTGCTCAAACATGCTCAAAAAATAAGTGGGAAGATACAGATGAAATTCTGAATACCTATAATGATTTTGTATTGCAAACAATAGTGTTCAGAATAAGTTCTGCTAAATATTTTCAGTATTTGCAGATGAAACTACCACAATTTCCACCACCGAACAATTTTCGCTTTATGTACGGTATGTGGGTGGAACTGAAATTAAGGTGTGTGAACAGTTTTTGCAATTAGTGTGGCAAGTAACACATCGGGCCGTGAACTAGCCTGTTCACTTGTTGAAATTTTGAAAAGTTTTGGAATTGATCTGACATACTTTTGAGGTCAAGGTTACAGTGGGGTGTTACCAGTGGAAAGTTCCAAGGTGTACAAAACATCAAATCGTCGTTAATTCCGCAGTCCGTCTGTGTTACTGCCCCTCTCATGCGTTAAACTTAGCCAATGGAAACGCAGCAGATATACAAAGTATATAAAACTACATTCGAATCAGGTGAAACATTTATAGTGTTTGAAGTACGCCTAAAATGAAGCATTGCATAGAGTGATTTCTCTAAATACTGCAGAATAAAGCAAAACAAAACTTGCATACTGTGCGAGAAATTAGTGCCTTGCATGATAGATTCATTTTCAGCTGCAACAATTCTTAAGAATTTTGTTCTGTGAACTCCTTTCTTTAATCGCTGTACGCCGTACAGAAATGCGTCTCCTGTACATTACAGATTGTAATCTTGTATTTGCACCAAATCACATTTCTGATATCTGTGCAGTTAAACGACGTGAGAAATAAATTGCAAGACACATTCCACGATATCTGTGACTGGCTTCTAGAAAAACTAAATCACTTGGGACGGAATTGCAACGATCACGAAGTGCTTCAAAACAAATATATCGTGTTAATGTGTCAGGACGGATTGCTGATTACTACTGTAGACCTGTCTTCATGCCATTCAGTGACCACGTCGTAAGTCAATTAAATGACAGATTATTAAGCACCAAGATATTGATTACTTTTCCTCGCTCTTGCCTACCTGGTAGAGACCTGGTCAAGTCTCAGTAAGTTTTCTGTATCTTACAGGGTTTATAATAGGGATATTCCTGAGTGCAACGATGTCACATCGGAGAGGGAAATAAGAAATTTGGCACCAACGTTAACATTAATGAAACAGCTTGAAGAATTCCACCAAAAACTGCGATAGATTCCCTTAGTCATTGTGATAAAAAATTTTATCCGGAACATATTCGCAACATTGCGGTGAATGAGAACATACCTGTGAAACGTAACTGGACAAAATCAACCGAATCAGGATGACCGGGCCATCCCTGGCCCTTACGTTGAACCAGGCTAATCCAGTCCACTACCTGCTTATATGAATTCAATTTTAATGGTGTCCTCCCATCTACGTCTACGTCTTCACAATGATCACCTTCCAGTTTTACGGCAAAACTTTTGTATGCATTTCTATCCCCGTGCTTGCTGTATGCCTTAATTAATTAATTCGATCACACCAGTATTCAGTGGTGGGTAGTACGAGTAAACGTTATGAAACTGATGATTATAATTTTCTTGTCGGCAGTTTCTTCTCCCGTCGTCGGTCCAAATACTCTCTTCACCGCCCTCTTATCACATTCTTCAGTCTTATGTGTGAGAGCAGCTTTCTTACCCCTACGGAACCGTAGGTATAGTCATTTTAGTCTCAACGTCTTCGATGCTGGAAAGGCAAATCATTATGAAGTGTTATCAAGCATTTCCAGAATGCAGCAAACTCAGTGCAGAGGCTGTCCTTGAGAATCTATCGTGGCCTCAGCTGTTTAGGAAATTTCGTTTTATCGAACGAGCCTGCAAGATGCCAGATGAGTTCAATCCACGCGCTTCAATCCTATTTCGTTGAGATACTATGCTCCTCGTCCTCTGTGCCTAGCTTTTACGAATGGCCTGTTTGTTTTCCATCGAAAACCTAGAATGAATCTATTCTCCCTCATGCTCGACACACAACTTCCCCAACTCATCCACTGTGATTTCGTCATCTAAATAATTTGCTAGGGGAACAAATTATGAATCTCATCGTGCAAATTTTATTATTTTACTTTCTCCGTCTTTGGTCCAAATATTTTTCCCAGCACCCTGTTCTCGAACAACCCCCCACCCCCGGCTCTTCCTTTACTGGGAGAGAGAAGTTTCACGACCGTATAAAACAAGTATAGCATTTCCATAATTTATTTATTATGCCTTTAATTTCTTTGTGGGTGAAATTTTGATTTGTTAATGTATTTCTGAAATATCAGACGTTTCCAGGATGTTAAAGAATGTATTACCTAGCATTATACAGTATTAATGTTCTGGGCATTATTATGTATGCCAGTGTTATTGTTTTATACAAGCTTTGGGTTTACCTTTACGGTGTATGTTTTCGTACAACAAAACATTAGCGCCAAAAATTCGCATAAAATTTTACGCGTCGTTGATAACCGTGATATTCCTCGAAAATTAACGTTTGATGTCCCTTTTAGTCCTAGGTACAGTGATAGACACCTTCGACGTTTGTGGCAATTCTTGGGTATGACAGATGGAATTACGAGATGTGAATGTCAGATGGCAGCGCGTTACCTGTTGCGTGGATAATTTTGGCGGTCTGTGATCAATACCTGGCGATTTATATTAAGTGTATCTACTGTTACGGGCACCACGTTCTGGATAGTTCGCTGGGTGTACAGTTTAGCCGTTACCCTTAATAAAAAGGAACGTAAGAACCTGCATGGATTGCGTAGTAGAGGTAAAACTATAAGTGCGTTTGAGTACAGATTGTGATTAACATATTTACGAAAAGACAGTTTACAAGCTAAAAAAATAAACGTACAGAGAGTTACTTACAAATACTTTAATAAACACTCCGCTTTCCACAAAGATTATTTAGACTTGTGGCCTGTTCCATACATTTCACTTTGAGATGGGCCTGCTAATCCAGAAAGTAACCAATTAGACTGGAGAACAGAGGGATTGCGAACTGTGTTGAGCCTTTATGTGGCTGACCGTTGAGAATGAGACAGCGTTAAGGGTGCACCGTTCAGTGTATCGCGCTCGTTAATGCACGTGTGTATGTAAATATTCTTAACTAGAGACAGTTACGACAACCGCGGCCTTGCTAGCCCGCTGCATTAATGATTTGCTTAACCACGCTGTCACCACATAATGTATTTCGTCGATTGTTAAGGTGGTGTGTGAATAAAGAAATGGAAAGGATATGGTCCGCGTCGGTCATGGCCTAATTAGAGCTACGTTAACGATTTTTGCCTGAGGGAACAGAAGGAACCTACCTGACACTTTAGGATAGTGTGCTTCATTGCCGAGAAAGCATCGGGTATATTCCGAATACAGATGAGAAACACCGTTTGTAATTACGTGCTCGGTTGGCGATTTATCCGTTCCAAACTTTGCGCTTGAACGGCAGAAGAACCATACGATTTGTCAGCTGTGTGCCTGTGTTCCGTTGGGTCTTCATTCAATAATTAAGAGAAGTACCACTTCCACCTGTTGAAAATATTGTGCGAATCGGAGCCAGATTTTCATTCACTTCTTTCTACTTCGAAGTACTTTGTCCGTAAGATATTTCATCTTGATCCTGAACATTCTACATTCAAGTTTATCACCGTTTATTTAACTTAGATTTTCCAGCCATTGCAGTTTAACATGACATCAAGATTCAAGATGACCAAGTATTATGGTACACGGGTATGGATCTCACCACAAAGTTTGTGCCTTGCTCTTTTTAGTATTTTGATTGGTAGGTAGTTTTTAAATATAAAGGCAAGTTCATCCTTAGTCACAATTTTATGCAAACTAGGGGAAAACATAGAGTGGTTGGCACTGTGACAGTTATTGGCATCTATTCATGCCATTGTCCTCTAATAAGGATTTCATCCGACATGGGCCCATCTCTGAATGATACTTGGATTCATGGATGTTTAGCCTTTCGTGTGGTACCTGAATTACCAACAAGAAACACCTTTTAGCATCATGACTGCTTGAAATCAGATGCTGTTAACAGCATGAG
>Ga0123357_10002292_pt1 | contig 21223 bp, 23 predicted proteins | sample TergutEmb28metaG_FD_89873 | JGI IMG/M metagenome (GOLD analysis project Ga0123357, IMG submission 89873) | Embiratermes neotenicus P4 segment gut microbial communities from Petit-Saut dam, French Guiana - Emb289 P4 | ecosystem: Host-associated > Arthropoda: Insects > Digestive system > Gut ... | reverse complement strand
TATAGTAAACCTTGCGGACACGGCGGTTCAGTGCAAAAAGTTTTATTCGTTTCATGTTTAAAATTTTAACACATAAACGTCGTGTTTGCTATTGGTATTTTTTTACTGGTTATTTAGATTATATGTAATATTTATCTTTATCCCACTTTGCAGGATTTTCGTCTATGTATTGCCATATTGTCTGGTATTCTTCATCATCACGGATTATGTGTTCGTAATAATTCCTCTGCCAGATTCTTTTGTTGAATGAGGGATATATACCGGATTTTACGCCATTTATATATTTTATTGTCGTATTTCTTTTAAACGATTGTATAATATCGCCAACCGTAGGGGCGGATTCAATATCCGCCCTTGATAAAGACAAAATACAATGAAAATGGTTTGGCATAATAACATATATATCGGAAATAACAGTGTTATATGAATTTATAGTTTCATCAAATATGTTTTGTATCATTTGACCGGCATGGTTTAATTTCATTCGGGCGGATATTGAATCCGCCCCTACGATTATATCGCCGTACAAATTTACTCTGTCGTGCGTACAAATTGTTATAAAATAAGTTCCATCTTGACTGTAATCATAATCTTTTAGTCGTATACTTTTTCTATTTGGTAAATCTTCCATGAGGTATATTCCTCCTAAAATCTAAAACAACAGCAATAGTATTATCTTTCATTAAAATCTTTTAATCCCAATAAATAGTCAGCAGACGCGTTTAAACATCTGCAAAGTTTAACCAGAGTATCAAAACTGGGTTTAGATTTACCGTATTCTAATAATTGATAATTTTGATATGTTATTTCAATATAGTCAGCTACTTGGGGTTGGGTTAGATTTAAATCGTTTCTTAATTTTTTTATTTTTTCATGAAATTCCATAATGCCTCTGAAAAATATTAATAATTAGTTTACAAAGAATTCAACACACATTGCCTGCAATGTGATACAATGTATTCAAGCACATTGTCAATAGTGTGCAAAAATTTAATAGCGGGAATTTGCGAAAACTCCGCATCTCATAAAATTCGCAAACTTCCGCAACTTAATCATTCTACCACTCTGCGATTGTGCCGTCGTAATTGCGCCATACGGGGTTTTTCCAGTTGTGCGAACGCTCCGCGGCTTCGATTACGGCTTCTTCGTTAATCTCTATGCCGAGCCCCGGATTTGAGATAATATCTATAAAACCATTGTTGTATTTATAAATCGACGGGTCGGCGAGATAATCGAGCAAATCCCCGCCTTTGTTATAGTGAATCCCCAAGCTCTGTTCCTGAATAAACGCATTCGGAGTGCAGATGTCGAGCTGTATACACGCGCCGAGCGCAATCGGACCGAGCGGACAGTGCGGCGCGACTGCGACATCAAACGCTTCCGCCATAGACGCAATCTTTTTGCACTCGCTGATACCTCCCGCGTGCGATAAATCCGGCTGTATTATATCCACATAGCCATCCTGCAATAAATTTTTAAATTCCCAGCGCGAAAACATTCTCTCGCCCGTCGCAATCGGCGTGGACGTGTTATTTGCTACTTCGCGCAGTGCCTCGTTATTCTGCGGCAGTACGGGTTCTTCTATGAACATCAGGTGAAACTGGTCAAGTTCTTTCGCCAAGACTTTTGCCATAGGTTTATGCACGCGCCCGTGAAAATCCACGGCTACGTCCAATTTATTACCCACAGCGTCGCGTATTGCGGCTATTCTTTCGCTGACAACTTCAATTTTCGAGAAACTGTCGATATAGTGCAGTTCTTCTGTTGCGTTCATTTTGATCGCCGAATATCCCTGACTTATAGCTTCGAGAGCGGCGTTTTTCACGTCGTCGGGTCTGTCTCCGCCTATCCACCTGTAAACTTTCAGTTTGTCGCGGCACGCTCCGCCGAGCAAATCATATATCGGAGCGTTGTAGTATTTGCCTTTGATATCCCACAATGCCTGATCTATTCCCGAAATCGCGCTCATGACTTCCGGTCCGCCCCTGTAAAATCCCGACCTGTACATATACTGCCAGTGGTCTTCGATTGTCATGGGATTTTTGCCGAGAAGATAGCCTTTGAATTCCTCGACGGCGGTCCGCACAGTATCGGCTCTGCCTTCGATAATCGGCTCTCCCCAGCCTGTTAATCCCTCGTCCGTTTCAACTTTCAGAAACAGCCAGCGCGGAGGGACTTTATAAAGCGTCATATTTGTTATTTTCATAATATTTACACCTCGTTTATTCTTGACATTTATTTAATATTCGTATAATTTGCAAAAGCAAATCGTTTTTCTTTTTTTGAACGGTATTTCGTGATTCGCTGTATTGCCCGTGATGATAAAAATAGTTGTTTATTACGATATTCATTTGATTGCCGACGTCATTTACAATCTTTTCGCATATAGAATATAGATAAGGCGTTATTTCTTTTGCCATAAACTCGCCGAAAAGAGAAAAGTTTTTCAGTCTTTCCACTGCACACATCCAAAAAAGGAACCATGGGTCTTCCGGCGATTTAAAGTCGGACGGTTTATTCCAGATAGCCCAGCCGTTATTTTCCCATTCATGGGTTAAAAGCATACGCTGTAAATTATCGTCGATAACATTTCCGTATGACAGCATGATAATATCGCCCCATGACCAAGTCCCAAGAATATCTAAATCGCGCCATATTTCGCCGTTAAAATATCCGTCTTCGCAACATTTTTTAAACCGTCCGGCAGTTTCGTTTCGCAATTCTACGACAAAAGCGTTTTCCGGTTCAAAATGCCCTAAGTTTGATATTATCTGGCGGCGTATTCCTATAGGTTTACCCGTGTTTTCTTTTCCGTAAAATTCAGGGTCGGGAAGTTCGCCGGACAGATATTTTTTCATAACGTCGATAACTTTGTTTACCATCGGGTCATCTACGCCGTCGAGCGACAAATCCAACAAACGGGAAATCGCCCGCGCTGTCGCTTTGTAATGCTTGCCTTTGACTATCTTGGTTTGTGCGGTGTCGAAACCGCCCCATGAACCGTCAGGCAATTGTTCCTGTTCTATCTCTTTGTACAATTTAAACTGTTTTGCCCATTCATACGCGCCTTTAACAGTTTGTTCGTCATGTTTAAGCAATTCTTTGCTTATTATATAATCGCAGAACGGTGACGGATTATTTTCCAATAAATAATTGGCATACTTGTTTAATTTAGAATTCATATACAAGTCACTCGCTCAATAATGCCTGCGCTAAAATTATTTCAGCGACTTTCATGGTTTTCACAGCGTCGTCGAAACATGACTGCGGCTGTGTGCCGTTGAGACAGCCGTTCACAAAATCTTTCGCCGCATTTAAAACGCCCGTATATACGTGGAATTTATCGCTCCCCGCGCATTTTTGCGAATCGTATTCGATTCCATTTAGATTGCCGTCTGCATATAAATATCCTTTTGTCTCGTGCTCGGCTTCGGCGAATATACCCTGCGAGTGCATTTCCACTGCGAAAATGCGTTTGCCGCTCGACCAGCTGTTAATAAGATGTCCTATTGCGCCGTTTTCAAAGTGCAGAACCGCCGAGATGAAATTAATATCGACCGTGCCGATTCTTTTCGCCGTGCTCTCGACGTCTATTACTTCAGACCCGCAAATCCAGCGCAGAGTGTCTATCGAATGAAAACAGTCGTCCATCATATGGTCTCTTGCGCCGAGAAAATCCTTGCCGACTTCGCATTTGTAAAACTTGCAAAAAGCGTGAGTTATCGCGCTTCTTTTCAGACATTCGTCGCGCATTTGCATAACCATCGGAGTATAGCGTCTCTGCAGGCTGACTTGTGTTATACAGCTGTTGCGTTTTGCAACTGCCTGAAGCGCGCGCGCCTGATGAATGGAAAGCGCGAGAGGTTTTTCTACATATAAATGCAGACCGCGTTCAAGGCACCACATCCATATATCATACATGATATGCGGCTGCCCAATAACTACCGCCGCCTCCGGTTTAAGCTCGTTTATCATGTTTTGATAGTCGAAAACACCCCCCGCGCCGTATCTTTTTTCTATGTTGTATTTGTCCGCGGTTTTATTTAATCTGTTTAAGTCAATATCGCATATGCCGGCTATTTCAACTTCCCCCGCGTCCCGCAGATCCGCGAACGACGGGTATATAACCTGATTTGCGCGTCCTCCCGCGCCTATTATAACTACTCTTAATTTTTTCATAATCTTGTTTAGGATAACCCCTTTCAAAAATTTAATATAAACTGTGGTAAAAATATTGTTTATTGCGGAGACAAAAGAATAACCACCAGTTCGGGAGCGTTGAAAATGCGCGGAACCCTTGGGGATTCCCGTGACAATCCCCTTGAAACAAGCATTTTTGTGCCGTTCTTCTCGTATATCCCTGTTGTATATTTGGGAAACAATCCCTGATACGGCGCATACAGACCATGAGGTAAAATACGCGGGATTCGCCATTGACCTCCGTGCGCATGACCGGATAAAACCAAATCAAAATTACAACTTACATAACGTTCAAACAATTCTGGTCTGTGCGACAATAAAATAGAATATTGCTCCGCATTTATCAACTCTGACACATTCGACAGTTGTTTATCAAATATCTCCTTGCCGCTTTGCGGGTCGTCAACCCCGCAGATTAAGATATGCTGCCCGTTCACGGATACATTTTTGCAGTCGCCCTCTAAAACAGTTACGCCGTATACGCGGAATATATTTTTTTGCGTTTTCACTCTCCCGCTCCTGCATTCGTGATTTCCCGTAACATAATAACAGGGATATTTATACGCTATGACTTTTAAAAGTTCAACCGTACTGCTGTCGGGGAAAACATCGTCCATTATATCGCCCGACATCAATATGAGGTCGGGATTTTGTTCGTCTGTTTTTTCAATCAATGTCTGCTGCGACTTGCCGTATTCACAGCTATGTAAATCGGTCAATAAGACGATTTTCACAGCGTCACTGATTTTATTGCTGTGAATAGTATATTCTGTTACGGTTAAGCCGTTATAGAAAGCGGGAATACTCATGTAAATAATAACTCCAGTCGATAATATTAGTTATTAGTTATTTTTTGTAAATTTATATGCGAAATAAATATTTTTTATCTATCTGCATTGATTTAAGCCACTTGAGAACCAACTGTTTACCCAATTCTGTTTTCCAGTCTTTTTCCAAGTCCGAATGACAATTTATACCCAAACCCACTCTCTCATGATGACAGAAACTACATTCCAAGGGCAATAACCCGATTGCGTGCAGTTCACATAATCCGTCTGTATAAAAATTACAATCGTTTTTTGAAAACTTCTGCAATGCTATACCGCCCTCACAGCCTTTAAAAGCCGGGGATAATACTCCGAAATCGCGTTCGGGAGACACCTCTATCATCATTCTTTGAGAATAGCCTAAATTTATAACTTGTTTTGCTTGTTCGACAGTCCACCAACCCGGTCTCATACAATAGCTTCTGCATATTTCGCAGCTGCACGGTTCCGACGGCGGATATTTTATATACAGCGAATTTCGTTTTTTCATTGATTAAATCGCCTCTGTTTCTTTTCGTTTCTTTGCATTTCTGACGCGCCGGGCAATAAGCAGCGTTACGACGACACCAATCAATACGCCTGTTGTGTCAATCAGCCAATCCTGCCATCTGCACGAACGTCCCGGTACAAAATACTGATGCCATTCGTCGGTTGCGGCATAAAAAGAACTCCAGATTAACGAAATCAAAAATATGCGCCGGATATTATCCGTTACCTGCCGTACAGTGTTCGCCGCGCAAAATCCCAAAATAAAATATATTAAAAAATGAGCGGTTTTTCGCACAAGAAGATTTAATATATCCATGAATGAAGCTGTTTGTGATACGCCGGTTCCTTTCTGTAAGACGTCAAATACTCCAAGAGACAAAGAACCGCTCAAATTTTCGGATTTCTCCCCATTCTGCGACGAAAATATAAATATCGCAACCATACATATCAATGAAGCCGCCGCCCAGACAAAGAACCATTTTTTTTGCTTAAATAATTGTTTATACATTAAACAAACCTTTTAAGTACGCTAAATCCTGTCTCGTGTACTTCTCTACTTCCGGCTCGTCGCTGTACTCCGCGGGCATACAGATAACGCCGGAATATCCGCGTTTTTTCAGATGATTTACAGCCGCGCTCCAGCTTCCGCAGGCATGACGCGCCGTAGTCCAGTATGCGTCCCATTTCGCCTCGTCTTTTTCCGGTCCGTTTCTCAATTTCCAATACGCCGCCTTGAAATTCACCATGCACAACATATCCCAGACAGTATCAAGTCCGAAACACGGTTCCGTTCCCGCAAGCCCGTTATGACCCGAATCCCATACCGCCGAAATATGCCTCGGATTATAATCTTTTAAAAGAATATATGTCTCGGCGGACGACGAAATATTTGCGTCGCAGTGCATTTGAACGCCGAGTGTGACGTTGTATTTTTCGCAGTACGGCACAACTGCGTCATACGTGCGTTTGATTTGCTCAAGATTCTTGAAAAATTCGATTTTTCTGTCAAGTCCCTGACAAATCCTGATGATTTTAACTCCCGCTTCTCCGCACCCTGCAAACAGTTCCTCGTTTACTCCCGCGACTTTATTGTCGTCTGTGAACTTTACGTCAATTCCTCCCGCTATACTCTCAACCGTCACGCCTGATTTTCCCAAAACATCGACAAGACGTTTTACGCCTTTGACTCCCTCCGACGGCTGAACCTGATAGCCGTCTCTGAGCGGATATTCCACTCCGTCAAATCCCATGTTTTTGACTAACGCGCCAAGTTCTTCCAATGTGATATTTTTCCACGGTTTTGTGAATACAATATATTTATTTTTGCTCATTTTAAAAACTCTCTCTTTCACCTTATTTTCAATAGATTTTATCTGAATTATAATATAAATTTTTATGAAAGTAAAGTGTTTTACGAAAAATTTAAAACAAGAAACTGAAAATTTAACATATATCGGTTTATAATTAATTTATGATGTCAATCGTAATTGAGAACAATGCAAATACTAACGCACAAAAGCCCTCTTTACATAAATTCGCCTACGGCGAATTTGGCGAGGGCTTTACGGGAGATATGCCAATTCATGATTAGCATTCATAATTGTTTATTAATCCTGACACAATAATTGAACCATCAACTTTGCGCCGATTTTCATGCCTATCTCCGTGAAAACGTGCATATATGCGTCTGTCGCGTCGCTGAATTCGGAAAATATTTTGTCAAGTTCTTCTTCGTTTTTGGAAATATTTTTTATTCTTTTTTCCATAAGTTTGCTTTCTTTATTCAAACGTTCGCTGTATGTTAATTTATCAATTTCACAAAGTTCAAGTCCGGATATGAGAAATTCGCAAAATTGCTGTAAATCCGCGCGTGCGAGCATTTCGTTTATGTATTTGTGTTCCATGTTTTTCCTCCTTTGTCTTAGACCACAAATATGTGGTGTATAATTATATTATATATTACTTTTATTGTGGTGTCAAGCATTTTTATATATTTTACAAATTATTAATATTTTTAAGGAAGTAACTCATATGCTTAAGTTTAAAGAACGTATAAAAAAATTAAGAAGTGATAATAATCTCACTCAAAAACAGTTGGCTAAAATTTTAAATGTTAATGAGTTTAGCGTTCAAAGGTATGAATATGGAACTCGCCCGAGTTTAGATACATTGATTGCTCTTGCCGATTATTTCAATGTATCGCTTGACTATCTCGTCGGCAGAACAGATAAACCTGAAATTAATAAATAATAGATGTGTCCGGAAACCCCGATTTACGTAGGGGCGGATGGTAATCCGACCGTGATTTTACAGGATGATTACCATCGTCCCCTACAGTTTCCGGACAGATATAATAATTATTCAAAGATAGGAGCGTTAATTAATGGAAACAAGAAAAATTGCTGAAAATATACACATAAGCCGTTTAGGCGTAGGTTGCTGGTCGTTCGGAGGCGGGGAATACTGGGGAGAACAAAATCAGAAAGACGTTGAAGCAGTGGTGCATAAAGCCATAGACAACGGCGTGAATTTTTTTGACACAGCGAGAATGTACAACGACGGCGAAAGCGAAAAATCCTTAGGACTTGCGCTGAAAAACCATAGAAGTCATGCAGTCATATGTTCAAAAGTTTCTCCGGCGAAGGCGTATTATAAGACACTGAAAGAAGAGTGCGAAATCTCGCTGAAAAATCTCGGCACGGATTATATAGACATATATATGATGCACTGGCCCATAAATCAGTACGGCGTGAAGCATTTCACAGACGACCCCGAAATTATCGCAAATCCGCCGACTGCAAAAGAAGCGTTTGAGGCTATGTCCGACCTTAAAAAAGAAGGCAAAATCAGGGCTATAGGCGTAAGCAATTACGGCGTTTCGCAGTTAAGGGAAGCCGTAGGATTATGTCCCGATTTAATGACCGACGAAGTGACGTATAATATAATCTCGCGCGCGATTGAGGCGGAAATACTGCCGTTCTGCAAAGAAAAAAATATCTCGGTCATAACGTCCATGACGTTGATGCAGGGGATTTTGGCGGGGATATACAAGACGATCGCGGACGTTCCGCCTCATCAGGCACATTCGCGTCACTTCAAAAACGAGAGAGGGCAGGGGACTGCCCGTCATTACGAGGACGGCGCGGAATCCGAAATAGACGAAGTGATGAAAGTTCTCCGCGAGATTGCGGCAAATCTGAATATATCCGTCGCGCAGCTCTCTATTGCGTGGGTGTTTGCGAACGATCAAATCGACTGCGCATTATTAGGTTCACGAAACGAAGCAGAACTTCTCGAAAACATAAAAGCGGCGGAGATTAAACTTCCGCCGGATGTAGTCGCACAAATCAACGCAGTCAGTCTGCCGGTGTTGCAGAAGCTCGGCAACAACGCGGACTATTACGAAAATACGAAAAACAGTAGGATTTATTGAATTTTAAAATAAAAAATTTTATTTTGAAACGGTGAACCAAAACAGAAAATCCGCAACTTTATAAGTAAGGATGGTGATTAATTTATGAATGAAACTTTTGCAAAATTATTTTCTAAACAACCAAATGAAATAATCGAAAATGATTTTTACTATGGCGACGATAGTCAAGGCGATCAATTTGGCAAAAATGATGAAGAATATTGGCTAAATGGCGGATTTAAGCGTAATTGGGATTATAAAGGACGAAACTGGAGAGCAGATGTTTTTAAGTTATATGATGAGATAACAACTCATATTGCAAATGACGGCAAACCTTTCATGGATATTGCCTGCGGTCCCGGTATGGGTTTAGCGCCTATGATACTCCAAAAAAATCCTAAAATATCATGTTTGGCGACGGACGCTTGTTCAAGACTGATAAAAGCATGGCGGTATTATATAACTAACAATTTAATGGAATACGATATAAGTTTAGCGTCTTTCAGCGTGTTGAATATTCCAATAAAAGACAATTCATTTGACTATATAACAAGCAATATCGGGATTTCTTCAACCAGAAACGGCGAGGACGGACAGATTCAGTCATTAAGAGAAGTATTCCGTGTTTTAAAACCGGGAGGGTATTTTATTGCGGTTGAAAACGAATGGACTGATTATGCAAATATTGATGAAGTTTTTAAGTTATGGGGCAAAGGCAATTATTATAAAAGGCAGGAAATATCATGGCATGAAAAATTTGTTTCCGCAGGTTTTCAAATAGAAAATGAAGATAAAAATTATTTCCGTACATTAACAAAAGGAGATAACGATTTAGGCGAAGCTGCCGACAGGTTTAATATTGAGATTGGTATGAAATTTACTTTGTATATTCTGCGTAAAATCATAAATTAAGTTTATTTTTACAAAATTAAGAAAGGATAAAATATTATGTTAAAACACATACCGAAAATATTTACGCCGGATTTGCTGAAACTTCTCATGGAAATGGGACACGGCGAAGAAATCCTGATTTCGGACGGCAATTTCCCGCAGAAATCCATGAGCGTACACAACATCAAAAACGCAAGCATATACATACCGACGTGTAATATAGCTGACCTGCTCAAAGATATCCTGCACTTTTTCCCGCTGGATTACGCCGTCGAGGCCGCCGCGTTCGCGATGGAGAGCGTGACAGAGGGTCAGAGATACGGCGAATATACGCAACTTATAGAAGAAAACGGCTCAAAACTCGAACTTGTCGAGCGGTTTAAATTCTACGACCTCGCCGAAAAAGCTGTCGGCATAATCGTCACAGCCGACTCGACTAAAGGCGGCAATATCCTGATAAAAAAAGGCGTTGTGAAAGATGATGATATGAAATAATATTCGTAGGGGCGACCCTTGCGGTCGCCCTCGAATTTACACCAATATCTGGTTATATTTACGAGGGCGACCGCAAGGGTCGCCCCTACGAATATTTCTATGTTCTTCAAAAGTCCATTACACGCCACGGAGATGTTTTATCCTGTCGCGCAGATACGCGGCGCGCTCAAAGTCGAGATTTTTGGCGGATTTCTGCATTTCAGCAGTCAAATCCGCTATTAACTTGTCTTTGTCTTTTTTGCTGAGATTCTGGGCAGATTCGAGTTTTTTCTCGGTTTCGGCGGCTTTGCCGTCCTCTTTTTCTTTCAAATCCAACACGTCGCGCACGGCTTTTATTATCGTCTGCGGGGTTATGCCGTGTGCCTCGTTGTATTCCATCTGGATTTTTCTGCGCCTGTTTGTCTCGGTTATAGCGCGCTCCATTGAACTTGTCACCGTGTCCGCGTACATTATGACTTTGCCGTTGACGTTTCTCGCCGCTCTGCCGATAATTTGTATCAGAGAAGTGTCGGAGCGCAAAAATCCCTCTTTGTCCGCATCAAGTATCGCGATAAGCGACACTTCGGGAATATCCAAACCCTCGCGCAGTAAATTTATGCCGATTATAACGTCGTAAACTCCGCTTCGCAAGTCCCGGATAAGCTCCATTCGCTCCATAGTATCGACCTGATGATGTATATACCGCACTCTTATGCCGAGATTTTCCATATACTCCGCCAAATCTTCCGCCATTTTTTTTGTGAGCGTCGTCACTATGACGCGCTCTTTTTTTTCTGTCCTCTTGTGGATTTCGCCGAGTAAATCGTCGATTTGACCGTCCACTTTGCGTACTTCCACTTCAGGGTCCAAAAGTCCCGTAGGTCTTATAACCTGCTCTGCGACTGCGCCGGCGCGTTTTCTCTCAAATTCTGCAGGGGTTGCGCTGACGTAAACCACCTGATTTATTTTGCTCAAAAATTCGTCGAAATACATCGGACGGTTGTCATATGCGGACGGAAGTCGGAATCCGTAATCCACAAGATTTTTCTTTCTTGCCTTATCTCCTCCGCTCATGCCTTTGACCTGCGGCACGGAGACGTGCGATTCGTCTATAAACATTATATAATTATCCGGGAAATAATCCATAAGAGTGTACGGGGTGCTGCCTGCGGGTCTGCCCGTAAATATCCGCGAATAATTCTCAATTCCGCTGCAATACCCTATTTCGCGCATCATTTCGATGTCGTATCTTGTGCGTTCTTCTATTCTCTGAGCTTCTATTAATTTATTGTTGTCCTGAAAAAATTTTATGCGTTCTTCAAGTTCCTCCTCAATCTGGGCGATTGCAGTTTCTATTTTCTCTTTTGCCACAACATAATGAGACGCAGGAAATATCGCCGTATATTTGAGAAAATTAAAAACTTCCCCGGTGACTATGTTTATTTCCGAAATCCTGTCGATTTCGTCGCCGAAAAATTCCACTCTCGTCGCCCTGTCGTTTGAATCCGACGCGATAACCTCGACTATATCGCCGCGAACCCGGAATTTGTTTCTCTCTAAATTAATATCGTTCCTGTTGTAGTTTATATCGACAAGTTTTGCGATAAATTCTTCCCTCGACATTTTCATGCCGACCCTGACGTTCACGACAAGTTCTTCGTATTCGGACGGGTCGCCGAGACCATATATGCACGAAACGCTTGAAACGATAACAACATCGTTCCGAGATAAAAGCGACGAGGTAGCCGAATGTCTGAGCTTGTCTATCTCGTCGTTTATAGCCGAGTCTTTTTCTATGTATATATCTTTGCCGGGAATATACGCTTCGGGCTGGTAATAATCATAATAGCTTACAAAATACTCCACTGCGTTATTCGGAAAAAATTCCCTGAATTCCGTACACAGCTGAGCCGCGAGAGTTTTATTGTGGGCTAAGACTAAAGTCGGACGGTTGAGATTAGCGATTATGTTAGCCATAGTGAAAGTTTTTCCCGAACCGGTCACCCCGAGTAGAACCTGTTCGCGTTCGCCGCGTCTTATCCCCTCCGTCAGGGTGTCGATAGCCTGCGGCTGGTCGCCCGTGGGCTTAAACTCCGATATAAGCTGAAATTTGTTGGTTTGCCTGATATTTTTGATTTGGTTTTCGTTCATGAATATTTTCCTCATTGCGTTATAATTATTTTTAAATATAATGTATAAATGCGAACCGTATGCTATTATACATACAGAGCAGAGCTCAGTTGTACCAACCGCATATATGTAATAGGCACACGTGCACATATGCACAGTACATATAAAATGCGAATTTTAACCGGTTTACCCCTAGTCGGTCTAATTCCGCAGGCGGCACAACTGAGCTTTGCTCTGTATAATTATCCTAACAGGCAGATATAAGTGCGTAAAGGTAAATTTATGAAAATTAAATATTTCGGAAAATTCGCATCATAAAATATATTATATCACAATTATTTTAAAAAATCGTGAACTAATTTTTCCATTATACTTGAAATTTTTGTTTCTGCGACAACGTAGTGGTCGACAAAATTTATACTGATATCGTTGAAAAGTCTGCTGAGTTGTCTTGTCGTTTCTATATCGTCTGCGGAAGGATAATCCTGTCCGTGAGGGTGATTATGAGCGACAATCACGGCTGAAGCATTATTGTTCAGAGCGATTTTTGCCATTTTATTCCTATCGACTTTTGTGGAATTTACGCTGCCCTCATATATAATATCGGTCGATATGCGTTCCATTCTGTTATTCAAACTGAGCATTACCACCGTTTCACGCGACATTCCTGTATAATAGGCGATAAGATAATCCTCGTGCGCATGCTTGCCTATTATATCCCCTTGTTTTGACGCTCTTTCTATGTTGTATCTTCTGGTTATGTCAGCCAAAAGTTTAAAAAACAACGCGGTATTTTCCGATACGCCCTTAATTGCTTTCAGCGCGTTTTCGTCGGCTTCAAGTATATTCGACAGGGACTTGCCGAATTTTTCCTCTAAATCATGCGCTATAACGTTTGTGTTTATTCTGGGTATAGGATAATATAAGATAAGTTCAAGTATCTCATGAAATTCAAAAGAATCGAAACCGTTTTTTTTGTATCTTTCCCTCATTCTGCCTCGATGTTCGGCGTGCAAATAATTTTTTTTGTCCTTTTTTCCATCACTTTGCTGGTTCTTTTTGATTTTTTTATCTATGTCATTTTTATCCATCGACCATAATCCCACCCTAACTTTTTAATTAATAACAAAATGTAATAAATAATGATATCTTATAATATTTTACAATTTTAACTGACTTTGAAATTATATCATAAATGATATAACTTTTCAAGTATTTTTAATTAATGAAATCAAACTTGAAAATATAAAATTTTTTTAATTAAAAATTCACGATATTTGTTGCGAAAAAACATTTTTTTACAGAAATAACATAAAAAAGCAGTCAAATAAAGACAGTTTTTAGAACTAAAATTTAAAACTTTTAGTAAAAACGATCATTTGGCAGCTCTTTATTTATTTAAAATATATATAAATTTTTGAATTCAAATAAAAATTTTTTATGTAATAAAAAACTGCCGGCGTTAATATAAATATAACAGTTATTATTTCTATATATTTAAATATAATAAAAGGGAGAAGGGTCTCAAACATATGGAAAACAGAATAGAATTAAATAAAAATGTTAATCTGTCGGAGAAAAACGAGCAGAATTTTGCAAGAGAACTTCAAAGCGACATTGTTTTACCGGATTACTGCGATGATATAAACCGAATAATCAGAGTCGATGCGAAGCCTATAATTAAAAATAAATACGCCAATAAAGATGTCGCGAGAGTAAACGGGGTAATTGCGGTTACTGTAATATACATATCCGACCCATATAAACAACTGCGCAGTTTTTCGTTTACAAACGATTTCGACTACAGTTTTGACATTCCGGGAATTATGTCAAATCACAAGATTATTGTTTCAATCGAGGTGGGGGAATTAAACTGTCGCCTTTTAAATCCGAGAAAAATGACTGTAAGAGTAGATATGGGAATATCCGTAATATCGAGCGAAAATAAATCCGTCGGTATGAAAGAATACGAAGCGCCGAGCTTTTATAACACCGGCGATTCAAATCCGAACGAATACGACGGGATTCAAGTCGAAAAATTAAAACGCGATTTTGAGATATGCAATATGTTTGTGGGAAGCAATGAAGCAAAAATAAGCGAGAATATCACAATCACGGAAGGTCCCGCCGCCAACGAAATAATATACGCCGACATCAATATAAGCGTAGACGAGATAAAACCGTTATATAATAAAGCCGTAGTGAAGTTTACGGCTGACGTCAAACTTCTGTACAATTCCGCAGAGGACAAAAACGAATATGTAAAACTAACAAGAAAAATACCGTCCACACAGATTGTCGACGTTGACGACTTAGACGAAAAATACGAATGTGCGGCAAAAATAAGTTTATCGTCGCTTAAAACTGATATAGATATAGACCAGTACGGCGAAAACAAAATCATAAACGTAGATTTTATTGCCCAGATTGAAGTGTCGGCGTTTAAAAATAACGGGCAGGAAATAGTAGTTGACGCATACGCTCCGAAATATGAACATTCTGTGCAAAACGAAGCGTTAAAAACTCAGAGATATAAAGGCATGTATAAAGAAAAACAGTCAGTAGAGGACAGCATTGTTTTAGAGGACGCATCAATGGACGGCGTTATGGACGCAGTAGGCGTAGTAGTGATAAACAGCACAGTGATAACCGATTCTGTTATAACTGTAAACAGCAGCGCGGAGTTGTCCGTAATGGTAAAAGGCGGGGATGAGGAGATACAGAATCTTGACTGTTCGATACCGATAAAAACGGAAATAAACGCCGGGGAAAAATTAAATAATGCAACGGCGGACGTTACGGGATATATTTTAGATATTGACGCGTCTATCAACGACAATAAACTTACAGTAAAAGTTAATATGTGTTTTGAATGCGTAGTATTTGAAAACGAAGTCTGCAATATGATAAAAGCGGTCGTAGTAGATACTGATAAACCAAAACTCAGCCATAAAGACGTTCAGATGATTATATATTATCCGAACAAAGGCGAAAACCTTTGGGGCATAGCAAAAAAATACGACTCTCAGGTTTCAAAAATCATGAAATACAACAAGTGTGAAAACCAGAACATAACCGACAAAAAAATTATAATAGTGCCGAAAGTGCGATGATAATCCCGGCGACAGAATTGACAATGCAGAATGCGGAATTATATGATTCTGCATTCTGCATTTCTAAATTTATTTAATTTCAAAATAGATTTCCATTCGAGGCGTTTATTATGATATATCTATTTTCCCAACCCTTTCCGAATATCCGAAACAGCTTCGCTGAACGGGCGGACGCGACCGCTTTTTTCCGCTTCTATACTTTCTTCCAAAAGACGGTACAACTCGAATTTACCGCAGAGTTTCTCGTATGTTTCAATGCTCAAAACGGCGAGGTCGCCTTTGCCGTTTTTCGTTATGAATACAGGTTCTGAGTATTTATTGCAAAATTCGGATATTTCGTTATAATGATTTCGCAAATCGGCACTGGGTCTGATTTCCGGCATAAAAACACCTCTTAATTTTTATTTATAATTATACTTTAAGTCCAACTTCTTAAAACGCCACGTCAGATAAATTTATTGATATGTTAATGGAAATGCTCATCCTATATCTTTTGCCGCTATCCATTCTTCTTGCAAAATAGCATATATAAACTCGTCGCACCATTCGTGATTGAGTGCGCTGTTGCCGCGTCTCGACTTGATAAAATGACCCTCGCGCCGCATACCTATATGTTCCATGATTTTATATGAACCTACGTTCAATGCATTGCAAACGGCAATGATACGGCGAAAATTTAATATATCGAATCCGAGCTGCAACATTGTCTTGCCCATCTCTGTACCGTAGCCTTGCCGCCAATAATCGCGGTGGAGCGTCCAGCCGAGTTCGGGTTTATCGGGCAAGTGCATGAGCGTAGCTGAACCGATTAGTTTGTTATCAGATTTACGCACGACGGCGTATTCATAGTGGAAACCTTCTTCGTCCTTTGTGTTGAAGATAAGCCAGTTTATGTAACCATCGACTTGAGATTCTTTTAACGGACCCTCTTCCCAATATTTCAAGTTTTCGGCATTGGTAGTCCAATCAAAAACTATGGGAAAGTCGTCTTCTTTGAATTTACGGTAGATTAACCGCTCGGATTCGAGTTCAATAAATTTCATACGATACCTACAAATATAAATTTTTACCCTATCAATACATATATCTAACATATTTTTCTATAAAGTTCAAGTCTATATATGCAAATCATATCATAATTCTGCTATATTGTCAAGCAAAATTAAATAAATTCTATGATTGCCGCCCCTGCGCATTTGTGCAAATCCACAAAATCAAAATCGCAATATAAATCGTTTTCCGTCATATTTCACTAAAATCAAATTTAATTCAAAAATATATAAATAGTACTTGAAAAATACAAAAAAATCTATTATTATTATATTTAGATAATGCAAAAATAAATAAAATTTTTATTTATTAATATTTTTATTAATCGGAGGAATTAAAACATGGCACAAAAAAAAGTTAAAATAGGCATTATTGGCTGCGGCGGTATCGCAAACGGCAAGCATATGCCCTCTTTATCAAAAATCGCAAACGTCGAAATGGTTGCATTCTGCGACCTCGATAAAGAAAAAGCGGAAGACGCCGCTAAAAAATACGGCGCAAAAGACGCAAAAGTTTACGTCGGCGAAGACAGTTATAAAAAACTTCTCGAAGACAAAGCAATCGAAGTCGTTCACGTTCTGACTCACAACACAATGCACTGCCCCATCGCATGCGACGCTCTCGAAGCAGGTAAGCACGTTATGTGCGAAAAACCTATGGCTGTTTCGTCCGTCGAAGCGCAGAAAATGGTTGACACAGCGAAAAAAACCGGCAAGAAACTCACTATCGGCTATCAGAACAGACAAAGAAACGACTCGCTTTTCCTCAAAGCTGAAGCGGATGCGGGGACGTTCGGCGAGATATATTACGCTAAAGCTACCGCTATCAGAAGAAGGGCGGTTCCGACATGGGGCGTATTTTTGGACGAAGAAAAACAGGGCGGCGGTCCGCTCATAGACATCGGCACGCATGCTCTCGACCTCACTCTTTGGACTATGAACAACTACTCCCCCAAATACTGCGTAGGAACGACATATCATAAACTGAATAATCAGAAAAACACAGGCAACGCATGGGGAGACTGGGATCCGAAAAAATTTACGGTTGAAGATTCGGCGTTCGGGTTCGTCGTAATGGAAAACGGCGCGACAATATATCTCGAGTCTTCATGGGCTTTGAACTCCCTCGACGTGCGCGAAGCGGTCACGACGGTCTGCGGAACTCTAGGCGGCGGCGACATGATTGACGGCGTAAGAATAAACGGCGTAACACAGGGCAGACAGTATGTTCTGAAACCGGATTTGCGCGCAGGCGGCGTAGCATTCTATGAAGGCGCATCGGAAGACCCTGCCGAGAGAGAAGCGAGACTCTGGATTGACGCCGTAGTACACGATAAAACCCCGTTTGTTTTGCCGGAACAGGCATTTGTAGTATCGCAGATTCTCGAAGGCATATACACATCGGCAAAAACAGGCAAAGTTTTCGAATTTAAAAAAGGCAAAAAATAATATTTGCCCCATTAATAACTGAATAAACAATATTTGCGTAAAATCCCGCCTTGAAATTTATTAATATTTTATTTGATTTTGGGGCGGGAACTAATTTTAAATAACATAAATAGCATAAAAGGAGGATTATAATATGCGTTTGGGCGTTCTTTCAGTAATATTAGGAAATGACCCGCTTGATGAAACCTTAAAATACTTAGCAAACTTAGGAGTCACGGCAGTCGAACTCGGGTGCGGAGGATATCCCGGCAAGGCGCACTGCAATCCGGCGGAACTTCTTAAAGACGGACAGAAAATAAAAGACCTGAAAAAGTTAGTCGAGGATAACGGAATGATAATCAGCGCGCTGTCCACTCACGGAAATCCCGTTCACCCGAATAAAGAAATTGCGAAAAATTTTAATACGGATTTTGAAAACGCAGTGCTGCTCGCTGAAAAACTCGGGCTTGAAACGGTCGTGACTTTCTCCGGCTGCCCGGGCGATTCAGAGGGTTCAAAATACCCGAACTGGGTTACATGCCCATGGCCGGAAGATTATTTAGCAATACTTGAATATCAGTGGAACGACGTTCTGATTCCGTACTGGAAAAAAACCGCTGAATTTGCTAAAAATCACGGCGTAAAAAATATAGCTCTTGAAATGCACCCCGGTTTCTGCGTCTATAATCCCGATACTCTGTTAAAACTTAGAAACGCCGTCGACGGAAAAACAATAGGCGCAAACTTTGACCCGTCTCATTTATTCTGGCAGGGTATAGATCCTATAAAAGCGATAAAGAATTTAGGTCCGACAATTCAGCATTTCCATGCCAAAGACGTAAAAATTGACGGATATAATACGGCGGCAAACGGCGTTCTCGACACAAAACATTACACAGACGAGTTCAGCCGTTCGTGGATATTCAGAAGCGTAGGCTACGGTCACGACATGCAGACATGGCGCGATATGGTAAGCGCGCTCAGACTTATAAACTACGATTATGTTATGAGTATTGAACATGAAGATTCTCTTATGACGCCGAAAGAAGGACTTGAAAAAGCCATATATTTTTTGAAACAGGCTATGGTTTTCGAACCGAAGCCCACAAGTATTTCATGGGCGTGAGAATATTTAACAATTAACAGATAATCAATAACAATTAATAATTGGGAAGAAATGACGATAATTATTATATAAGCATAAAATAAAAATATGATTACAAATTTTTTGTAAAGAGGGTGTAATTGATATGGCGCACAAAATGGGCATAATAGGCTACGGCGGTATGGCTTGTTATCATCATGACAATTCAAAGAGGGTGCAGGAACGCGTAAAAGATTTTAAAGTCGTCGCGGCTCACGATATAGACCCGAACAGACTTAAATTAGCTGAAGAAAAAGGACTTAAACCGTACGAAAATCTTAAAGATTTTCTCAACGACGACAGTTTTGATCTGGTTCTTGTCGCAACCCCGAACAATTTCCACAAGCCTATGGTTATCGCTGCTCTCGAAGCCGGAAAAAACGTTATCTGCGAGAAACCCGTTGCAATGAGCGTCGGCGATTTCGACGATATGTGGGACGCGGCGAAAAAGAACGGCAAATTATTCACTGTCCATCAAAACAGACGCTGGGACAGGGATTTCAGAATAGTTAAAGAGGCTGTAGAAACCGGGCTCCTCGGCAAACCGTATACAATCGAATCCAGAGTCATGGGACAGAACGGAGTTATGCACGGCTGGAGAGCCTATAAAGTCGCGGGCGGCGGAATGGTTTTCGATTGGGGAGTCCACTTAATCGACCAGATGCTGTGGATGATTAAAGAACCCGTAGCGGAAGTCTACGCCAATTTACACAGTGTAAAAACCCCGGAAGTTGACGATTATTTCAAAGCCGTCATAAGATTTGACAGCGGACTTTCGACTCAGATAGAGGTCGGCACCTATAATTTAGAGATGCTGCCCCGCTGGTACGCCTGCGGAGACGGCGGCGCAATCGTCGTCAACGGCTGGGACTGCAAAGGCAAAATCACGCACGCAAAAGATTTTGAAATGAAATGGGAACAGGAAGTCGTTCAGACCGAGGGAGGACCAACCAGAACAATGGCTCCCAGACCGAAAGAAACCCTCGAGGAACTGCCCCTGCCGAATGTTCAGACGGACTGGACGGATTATTATCATAATGTTCTCGCCGCTTTGGACGGAAAAGAAGAACTTATAGTAAAACCTGAAGAGGTCAGGAAAGTCGTGCAGGTTATGACAGCTATATTCGAGTCGAGCGCAACCGGCAATTCAATTAAGATCGACAGATATTATAAATAATAAAAAATATAAATAAAAATCTCCCGAATTTTATTCAAAATTTTACCGGGGGATTTTTTACGTCGGCATGTAAGCGTATAAAGCGTATAAACGTATAAAATATAAAATAATTTAAAAAATATATTTAGATTATTAAACATTTTATGATATATTATGGATGTAAAATTATATGGTCTAAGCTGTATAATTACAGTTTGTATAAAAACAAGGGAGGAATAAAAAATGGAGAATCTCATCGACGTTAATGACGCAATGGTCCGCTTAGGCGGCAATAAAAAATTGTATGTCGCCCTTCTGAAAAAGTTCAACGGAGAAGCAATGCTTGAAGATTTAATAAACAAATTAAAAAATGGGGATTCGGCGGCAGCCGCCGCGCAGGCTCACACAATAAAGGGACTTGCGGCAAATTTGTCGCTGAAAGATTTGAAATTAAAAGCGGAAAGCATAGAATTGAAAATAAAGGGCGGCGAAAAAAATATAGATACTTCGGAAATAGAACAGTCTTTAAATCAGACGGTTGGGGCTGTGAACGAATGGATAGAACAAAACAAATAAAGCAAAAACCGGCGGTAAAATCAGCCGGTTTTGATTTTTATGAAAGAAAATTTAAAAAATTATTGACTTTTTTGCTTATTATTGATATAATAATATAATTATAATATATAATGACTATATTGGAAATCAAATTCAAATCCAAGGAGATTTTTTATAATGTCTGCTAAATCAATGAATATAGCAAAAAATTATTTGACCGGAAAATTGAAATGCGCCGAGTTTGCACTTACAAATTCCTGCATAGCAAAATGCAGCTTTTGCAATATATGGCAGCAGAAACCCAAGGTTTTTGTAGACCGCGAAAAAGCTCTGCAAGCCCTCGATATACTCGCCG